>Ga0163217_1113293_pt1 | contig 17885 bp, 23 predicted proteins | sample SynspAceP_FD_185933 | JGI IMG/M metagenome (GOLD analysis project Ga0163217, IMG submission 185933) | Saline lake microbial communities from Ace Lake in Antarctica - Synechococcus sp. Ace-P (PacBio error correction) | ecosystem: Environmental > Aquatic > Non-marine Saline and Alkaline > Saline ...
AGGGAAAAGAAGAGGATTAATTGCCGAGGCCTGGGCCTCCGAGGTTACTTTGCCAGGAAAACGTTGACCTTTTTTGGAGGGTAACAGGAAAATTCCGTACCAAGGTTCTGAAGAAACTCGTGGTGAAAACTGTTTTTTGGGGTTCCGGAAGGGAAGTTTTTAAGAATGGGGTTGCGGCCCCTGCAGCTTGCGAGGAAAGTGCGAGGGTTTTGGAAAGCAACCTTGGACCTGAATTAAAGCAAAAGCTTGCCGTCGAATCCCTAACAGTCCCAAATCTTAAGGGAAATGTTGCTCTCGAACTCAGCCACGGCAGAAGTCCTACTGACTGAGCGTCCCTCCTCAAGCGACTACATCAACTTGGCGCTGAGGAACTCGGGCAGCGCCCCACTCTAATTTCCTATCGAGGCGCTGACAAGATAATGGGCGGAAATGAGTTCATATGGAATCGGCACAAGGAAATCACATGGAGCACGACCCCCTCTCCTGGATGAGCCTTGCAAGATAATCGACGCGCCGCATAAACCCTATCTTGGTGAAGGGCTGGACGGTGACAGCATGACGGAGCGGGCATTCTGGAATGGGGATGTTTTGGGTTGTTAGCCGCGCACTCACTGGCCGGCACGGTGATGTGGTCATCGCTGCTGATCAATGGCGAGAACTTCGTAAGCGGACTGGCCCATTCGAGGGGAGGAAAGTGATCCTGGCTTTCCGAAACACCAAAATATCCACCGCGGTAATGTGTCTGGAAGGGGACGACCTGTGATATGGGGCGTGGTGAAACGGACAAGCATTCCGGAGATCACCCGCAGCCATGGCTTGATACTGTCCTTTGCTCTGATTAAGTATCTTGCAACCTCTTTTAGCATACGAAATGCTAAGGAATGGACGCACACAAATACTCCAGTCCTATATAGAACAATACGCTATGTTCCTGCGCTGATGTTTTTGCTAAATAACATCCTTGGAAAGTGGCCTAAGACCGGCTCACTGACCGGAAGTACGCTCCTAAATCGCCCCACGATCGCCAGGGATACGGCCCATTCGTTTTTTGTTCCGCTATCTGATATTACATCTTTTTTTCGACTCTCAATCTCTAATTTCGTTTACGTGTAAGTGTAACATACAGCAAAATGAACAGGGTTGTCGAGTATGAGCAACTTTGTCACCGTTTTTACGGCCTCCTGTGGTGCATCTCTAGAGAGTGGAGTTGGCCCTTTTTTTTCCTCTCGAGTTTCCCAGCTGGCTTCCGCGCGTCTCCGGCGCAGGACCATATGGAGCAAGACCCCTGTCGCTGGATGAGCTGTGGATATCGATGCGCCACACACTTATCTCGTGCTGCCAGATGGAAGATAGGCAATGAACCGGACAAGTTATTTTCTGGGATGGGGAAAATTGTGTTTTTATGGTCAGTCGGGCGTTATCAGGCGGCGGCAATGGCTGACGTGGTGATCAGCAAAGCGAATCAACGGTGAGACTTTCGTCAAGCGATTTAAGCTGTGCGTGGGGAAGGAGTCATTTGCTCTCGGAAAATCCTAAAATACCCTCCAGCGCTAATGTGCTGAAAGGCGATGAATCTCGTGATCCTGGGGCGTAGTCACCGACAGTAATCCGGAGGCATCGCTGTCATGGCTGACCCAGTGTTTTGCACTGATTGACTGTCGACTCTTTCTACGCGTCCTGCGAACGGGTGTTTTCGGCGGACCTGCATCGGATACCCGATTTGGTGGTGCTGAGCAAATAAAAACACATGATCTGAGGGGTGGGAAACCGTTTAGTAAATCCTGTAAGTCCGCGCACCCTTCCCCTGAACCGGTCTGGGACAGCCGTTTCCCACGCCTTCAAGAGGAAAAAATCGCACTGGCTTAAGGCAGCGGTATGAGCTTGTATTTTGCAACAAAAGACCTAACTGGCAGGTAGATCTTCGAAGGCTTTCCCGTTGCTGATTGGGTCTGAGGGATGGCCCAGTCGAGCCAAGCGCAACCTTTCTTTTGGGCAAGCACTAATCGAGTCAGGGGAGTCTCTGGAGCGAATCTTGACGTGGGAAGCCTACGAAACGCCGTCTATACGATTACTTTCGCCTTCCTGGACGCAATGGCTGGCCTGGAACGAAGAAAGCCCGGCCCACGTCTCAGCGTTCTCTCCAAGGTAGCAAGGGATTGGTTAGTGGAGAATTAATCTCTGATCCTGGCTACGTGAATAATCGCGCCTGGCTCTGTCGTTAGGTTCTACGATGGGCCAAAACGCGCGGCTTATTGCACTATCCTTGCCTTTGGAGAGAAAGGGTGAGAGCGGCTCCTCACCATGGACTCCCCTTACGCAGTTGCGAGGCCCTGGAGTCGTAGACAACAAAGTGGGTCGGTGATGGTGCGTGACCGTAAGGCGACCAGACAAAATTTCTGAGCGAAAGAGCCAGGTCAACGGTAATGCCTTGCAGCGGATACTGATCCTAGTCCACCAAATACTGTTCCATCTCATGGTTCGTCTGGACTTCGCTTCCTGTGGAGGCAAGGCATTCCCCTAAAGTAACGGTTTTCAATCCCAGATTAAAGAAGGGCTGCGCCTGGGGCAGATATAAGCATGGCTCTGAATCCTTCTGCAGCATATATCAAGTAGCGAAACGCCCGAGAACCATTGATGTGCCTGGTCGTTGATGGAGGAACATGTGGTCTTATCCCTTTTATCAGCGTGAGATTTCGGTAAATCTCAGGGTAATGGATCCGTGACGGCGCTCTGCTTACAACGAAGGCAGGCACTACTCCAACAGAATTTCTTGTTTGTGGATGTTATGAAGTCTTATGAGCATATAGTGCGGCTTTCTACGTTCGTGCACATATGGCTTTCGCCACAACCTATGGTAACTTTAAACGCTGCTGCCTTCGGAAAAGTAAAGACTTTTGAACGGTGAAACGTTACTGTATGTAAGAGACAGGCTGGGCCAATTCTGACGTCCCAATACAACAAGTGATATATCTGCATTGATCAATCAGCTTGAGGCTCAATCCGTACTTGCGCATGAAGATGAGATTGAATGATGTCATGGCTAGCGCCACGAAGCAGATCTGAAGGTAGTTACATTGGCAAGGCAAAAAAACTACAGCGGCATCGTTGAAACCATCACAGAGGGATTCGAGATCTGTTGAAATGATATCTACATTGACTCTTCCGAGAAACCCTAGAAACCCATATAAAAAACTAGAGCCATACAAATACCTAGGTCTGGGCTTCGGATGGCTGGGCAATTCAGAGCTTGCCATGTCATCCAGGACATTTACTTCACGGAGAAAATTTCTCTGTGGCGGACCGTTGATAAGTTATTCTTCAAACGGGCTTCGGTATTTTTTGCGCTTCTTGCCGGTGGAGGCGGTCGAGTCACCTTCCCGCTACACCTAATTATGCTAAGCAAAGCGGAATTTTGGAGCGTTTCGTCTCTTGGCTCAAACTGAAATATCCGAACGGATCGACAGCCAAGAATTACTACACTAGCTTCAAGTCCGCTGTCGTGATCGTCATGGCTGATTTACGGTTTCGTAGAAGGCGATCTTGATGACCTGCTGCCACCAACCCGTTTCCAAACAATGCTCAAATGTCACCAAAGATTGAGATCCCTAACCATTGGGGAACATGCAAAGGCGCTAGAGCATGTGAAATTCCGAATCTTGTCGCAATTCATAAAGGAACATTTTAGGTTAATTGGCGGCCCGAGGCGATGACAGTGTGTTAATAATCACTGCCGCAAGATCGGGTATCATACCACGCACTGGCTTAGAAATGAAAAGGGATGCCTTGCAGCCTCTACCCATTATTCCTAGTCTGCGCTTTGATTACGACGATGAAGCGACGGGGCAAAGTGCGCAGAGCAAAAACGATACGAGCCAGACCAATCTGCTGGATGAGTACATGCGCTATTCCGCTAGATGGCCGTTGGCTGTCGCCTGAATAAAGCTCTTGAGATGAGTAAGAGCTCTTGTGGCGCTGCATCGGAAGGAAGTCTCATCATGCGTGTGTTATAAACCTGTTTGGCCAGCCGGGCCGCTCTGACGAAAATGCAAGTCTAACTCCAATGCAGTTTTTTCATCGAACCAAGGAGTATTTTGCGAACGAACAATGCGCTCCCAAGATGGAATCAGGGAAATGATTAAATGTCACCCTCAGCCGGTTGAGAAAGACAATGGAAAAACCGGCTCTTTGGAAGCTCAGCGGAGGGGAATATTCTTAAGAAGTTTCCTCGGTCATGGGGCATACGCCACAGGTGCAGATAACACTATTTAAGGATCAATGCGAATCAAGGCTGAGGGAGTTTTGTTGTGAAGCCTTTTTAGACAGCCTGCGTTGGAATCCACGTTACGCCTACTCGCTCCTGGAGTTGCCCAAAGAACAGCCTGTATGGCAATTCGGCGCTAAGGATGGGGTCACTCATTTTGCTCTGAAGTTCACATCACTGCCTTGGGTGCCCTAGCTATGCCCATCGTCGGGACACTTGAGGATTTTGTATCGGCCTATTCAGCTACCAGCAATTCCTCTATGCGGAAGGTATGAATACTATCTGACGGATGAAATGGGAGACATGGCCGCAACGGCGCCAGTTCAACGTCATACAGCTAAATAGATGCATTTAACGTCTACAAAAATTTTGATCGCGGCCTTTGGTGCCCCGAGCAAAGGCTAAGGCGAAAGCATCTCCGCATTTGTTTGGGCAAAAAGAATTGATTCAATAAAAAAAGAAGGGATGGCAGGATTTGATATCAAGGAACTCGAATGCGGTTTTGGAGGCGTATGATGTCCTCATCGCGCGTCCAATTACAGCCTAATGGCCTGAGCCCCGCAGAGCGAGACGCTATAATCGTAAGCGCTATTGTTGAACGAGCATGGTTGAAAACGCTGGTTTCTTAGCAGGCTCGGGGATTCCAGTGGGAATCTTCGACATTTTTGATCAGGCCAATGTTGCCGAAATACTTTTAAGTTTCAATAAACTGGGATACGAGCATTGCTCAATGCGCTCATTGATGATTGCAAAGCCGTGACTTATTGCGTGGTTTAAAAGGGGGAATGCCCCAGCTCAAATAACCCCTATCGCCAAGAGGTATCACAACTTTGGCGTCGCAAGCGTTATGCCATTTTTGCGCTGCTTAAAGATCTTTGGCATCGCGAAGAAATTCTCTGATGTATCGGTCCAATCCATATCCAGTAATTATATCCATCATTGTAGCACTGAAGCTTAAAAATTGAGGCGCTTTCCCGTTGTAATGCGGCGACTACGGATTATCGGATTTCCTTTGGTTTTTTCGCGTGCCGATATGTTGTTCCCGCTCAGAGTTATCCGTGGGGTAACTCTACCACCTGTGGCCGAATATGTGGAAAATTAGTAAGGTAAAAGGGCTTTGATTGCTGTAACAAGAAGTAGGTCGAAGCGGATATAATCCCGCCTGAAAGATCTGTCCAAAATATTCAAATTTTTTCCTGAGCTGTCATTCAAGGATATGAAATTCCCGAGCTGTCGAAATCAATGGCATTGGTACAACCCTAGCGGAATTTGATCATCTATCAGTTACTTTGCAGAGATGCGGTACTTTTATAGTTTCAATAACTAGCGTATGCGTATGATGAGGGGCTATTGGATCGATGGTTGGAGCTTGGCGCCAGTGTCGTTAAAGACGGCGTGGTTGTTTTTTGCTGGTTTTCCACGATTAGAAGCACAAACGGGGAAAGGCCGTAGAGTAAAATCTCGTCCGCCTGAGTTACTCTTGAACGCGCTGAAATTTTGGCAAGAATATTCAGTACTATCAGAAAGGAGCTAGAGTCAGAGATCAGGCTTCTTGGCAAAAAGATTAGCCAATTCCAAATGAACCCCGCCTGAAACACCTGCCTTCGGCTGGAAAAGGCGCGAAGGGACTCAAAAAAGCTATTTCCTTGGACGGCATGCTCCGGGTGGAAGACTGTCAAGGATCAAATTATGTAGAGGCCCATAGCGGGCTAGGCATCCAATTTATGCATTTTGATACGTTAGCCGCGTAATGCGCCAAACAAATCAGCACCTGTTACCCGTTCAATTTCCATACACAGCTGATTCCATCGTCACCTACGCGAGGAATCAAAATATGGCATGCAGCAGCGAACAGACTACTGGCAACAACAACTTGATAACTGGATGACGTCCGGGCTTTCAGGAGCCGCTTTCTGTAAGCAGAACGAATTGGTTTATCACCAGTTCGCCTTAATTGGGCGAGAACTATCTAAATTCAGATTTTAAAGCCCCTTCCTCAGACAGAGCCCTGCGCGGGTTTGCTCGGTACCAGCCTGCTCAGAGACGTAGCAATGCGCGAATTAACCCTGACGCTGCCTGGTGCATCGCCATCAACGGAATTACCACCGCTTGGTAATGTCGGATGTTCTAAGGTTGCAAATTTTGAGGCAGTTTGAATGCAGGCCCGGTATTTGCGCCAGCACGGGAGATGCCAGAGATCTTTTTTGTATCGGGGCGCCGAATTGATTTTCGCAAGCAGGCTAACGGCCTGGCACTGCTGATTGAGCAGGAACTGGGGCGGCAGCCCTTTTACTGCGCCGCTGTATGCCTTCACTAATCGCCAAGCTCAACAAGAATCAATGCCTGATGTGGGAAAGACAACGCTTCGTGCTCTATTACAGGCGCTGGCTGAGGAGAAATTCAAGTGGCCAAACCGGCAGATGAATCTGAATGCCGGCTGACCGTGAGCAGATCAAAACTGGTTGCTTTGATGCTATGATATCAGCCTGCCTCAAGGGCCATAAAATGCTGCACTATGAGGCCCCTTGGCTAACACTTTTAGCGTGCTCCAACTGCCTGTTTTTGCTATAGATTTTCTGGCCATGAATAATCCGCCAGAACAGCCTCTCAATACACCCGATATTCAGCGGTTGTCCGCCCGCTGAGGCTACTGTCGGTTGTGGCTGATCTGCAGCTAAATAACTGGTTGATAAAGAGGCTGAGATGTCAACATCACAGCCAAGCGGTTCCCAAACACGCGCGACAATTACATCCAATCCTTAAGAGCTGTTGCGTTTTGGCAAGCGTACGCAGCAAATTTCCGCAGTAGTCGAAAACACCCCACAGGTTCATACCTGTTTCCGACGAAGCCGAATGGAACGCTGAAATTGAAATCGGTTTGCGTGAATCCAGCTCCCGGACGAACCTGGGAAGTAAAGCGGATGCGCCAAAGCGTCACGACCAGCGCCGGCCAGCGGTGCTTCCCGACAAGCTGCTGCGCCGAACGGATCGAGCTGACGCTCAAGGTGCAGAAAGAAAACCGGAGCCAGCAAGTGTTTCTTTCACCAAGGTGGAAGGAAGAGCTTCAGTTTCATACCCGCCTAGTTGAAGGTGCTCGAAATACTGGCAGGAGAAGGCGTGTTTCGGCAGGATCGGCCAGGAACAGATCAAAGCGAGGCCCCCGCGCCCCAGTACACCCCTGGGCAAGGAGTGTCGCCTCCACTCTCGCCTGCTGGCCTACCTCAAATTACTGCGCAAGTACGCCGATGGCTTGCAACTGTATCGACTGGAAAACAGATGCTCAGCGTTTGGGCCACGAAGTGAGTCGCACCAGCATGGCTTCACTGGATTATCCGGCTGGATGAGGTGTTCAAGCGCTTGATCAACCTGATGCGCGAAAGCCAGAATCAGCAGTGACTACCTGCAGGCTGATGAAAACCCGCATCCAGGTGGCTGAAAAGAAGACGGGCAAGACAGCCCAAATCGATAAATTGGATTGTGGGGTCACTCGGGTGGTCCACGGACCATGCCCACCGTGTTTTTGCCTATGATCATCACGCCTCTGGCAGTGTACCGTGGCGTCTGCTGGATGACTATTTTGCCGTAAATCCTGCCGGCCGGATGGCTACTCTCCGCTAACGGGCAGGTGTGTTCGGGCCACAAACATCACCCGCATTGGTTGCTGGATCATGACCAGCCGCAAGTTCGTTGAAGGCCAGCCAAAGGGGCCAAGCCGCAAAGGCAAAAGCAAACAGGCCAAAGCGTCCATAAGCGATATGCGCTGAAGCCATTATCAACAAGCTCTATGTGATCGAGCGCCAGAATCAAAGATCTGAGCAGCGCGAGGCGCTACGCAATCCCGTCAGGCCTTGACGCCTGCCACGCCTTGAAGCCTTCAAGACCCTGGCTAGAACAAACGTCGGCAAAGTTGATGAAAGGCTCGCTCACCCGTAAAGCCATGGAATACACGCTGGAATCAGTGGACATCGCTGGTTCGGCTACTGCGAAAGCGCGGTGGACCTGCATATCAAGCAAGGTGGCCGAAAACCGCGATTCGTCCGTTTGCACTCGGTAAGCAGGCCTGGGCTGTTCGCTGATACGCCCCAGGGTGCACGGGCCAGCGGCACCTGTTACTCACTGATCGAAACGGCCAAGCCAACAACCTGGAACCCTCTGCTTAACAACTCGAACATGTGCTTGACGCATATTGCCCGAGGCCTGAACACGCTGGAGTAGCTGGAGCAGTTGCTGCCATGGATACGGCACTGGAGCCTGTTGTGGAAAAAAGTGGCCCCAGCTCGATTTAAGGGCAAAGTGGGATTCGATTTAGAGGCGCTTACGGTTAGCCAAAAGCGGTTGGGAAGCAAACTTGGCCACTAAGGACGTCCACCAATGTAGACGGAACTTTATGCTCGATGCTTTGTAGAATCCGTATGGGCCGCACCTCACTTGATCTATTTAAAATGGCAGTTTCAACATACAGCCATGAAGCAATGAACCACTTCTATGGCATCGAATCCGCCAAACAAGACAAGCCTTTTTGACGAATATTCAGGCAAATGACCGAATTCAAAATCGACCTGATCGGTACATGGCTTCGACGATCAGCCATTGGTTTGGCGGGGCGGCGAAAAGTCGTGGAGATGCGGGCTATTATCCGAGATCAAAGACAGGCCGCTTTAACTTGCCCCAAACGGCCCGCCGCATGGCCAACATTCGTGCTAACTGGCACGGCCTGGTGCATTGCGACGGAGCGAGGCTGGCGGGGAGTGGGTTATACAGAAGCCACACGCTTGCACCAGGATGCAAAAGCTCGGTGATTGAATGAGTTTTCCGCTGGCACGTGGCAGGACATTTACAGCCAACACAGGAGCTGATCAAAGAGTCGTGGATGCAAGGCCTGCTGTTAGGGCAGCGAGCAGAAGCGCGACATGCAGGTCGCACTGGAATGTCAATCACAAGCTTAGGTCTATCTCCCAATCAATGAACGGATACCCAATGAAGGCAGCGATGGCTATTAAGTCCGACTGAAGGGAAGTCCCCCTGGGCGTTCCGCGTCACAAAACCACTAGAATGCCCCTTGATAAGTCATTTGATGGCCTTGGTCCGTAGGTAACGAAAGATTTCCATCGCGTCCGGTTTGCCCGAAGCAGAGGCGTTACACCTGGCCTCAATTCCAAACACGTAACCAGCGGTGGCGGGAGACCAGAATTCCGCACGCTCATGGGCAATCAGTGCGCGCACAGGTGATTCGAAAATCAGGAAAAAAATCAAAGGCACTGTGGTTGAAAGGAGAAGAACGCGGGTGCTGCCGTGCGGAGAACGACGCAGCTTTTAGAGGAATTAGCCCGAATTGCTTCCGTAAACCAAACCGCTTGTGTTTCGAAATGGCTTGAGTTGAAGGCAGCCTCTAGCGGAAGGTAGTCTCCATCAACCCCAAACCCCGCAGCTAGCCTCTATTGCATTTAACTGTCCAAAGCTGATCCAGCCGGTTGTGTAGCTGGGACTTAACATCTCGCGCGCTTCATACGCCATTCTGGCGTCCACGGGGACCACGTCAGGTCGCATAGTGCCTCGTCCCCATTTGCGTTGATCTGATCCATCACCGCCATGACTTTATGAAGACGCGCGGCTGCACGCGGCGAATAGTATCAGGTGTGTAAATTCTCCCTGGCAGGCCCAGATAGGCCGCGTTTGTTTTTTACCGAGCTAACGGAGATTAATCTGCCTCTCGCTTTGCAAGCTCTTTCATCGCAAGGCCGCCCGTTGAACGCGCCGCCATTTTCTCAGGTGGCGCTTCATGCGCTCATTTTACGTATGTCTTCCCTATTTCGGTCCAAACACGCCACGCACAGGTCACCGCTGAGCTGGCACGTTTGAAATACAGGGGTTCTCGATGTCTTAGAACAAGGTTGTTACCGCCCTTCCATGTGCATTTTTGCCAAGCGTTTTAACCCAATCACCAACTTGGCTCGCCGCGCAATTTCTTCTTACAGAGTCGAAGTACACATGCCGTTTCACATTAGCGCGGTGACACCGGCTTTTTTCGAACGCGTTTGAGGTCCAGCTCAACCATACCGGTTTGTCCTGTCCCGCTCCAAGGGCTCGGTCTTTGTTGGCATGGTGTCAAATACCCAGATCAACGCGCAGGCTTTGAGGAAGCTTGGTAAGTTTGGCTTCGTGGGTTAAGCCAATCGAGCCGACAATTCGAGCCCTTGGCGGCTTTCTGCAGGCGTCCTGTGAGACTCGCAATCAAGCCGCTCAATGCGAGCTGATCGCGTTGCTTGAAAAGCATGGTGTTCCAGGATCAGTAAGGTTGAGTAAGCAAGGCAATGCCCTGATGGCGCAACTCATTGAAGGGCCCTGCCGATTCAATAAAGCACTACGGCGATAGGGACCAAATGCTGAAACTCAACTGTGAGGTGACTAAACTTCGTGAACAGTGCGTTAGCCTTCACGGATGTTGTCTCCGCATTGTTCGTCGCCACCCGCAAACACTGAACAATTGCAGCGTGGCGCTTGTGGCCGACCACCCACACGTGCAGGTTCCGGTAATTTTGGGCATCGCCAGGTGTTCAACCAGCTCGCGAATATTCAATCTGCACATGATCGTCGTTTTGACGAGTAGAACATCCGCAGTCGCACCCTCAGGCTCCAGGCCCATCGTGGCGATTACAATCGGCGCCCACGATACCCATCGGCTGGATCAAAGCCAGACCCAACCGAGGTAGCGGCCAGCGAGCAGGCAGCGATGGGCCAAGAAAACAGACGTCAGGGCAACGGCAATCACATGGGTATATACGCCTGACCTGAGGTTGTTACAACCTCCGTGAGGACTATGATCGTCGATCGTGATGAATCGTGATGATTCGTGGCCATGGCTGTGACCGTTGGCCAGCAACAAGAGGCCTTACTAATGTGACCCCTAGGCCAAACATGGCAATGAGCGTTTGCCTCCCGAACTGACGCATAAAAGGCTGAAGCAGGCGAATTAAACGAGAACCTCAACCGCCATCCCAGAGATACAATTCCAGAAAATAAGCCTGAAGCAAAGCCCACCCACGACTCCACTTGCGGGTGGCCAAAACTGAAAGCGAGTGCTGGATGCATGACGCTTGGCATACGCATAGCCGCAGCTGCGATCCCAACGCACCGCAATGGGTAGCCATAATAAATCCTCGGCTAGCAAGAGCCAATGACCCCTGTTAATTACCCAGCAGCAATCTCACCGACCCATCATCACGACGGTAAGTATCACTACCAAAGAAGGGTGCCGCTTGCATTCTCATCATGTGCCGAGCTAGATAAAGCACGTGCCCGTGCGTGAAAGCTAGTGTTGCGTTCATCGGAGTTCAAGCCTGCTTTTCCTCACTTTGGAATACGCCGAAATGGCTTTCGAGACGCTCTGAACCCTTGCTACGTGCTCATCGCTGAGAGTGGGGTCCAGCCAACATGCGCCCTGGCGTGATCACTCAATGAATTTCGTCCATCAACACGTTTGTGGCCCCGCGAGGGCAAGCCACCAGATGAAGCGTTTTTGGCACAGTCATGATCTGACTCCAGGCCCGTTTCAACCGCTGATCTTGACCACGATGCGTTTCCACCGCTACAGCAGATCGTCTTTATTTGATGCTACATTTCCCATACTATAACCCCTTACTATGCGAATGTGCATACCCCCCCCGAAAAAAACCCTATACAAGAGCGCGTAAAAAAATTGTCCCGTTGGTGGTAACGAGGACGCGGCTCGGTCGACCTCAAAAAGAATAAAAATAGGAGAAAAATGTTTAAGCTAATAAATATCTTTGTAAAATCAAGAGGAATAGGATCTACTAATAGTTAGAGTCATTCAGAATACAACGACGGCTTGTTAATGGCAAAAGGAGCGCAGATGCCAACCCTTGGTAAAGATGGGTGAACCTATCATCAAGATAAAAAACACCTGCACGCAACGGCGTCCTGGCCTTAGCAGCAATTACGCTCTTACGGCGACCATCAGCGAACCGTTGTGATGGCGGTAAATGAAAGCCTGGTGCCATCTCTTCCGAAGTCTATCCATCACGAGGCCTGCGATCGAGTGGGCATTGAATGAAGCGCGATAAACTTGGCCGTGAAGATCCGCGCGAAGGTACTCAGTAACAGGAATCCCACTGGGTGGGATGCGCAAACCAAAACATTAGCATTAATCCTGAAGATAGGTCAATTGTTTTTCAGTGTCCATTAAAACGTGACTTCTAAACTTGTGCAAGTAGATTTGTGATCAGACACGGTTAGTGAAACGGTCACCAGTTAGTTCCGGCCGGGAAATGAATTGAAGCCGGGTATTATTTAATCCGTTGACCTTCGGCATCGGAAACACTGCCAACATCCCTTTTCACTGAAGCCCCATGTTGGGAAGTGTCGAGAAAGGTCAGCACAGTTTCGGATGTCCGCACAAGCGCACGACAACGGCCGTTGATCAAGGATGGGAAATTGGTCTTCACGACACAATAATTTCGTGCCTGTCTTGCCGAGGTGAACCGTTAACTCTGCCGCTTTGCAGTGCAATTTTGGGTATTCGGAATTGCTGGTTTGAAAAGTGTAACGCTCTAAGAAACATAACACGCATGCTTCGCGATTATCCGGGTTGGCTTTCGATGCAAACCAACCCCAAATGCGCAACAGGAGCAGTACCGGACAGTAGTAGCCATAAAACCACCACACCGCCGTGAAGGCTCACAAAAGAGCTGGTAACCCAGATGGCAGGCAGCGTCAGGGCGAAGCGAGTGCATTCATCTGGCAAGTGATGAAACCGATGAATCCTGTGGGCGCATTAATGAGCTAATGCCCGAAAACTGGGGGATCAGCAATGACGATGAATGCCCCACAAGCCAGTACACCAAGTAACATGCCGCGAGCCCAAGTGAGAAAAGGGTAAAATCAGACAGATGAAACCTGAAATAACCAATGCATAACGGGCGACCCCTGGCTGCCTATGATCCGGCCTGATACCAGCCACCACCCACACACCTATCGCGCCCAACGAATAATGATGAACGAATAGCCAGGGAAACAGAGTCGTTGAGACGTCAAACCTCCTCACTCACGACCATACAGCAAGGGCACTAACATCCAGAAAGTATAGAGTTCCCAGCAGTTGCCCGAAGTAACCCCCGCCACAGCTCGAAAACGGCTGTCATCAAACAGCAATCCTTCAAAGCCGCAATACCACCATGACGCTTCGAAGATGGGCCATCAACCAAGAACAGAACCCACGCACCGCCCACCAGGCAAGCACGAAGCTGCCAACATGGCCATTGCATGGACATCCCGACAGTTGCGCCCGCAAAAGATGTGGCCAGGGCAGTCCCAACGGTCAGCATCCCTACTAGCCAGGATAAACGCAGCGCATGTTTTGGCGTCCAGGAAATTACCAGCTTCATCCCAGCGGAATAAATACCGGCCAGCAAAGCCCGTCATGAAGCCATTACTACTCTAAGGGTGGGCTCACTGCGGCAACACAAAGCCACGTTGATAACTGCGCCAAGCAGGCGCAACGGCAAACACATGACTGGCGCGAAAACGGTCAGCAAGCCAGTAATCGCCATGCAAAGGTGCCGACGATAAAACCGAACTGCACTGCAAGAGTCCAGGAATCCTAAATGTGCTTCGGAAACTCAACTCACGGAAAAGCGAAGCCATACGCCGTTAACACTGAACCAAGAGGGAGGTGCCGCAATAACTGCGCAATAACGATGGCTGGCAGGGGTGACTTGCAGGAAGCACGAATCATAGGTCCTCCTAAATTCCCCATAGGATTACATTCCGCTTGCTCTCACTGTACCCTTCGGGATTCCCGGAGTGGTCCAGGCCCTCTGGAATGAGCACCCATAAACCAATTTCACGCTGACTGATTGGTGACCAGGCGGTCCGGTAGTGCTGTTGGCAATTACTGCGCTGACCGGGATAAGGTGGCGGCCCGAGTTACCTGATCCGCTGAACCTCAGCATCGGACAACCGCCGCTCACCATCTTTCTTGATGAACGCCCTGCTGGGGGTATCCACAGATCGAGCACAGTTCGGAGGGCCCGGGCACAGCTTCACGCCACGGGGCGTCACGACAATAGGCCGTGATCCAGGATGGGATCGGCCCCAATCATGGCATCAATAAGCTCGTCACGGTCTTGGCAGGGTCATTAAGGCCCAGTTCATGGAAAGGGTACCTTTCTCACGCAATAGCTCTCGTGGTAAGATGCCCATGCGCTCGATGAGCGAACCAGCATTTGCGATTTCGGCGGCGTTTTGCGTACTCCACCACATGGGGCCGATCCCCGCGTTGCGGATCATCGCAAGGTATTCTGACGTGCCACAGTCGGGGTTTGTAAGATGACGATGTCCAACATAAAATGCTACCTTCCTAGGCCTTACAGACCTCAAGTGCGCGGTTTTCGTTCGGGCGAAGCACTGAGTTGGTGAGATTCGCCCCCGGTCGCCAGCGATTGGATCGGCCCGTGAAGATTCACGTGGCGCTTGATTTGGCTTCAGACTATATACGCTTATCCGCATATCCGAAAAGCAGCGATGCTCATGAAAAACGCGTGTTTGGGTTTCTTGCACCGGCACCTCCCCGTTCTCAGATGGCCAGAAGACTATTACGTCCATTGCGTGAGGACCTGTTTTTGACGTCGCTAGCGCAGGCACTCAGCTCGTGGCTCATCCCTTGGCTGTGAGGTTATGGCAGAAGCAAGGCAATCGACATCTCGCAACAGGAGAGAACGTCCGGTTCAATGAGTTCGAGGGCCGGACGTTCGATTATTCATTACCTCTGCGATCGAGCCGGATCCTGTCCCAAATTGCAGGGCCTTTTGACCGAATCCATTGGCCATTGATGATCCAGCCGCTGGCACGATCGTCCCCTGGTTGATTTCAACCTGGTCGTTAAAGACCCAAAGAACCCGCTGGGCTACTGATTCTGATCGAAGAAAAACGCCGGAGAGGCAGAATTGAAAAGGAAAAGAGAACGGTATGAGCGCAGCAAAAATTTCTTCAAGTGCCTCTCTGATGAAGACCCGTTTGCGCTGCGTTATGTTGGCTCCAAGCTCGGGATCGCCTTTGCGTGTGCGATCTCCGCGAAGCGTGGAGTGTCTCAAGCCAAATTTTCGCGACCACTGGGCCCAGTTGCGACCTGCGATCTGGTCAGTGATCACGCGAGGGACAATGGGTTTTTTCTTTCTACCGAATCCATCCCAATCTCGCGAGTTGGGCAAAAACGAGGTACTTGACTAAGCACCAGGCAGCAGCTGGATGCAGAACTATGCCCTTTCAGGGCAGACCTCGCGACGTCTGGAAGGCGACCGAGTATCGAAAGCCTGCACCCGCTGTCCCGTAATCGCCTGCAATTTTCTCAGCTTAAACATGGAGTTCACCTTATGTCTTGAAAATTTGGTATATGGTTTTCGTCGAATGGGGCGCCTGGCCGCTACGGGCGGGCCTGGGATTGGCCTGAAATGTTTGAATTTTGTATCGGATCAACGACCCTGGCGGGAACGCTGGCACTACTAGGCATCTGCGAATTTCGACTCGTCCACGGCCGCTGGCAGCAACGATGCCAGGCCGACGGCGACCATATTGTCGTAGACAGCAAGCGCAAATCCTGACCGAGCCGGCAGACTAAAATCGACGAGAACCGACTGGTCAGGCTGCGACGTATGATCGAAGCGAGCGGCAAATGAAAAAAAAATGAATGTCCTTAACGCTAACCTGGATCAAGGCGTGAACGTGTCGTCGTGAACCGCTCCGGGAAGAGCCGGGGCGCTGAATGTCGTCCAATGGGTTAATGAACCAACCTGTTCGAATTCCTGCCCAGCACGGATCGCATGCCGCCTCGTGACACCAACTGTCTTGCAGCCGGTAGTAAGTCATCCCATGAAAAATTAGGCATCCGCCACGGCAGCATGACCACGATCCACGACTTACAATTACCAAACGATTCTCGATGCGCCCCTAAAGGACCTGGCGCCGACCGGGCCTAGTGGCCATGGTCTAATTCGACCAACGACGGGCTCGGCGAGGCAATCACAGCCCATCTTTCCGAGTTGAAAGGACGCTGAACGTCACGCAGTGCGTGTCCCGCTGGCAAATGCGTCGCTGACCGACTGTGTATTCGAGTGGAGACCCGACCTCAGTAACGCCGTCAATGAGTTGCTTAGAGCCGCCGTGAGCAGGGGCCGCTGAAGGACATTCCTCGCTATGAGAGCGCCCTGGTCTCGATTGACTACAAGACGATCCCCGCTCCAGCAATATCGACGCTCTCTCCACGATGGTGATCAACGAAGACCCAAGTGAAGCTGTTACGCTGGTAAATGAACAAATGAAGTGGGGCTATGCCAAACCGGACCGGTGACTGGCACGCCTCGGTCGCCCAGGCTAACTAGCGCAGACAATGAAAGCAATTGCCGCACTTGTCACCGGAAATGCCGCCAATAACCGTGGTTATCACAGGAATATTGGGCCTCACCCTCACGGGACGGAGCCAAGCGGCTTGCTGGTTTGTACTCCACTTCTAATATCTGGGGTAATAGCCGCTGCATCGCGATGCTAATCCCTGTTCTACGAATTCTCGGAGTGGTGAACCAACCTGGTCGGCGGCTGGCTGGGCGCCCGCAATGGGGCTCACCCGCACATGAACCTGGGCTCATACCTCCAGGTGGGAGCCCTGCTCATGCTGACCGTGCGGCGGCCAGTCTCACGGTACCCTGGGTCATGGCAGCTCAGGCCGGCTGTCGGGGATCGCAGACCTCAACAAGATGAGCGCCAAAGCGACCGTCAAGACAACTGGTTCCCGGCGACGCCAAGCAACACTGTACAAATGGGTCGCCATCATTCACCGGCTCCAAAACGCCCTCAAGGGCGTAGGGTTTTTCTCGGTGGGGGCCTCTACTGGCCCTTGTCGGCTCCGGGGCGCGTTCTGGGCATGGCATCGTCTCGCATCGTCGGCTCCGTAAGCAATACTCAGCCTGAAGCAGGATCTGGTAGGGGAAAGCCAAGCCCAAGTTGTCGCGAAACATTTTTTCTCCAAGAGCCGGGCGATCAACTCCTATCGGCCGGCCCGATGTTTCTGTTTGGTGCGGCGCGATGTCGGTTTCGTGCCGCCTGCCGGTCTTTCCTCCCCCTGAGACATGGCTGGGATTCTGGCGGTCGGCGCTTCCTGGCGCTTGGGTAATTGGCTTACGCATCGTCCAGACCATCGCAACGTCCTTTTACCGGGCGATCGGTCTGGCAAAACACCCGATGGCCGTCACGGCTCTGACCTGGGCCCGCGCCTTAGCGGTGGTTTCCCGCCGGGAATCGCTGTCGGTTTCTCATCCTGCTGGACTCGTCGGGGCCGGTCCTGAAATCGCGGCTCTTGGTGTTTGGCGTGCTGTTCGCCGTCAACATCCTCCTCACAAGCTATAATGACGTCAGGCTACGCGTCAGGAGGATGGTGTCCTCGCTGGAAAATGTCCGGTTCTACTACATGGCAATGCCATCTGGCGGCGATCGGCACTTTTGCTGGTCCGGCTGGGTTTTCCAGCTAGGGACTTACACGCCTGCCTCTGGGTTTCGTTCGTCTTTATTGCCTTGGGCAGCGCTCATTCAGTCAGGCTAACCCCGACATGAGACAATT
>Ga0163217_1043382_pt1 | contig 17878 bp, 11 predicted proteins | sample SynspAceP_FD_185933 | JGI IMG/M metagenome (GOLD analysis project Ga0163217, IMG submission 185933) | Saline lake microbial communities from Ace Lake in Antarctica - Synechococcus sp. Ace-P (PacBio error correction) | ecosystem: Environmental > Aquatic > Non-marine Saline and Alkaline > Saline ...
CATAATATTCAGAGTCCACATATTGGACGGATAGGCATGACTGCGCTTCAAAAAATTGGAAAGGAGCTTGTAATGGTAGGGTTTGCATGTCCTAAAGTCATCACATACACAAAGGGGGGCCCCCCCCAAAAAATTTTTAGCCTTTTGGGGGGGGGTTAATGGGCCCCCTGAAAATGGGCCCCCCCCCCAAACCTTTTTTCAAAAAAAATAAAATTCCCTAGGAAAAAAATTTGGGGCCCGAAAAAAAGCCTGATCGGCTAACCAATGTTGTGGGGTGAGTCCGTTCAACTAAGGCTCTTAGGCGCAGAGACGTCAACTTGGCAATAGACTTAAAAATTACGCTGAAAATTCATATACTACCATATCCGTTTAAAATGCCCAGAGCTTTGGCGTGGTCTTATTTGGTGGATAGTAATATCGAAAAGAAATTAAAAAAGGGCCTATAAAAGGGCCGCTTTCATTTCCAAGTCTGAATTGATTTATTTTTTTTCTTTGCTTTAGGATTAGGTAAGTCAGTAATACTACCTTCCGTACATTTCTGCAGCTAATCCAATTGACTCATTAAGTGGTTTTGGGTTGAGCATGATGGTTAATGCGAATAATCTTCAGCATCGGCACCCTTTCTATGGCAAGTCCAAATTTCACCTCACATTTCACCAAGCGTTAATGCCGACAATGGCTCCACCGACAATGCGATGAGAAATCTTTGTCGAAGATAAGCTTTAGTCATACCTTCTGTGCGACCAGAAGCAATGGGAACGGCCGAAGCGGCCCATGGGAAATGTGGGCAAGTCTCAACACTTAAACCTTGTTCTTTGGCTTTCTTTTTCAGTCACACCTAACCGCAAGCCATTTTCTGGATCGGTATAAGCAACAGAAGGAATACATTTAGGATCAAAAATGTATGTTCAAACCGAGATAACTCAGCTGCAACATGACCTTCATGTACCGCTTTTATGAGCTAACATGGGCTGACCAATCAAATCACCAATGGGCAAAGATCATGCTTGACGTTAGTAAGCGTAGTTGCTTGTCTACGTTTGATAAAATCCACGCTCGTCAACAGTAACACTGCTTTGTCGGCATCAATACTAGTTTGGCCATTTGGACGACGTCGCAACAGCCACTAATACTTAATCCGTACGTACTGCTCAGCAGGGGCTTTGTTTACCTTCAAAAGTGACATAAAGGCCATCTTTTTAGCTTCTACGCCGGTAAACTTTGTTTCTAACATCACGTTAAAATTTTTTTCTTTACGTATTTCTGAATAAACCTTTTGCAACATCTTTAATCTGCGGCAGGAACAAGTTGGTCTAAAAATTCACTACATCAATTTTCGAGCCTAGGAGCGCGATAGACTGTAACAACCGCATTTTCCAAAACGCGATAATACCACCACCGAGTACTAACATTTTTCTGAATGTCAGCCATCTCAAGGGCGCCAGTTTTGAATCAATGACACGTGGAAATGCATCTTTCGGAATAAAAGGGTAGGCTGATGGGCTCTGAACCGCAGCAAATGATCGGCATGTTCAAAGTAATAACGGTTTTAACCATCGGGCCGTCTACTTCAAGAAGTAATTGCTTCCGTAAAACTTTCCCAAGCCCTGCACAATGGTTTAACTTGCCGCCTTTTGCCATACCAGCTAAGGCCTTTGGTTAACTGCTAACACGCTGTCTTTCCACCGCGAACTTTGTCCTAATCTATTTAGGCTCGCCAAAAACAACACCATGGGCGGCCATGTCTTTTGGGCATGCATCTATTACTTTTGCGACATGCAATAAGGCTTTTGACGATACAACCGACCGTTCAGAACAAAGCACCACCTAGAGTTTCTCGGGCGTCGACGATGACGGCCTTCTAAATTCTAGGTCAGCAGCACGATGCCGCAGAATATCCGCCAGGACCTGCGCCTATATCATCAATCTGGGTTAATTTCGCTCATTAATGACCTCAATTTCTTTAAAATTTTTTTTATGTGCTTGATATGGACGCTGAAAATTCTACCTAGTCCGCCCGAGAGTTTAGCAAAGAAAAGGCGCTAAAACCAGCCAATTCTTTCATATTTGTTTATAACAACATTTGGCGAATGTCCACCGAGTACATTGCTTAAGTGCACCACAAACCTAGCGCCCACATGGCACCCATCAATGACACGATGATCGTAAGATTAGAGATAAAGGTAACATTAAGCGAGGGCTCAAATTCCTTTAACCATTCCATTTAAGGCCTTTCATCCTCGCTCTTAGATACACCCTAAAATTGGCACATCGGGCGCAATTGACGACTAGGGGTAAACGCTGTTTCCACCAATTCACCTAAACTGGAACAATAGTAAAACAACTGCCCCTTGCATATCAGGCGCCTTGAGTTTTCCGTCACGAGCTTTGATACTGATTTCAGTCCAATTCACGTGAACAGTTCGTAAATGCAATTTTTTTGTCCCACAATCACGCACCACAGGTAGCCACTAAACCCTCCAGGGTGTCCTTACCGCAATACCATATGGAATACTTTTTCCTGAATTAAGCCTTTTCAGCGCCGATTCTGGATAAAGAGGTATTTAAATACAGGATAGGCTTTCCATCGCATCTGCCAACGGCTTCTATCATAACACTAGCGGCGTGAAATCTTTACCCCTAACTTACGTTTTTTTCCAGCAATCGCGTTTTGTTCTTTAACGAAAGTCTTCTAATGCTTGTGATATCAGCCTCATCAAAATTGCGTTAGCATGGGGGATAGTCGCCACCCAATTTCTGTGCAGATTAGGCCGCAGAAATCTTTTGAATACGAGTTAATGTAGTTTTTTTTTATTCTTCTATTTCACCAAACTTTACCTGAAATGCACTTTAGGTGCCGCCAATACTTGTAAGCCCCCTGAAACCACCCGCTGCACTGGGGGAATTATTAGTGGCTTTTGGGACCGAAGATAACTCGTATTTTACAATGAATTGAACTCTTCCTTCAATACACGCTTTTAAGGACCTGTCCCCGCCACTTGGGCCTAATCAACCCCAAATTCACGGGCAAAGCGACGCACTGATGGCGGAAAGCAATGGCTTTAGCCACCTTTACCCTAAATCACCCGCTGAATGGAATGGTGAGGTACGGGGGGAGCCTTCTGAGTTGCGAGGCTTGAGCGACTGTTGGCTTTAGTGGGTGTTTGCAATCTGCTTTACTGCTTGTCTTTTCCGCAGGTGCGGTCGCCTTTTGCACTGCATAATCTCCTAATAACAGAGGACTAAGCTTACCTTTAGATACTTTATCGCCCAACCTCACTTTCAGCTTCTTTGACGACACAGCTTTAAGGCGCGGAACGTCCAATAGTGGCTTTAATCTGTTTCAAGGGTTATCAGCCTGTTTTTCCATGCGCAATTTTGTCGCCAGCCCTTTAACATAAAACCTCGAAATAACCTCAACATCGGTATCACCGCCGATGTCAGGTAACACTGACTTCGATCACTTCGCTTTCGCTGGGATGAACTTGTTTGGGTGGCAGACTCAGCTTGGGCAGGTGCTTCGCTGGCTTTCGCTGCGGGTTCCGTAGCTCGAAGCGGCAACAGCTACTTCTAGCATAAGCCACCAAACTACCTTGCGATACTTGTCGGCCAACCTGATTTTAATTTCTTAACTATACCTTGCTTTAGGGGCAGGTACATCCATGTTGCTTTAATCGGTTTCAAGAGTGATAAGGCGGTTTTCCTGCCTCAATTTTATCACCAAACCGCAACAAGTATTTCAATCACTTCAACATCAGTATCACCAACCGATGTCGGGTACTTCAACTTCATTAGCTCAGCAGAACCACATTGTCTTTTCGACTCTTGTTTAGGTTCCTTCCTGGGCTTCTTGCTTCTGTGGTTTAGGCTGCTAACTTAGTTTCACGCTGGTGCCTCGTCTTTTGGTGGCGCAGAACTCAGCTTCCGGCGGAGCACCAGACATTTTTCATGATTAATGTATCTGGCTCACTTTGGTTCGGCCCACTTTAACCAGTATTTCACTTACTGTTCCAGCAAATGGAGCAGGAATGTCCATACTAGCTTTGGTCGCTTTTCCGAACATACTTAAGCGATGCCTCTGCGTCTAGCGTGGTCAACCAACGGCCACAAACAAATTTCAAATGACTTTTCGCACTTTCTCGCCAACCGACATGCTGGTACCAATAATCTTTTTTAAATCTGACATTTTGATCGTCTCCCTATTCGTTAAGCGTATAGCGGGTTATGTCTTGTTGCCGTCGATGGGCAAATTCCTTTCAGTGCGTCAACCAATACTTTTTATCTAAGTCACCGGGCTTTCACTAGTTCACGTATAGACGCGATAGCAATAAAAGCAGGTCCACTTCGAAGTGACGGACGCAAATTTTCAGCGGCTATCAGAGCGACCATAACGGCATCGCGTACCTTAGCACTTTATAATTGACCCGGTAAACAAAGGCACGTATTTGGTCGGTGTAGGCCTTTAAACATAATCCGTTGCCGCAATTAGTTTGACTTTGTTACCCTTGTTTAATAGTTGGGTAACATAAGGGACTTTTCTCTGTTCTTAGGTTTTCAATATTGAAGTGTTCGCATTTTAGACGCATCACGGCCAAGTTCATAAGCGCGAACGTCCCACACTAATAAACTTCTGAGCTTAATGCCAAACTTCTCATGACTAGCAAAGTCGCAGCAAGGCGAACTTGTTGCAATATGGGTGCCAGAGCCCTAACAACTTAAACATTAAAGCTTGTTTTTCTTTTTACCAACAGAGTCTAATAAATAAATCCCTTTAAACGATGCCTTCAGCCGACCTTCTGGCATAAGCGGTTGCACGTAGTTTTCATTCATGACAGTGAGGTAGTAGACACGTTTTTCTTGTTCTTCAAACATGCGACGCATACCGTCTTGTTACAATAACCGCAACCTCAATAACCGTAAGTAGGATCCGAGGTAATTACAATTCGGGATAAGCGTTACGCTTGAGTGTGTGAATGACCATCTTGGTGCTGCAAACCCTCACCGTTAAAGAGTGGTGGCGCCCCCCGCGGTGCCTCCAATTAAGAAACCGCACGCGTTTTGGCTATCGCCCGCTGCCAAGCCATATCGCACGAACTCGTTTGGAAACCGAACCATAGAGTAGTAAATATAAACAGGGATCATGGGTAATCGTGGTTGATATGAAGTCCCTGCTGGCAACAGAGGCCATTGCACCCTAGTTTCGTTGATACCTTACCTTGCAACACTTGCCCTTTGGTATTTCCCGATAATAGGCTACCTTGGTCAGCATCTGGGAAACGTATTTTTGTCTTGATTAGCATAAATACCGCACTTGGCGGAATAATACCTTCCATGCCAAAAAGTACGGGCCTCATCCGGATAAATAGGTACAAACACGAGACCAACTTTTTTGTCTTTTAAACATGCACGGTCAATACACGTACAAGGCCATGGTAAGTCGAAATTTCGCGGTCTCCAGAACCTTTGGGTAATCGCGGTCAAAAAAGCCCGATAGGGCAAGGAGCAGGAAAGAACCTTTCACTGCTTTTGGCTAAAGCGTTTTGGCATGTAACCAATGCCAAGCGCTTCACGAACGGCTGCGCCAGATATTTCAATTTCAGCACTGTCTTCGTCAAATTTTGTAATTACGGAAACTCAGCCCAGCTCTCGTTACTTAATGGAATTTTAAAAGCGGTGCACGAATATGGCGGATGGCTTTCCATATGCATTTTTTTGACGTTATGCGCGATGTTTTTGCCTTCACCGGCAGAGCCCATTCCGTAACCTTTACGGTTTTAAGCCAAATGACCTGTGGGGGCGCCCTTTGGGTTTCTGTCCGCGCGTTTGTAGGCGCCGGCAATACACTTTTACTTGGATCATGACGCACCAGATTTTAAACGCCAAAATGTCAAAATCGTCTGACATATAGCGACCATGTCTTTGGTTTCTGGAACTTCAAAGAAGTTTTCACGGGGTGTAAGCGCCGCCTTAGCTTTGTAATTTTGATACTCGCCATCGACAAGTAGTATTCATGATATCAAGTAGCTTGCAGAGGTGGTCGCGAGCCAATAATGGATCGCCCAATAAACGACCCCAAATGACTTTTACACTTCCCAGCCAGGCGCCCACGGAATTGTGCCTTCCAACTCTTTGAATGATTTTTACATTAACCAACGACCGGGGCCAGTCTAAAGGGGGGGGGGGGACGTTTGTAAGTTACAGTTAACCACAAACGTTAAGTTGTCCTAAGCCTTCACGCGTTGGCTAGCCCAATGGCGCCCAAGCTTTCTTGGTTCAATCCACTTCGCCATCCACCCATAAAACACCAAGACGCGTTGTTCAGAAAGCAATCTTTCAGTCCGCGGTTGGGTTAAATATTTTAATGAAAACGCGCTAAGTAAATAGCCTGCCATTGGACACTAAGGCCCATAGATACAGTGGGGGAAATTGCCAAAGTCCAGGCATTAATTTAGGGTGGGATAGCTTGATATACCCTTGCCATCATTCTGTCTGAAACCATCCAGTTTGAACCTGCACTCAAGCGGCCTCGATAAATGCACGAGAGTATATTCCCGGTGAGACGGTGGGCCTTGGAAAACAAGAAATCCGCCCGGTCTCTCTGTCTTTTTCATTTGGCGCGCGGAAAAAAGTGATTAAAACCCACATCATAATAAACATGGCTGATGAGGCAAAACTGGAAATTGTGGCCACCTAGGTCAAGGTCCCTTTCTTAGAGCAATCGTACTACCATCATCATCGCATTCCAGCGGATCGCTTACGGAATGCTTGGCTTTCTATCGTTTGACTCACCTGGCATGGGTCGGCTCTTGACCTGCTGGTATGGTGTTTAATAAGCGGTTGTCGCTCCATAGGGTAAAATGCGCTCCGCTACGACGCGCTTTCTCTATAGACTTTCAAGTAGAAAATGTGCCGTTCTACACCTTCTTCCTCTAGAACTGTTTCTAGCGAATCTAACCACTCCTTGGGTTTCTTGTGGATGCCACATCCGAATGCATCTATCAGCCCATGGTGCTTTCCTATTTTAGTTTGTTAATGATGACACTTACTAAAAAACCATTTAAAGGATAGTTTTAGTTTTTCCCTAATTTGGTAATGTAATTTCAATAAGTTGTTTGGTACTTTATTTTAATTTTACTCATACGACGCAAAGGCACGCTGCATACGCATGTCTTGTCGGTTTAATATTTAACCAAAGTTTCTTCTATATATGCTAAGTGCTCATTGCTCGCCTGACGTGCTTGTTCTGGTCACCGGCAAGAATTGCTTTTACAATAAGCTCTCGCTGGTCGTTGATCACCAGTTGTGCTTCAGAGTGAGTTGTTAGTAACCTCTAAATTACGTTGAATGTTGTCCTGCAACATAGTTGTAAACTGCGCATAACAATGGCAAAAGTACTAGGTTATGGCCGCTCCGGCCATCGTTAGAATAAAAGCTAACAAGGGACTTTGCCTTCAATACTTTTATCTCCGCAAAACTTAGCAACCGAGAGGTGAGATCAAACTAGAAGCCTTTATTTCAAGGCGGTGTAAATCATCTTGGCCTGCCCACGCAAAGCGGCGTAATAGCGGCCATAACCTTCAAGCGCGTGACGAAAATTTCCGTAATAAATAAATTGCAGTTTCCGGGTTCTATCTGACAATAAAAGCACATAATGGATCGGTTATTAATTCATTTAAATTTAGGTTTAACATAGTGGCCACCCCCTTTGTTTACGCTCAACTAAATTTTTGGTTTCTAATTTTTTGGAATGGCCTCGCGCCAGCTGAAGGGCCGCGAGAAAACGGCAAATCGGTTCAGCAAGTTGGCGTTCACGTGGAAGGTTTTTGGCCCGCTAAAAAGTACCGTTAAAATCACTGGATTCAAGTTGTTTTTCGCATAAATGTCATCTGTAGTTTTTCTAGATTGGGAACTTTGCGCATTGCCAGACCTTGGGATTATTCACTAACGAATATGTATTGAATCAGCTATCTTGGTCAATTGGTAAGACCATTAACCTACTTAGCTTAATTAGGACATTTTAAAGATGAAGTAAATAGTGAGTAAAAAATCAAGGTGATGTTTGAGCGATTATTGATTTTTCATCACCTTGATTTTAATAGATTTTACATATACCGCTTGAGGTGGTCCTGATCAGCTAGTTTTTATCCCAGCCAGAATAGGGTTAGAGAGTGCAAATGGCGACTAAGATAAACATTTACGTTTTGCGCTTAGCTAAACGAACCAAAAATGCAAGGTTCTTCGGTACAGTCTTTTTCGTCCGGTTTCTGGCTTCTTCTGCTTGTTTTTTGGCAACGTTTAGTAATTAAACTTTTAGCTCTATCTGCGGGATCCAGTAAATAAGCCGAAAACCAGATAGGGAAAGGCCCGTGGAAAAATGACCGAACTACAGAAAAACCTAAAGCCGTAATGCGCAACTGGCAACCCAATCCAGTAAAGTAAAAGTAGTTTTGTTCAGCCATCAATCGCTGCAGGGTGAGATTAAAGCTTAAGTTGTTTTGCTTCAATTTCTCGACTAGTAAGCATAAAGTAGTGCACCTGCTGCACCTAAGGCAGGTAAACCATACAAGAATGACAGCTGCATAATGTAGGTAATTTTGCCAAAACTAAAGTTACGCACGAAAGATTCGATACCTTCGTCGCTGCTACCGATTTTGTTCGGCATAAAGACCCTGCAAGCTTCTAAATCGCACACGGTTGGCTGCCTGTAAAAGCACTTATAGGTTGCACGTATTGGCGGGGCAACCTACAACAAACCATTATATCGCCGTACTGGCAACTAAATTCGATCAATCCGCCATCCGCCAGTTGTTGTAACCAATAAATATAGGACGACAAATGCCGGTAAGAATGATAACTTCCTAAGCCACCAAATAAAGCTTTTGCTTGATTCTTCTAGATCCTCTTTTTTGAAGGCTTTAACTAAACTTATTGAAATAAAATTCAAATTGCCAGTATTGTGACTTTGTGGTCACGGCCCGGGGGGGGCCTTTTTTTCAACCAGTAAGACCAAGAGCACTGAATTATTGGTCATAGACATTTTTCTCCAAATTAATAACAAAACTTAATATACCACTTAAACCCCGCTAAGGGCAAGCAAGCTTTGACGATAAAAATGGCCAAATCGAATGCGTGTCCTGGGATTCGCTTTTAGCGATGGGGGCACTATCACATGCCCAACAATACGTGATGATTTTAATCTGCGGAAAATTATAGCGTTATGTAGTGTGTTAGTTTGACTAAGCTTAGCGTAACTGAGCCGAAGTCATAAGGCAATGTGATCGGCAACCTCCAGCTCAGCATGCCAATGAATAATCATTAACAAATACCTCTGCCTGAAAACTTGATTTACCCGGCATGCCAAGCCCTTTGTAAAGGGTACAAATTTGGAATTGTTTTCGCCCATCGCGTTTTATCAAACAGTGGGCTGATACGCGCATATCACGCAACTTCAGCAAAATAGGATGAAGACTTTTATCGAGTACGCCGCGCAAAAAAAGCTTCAAATATAATTGCCCGCCAAATTGCTTTGGTGTAGGGAAATATTGTGAATAACTAATATGACACATTCATCTGGCTTACGGTCCTGGCATCGCAATGTGTGCTCGGACCCTGCGCCGCAAGCGGATAAAAAGTCCAACTGATTGGTAAGGTATCGAATAATGTGGCTTCTTCTAATAGGGAATGCTCAGACAGGTTATCATAGTAAACAGGATGCGCTTTTGGTCAAGGGCCAGTCAATGTACATTTATTCAATAGGAAGACACTTTGTCAAGAACAACATAGTGCAAATGGGAAAATGGAATGCCTAATTTTTTTGCTTTGGGTAACGGTTTAGCGTTGCTAAGTAAGTGGTGTTTGATGAACCACTCGAAGCGCAATTTAACCCCAATATGGAAACCCATCTCAAACACTGGTCAGGGAGTCAGCGAGGTTCAAGTTAAAACAAGAATCGCAGTGGCCACTTATGTCAGCATGGTTTCGTCAACAACTGAAGCTGTAGTGTTTTTTGTTAGATAACGGGCGCAAAACCATGTTTCCTGTGCCGCACGCGCTTAGCTAAACGGGACCTTAATTTAACTTGCGGGAGCATTTGTTACCCAGTGCAAAATGCTAATTGGCGGTGTGCAGGTGTGCGCAGCCACATTGGGGGCAATTATCAATTGGAAGATATACAACTATTAATGTTCGATGCGAGTATTAATCCTGCCGATCAAAAAAGTATAGAAAATATTAAATTGGTATGAAGTGCTCTAAGGCAGCTAGACATTTACTCAAAAAGGTGAGTGCTAATATTACGTTCATTTGTAGGTGCGGCTTGTAGCTTGCGAAAAATCTAAAACCGCAGTTTTGAGCTGCAAGATGACGGCCCACTTACGTAAAAATGGTATTAGTTGGTAAAAAAAACCCAAATAAAACAAAAAAGAAGAAAATATGTTGCAAACAGAACACATTAACAATCAGTACGCTTTGCTTTATTTGGGAAGACTTTAGGTGGCAAGCCAATTGAATCCGGTGATATCACCGCCATTTAATTCCCCAAGAACAAATGATTCAAGCTGTAGTAATTACTCGAGAACGCCTGCGTATTAGCGGGGGCCCTGAATGGGTGAATGAAACCTTTCGCCAACTTGACCCCAATGTGAACATTAACGTGCTGGGTTAAAGATGGCGAGCACCTGCAAGCTAATCAAGCTTATTTTTCAGGTTTGTGGTGGTGCTCGTGCTACTTTTAACTGGAGAAAGAACGGCCCTTAATTTTTTTTACATAACTTTAAAGCGCCCACAGCAACACAATTGCCCACATGTGTTGCTTGAATCTAAGTTGGTACCCGTCGCAACTATTAGATACAACGCAAAAACATTACCTGGATTGAGAACTCGCGCAAAAAATATGCCAGTTGACATGTGGTGGTGGAAAAAATCATCCGTAATGGGGTTGTATGAAATGCTTTTTTAATTAAAGAAAACCCATTTATGGCCTGTGGCTGCTATAGCGCAGGCCATTCAACAAGCCACTACAACACAGTGAATTGGCCGGTTGAAGTCGAAGGTTAGACACTTAGCAGAAATTAACTCAAGCCTATCGAGCAGGGGCCCGATATCGTTCATGGTTAGACAACTTCACTATATGCCTCGATTGAACACAGCCCCGCTAAAATTAATCAAGGTAGAAGTAAACTTTGAAGTGTCTGGCAAACGTGACGCCGTGAACGTTTTGAAAGTGTTGTTCCTTGCAACGGAAGTGGATTACATTTCTTCTGGCGCATTAACTACAAAATGTTAATGCCATTGATTTATCAATTGAGAGTGATAAAGCCAGTTAAGGTAGTTTTGATTTTGACGCTTTAATTAAGTATGTTCCTACATACTTGTCAGATTGTTAAGTCGTTCTAATATCTAAACAGGAAAATTTAAAAAAACGCCATAAGTGCAGCCGCACTGTCGTCATTGCACAAAACTTGTAAACCATTACGCACTTAAAAGTGTTGGAGAAATACACCATGAACATGAATCAAATGAACAATGTTAAAAAAACAAGGCGCTTTCCAACACTAATCGAATTAATGATAGTGGTAGCTATTATCGGTATTTTTGGCCATGATCGCTTTAAACCTGCTTATCAGACTTATACAATAAAAGCGAAAATTTCTGAAGTAGTAAATTAGCAACTCAAATGGTTAAAAATAGCATAGAGGTTTGCGCGAATCCTGAAGGGGATTTAGCTACTTGCGTTCAGCAGGGGAACCTAATGGTGGTACCCGCTGATATTACAACTGCAAAGATGGCCGTTTAAATGGTTTTTAACTTGGGATGCTGCGACTGGCAATACTTACCGCTACGGCCATAACCGGCGATGGTCCTAGCCTGGCGAGACGTATATTCATGACAGGAACTTTTGCCTAAATGGGAAAGTTACTTTCTTCAATCAGGTACGTGTGGACGGTTTAGGTCCTATGCTAATCTGACCAAATTTTTCAACGTAGGCCCGGATTGTCCGGGCTTTTTTTTATTGGTTACTTAGCGAGTAATAATTAAAAATTATGGCTACTGCTCCAAATTACCTTCACTTACACAAGGTGCTAATAAACGCGGCCAAGGCGGTTAAAGGTGAAATGTTCGGCAGGCTTCGCATAATTAGAAGCAAAAAATCAATTACGCCGTCAAGGTATTCTCTGCAAAAAAAGAGTTAAAAAGCTGGCTACACCCTTGTTTTGGCAAAGGCGCCGAACAAAATCAACCATGGATATCGCCGTTATTTCTCGGCAATTGGGCTACCATCCTTGTGGCCGGGTAACATTGATTCAATCAATTGTATGATCGCTCAAGGCGCATAACAATGTAAATATGGCGTAAAAATGTGACTCCATATCGTAAACGAAAGTTCAAACCGGTAATCCCTTATCCAGTTCTTTACCGTAACATCCCGAGCAAATTTGATGATCTCTATGTGTCTTAGTGGAAACCGTGAGCCAATCCGGAGCACTAAGAAACCTTTTATGATCGTAAATTGGCGATTTTATTAAAGAAAAGCCTGAAGGCGTTAAAATCAAAAATTAAAAAAGCCATGTTTTTATCCTGTGGCAGTTGTGTGGTGGCAATTTCTCGTAACCACCGATATATTAATTTTTTGTGGTGCCACAATTTGGAAGAGATTTTCAGTAGTTTTTGGCGCCAGAATGCCTGCTTTACCCCAATTTGTCTTGGTGATCTCACGTTTTATTGCAAGATTATGGCTTATTTGTTGGCGCTGGTTTTGTTTGCCGCAGCTACTTATTTAAGCGCGCACAAAAAAATCGAAAAAAAATTACCGGGATTTCGGTTGACGCTAAAATGTTAAAATCCCTGTTATTGGTGGAGGATTTAAAAGCCTCAAAGTGGGGCACCGTTTTACCCCGCACTTTTATCGACACCTTTGCCGCGCGTGTGCCTCTTATCAGTGCCCTTGATTCTGCGGCGGGAGCAGCGGGTTAAATGCTTATTTCGTGATGCGATTTTGTTTGTTAAAAAAGAAGTGGCAAGTGGTATTCAAATGAATACGGCTATGCGAACCGACTGGCGTGTTCCAGAATGGTGGTGCAAATGATTGCCATTGGTGAAAGAGGCTGGGGCAGTAGATGAAATGCTCAGTAAGATAGCTCCATCTACGAAAGCAGAGGTAGAATGATATGGTTGATGGTTTAACCAGTTTATTAGAACCCAGCTGATAATGGCGTATTAGGGGTGGGTGATTGGTGGCTTAATTTGTTAGCCCTGTACCTGCCCTAATTTTTGAAATGGTAATGTTATTTAGGGCATAAAGCAGCTTCGAGCTTCGAGCAGCGAGCAACGAAGAGCGATTTTTCGAGGTAAAGCCGCTCGATAGGGGGCGTTGTTTTTAGGAGCTGCCGGTGACTTGGCATAGTTCAGCTACGAAAAAAAATCATCCTAGCTGATAATTGGAAGATTGGCTGTTAATATCAGCATTTTCGGTTGAATTTTTTCGTCCCTAAAGAACTCCTACAAGGGAGCTTCTTGGCAGGAGCTGCCGGTGAACTGGCGGGTTTTTAGCTGCGAACAGTCATCCTAGCTGATAATGGATGATTGGCTGTTAAAATCAAATTTTGTTTGTTGATTGTTTCGGTCCGCTAAAGGGAAACTCCTACAAAGGGGGCTCTTGTAGGAGCTGCTTCAGCTGCGAACAATCATCTTAGCTAAATGAATTTGATATTGATTTTGGGAATCAACATTTGTTGTTTTGATTTGTTCTTCCCTAAAGGAACTCCTACAAGGGGGGGCTCTGCAGGACTGCCGGTAGCAGTCCAGCTGACAAGGCCAAACAAACATGTGAACCGTAGATTGACGTCAGTATTTCTGGCAAAGCTAATGGCGTTTTTCTTTCTTGACTTAAAAGTACTTAATTATGGATTATTTGGATTGAGCTAATGTCGCAAGTCGCCGAACGTTTTTTATTGCTTTTAGTTTTTTTGTTGTTAGTTTAATGGTTGGCACAGCTTTCTGAATGTAGTTATCTAATCGTTTACCCATTTATGATGGAAACGCCGTGCTGGCGTTAAAGATGCGAAGACTTTTTGCACCCTGAACGCCCGCAAGAATGCCTAATAACGGCCCTGTATTTAATCTCATCAAAACCCGATTCAATGTCCTCGCTGTCAGCATAAAATCAGAGCCATGGGAAAAATTACCGGCTGCCTGAGTTGGTTATGGCTTAGGGGGTAAATGAGTCAATGTCCTTTAATCCTATTTCTATTCGTTATCCCTAGTTGAACTTAAGCCACCGCTGTGCTGAGTGCTATTGCAGCGTGGCATTTTGGCTTTGGGGCCCCTGTTTGTTGGCATGTTTTTGGTTACTCTGGCTATTTGATTGCGATGACATTTATTGATTTGGGATAAAATGTTGTTGCCTGACCAACTTACTCTCAGTCTGTTATGGATTGCTTTAGTTGCCCAGTGTGAGTGGGGTTTATTGTCAAGTACAAGTGATGCCTATAATTTGGTGCTGCGGTGGGGTAATTTTATGTTTATGGTCATTGTATTGGGCATTTAAAGCTGCTCACCGGTAACAGAGGCATGGTGTTACGGTGATTTTAAATTAACTGGCCGCCCTAGGCGCCTTAAGTGGGTTGGGCAAACACTGCCGGTAGTGGATTCTGCTATCCTCTTTTGTTGGTGGCGATTGTTGGGATCAGTTTTAATCGTAATTCAAGGCCGAGATAAAAGTCAGCCAATCCCATTGGACCTACTTAGCTGCCGCTTGGTTGGTTTAACGTTTGCTCTGCGGAGAATGGATTGTCAGTCAAAATTTGCTTTGGCATTGTGCCATGAGTGACCTTTTGTCGTGGGGCTAAGTGGTTGGTATCGGTAGTGGTAACACACTACTGTTACCTGATCTTTTTGGGCCCGTCTTGGTGTGGATATTATTGTGCTGATTGTTATTGAGCCCAGAGATGTGCGTTCGCGCCGGGCATGGTGGGCTAAAGTCAGAATGTTAAAGTTAAAGCTAGGTAAACAAATTTTGGATGAAGAAAGGCCAAGCTTAATCGCAGCCTACTTAGACCAAAGTTTTTGCCTGAGCCCTGAGCTTAAGGCGTGGCTTAATCAATTACTTTCACCCATTGATCCGTCAACCAAATGCAGCATACAAACCGCAAGGCGGCAACATCGCCATACTGCATATTAAGTGTGCTCTGCTAGTGGAGAAATAACTTAGCTAAGTCAGTGGACCGCGTATTGATTGTCGACGTGTCTGAATCTACTCAGTTGCAACGCCCACTGTTGGCAAAGAGCTTAACAGCAAGTTGAACAAATTTCCTGCTATCATGGCCGGGCCGCAGCTAGCGAGAACAACGTTTAGCTATTAGCCGATGATGTAATACAAAATGAAGGTGCCCCCAAAAGATCCTAGTAGATAAGGTTGGCAGAATTGCATCAACTTTACGGTAAATTGGCCGCAGAAAACACAAACAGCGTTTTATTTAGTTTTCCTCCTGCCATTTTGCAATAACAGTGCCTATTGATTTTGTTTTAAAAAACTCTTTTACAATGTGAGCTTGTCTCGGTTAAAGCAGTCATTAAACAAGCGCTTAAATCCAAAAAAATTAATTAAAGAGTAAAACTAATGTCAGCAAGCCGATCTAAACGAATTCCGCTCATGAAAAGGTTGAAGAACCTAATCTGCCGCCTGAGTGCAAACCCTTTTCAAACAGCTTGTAGCAGCCAATTCAGCTATTTGAAAGTGGCAAATTTAAATAAATTTTTTAGTTCATTTTTACCCCAACTTGATTTGTAGGAACGCCTTGTTTGCGCACTGACGTAATTAAAGGATATTGAAGCAACATGAAAAGAAATTTGTCATTTGGTCCGCAGCATCCCAAATATTGATAACCGAAGCTTTGGCCAGGCCTCATTACAACAAATATTAAACGTTTGAGAGAGTCACTTAAAGGTAATAAAAAGATTGGGGCAGATTTCAAAAGAAAAGACCGTTTTTTTGCCTACCTATCCTCACGTTTTAGTATTCCCAGGTTGGCACCTGTAGCTTTGGAGATTTACCAGTTTGCATTATTGGTTACAACAGCCTAGTGGGCCAACAATTAAACAAGTTAATACCTGGATGTTAGAATTGAAACCCCAATTAAGGAAGCGATAGGAAATAACCCTTTCCTTTTTGGCGTGAACGGGGTCGCTTTGTAACATACGTACGCTATCCGCCGAAAAAGGTTTTTTTAATCAAGGTGTGGCAAGAAAGATAAAAACGAAATTGAATCCGAGTTTTTAGTACCTACGGATCAAGGTTATTATTCCGATTGTTTAAGTGGTAACAAATATCGCTATTGCATTTCGCTCATCCACAATTATTTCCCCCAATGTTCAATGGAGCAGTTGGTGTATGCTGTAGTGCCTTTCAATTAGCGTGTTGTTAGTTACACTCGGTCTTAATATCCGCCTTTAGGAATTTGCAGCATTTTTTTAGATTAATCATTACCGCCGAGCGCAGGTTAGTTTTTTTATGAATGTAGTGTGTCCAATGTGTAAAAAAACAGTGGAATGGTCCTCCAGCAAGTGTATATAGACGCCTTTTTGTTTCAAAACAATGTCAACTTATCGATTTAGGTGGAGTGGGCCAATGAAAAAAAAGCCATCCCCAGTGGGTTGCCAAATAAAGATCAAGAACACCATGCTTTGGCCAAAGTATAGAAGATATTGGATGCCAATGCTGCGCGAACAAGGAGATGATTTTTTTCAGTAATTTGTTTTGATTAAATGTAATTGAAATATTTTTTAAATCTAGATTTCCTAATTAAGTGTATCGTTTTTTTAATCACTTATCTTTTTGCGCCAGTAAACTGTTTAACCTACTGCCATTGATTTGAAGCAAGAATCAAACGCATTTAACTAGAAGAGGAAAACTTAATGACTAATATCCAAATTTTTCAAGATAAAGCCGGACAAGCAGTAACCGAATGTAACGTTTGCAATGGCGGTGTTAACGATGAATGGGTAAAGCGCAAAGCACCGACGAATTATTTAAAAAGGTAAAAGACCGTGTCGTGTTTTCACTGCCTGGTGCGTTTACCCCCACAATGTTCTCTACACGATTACCATCGTTAAATAACGAATTAGCTAGCGACGTTTAAGCGAATGGCCGTAGACGACATTATTTTGTTATGTCAGTAAATGATACCTTTGTTATGAAATGCATGGTCCGGCGGATCAGGAAAGCTGGCAACGTCACTCTGCATCCCGATGGCAAAATGGCGAGTTTTACTCAAGGTAAATGGTTTGTTAGTGGATAAAGCGCGATTTTTAGGTTTCGGCAAGCGCCAGCTGGCCGTTATTCTATGTTGGTCAAGATGGCATTGTAGAAAACAATGTTCATACGAACCGCAATAAGCCTGGTGCCGCATTTGAAGTCTCTGACGCTGATACTAATGCTGGGCTAATATTGCACCAGACGATCAGCAGTTAAGGCAGTACTTCTACCATTTTGGACTAATACCGGGTTGTCCTTTCCTGTGCTAAGCTAAAGACTTACTGGACGAGAAGGGCCTTTATGCGCTACGAGGAGTTAGTTAATGGGTAAAGAAGTAATCTTTCACTCACTCAAAGCGCTCTCTGGAAAAAGAAAGCTGCTACAAGTATTCATTGGCGGCAAAAACAGTTATTGGGTGGCAGTGATGAGCTACGCGCATACTTTGCCCTAAGCTTGTGCCAAAGGTGACTATAAGAACGGCGGCCTATAGGCGCCGTTTTTTATTACAATAATTCCCATTACAGAATTAAAGGCATAGCGAAAAAACACAATGGCTCGTTATAGTCTGGGGCACTGTCACTCTAAGATTTTAATATGAAATCAATGAATACCTGCGTTTTTTATACG
>Ga0163217_1062144_pt1 | contig 17876 bp, 26 predicted proteins | sample SynspAceP_FD_185933 | JGI IMG/M metagenome (GOLD analysis project Ga0163217, IMG submission 185933) | Saline lake microbial communities from Ace Lake in Antarctica - Synechococcus sp. Ace-P (PacBio error correction) | ecosystem: Environmental > Aquatic > Non-marine Saline and Alkaline > Saline ...
CAGAGAGAAAAAAAGAGGATTTTTTTTTCCTGCCCCGCCAAACCCAAGCGGCGGCGGTGGGTCCCCCCCCCATTCAGATCAATGATCCAATGCCGCGCCCCCAAAAATGCGACGCGATCGCCCAAATCCAAGCGCGCCAAGTCCCCAGCCAAAAAGGCCCCAGCCCGCTTGGTCAAACAGCAACGCACCCGCGGCCCGCAAGAATATCGCGTTGTTTTTTTGCCGCACCATGCAAAACGCCCAACCAAGGCCCCTCGGCGGCAAAGGCGAACCCGTTCCCAGCGCAAAGGCCCGTGAATCATCAAAAATTCAAAAGCACCTGATTGGCCGCGAGGCCTTAAACGTCCCCAAGCCCCGACCCACCAAGAACAAGGAACGAACACGAATATCGTCTGTAAGCAATAGGAAACCGCACAAGGATGTGCCCGTTTGACCTTCAAAATCATGGGTTGAATGAATCCAAGCGGCGGTCCTGTCGAAAACCTGCAAACCCAGTCCTCGCCACGCAGGTACAGCAAAAAAGCGCGCGCAGAACACAGGCCAAGCGGCCGCCCCCCGTCCCATTCGCAGAAAACGTCGCGATGGGCCGACACCCGTTCGATGCCCAATCAGCCCCAGCCAAACCACAGGTCCAGCAGGAAATGTATCATGCCGTCCATCACAGCTGTAACCACCAGCACGGCACGGGTACGCTCCGGGGCGATCAGCCAGCCGGTGGATCGCAAAATAGAGTGCAATCGCCCGCCGGCGCGGACCAGATGCGAATTGCCCATGGTAGGACCGAGCGAGCGTTTCAACCTCTGCGCTGGCCGGAGACGCCTGGGAACGCCGCCCAGAAACAGCGCAGTTGGGCAGCAAAACCAGTGCCAAGCCCCCGCCCAGCCCCGCGCCATCAGCAGCCCGCGCGTCAGCAGGGCTGCGACCTCTGCGTGGTCGTTATTCCCTGCCGCCTGCCGCCGTTAGCCCCACGGTGCCCATGCGCAAAAGCCGAACACCCAGTAGAGCGAGGACAGGATGATCGCGCCAATTGCCCACAGCCCCGATGGGGCCGGCCAACCGATCTGCCCCACTACGCCCGTATGACCGCCCCCAAGATGGGCCACGGTGGGTTTGAGATCACAATGGGATGGCGAGTTTCAGCACACGGCGGTGCGTGACGACTTCTTTTGTCAGAAAGCTTTGCCCAAGGGCAACGGCGCCTGACGCTCGGCCTTGGGATCAGCGTCAGTCACGGGCTTTTCGCGGCATCAGAAATGCCGCGTGGCCTGCGCGAAAAGCTTCGAGCGGTGTCTTGCATAGGGGGGGGGGGGGGGGGGGGGGCGCCTGCTACATGCACCGATTGCTAGCGCCGCCCCGACCCGGTTGATTCCGCGCCCGTGCAATAGGCGTCACGCGGCAAGCCGGACCGAGATAATCAAATGGTAAAATCATCGTTTTAGGCCAAATACGTTGGCAGATGCGTCGCATCCATTTTGCCACGGCAAGAGCAACCGGATTTTCCAGATCGGCCACAGGTGTTTCGCCCAGCTTTAGCGTAATGATGCGACGTGACTCGAGAAACGACGCGTCGCCCCACCGTGCAATGCCTGCAGCATCGGGTTGCCGATCCAGCTTGTCTGAATAGGGGCAAGATGGCCGGTCAGCTCGTCCCCGGGACGATCGAACTGAAATGGCCTAGAAAGTTGATATAGGGCACGCCGTCCACCAGTGCACGCAAGGCCGCATACGGCGCTTTTTTGACGACCTGTAACGGTTTCGGGTTTGCTACGTGTGCTCATCGTTTGCCCTCCACGGTGAAACTGCCCGGTGGCGGTTGGCGCCGGGCTGCCGTCTTCTTCGTCTCAGCGCTGGTGGCACGCACAAAAAGCGACGCGACCCGCGTCACGTGATACATTCCGCGCGCCGCGTAATGCGCTGCACCGGCACAGCCCGCCCGCAGGTATTCTTATCCGCAGGTCCGATGGTTGCGGTGCCGCCGGGGTTGCTAGGGGTGGCTTCATCACGGCCGCGCACAGCAGGTGTCCATCGGGCGATACCGCGCCGCCATGCAGCAGTCGGTTCGCGGGTCCCCGACCAGTCTTTCATCATACGGCATGTCGATCACAGAGACCCGCGCCATCCAGCTCTTGCAGCTCCATCCCAAGCCCACTGTAGGGCCACGCCGAGATGAAACCTGCTTGGCAATGCGGAAGTTTGGTCTGACATTTTTTTTGCTTCTTGCGTCTATTCCCCCATATCAAACCGAGCGACCCAAGCAAGAGAACCCAGTGTTGCGCTGGAAAGTGGAACGCGCATAGTTTCGCCGAAACTGAGGAGAACCATGATGACTGAACAAACGCCTGAACTTTAAAGAAATGTGTGCGGAAGTTTAGACGTCACGACGCGCACGGCTGCGCTTAAGCTACGAGTGATATAGAACTGCTCAACCCCGGCGTGAGGGAACGGTCACGCAGCTATGGTGCCGGAAATCGCGCGCATGAAACGAATCATGCGGGGGCGCAAATTCGGGTATTCGCTGAAGGCATCCGACAGTGGGTTTGCTGATCCTATGAAACGCAAGGCACCGAAGCGCAAATGCGGGCTTGGGTGATCAGCCCCCCCCCGCGGGGAAACCGCCAACATGGGAGAGTTTGGCAGACACGCAGCGCAAGCAATTGGAGAAGCCATAGAAGAGCTGGCAAAAGTCGGCGCGACGACACCGAAGCCGCATTGGCCAAGTGCACCCAAAATGGCGGGTTCAGCTCAATACGCGTCCTACCCGCTAGTGCTCAGACCTGACGCGCTGCCATACCGGCGCACACATCGGGACGACGTGTCAGGTCAGCGCGCAGCGACAATTAATTCTGAAAGCGAATCCGCGTCCAAGAGTTGGCAGCCGAATTCATGGCCACGTCCTCGCAGCTTTGCAGCGTCCAAAAGCCCCTTCGACGCCGAAAGAGGCTGAAATCCCGTGCATTGCGTCCAGAATCAAATGCAGTCGGGATCACCGAAAGGGATCGAGGTCTTATTCTGGGCCCGCAGGGCCTGGTCCACGCTTAATTTACGAAGCTGCATACCTAATGGCTGGCAACCAGAACCGGGGCGCATGTCCCGTAGCTACGCGACATGCACGGGTGTCCTCATGGCCAAATTGTCGAGGGATTGAATCTATCAGGGCCAAAAGCCAACCCCTCACTGCAGCCGCGCGTCCGGTCGGTCAACGTCCACGTTTGCGAACAACGCCGCATGATCGTGTATGACCGTATGCCTTTGGATACGCCCATAATCTGGCGATTGACGTATTGCTTTTCCCCGCGCCGAATCCAGCGCAGCAGCTCTAGCTCGCGCGGGGCAGAGTCGGGCGCGGTAAGACGCCCCCGGCCCCTCGACAATGCAACAAAAGCGCAGATGGGCAAGCTGGCCTCGGCATTTGCAGAGCGTCACCTCGGCTGAGACGGGCGTGGCCCTGCCCTCGTGAAACCGATTGCTCACCAATGCGTTTGCGCGCGCTGAGGGCCCGAAGACCTGAAGCGAGTCCCCATCACCGAAACGTGCTCTCTGGCTTATGCCGGCATATAGGCCTCTTGTTTTGTCGGTCAGCGTGTCATCTTGCTTATAGGTCTGCCCAGAAAACGGGCTGAATCCCGCGACGCCGCGAAGGCGGGAAACGGACATCCAAGATACAGGCGCTCGGCAGTGTAATCCGCTGGAACGCGGGCGGAATCCCGTCGCGACAGCCCCGAATTAGATTCCCAAGGATTGCACATCATACTAATGGGTAGGTCACCGTGCGAAAATCCTGTGCGCTTGGCAAAACGGTGCACCAGCAACCAACACAGCGCCCGAAACACGACGCACCGCTCGCGAGGCGGTCCAAAGTATGTGGCTCCAACCTGCCTTGGACATTGTTCAGCTCCCCCGTCGCCATTCGGCGGTTCCACCAAACTAACCTATGGTCGGCAACACGCCTGATCAACAAAGTGCCGGAAAAACCTATGGGCTCAGGTTACGTAGGATTACCCAACGGTAAAGCCAATTGTTTTTGACGTGACGTCTGGATTACCGTAAGGCTTTGCTTCTAGGTTATATCGCTCTCATAATGGCGCAGTTGAACCGTTCTAGCTAATGTTGATAGAATAAGCGAGTACCCATATGTCGAACCACTACGATGAACCATTCGCGAGATGTGTAGCAGGCCTTTTGGGACGTTAAAGCACCCGCGCACCCTGCGGTTCTTACGAGGCCGAAAAAGAACTGCTTTTCCCTGAACGTAGGGCCAAAGCGATTGTTTTCACAAAGCGCGACCGTGCGCGGCGAAACTGATACTGCGCGCAAAGCGCTTTGGGTTTCACGCTCGAAGAAATCGTCATTGCTGGACCTGTATCATATGGGGTGACACAGCAGCAGAACCCAGTTGGGCGCGCCACTTGACAATCGCGCGCGACCCACGTCTGGCCGACCTCGAGGCGCAATCGCCGGACGAACCTCAACAACGCATAGACGACCTGCAAAACCAGTTTGAAAATGGGGGGAAAAAATGAATCGCCTGCCATCAACAGCGCCCGAAACGCGGCAGAATAGGCACGGTCCCGGCGCACCCGATCAACTTATAACACCGACGGAGCTTTTCATTTAATACTGACCAAACGAACGGCAGATGGCAAGGAGAACCCACAATGCGAGCTACACCGCCCGATCAAAGATCTGCAATTTGTAACTGCACGACGTGCTGAACGTCACGCGTCCTCGACCCCGGCTAGACGAACTTGAAAGCGGATTTTAAACCTCTGCCATTCTCGAAGCAAGCCCGGCAAGCTGACCTCCGATAGTTTGCTGCACCGCTGAACGCAGTCGTGAATTGGGAGGGCTGCCAGTCTGGAGAATGGCGTCGTTTTAACACCCAAAAGGGTTTTAAAGAGCCCGTTTTGAAAAGGTCAAAGAAGGCGCTGGACCGGTCTTGGATATGCCAGAGCAGCTACGGCGGCCAGAACATGCCCTACGTTTCTGGGCACCGCTGTCGGCGAGAATTTCTCGGCCTCGTAACAACCAAGCGTTCACACATGTATCAAGGTCTTGACCCATGGTGCAGCATCCGCATTCTGGGCGCACGGGTCGACGCGGCAAAAAAAGATACGTATCTGCCGAACATGGTGTCCTGCGAATGGACCGGCACCATGACCCTCACAGAGCCCCCACACTGCGGCACCGATCTGGGTCTGATGCGTACAAGGCACCCCACAAGAGACGGCAAGCTATAAATCACCGGGCCAAAAAAATTCTTTATCCTGGTCCGGCGAAACGACATGGCGGAACAACATCATTCCACTTGGTGCTGGCCAAAATCCGACGGCGGCCCCGAAGGCAATACAAGGCGTGGTTCGCTGTTCATCGTCCCCAAGTTCATGGTTCAAAGAAGACGGCCTGCCCTTGGGGACCGCAACGCAAGTTTCCGTCGGTTCCATCGAGGAAACAGATGGGCTCCAGGCAATTCCACGCTGTGTGATGAACTATGAAGGTGCTGTCGATACCTGCTGGGTGAACCGAAGAAAAAACACAAAGGCATGCGGCGCCATGTTCACCATGTGAACGAAGCCCCCGCGTCAGCCGTCCGGCATGCAGGTCTGTGGCGCAGGGCCGATGTTGCCCTAACCAGAATGCGTTGATACGCCAACGACCGCCTGCAAGGCGTGCGGTACCGGAACCGAACACCCCGACAGCGCGCCGAATCCGCTGATATCGTACACCCGATATCGCCGCAGCCCTGATGATAAGAAATCCTTTGTCGAAGGCGGCGGGCATTTATCCCTTTGGGGGGCCAGCCTGATCGACGCGGGCACACCGTGCGGATGACAAAGACGCAGACGGCTCGTGTGCTGATTGACACCGGTCATCAAAGGCTTCTGACCGATGTCGGCTATGACATTGACCCGTAAAGGCGCAACCAGGTCTATGGCGGCCACGGATATATCGGAGGATGGGGCATGTCCCAGTTCACAGATCTTGCCGCGATGCCCGTATTGCCATGATCTATGAAGGGGCCCAACGGCGTAAGGCCGCTTGGACCTTCGTGGGCCCGCAAGCTGGCGCAGGAATGGCGGCAAACACGTCCAGGCGTTCTTTGATTTGGTCAAAAACTTCATCAAGGAAAACCACCGGCCAGGACCGCCGAATTCGACGCCAAACTTTAATGGAGCCGCTTAGGCTGCAAGCAAAGACCTGCAGTCTGCCGGCATGTATTTTCATGCAAAAAGGCATGAAAAACCCGAAACAATGCGCCTCTCCGGGTCGGAACGGACTTCCATGCATATGTTCGGGCATGCTGCTTGGCCTGATGTGGGCAAAAAATGGGGCTGGCCGCAAACAAAAGCGCTTAAGGACGGCACCGTGACGCGGCCTTCCTACGAGACAAGCCTGGCGACGGGCCGTTTCTACATGGCACGCCAACTGCCCGGCGACGGCGCTGCCACCTCAAGCGGATCGAGACCGGCGCGGATACTGTGATGCGCCTCTACGCGGCAAACTTCTAGGCTGCATCGGGGGGGACTTTGCCCACGCCGAATGCTGACTGAAAGGAACGCCCTTTTGCCCAAACGTTTCCGCCTGACCCGCCGCTTTCCTGTTTGCCATGACGCGAAGACGGCTATCGCCGCCTCAAAGAAATTCGCGGCAGAGGCGGATTGGACGAAGGTGAAGCGCTGTCATTTTCTCTTCGAGAACTTAACAGCGTGATTGACGAGGAAAACTGACCGCAAGACTGCGGCTTGTTAATGCGCGGAACTGGAACGGACGAAAGAGGTAAGCAATAAACGCCACCCCCCAAGTGGCCCTGCCGAACCCGACCTTCGGGGAGAGTTTTAGGGGCAAAATGAAGGCGAGAACGCCTGCCCTGAATACGCGATCAGGCACGAACAAGAGGGCTTCACGTTGCCACGCGGCCCCGCTCTCCAGCCTGCGCGCGGGGGTTGAATACGACAAGATGATTTAGTAACTGATTAACACAGACCCGCGCATCTTTCATTTTTGCCGATAAACCCCACGGGGGTGTGGGGGTGTGAAACCCCAACGTGCTGACGGATAACATACAGGAACTTGAGGGAGGGTTCAGATTGAACATTCAAAACTGCATTGCTTTGGCGAAAGCGGGAACGCTATTTATAAGGCGGGGCGCTTTGCCGTTGCAAATTTGGTGGGGCTAGAATTGGCGAGCCGGTGAAGGTGATTTCTTTGGCGGGCAGACCCGCACAGCGGATTACCGCACACCATCAACAACATGGGCGAAGCCTGTGCTGATCGACGGTGACATCCGGTCTGACGCAATCCGGTGTGATCCAGGACTATGTATGCGGAACATCGGGCAAATTCGCGGCGCGCACCAACGAGAGCGCGGCGAGATCCTGCGGTGGGTAATTGTGGGACAACCACAAGCTCAGCTCGAACGCCGGTATGACGCGGTTCTTGATAAACTTTTCTCCCCGAGGACAAGCGCCCAAAGAAGTCATCGGCTTTATGCAGGGGCGTCTGTCTGCCGCTATGCCGTGTTGAACGACACCTTGAGGGCGCGACTGGATCGTCGCGACGGTATACCAACCACGCCGATCTCAGCTGCTGCGGCTATCTCTATTACCCCGAGGTCTTTCGGATTTGTCCGCGAGGATGGCCCCATGTCGACGCCCGTTGGCTTACGCGTCTGAGCGAAACCGGGCTGGAAAGCCCCTACGACCTGACGCCCGGCAGCCGCGCTGACGCGCCTGAACCCCAAAGGGAGACACCAACATGACGCGAAGCATATATCTACGACGCCTGCGCACTCCGCGCGTGGAAAGGGCCGAAAGACGGTGCCTGCACGAGCTCACCTCGCTGCGCTATCCGCGCTGGACGCTCAACGAGTTTCCGTCAAAGAGCGTAACAACCTTGAAGGCCACGCCGTCGAAGACGTGCTCTGGGGCAACGTGACCAAGTGATGGAGCAATGGCGGCTGTCTGGCGCGCTCTGCGTTTGGCATCCGATCTGGACGAACGCATTCCCGGCCTCCGCGATCAACCGGTTCCTTGCGCCTCGGGCATGGAAGTCCGTGAAATCTGGCCGCCAACTCAGATCAAAGGCCGGCGCGGGCAATGGCCTATATGCCGGCGGCGTAAGAGATGATGGGCCGTGAAGGGCGCGAGGGGCAGCGATTTTGCCGTCGATCCGTCGCTCGCGAAATGGACCGTTTATTTTGTGCCACAGGGCTTCGGCTGATATTAATCGCGAGACCGGAATACGGATTTAACCCGGGACGAGGCTGAACAACTGGCGTAGCAATCCAACAACGTGCAAAGAAAGCATGGGACGAAGGCGCTTTGCACAAAATAACCGTGATTCGACATCAAAGACCAGCACGGTTTGTTCGATCCTCGAGCCATGCGAATACATGCGCCCGCAGCCGATCATGAATAGATAGACGCGCTGACAGAGATATAGATAGAGAGAGAGATACATTGCCGGGATTATCAGATAGATACGCGCTGGACTAGAAATATCCCGCACCTCGAAAAGATCATATAGACGGGAAACTCCTTCGGTTATGTGGATGGTGCCGCGGCTGTGCTGATCGGCAACAAGGAATTTTTGGCGAGAATACGGCCTCAAGCCGCGCGCGCCGCATTAGAGAGAGGAGAAATTCGGCAGCCGACCCGAACCATCACATGCTACCGGCCCGTTCCCCGTGACCGAAAAGATTTTGCCGACAATGGCAATGATCATCAAGCGACAATCGATCTGTTTCGAGGTCAACGAGGCCCCTTCGCGGCCGTGGTCATGCGCCTTTTATGCAGCGTTCGATGTTGGATGAGAGCAGGTCAACGTTAACGGCGGATCGATCGCTACTGGGTCACCCCTTGGGCGCGACGCGGGCGCGATGAATCATCGGCACACCTGCTGGACGAGCTGGAGGCGGTCGGATAAAGAAAGTTGGCTAATGGCCACACTGTGCATTGCCCTCCGGCCATGGGGCGCAACCATCATCAGAGCGCGTCTAATGGTACTGAATTCCACCCGTTTCTTGCCGTTGCTGAAATGGCCCCCAAAAAGGGCCTGAAAGATCTTAAGGTCAAAGTCGAGCGGGGCGGGTACTATGTGCGTCTGTACCAGAATGACCGCGCCGCCTGTTCTTTAAAGCACCGCAATGAAATCCAAGCGACAAGTTTCGACGCGAGAATTTCAAAATGACTTCAAGCAGGGTCTTGCTTGAGGCGAAGAGATCTGCGACGGCAGGCCCCAAAGCGACAATCGAGTTGATCAGATTGCTGTGCTTGAAAAATTCGCTGATTTACACGCCTCAAGCGCTCGTAACACACTTCCAAATCAGGGAGAGATACTAAATGAGCGATTTCACCATGAGACAGACGCCGACGGCGGTCCGCCATCATCAAACCTGGGACGTACCGAAAATCCATGAACGTCATGTCGATCGATGGGGCTGTTGGACTGGACAGCAATCATCGACAGCGGTACTTTTCAGACGACACATTAAGGGTGCCGTGATCACTTCGGCAAAGACGGGTCCTTTGCCGGCGGGCATGGACTGACCCTGCTGGCCAATGAATGCGCGAAGATGCGGGCGACGACCCGCACAGGGGCTGTTTCGACGGCACAATGAAAATGCCACGCCTGCTGCGCGAAGATCGAACGCGCCGGCATGGATGCCAAAGACCAACAAGGGCGGTAGACCTAATCGGTCTGGCCCTGCCCCGGACCGGGCCGCTGGCATCGGGCTTGAACTGCCGGCTGGGCCACACACCGCATCTTGTCGCCGACAAACCCCAAGGCCCGTATCGGCCTGCCGAGATCATGGTCGGTCATTTTCCCGCGCCGGGCGGCACAACCGTCTGACAACGCCAAACTGGGGCGCGATGGGGGTCACCTTTCCTGCTGGAAGGCAAGATGGTCGCTCCTGCTGCTGCGAAATCTGCCGGCTTGAATTGACGAAGTCGTCGCCGATCCGGTGGGCCGCGGGCAAAAGGAATGGGGTGCTGAACGCCCAAGGAATGCGGACATCCGAAGCCCTGGATGCCAAAGGCTATAAAGAATTGCCGGGCGGCGCGCCCTATCACCCCTGCGGGTTTCATGACCTTTGTCGGTGCCAACGCGCATGGTCAACGGGCAAGACCAAAGGCGGCATTCCCTGCGGCAAAAGCCTTGCTGAGCGCCGTTACGAAGGGTTCGTTGTGCGTTCGATACGCCGCAGATCGAGGCGCCGCTTGGTTCACTGCAATATCCTGTTTTGAACCGTCGTCCTATGCATGATCCGGTCGCCTGTTTACCTGAACAAGGAAGCCTGGAAAAAGGCGCAGTGGCGGGCCCGAAGGTTTGGTCGCGATCAGCGCGTCAAGAAAGCTGGGCCGTGTTGGGCGCTGCATGATGGGTGCGGGGATCAGCCTTGGTGTCCGTACAGGCGGCATCGAGGTCGTGTTGAATCGAAACCCAGACGCAAGAAGCGCGGACAAAGGGCAAAGCTATTCCGCAGCTTCTTTTGATAAGGGCATCGCGCGCAGAAATCCACCGAGGAAAAGAAAACCGCCGCGCTGGACCTGATCACTGCGACACCGTTCTACGATGCGGCTGAAGGCTGCGGAACCTGGATCATCGAAGCCGTAATTCGCAAGACCCTACCGTAAGGCCGAGAGACCAAACGCGTCGAGCCGTGATCCCGAAGGAATTGCATTCTTTGCCTCCAACACTCGACTGCCGATCACCGAGCTGGCAAAGCGTACCGTGCGTGCGGAACAGTTTTCCATCGGCAATCCCACTTCTTCTCGCACGGTCCGAGAAAATGGCGCTGGTCCGAGATCATCAAGGGTGCGAAACAGGCCGAACCGTGCGGGCTTGCCAATGCTGATTATGTTTGCGGCGCAGATCCCGCAAAACGGCCCATCGTGGTAAATGACTGCGCGGATCTTCTATGCCAACCGCTGCATCATCCCTAAGCGCAACGGAAGGCGCGCGATGATCACCGGAGTTACAGCACCCACGCTTGGTAGTCACGCGGGCACAGCTGTTGGGGCTTCCGCTGTGGGGCCCGGTGCAGCTGACCGATGAAACCTCTATCGATCTGGGGCCAAGAATTGCTCGCGGCGAAACCAAGGCGCTATGGGCAATGCCTATCCTGCGGTCCCAAAGCCGATGACCTGATCTTTGGATGGAAGATCTGGGCCGTCTAGGTCGCAAGGAGCAAACGCGGGCCCTTTTCGAACTATGAATGAAAGGCAAGCGTCAGGGCTATTGGAAGGGCATGCACGACAAGTTCCCGCTAGCCGAACGAAACAGCCAGACCTGCGCGATGTGCAGGACCGTCTGATTGTTCCGTTTCAAGTGCTGGAAGCTGTGCGCGGCGTTGAAGAAGGGCGTGCTGGAAGACATCCGCGAAGCGACGTGGGGCCGCGATCCTTGGCTGGGGGGCTTTGCGCCCTTGGTCGGTGGCCGTTTCAGCTGGCTCGAACATCAATCCGGCAACACCCTATGCGGCGAACGCTGTGACAGCTGAAGGCGCAAAATTCGGCGTAACGTTTCAAAATGCCCCGAGTTGCTGGCGTGAATGGCAGAGAAAGAAGCAGAGCTTCTATGGTCGCTTCGGCTCGAGCGCCCAAGCTGCTGAGTTTCAGCGACACCATAATAAATGGACAACGGCCAGCATTGTTGGTGCTGGCCGTTTTGCGTTTTTGCGGTGATCGATGGGGTGCCCTGATCTCAGCCGTCGAAACGATACCGAAACGTGTGATATCCCTCGCGCAGGCCGCAGCAATCAGGTAGCGTGTCTTTGCGGTATAATACCCTGATAGCCGCAGCGGCGGTCAGAGGTGTTTTCGCGGGGCAAATGTCAGATCGGAACCGCCAGATGATCGAACAATTGGCTGCCGCTATCCTGCGAGAAATGCTCGATCCGGACGAACAGGTTTTGGCTTTGATCTACACCTGCACACGCGTCGCGCAGATAGGACCCATAAGGGGACGCAGCAAGATAACCTGCACGGTAGGTGACTGAACGAACGCGCCGAACTCCAAGCGACTTGGCCAGCCCCACTGCCGATGATCGAACCCTTGTTGTCGCGCAGCCAGTGGTAAATAGCTGACCATAGCCGGTCCCCACGGGTTTTCTGACCAAGCGCAAAGGTGAACATCTGTGACATTCCTCCGCGGGTCAACGACGCCTTCGATATCTGGCAAAGCGGGTCGAATGTTTCCAACTAGCCGGCCCTCGGCCGCCGTGACCCTGAGAAACGCTTGCGCCGTTTGCTGGCTTTGGCGTATACCCAACAGCAAAAATATCTTTCATCGCCCGCGCCTCAAAGCGCAATGCCAGCGATGTGCCCCGTCTTTTGGAATATGCACAAAGAATTAGCTGCGCCACGTTCTTGACAATCATTGGCCGCCTGCCTCTACGCGCGGTTCGGTCGTTTTGTCGCTTTGGCCATAATTCTCGCCCTAGCCTGCCTTTGAATCATCCTTCCCAAAACGGTGGGGATGCTGCGCAAATAGTGAAGCGGAACCAGGGAAACGACGACTAAGGTGCGCGCATGGCTGGATGACAAAACGAGACGGGTTTGGACAATGCGCGGCGAACTAGTGGCCGCTGACACCGCTGTCGCATCTTGAAGCGTGCGGCGCAATGTCTTTGCCGATGCGATACGGCGGTGATCTACGGCGCGACGTGTGACTATGCGCAGTATCACGCGCGCTGGCTCTCAGCGGCCTCTGCCCTATCTGGGGGCGGGGATCGAGGCGGGCCAGGTTTTGGTTGCTACCTGCTCCCACATTCCCGCGCAGGCCGGAAAGCGCATTTTCGGCGGCGCCCGCTTGCGGTGCCGTGCTCAACCGCATTACACGCGGCTTGGATGTGGCGACCGTGCGCAATATCCTGACCCACGGCGAAGCGCGGGTGCTTTGGCGGATTACCCATTCATCGATCTGGCGGGGCGAAGCGCCTGTGGCCGAACTGGACGGGCCTGCGGCCTTTTGCTCATCGGGTGCCCGATGCCGGTTTTTGCCGCGACAGGGCGTCATCCACCTATGAAACTTTCATCGCGCAAGGCGACCCTGCCCTTCGTATGCATTTGGCCAAAGCGACGAATGGGAAAGCCTTGCGCTGAACTATACTTGGCGCACGGGGCGGCCCAAGGCGTGGTCTATCATCATCGCGGGGCTATCCTGATGGACTATGGGCAACAGTGGTGAGCTGGCGCATGGTGGATCAATGCGGCACCTGTGTTCATGCAGATCGTGCCGCTGTTTCATTGCAAAACGGCTGGAACAATACCGGTGGATGATGCCCTGCTCTCGGCGGCAACGCTGGTCTGCTGCGCGACATTACCAGCAAGCCGGAATCTATGACGCCATCTGCAGACGAAGGCGTGACGCCCTTCGCGTGCGGCTATTGTCCTGAACATGAATGGTGAACGCCTTCGAAGCAAGAAACGCCGCACGTTCAACAATCAGGGTAGTAAGGTGTTCACCGCCGGTGCACCCCCTGCCCCGCCACCTGTCAAATTTCGAAGCCCTGGGGTTCAAACGTCCGCAGGTCTACGGGCTGAACCGAAACTATGGCCATGTGACAGAAGCCTGTGGGACCGACCGCGTGGGACGAAACACTCAAGGGGCCGAAACGCCGCTGCGATCAAGCCAGCGCCAGGCGTCGCCATGCCCATGATGGAAGGATATCACGTGAATGGACAAGCCAGAATGTCCAATCCGCTGGGCGGCACACCCAAGGCGAGATCAATGACCGCGGCAATTCGGTGATGTAAGGGCTATTTTAAGAACCCCGCGCCACGTATGAGGCGTTTTGCGGGCGGGTATTTCATTCCGGGCGACTGGCGGGTGCAACCGCCAATGGCCACATGCAGATTGGCGGACCGGCCAAGGACATCATTATTTCGGTGCGGGGAACATTTCTTCCATCGAAGGTAGAGGGGGTGTTGACTGGCCACCCGATGTGAACCTTGCTGGCAGTGGTGGCGCAGCCGAGATGATAAATGGGGCGAAGTTGCCCTGCGCCTTTTATCGAGCTAAACCCGGTGCATACGAAGGCGACGAAAGCCAGCATGATCGCTTTGCCCCGCCAACCCTTGCAGGGTTTAAAACGCCGCAAACGGGTTTTATCTTCAGGAGCTGCCAAAAACTCGACCGGCAGGTACAAAAATTCGAACTGCGACCGCCGAGGTGCGAAGTCTAGGTATGCTACTCAACGTTTTGAGAGATGAATCGATCGGCAACGATCATCGTCTTCTGCCTGATTGACCGCCCCAAGCCGTTTTTTCATACCGCCAGACGGTCGATTTGTAGGCGGCCTTGCGCCGGTTTTCGACCTCGTAAGGGGATTTGCGCCGCCTGCACCCCAACCGAGGCCTCGTAAAACCGCGCGGCGCGCGTATTGCCGACCGTACAGGCAGCCATTTCAGCCATGGCCCAGCTCTGCCTACTGTCCGCCAGCCATCATCTGCTGCGCCAGACCAGAGCCTTGAAAGGCGGCGGGTGATGTAGACTGATAGATTCTCGTATGATCCACCATAAAAAACCCGCGATCTGCCCGTCACCCAAGCACCTTGGTATGTTTGAGATGCACGCGCATGCGCATCGTGAATTCATCGGGGTGTGCGCAGGTCGTCATTGCTGTAGGGACAACGTGGCAATGAGCCTGATCCATCCTTGAATACCACTGCCCAGTTCTGGCGGCATCATGCGGGATGTGCGGGGCTTTGATCCCTGCTGGGGGACTCCTTTAGAATTCTCCTATGCTGTCCGTTAAGTCCACACCATTTGCTCACCCGTGTCCAGGTGGTAACTATCCAAAACAGTTAGGCACTATTACTTCAGGATATGACAGCCCTTTCCAATACGCTCGGTTGGGAAGCAACCGACTCTGCGTTCGGCCCCCCCGGATGCGCAAACGTCGCGAGGTCATCGTGTCGAATCGGCGATGCGACGCTGGTCAATCTTCTGACCTTAGGATCACGGCGTTGGGCCGCATTGGGTCCCTTTGGCGGCTTTGCACGGTCGAACCCGGCAATCCGTCCTGCTATTTACACCCGCGATGGCGACCGCCAGTGGAAAACGGCTTTGGAAAATCTCCGAACAACGAAGGAGAGATGATAGACGCCATCGAAACATTTGCGGCCGTGTCGTCGGAACGCCACGCCCGTCCCCGGCTTGGTTGCGCTTTGCCGGGGTGCTGAACTCTGCGCTGGGTGGTGCGGCCGTGGCGCTGTTTCTGGCTGCCCCGGTGCCTTACAGATCACACCCTCAGGTTCGTCCCCAAAGGTCCAAAACGGTACACCTCTATCGGACGTCGTTATTGAAAAGATCGAACGGGTGTCGGTGGCGCTGCACCAATGCCGCGGGGTCGGACTTGCGGCTGGCAAAAACTCGGGGCGAGCCTGTCGTCGGACCGATGGTTGTGGCTGCCGGCCATGACCCGTCCCAGCTTGCAACCTTGCAAGGCGGGTCCTGATTGTTGCTGAACAAAACCTGTTGAAGACTATACGAATCCCGATAAAATCGCGGCGGCTATATTCTGGCAGAGCAAGCAAACGCCGGCGTACAGATCCGCTGCAACATATGCCTGGCGACCATCAAGTAATCCGCGAAAACTTTCGGTTGCTTGACGACCGGCGATGTGTCCTGACGCGGCCCTGTCGCGGTTATGCGGAGCACCTGATGGCGAACCGTCCCCCGAACTCCGGTGGAGGCCTTGGCTTGCACGGTTCGAAAAGCCAGCGGCTGCACAGCACTCCTATGCGCCAGGCGCGCGACATACGCGAAAACGGTCCTAGCCTGAAATTCGAGGGGCGAATCCGATGACGGCAAGGAAAACCGACCCGCTGCTCAGCGACGCGGACTGGCTGCGGTTCAAAAACAATCTGCGGCGGGTAACGCGTACTCGGCGTTTCGGGGCTTGAACGAAAAAAGGCCAGCCGGATCGCTCCGGCTGGCCTTTTGTCTGTTGTGGATCGATTTGACTGTCAGCGATAAACATCGCCATAGGGCAGCCCGCGCCTTGCCCAATTGCCGCCAGGGGGCCGAGGGACGCGCCAAAAGGTCGGCCTGCACCGAAGATAGGTCTTCCGGCCGCGGGTGGATTTACCGAATCGGCGCGCCCATCCCATACGAGCATACGTTGCGCGCGCGTTGTTGGGCGTTTGCACTATCGCGCATAGAACACCGATTTGCAACATAACTTGTTTGCCTGACGCACCGTGTCGGGGTCCGCGGGTGCAGTTTGCCACCGGCTTGGGGCCGCAGAGCGGCCTGGAATAGCCTGGCTTGCGTTTAGCTGGGGCGCGTTTTGTTGCGTACAATGGCGCTTGAACCAGTTGGGCCAATTGCGCTTGGCAAAGGTCACGTGCCACCTCGCGGCGCTGCTGTCCCAAACCGATGTATAAGGATAAACCCAGGCGGCAGACGCGCCGTTAACATCCTCGACCGGTATTCCTGGTTTGATCAACGGCGCGCACGGTGTTGGTCCAGATCAACTAGCTCTGGGACCGCCCCCCCAAGGCCCCCCCCCAGGGGGGGTTTTTTTTTTTTTTTTTTTTTCTGCTCTGCCCGTTTCGGGTTCAGACGTTCGTTCTTCACACGGGACGATAGCTTTTTTGGCACGGCCCACATTGGGCATAGGTATTCTGGCGGTTGATCGCGACGTGTTTTTGGCACAATGCGGGTATACGCTGTGCAGGCGCGGGTTTCGCAGGGGCGGTCACACGGCGCGTCGTGCCAACGCGGGACGGCGCCGGTTCCCGTCAACAGCAAGCCTGGCCGCTGTGGATGGCAGGATTGGCGCGGATTTGCGGACCGCAAGCGCACAACAACCCTTTGGTCCGCGAACCGGAAATTTGCTGGCTGATCGCCGACCGCCTGCACACGTGCTGGGACCTGGCGCAACAGCAACCGGGCCCTTGCGTTATAGGGGCTGATGGCACATCGACAGAGCGCGGCACGGCTGGGCGCACGAACTTTGGGTTGCTTTCTGGCGTAGCGAACAACCGGCTTTGGCTTGGCGCTGTGGCAAGGGCCGTGCCGCAACCGGTGGGCTGCTTGCCGCGACTGGCGCGCTGTTCACGGTGATCTGTAACCGGCCGCGTCAAGCAGCATACCGGCATGGTGCGCTGGCAGCTGGTCTGCACATTTGGTCGGTTTGAACGCCGCACACGCCCTGACGCTTGCGCGAGACGCGCCGGCACCCAGGTCCAATTGCCGTCGATACGGCCCGAATGTACACCACAGCCTTTGCTGTCGGACATATTGCTTGCCTTTATACGACGCCGACGGGAATTCGCCGGCTGGTTCGGAAAGCTTTGCGCTTGTTGGCAATTTCGCTGCTTTCCAAGTGCGCTCATCAACGCCCGCTAACAGCCACATACTAGTAAATTTCATCTGCCGCCCCACACAATTGGTAGTAACAAACATGCGCGACGTCCCGGTTTAGAGTAAAGCACCCTGATCACCCGGATTCGCGCCATTTGCGCCTCATTTGGTCCCGAACATCCGGTTCACGCGTCACCAAGCCCGGGAATGATATATCCCAGCTCGTTTAGCTTTCTCTCGAACAGCCGCGGTCACAATGCCGGTAGCATCGGGGATGGGCTCTTTCAATGCGCGCCACACTTCGGGGCGGCAGCAGACACAGAACCGCGATATTTGGTCGCGCCCGCTTCTTCAGTCATGTCGATCGCCGCCACGACGAATTGCCGTTGCCAGCATCGGGTCCACTGGCAATGACGCAGACGGTCAATCCAGCCTTACCTCTGGCAGCCTTTAAAGTAGTATTTCGACGGGCCTGCAGGGTTCCTCGTCGCCGGTAAGGCCGACAAAACCGACCCGCTGCTGACGGGATTCAGCTCTAGCATCCCATCCATCAACGCGTTGCC
>Ga0163217_1032661_pt1 | contig 17873 bp, 12 predicted proteins | sample SynspAceP_FD_185933 | JGI IMG/M metagenome (GOLD analysis project Ga0163217, IMG submission 185933) | Saline lake microbial communities from Ace Lake in Antarctica - Synechococcus sp. Ace-P (PacBio error correction) | ecosystem: Environmental > Aquatic > Non-marine Saline and Alkaline > Saline ...
CCCCCCTTCACTTAGGGTGCGGCTCTAAAGCTTTGGGTCGTAAAGATCAACGAAATGCTTTATTGTAGAGCGCGCAGAAAGCAAGAAGCCGTTGCAAACTGCGAAGGCTTCCTTGAATGAAATAAATAGGTCACCGAAGGCGATTGCGTTTGTGCACGTACGGAAAGATTTGACACTTACAAGACGAAGAAATTTTAAAAACCTTGGCGTCAAACTTAAACAGGTGTGTGGCAATTGGCGTCTGGTGGCCTTTGATGGTGCAAAAGAGTCTGAAATCAAGCGGATGTTGCGCTTTAGCTGGAATCAACGAAAGCGGTCAAGTTAAATTCGAGGTTTTTAGCGAGCGCGCTTTAGGATATTATCGCCGGAAGAAAAGAGGCGCGGAGAGAACGACCTGACGTGAGAGCCGGTCGGTTTATCTATTGTATGGTACATGTTGCAAACGTTGAACCACCACGACAACACACTGCCACGCACGTTCTACTGGTTCTTACAGCTTGGTTACTCAACAGCGTTGGTGGTAAAGCTCAAGTTTGGTGGGCAAGCGTTTCGGTGAGATGGAAGTGTGGGTCGCTAGAAGCAATACGGGTGCCGCTGACGACTCTTCAAGAAATGTTGACTGTGGAATCTGATAGATGTGAATGGCCGTACGAAGATGTATAAAAACATCGTCGATGGTGATCACAGAATGGAACCTGGAAGCCTAGTCCTCAACGTATATTGGTGAAAGAGAATTCGTTCTCTTGGTATTCGATATCGAGCTGGAAACCGACGATAAGCACGAAATCACATTTGACGCTGCTGGGAGCAAAGACTCCCGGCTTACGAGTGGGGCGAAATACACATGAGAAAGATTAATTAGGTTCTTCTAAAATACAAGAACAATCTGAACGAGTTTTTTGAATAACGATCCGTAATCGCTTGGCGTCAACCCAAATATGATTCTTTCATAGGTCTTACGGTGAAGTTAAAAAACGGAAAACCATTAACTAATCGTACGTTCAAACCAGAACGTGACGGTTGTTTTGTGCCAAAATCTTTGGTCCTATCAAGGACATGAGTGCTTGTGTGGTAAATATAAGCGTTTAAAACACCGCGGTGTAAAAAAAAAAAAATATTTGTGAGAAATGTGCGTTGAAGTGGCTCTGTCTAAAAGTGCGTCGTGAACGCAATGGTCATATCGAGCTTTGCATCACCTTTTGGCTCACATTTGGTTTTGAAAATCTCTTCCGTCCACGTATTGGTCTCATCATAGGATAGGACATTGGCCGTGATATTTGAGCGTGTTTTTTGTAACTTTAGTCTTCATCGTGAATTGACCCCAGTATGACGACGCTTGATAAAGGGCATTGATGAAATGACGAGCATACTTTGAAGCGCTAGAAGAGTTCGGTGACGATTCGATGCCGCGCATGGGTGCTGAAGCGGTTCAGATGTTACTTCGTTGATTTAGATATGCCCTGGTAGAAATCAACAGCAAATGCGTGAAGACTGAATCAGTACAAAATCCGAAACTCGTATTAAGAAGCTGTTCCTAAGCGTCTTAAGTAATTGAGGCTTGTTTCTTCAGGCAACAGCCCTGAGTGGATGGTGTGGATGTGTGCCAGTGCTTCCGCCAGATCTTCACGTCGTGGTGCCTCTTGAAGGTGGCCGTTTCGGCGACGTCTGATTTGAACGATCTTTACCGTACGTGTGAATTAACCGTAACAACCGTCAAAACGAACTAACTAGAGCTGTCTGCTCAGATATCATCGTACGTAACGAAAAGCGATGTTCAAGAATCTGTTGATTCCCTTGCTGAATAATGGTCCCGTCGTGGTCCGTGCAATTACCGGTTCTAAATAGCGTCGGTCCTTTGAAATCTTTGGCTGTAATATGAATCAAAGGTAAACAAAGGTCGTTTCCCGTCACGAACTTGCTAGGTAAGCGTGTTGATTACTCTGGTCCGTTCAGTAAATAACAGTAGGTCCGTCACTCTTGCGTTTCACAGTGTGGTCCTGGCTAAGAAAATGGCACTTGAGCTATTCAAGCCATTCATTTTTTTTCTAAGCTTGGCTTCCGTGGCCATGGCGAGACAATCAAAGCCAGCGAAGAAAATGGTTGAGCGTGAAACGCCTGAAGTGTGGATATCCCTTGAAAGAGGTTTTCGCGAACATCAGTGATGTTTGAACCGTGGCGCCAACACTTCAAACCGTTTGGGATCCAAGCGTTTGAGGGCCTATGTTGAAATCGAAGTAAAGCGATTCAGTTGCCACCCCACTTGTGTGTGCGGCATTACAACGCCGATTCGAGGTGACCAAATGGCGGTCCACGTTCCGTTGAACAATTGAAGCTCAGCTTTGAAGCCCGAGCTTTGATGATGTCCTACGACAACATTCTATCGCCTGCAAAACGGCGGAGCCTATCATTGTGCCATCCTCAGGAAACGTTGTATGGGGTCTGTATTAACATGACTCGTGAGAAAATCAATGCTAAATGGTGAAGGCATGAGGCGTTTGCTGACATCAAGAAGTGCATCGTGCCCGTTTGGTGCGAATCACATGGTTGAATTGCACGCTAAGTAAAAGTGCGTATCAGCCAAGTTTGATACGACTCTTTGAATGGCGATAAGGTACCTTCTACTTTCATCGCAGACACCACAGTCGGTCCGGCTCTTTTATTTGATATGTAACCAAGATGGTCTCCCTTTTCTCTGTTGTTAACCATAAGCAGTGAAGAAAAAGGCGATCTCTAACCTGATTAATGAGTGTTTATCTGTACCAAGTAAGGCTTGAAAGAGAGCTGGTATTTTGCTGATCAGCTGATGTATATGGGCTTTGCTATGCAAACCTATTCAGGCTGTTCTGTTGGTGGTGGATGACCTTTTGTTATTCCACAGAAAAAGCGGCAATCAATTGCTAAAGCAGAAGCGGAAAGTAACAGAAATCGAATACCAATAACGGCGGATGTCTTGTAACGCAAGGCGAGAAGTACAAAAGGTAAATCGATTTAATGGTCTCGTAACTAACGAAAACGTTACTGAAGCAATGATGAAAACTTAGCAAAAGAAACGACAGTCAATAAAGCGGAGTGAAACGGTAAGATCAACAATTCTTTAAAACGTCGGTTTAATATGATGGCTGACTCTGGTGCCCCGTGGTAGTGTGGCTCAGATGCGTCAGTTGGTGGTATGCGTGGTTGTGATGGCGGAAACCAAATGGTTTCGATGCATCGAAACACCGTCACTGCGAACTTCCGTGAAGGTCTATCAGTACCTTTCATACTTTACCTCTACAGCACGTGCTCGTAAGGGTCTTGCTGATACGGCTTTGAAACGGCTAACTCTGTTATTTTTGAACGCGTCCGCTTGTTGAATGTTGCTCAGGATTTGGTTATTCACTGAAGTAGATTTGTGGGTTCCACTAACGTAATTACTGTGGCGGCATGATTGAAGGGTGGATGTTGTTGTTCCTTGGGTCATCGTGTATTGGGTCCCGTGTCATTGCCCAAATGTGGATTGATGCAAAAGGCAACGAAATCCTTCCTGTGGCGTTTTGATTGAATGAGCATAATGTTCGACGATCGACAGCGGCGGGTATTGATGAAAAATGCTGCATTCGCCTCTGTAATCACAATGTAATACACGACATGGGTGGTAATGTGGCTAAGTTGGTTTACGGTCGTGATTTGGGCTCGTGTCATCAGTAATACTTGGTGAAGCAATTGGTGTTGTGGCAGCACAAATCCATTGGCGAGCCAGGTACTCAGTTGACGATCGTACTTTCCACATCGTGGTGCGGCATCTCCGAGCGTCTGCAGTAAGATAGTGTTCAAGTTAAGAGTGCTGGACCGTTAAGTTTTAATAAAAATTGAAAGAGTATTAGCTGTCTACTGGTCCCCCATTTGTTGTTTGCGTCCCTCGTTTTCTTCTGAAGTTGGCCAATTGCTGATGAAGCGGGTCGTGGAGAAAGAACGTTATAAGCCTTCCCTTAGGTGCGGTGTTAAGTGTGCGTGAAGGTGATAAAGTAACTGCGGGTCAAATCGAGCCAAAACTGGGAATCCCACATACACCCCAATCGTATCTGAAGATGGAAGGTCGTCTTGAGTTTGAGTGTATGGAAAGAAAACGTGACGATTCGTCGCCCATCTGAACCGAAATGACCGGTCTGACACTAATTGAAATCTGGAAGGCGTGATCGTCCATCAGCGGTAAAGATCTACGCCCAAATGATTGCGGTTGTTGATCGTCGAAGGTAAATCCTGTAATTAATTTCCGGGGTACAGACTCTCCTGACATAACATGTTTGCCTGAAAAGCGTCTAATTGAAGCTTGGATCACGGTGCAACAGTGAAGTCTGGTGAGGTTCCTGCTCGTATTCTCAAGAATTCGATTGAACAAAGATATTAAGTCGGTGGTCTGCCACGAGTGGCTGACCTATTTTGAAAAGCCCGCCGTCCGAAAGATCCTGCAAGTGATGGCACGAAACACGGGTGTAGTGAAGCTTTGGTAAAGAGACAAAAGGTAAGAATCCGTTTGTTATCACGCCACAAGATGGTAGTGATCCAATTGAGAACAAATGATTCCTAAGCTGGCGTCAAAATCAAACATCTTTGATGGTGAAGAGTGGACAAAAGGTGAAGTGATCGCCGATGGTCCCTTTTGAGCCCTCATGATATCTTGCGTCTCAGGGTGTAGAGGCTTTGGGGCTGATTACTATCACCAATGAATTGGCAGAAGTCTAATCGCTTGCAAGGCGTTGTGATTAACGATAAGCACATTGAAAGTTAATCGTTAACCAGAGTTACGTAAAGTAGATGTTGGTGAGTCTGGCGAATACAGATCTTATCCAAGGTGATTCAGGTTGACTTTACTAAGTTTGGTTGATGCCGAATGAAAAAAGCAAGAAAACGAAGGTAAATTCCCTGCGAAGTTACGAACGTGTACTTCTAAGGTATACGAAAGCTTCTTTGGCGACTGAGTCCCTTTATATCAAGCGGCGTCATTCGCAAGAGACACTCGATCTTAAAACGGAAGGTGCGGGTAACTGGTAAAAAAAGATCACTTAACGTGGCTTGAAAGAAAACTGTTGTTGTAGGTCGCTTGATACCAGCTGGGTACAAGGTTTTGGCTTACCACAATGAGCGCAAGCGTAAAAAAGAAGCTTGCGCAAGCAGCGAAGGAAGGAAAGTGCAACAATTAGTGCCTCTGATGTAGAAAAGCGCTAAGTGCAGGCACTGAAAGACTAGTTATTTGCTGCTAATCGCAAGGGAAGGTGGTTTTTTAAGTCCGCCTCCCTATTGACTGTTTTATAGGCGGCAAATTAAAAACTTGCGCCTTCCTTATTTTGGCGATTTTCCCGTCACTAAGAATTGGAATTGTGGAAGCTTGCTAATGCAACCGTTAACCGTTTGGTTTTCGTAACCACGTAAACGGTAAAGTGGCAAAGAAGTGACGTCCTGCGTTACAAGCTTGCCCGCAACGCCGCGGTGTCTGCACTCGCGTATATACACTACACCTAAAAAGCTACTCCGCTTTAACGTAAAGTATGGTCGTTTCGCTTGACTAACGGCTTCGAAGATACTTCAATACATCGGTTGGTGAAGGTCACAACCTACAAAGAACACAGCGTAGTGCTGATTCGTGGCGTCGTGTAAAAAATCTACCATAGGTGTTTCCGTTATCACACAGTTCGTGGTAGCTTGGATACTTCAGGCGTACAAGTAAGCAAGGCCGTTTCTAAATACGGTAGCTAAGCGTCCAAGTAAGCTAACGCTACTTAATTTATCGTTTAGAAATAATTTTTTTAATACAGTAAGGCCCGAGCAATATTGCATTGTCTCGGGCGAACCTAAAGGATATAGCTTCAGCTAGAAGACGCGTCCGTCGCTAAGCGTGACATCCTTCCGGATCCTAAACACGGAGCCAACTCTCGCTAAATTTATCAACCATGTAAATGGTTAGTGGTAAGAAAAATCTGTTGCAGAGAGCAATTGTTTAATAATGCACTAAATACTGTTGCAAGCGCGTGCTAAAACAGATGAGCCAATGGCTTCTTTGAAACAGCGCTAGAGTCCTAAATCCAGCCAATGGTCGAAGTGTTAAATCTCGCCGCGTTGGTGGTGCGACTTTATTCAGGTCCTGTTGAAAGTACGGCCCAGATTCGTCGCGCAAGCAATTGTCATGCGTTGGGTTGGTTGATGCTTCCGTAAAGCGGGGTGAAAATCCATGGCTCTAACGTCCTTGCAAAGGCGAGATTCTAGATGCTGCTGAAAATAAAGGTTTCTGCTGTTAAAAACTTGAAGACGTTCATCGCATGAGAAGCTAACAAAGCATTCTCTCACTACCGTTTTCTAATTATCCGGAGAAGATACACCAGTGGCACGTCAAAAACACCTATCCACCGTTACCGTAACATCGGTATTGTTTGCGCATGTTGATGCAGGTAAAACGACGACGGAACTGAAAGCGTTCTTTTCTATACGTGTCTGTCTCATAAAAATTGGTGAAGTGCACGATGGTGCGGCAACAATGGACTGGATGAGCAAGACAAGAGGCGGTATTACGATAACTTCAGCAGCAACAACTTGCTTCTGGAGTGGGATGAATAAACAGTTTGAGCAGCACCGTATTATATTATTGATACGCCTGGGCACGTTAGATTTTACTATTGAAGTAGAGCGTTCTTTGCGTGTTCTGGATGGTGCTGTTGGTTTGTGCTTGTGGTTCTTCGCGTGTGCAGCCTCAAACTGAGACCCGGTTTGGCGTCCAGCAGAACAAGTAATGAAGTTCCTCGTATGTGTATAAGATGACGGTACAGGGGCTGATTATTTGTGGGTTGTGCGTCAGTTAAAAATCGGTCTTGGCGAACGCTAAATCACCAATTCAAATGAATATCGGCGGCTGGAAGCAACTTCAGGGGCGTGGATGAATTTTGAATGTTGAATGAAAGCTGTGAGTGTGGAATGAAGAAGATCAGGGGATGGACTTTCTCTTAAGAGGATGTTCCCGCAGATTTGCTTGATGTGCGTTAGAGTTTGCGTGGAGCAAAAATGTTGAGGCGGCAGCGGAAGCGAACTGATGAGCTGACGATAAGTACCTTGAAGAAGGTGAACTGTCTGTTGACGAACATTAAAAGCGGTCCTGCGAGCTCGTACCATTAGCTAATGAAATTGTCCTTGGTGATGTGGCGGTTCAGCTTTAAAATAAAGGTGTAAAGCGGGTTTTGGGGATGCTGTTTATTGAATATTTACCTTCTTCCGCTTGAAGTTAAGGCTGATAGAGGGTACGCTTTGGAGGATGGTGAAACGGTTTTTTGTTAATCGTGTTGGCTAGTGATGAAGGCTCCGTTCTCTGCCGCTGGCTTTCAAGATAGCAACAGATCCATTTGTAGGTTACATTGGACATTCAATTCGTGTGTACTCTGGGATTTACGTTCTGGTGACGGTTATAATTCCGTTAAGCAGAAAGCGGAGCGCATTGGTCAATGGTTCAGATGCACGCAATAATCGCGAAGAAATCAAAGAAGTTTTTTTGCGGGCGATATTGCCGCTGCTGTAGGTATAAGTAATGTAACTACGGGTATACGCTTTGGTGATATGAAGTGAATGTTGTTGTACTGGAGCGTATTGGAATTTCAGAGCCTGTGATATCTGTTGCGGTTGAGCCTAGATCTCAGGCCGATCAAGGATAAAATGGGTGTTGCGCTGGGTAAGTGGCCGCAAGAAGATCCTTCTTTTTCGGGTGGAAACACATGAAGAGACGGGTCCAAACAATTTATTTCCCGGTATGGGTGAGCTGCATCTTGACTATACTTGTTGATCGTATTCGTCGCGGTTTTAAGGTGGAGGCAAGCAATGGTAAGCCTCAGTTTTCTATCGGGAAAAATTCGCAAAGAGGTGGTGGTTAATCACAAATTTGTGCGTCCAATCCCGGTGGTCGTGGTCAAATACGTCACGTCCGTGATGAAATTGATCCCAACTGATAAAGATGGGCTGAGTTTGGTCCAACGAGATGGTTTGGTGGTGCTATTCCTAAAAGAATACATCCCTGCAATAGAAGAAGGGTGTTTCGGAGCAGATGAAGAACGGCGTAAATTGCTGGTAATCCTTTGTTGGGTATCAAGGTGTGCTTGTTTCGAGTTGGGTTCATTCCCATGTGTTGGACTCTATATGAAATGGCCTTTAAAATTGCAGCTTCTCAGGGGCTGAGAAAGGGGGCGGCTTGATGCTGATCCCTGGTTCTTGAACCTGTAATGAAAGTGGAAGTTGTTAAACTTCTCTATTATATATCTATGGGGGATGTGATTGGGGAGACCTGAAATCGTCGTCGAGGTATTGTTCAGGAAGGCACGATTCCCCGTCAAGGGAAGAATTATTCGCTGGAAGTTCCTCTTGGGGAAATGTTTGGATTATGCAAACTGACGTGCGCACGCTTGTCGCAAGGCGTGCAAAGTTATGCAATGGAGTTTTGAGAATCCGCTGAAGCACCGGCTTAGGTGCCAGACGCGATCATCAAAAATGAAGATTAATCACATAACTTACTAAATTCTAAGGTGTTATGTATCATGGCACAGGTAAATTTGAACGTAATAAACCACATGTTAACGTTGGTACAATTTGTGCCACGTTGACTCATGGTAAAACAACCTAACGCTGCACTAAACTCGTGTATGTGGCAGAAGTTTATGGTGGTACAGCTGTATGCTTTTTGACGGTAATCGATACGCTCCAGAAGAAGCGCGAGCGTGTATCACAATCTCGACTTCTCACGTTGAGTAATGAATTCACACGTTTCGTCAACTATGCGCAAACCGTGATTGTCCTGACACAGCCCGATTATGTTTAAAAACATGATCACTGGTGCTGCCTCAAAATGGACGGCGCAATTCTACGTGGTGTGGTGCGACTGACGGCCCTATGCCTCAGACTCGTGAGCATATCCTTCTTTCTTCGTCAATAGTGTACTTACATCGTAGTTTTCCTAAACAATCTGAATTTGTTGGCTGAAGATGTGGTGGTGCGGATTCTGAAGAATACGCTGAAATGCTAGAGTTTGTTGAGATGGGAATTGCGTGACCTCTTTCTGAATACGACTTCCAGGTGATCATCTCCATTATCCCGGTTCTGCCTCTATCGGCGCTGAAAAGGCGAAGATGAGAACGGCATGGGTACAAACGGCTGTGATGAACTAAGTTTGAAACGCTAGATTCATACATTCCTGAGCCAGAGCGTGCAAATCGATGGTGCATTCTTGAATGCCTATCGAAGATGTGTTCTCTATCAAGGTCGTGGTAACGGTTGTTAACTGGTCGTGTGAGCGTGGCATCGTCAAAATCCAAGAAGAAGTTGAAATCGTTGGTATCGTGATTACTAACTAAACAACTTGACTGGGCGTAGAGATGTTCCGTAAGCTTCTTGATGAAGGTCGTTGCTGGTGAGAACTGTGGGGGTATTTGTTGCGGCGGTACTAAGCGTGAAGATGTTTCAGCGCGGTCAACGTATTGGCCTAAGACTGGTTCATTACCCTCCTCACACAGAAGTTGAAGCGGAAGTTTATGTGTTGGGTAAAGATGAAGGTGGTCGTCCAAATACGCCTTCTTTAAAGGCTACCGTCCCTCAGTTTTTTCCGTAGCAACTGACGTAACTGGTGCTTGTTCTCTTCCTGAGGCGTAGAAATGGTTATGCCTGGTGATAACAATTCAATGACTGTTGCTCTAATTCACCCCATCGCAATGGACGAAGGTCTACGTTTTGCGGAATTCGTGAAGGTGGTCGGTACAGTTGGTGCTGGTGTGTAAGCCTACAATCATTAAGTAATTAGAATATATAATATCTTGTTACTTTATTTGAAAAAGGCTGCCCGTGTTGGAGGGCCCTTTTTATTGTGGTTTAAATTTTGTTGTTCAGAAATTGGTTACTTGACAACTCACTTTTTTTTGAATGGCTAATATTCGCCGTCCCTTAAAAAAGGATTGGTGCTTAATAAATGTACAGTTAAGTCATACAAAACATTGTATTTGGAGTTTGGAAAATGAAAGCCAAAAAATTCGTATCGTCTGAAAGCATTTGATCACCGTCGTGATTGATGCTTCAAACACAAGAAAATTTGTGGACAGCGAAACGTACAGGTTGCGCAGTAGTGACCGATTCCACTTACCTACTCGCAAAGGAACGTTATACCTTATTGATTTCTCCACACGTGAACAAAGATTGCGCGTGATCAGTATGAAAAATCCGTACACATAAACGTGTTCTAGACATCGTTATGAGCCCACTGAAAAAAACAGGTTGATGCTTTGATGAAGTTATGATTCTTGGGCAGGCGTGGAAGTACAAATCTCTTTGGGGTTAATAGCTCAAAGTTTGGGGTGCGACAACCGACCTGGTTATCAGTCCGGCTTATGCACTATTAGTGGCCCATGATCTGGAATGATCAGCCGTAGCGGGTGATAGCCCAATACACAACTGGCAAATGAAGGTAAAAATGACTATTCAATTAGTCCGGACGCAAAGCCCGGAATGACACGTATCTTCACTGAAGATGGTGTATCCGTGCCAGTAACCGTCATCGAGTGAAGAACCGAACCGCGTTACTTCAGGTGAACAACAGACACTGACGGCTACAATCTATCAAGTAACTTGTAGGTTCTCGCCGGTTTCGAGCGCGTTACAAAGCTGCTGCGGTTTTCATTATGCAAAAGCGAATGGTTGAGCAGGTCGTGGTTTGTGGGAGTTCCAGCCTGGCCAAGGTGAACGAAAAAGAAATCAATGTTGGTGATGAAGCTAACAGTTGCTGATTCGAATCTATCCAGAATGGTTGATGTAACTGGTCAATCAAAGGGTAAAAGGGTTTCAAGGGGTGCCATCAAACGTCATAATTTTAGTATGCAAGACGCTACTCATGGTAACTCGTTGTCCTCCACCGTGCTCCTGGCTCTATCGGTCCAATGTCAACACCTGGTCGTGTTTGGAAAGGCAAAGAAGAATGGCTGGCCCATATGGGCCGCTGCACAAGTTTACTACTCAATCACTAGAAGGGTTCGTGTAGATACAGAACGTAAACCTTATCCTAGTGGAAAGGTGACCGTACCTGGGAGTGAATGGTGAATGTTATTCTTCAATGCAGCTGTTTAAAGCTCGCTAAGAGGGGTAGACAATGAACTTTGAATCTAACAGGCTCTGAAGGAACTTGTTGAAAGTTTCCCGATTTAGCTTTGCTCGTGAATACAACGAGGCGTGGTTCCCAAGTAGTTTAAACATCTTACTTTGGCTGGCGCTCGCAAGCTCACGCGCTCAAAAACGTCGCTCTGAAAGTAAGCTGGCGTTGGACGCAAGAACCTTGGAATCATTAAAGGTTCTGTCGCGCTCGTGCAGGTAGCTATCCGCAAGTCCCTTTATGGCGCTCTGGTGGTGTGACTTTTGCTGCAAAACCGCAAGATCACTCTCAGAAGTGGACAAGAAGATGTACCGTGCAGCAATGCGCACTACTGGTCCTGAACTTGTACGTCAAGACCGTCTTGTTTGTAGTTTTGAAGAGCTGACAATTAGAAGCTCCGAAAACTAAGCTATTCATAGAAAAAAGGCAGAATTGAATATGTAAAACCTTTGATTATTTTCATGAATTGGATGATAATGTTATTTTTGGCGGCTCATTTCCCCAACATTCCAAAGTAGATGTGCGTGGATGCAGCATTCTATCGACGCCTGTTAGCTTTGATTGCTTACGACAAAGTGTTGGTGACAGTTTGGTGCTCTGAAACAAGTTGAGGAGGCACTAGCAATGCCTCGGCGAAACGCATTTTAAAGTTCTGTTGGTCCACATATTTCGAAAAAAGCTAACTATCGTAGTTCCGAAGGCAATGGTCAGTATGTTTTTCGTGTAACTGCTGATGCAAGAAACTGAAATCAAACAAGCTATCGAAGCGCTTTTGAGTCAAAGTTGAGTCTGTGCATACGTGAACCATAAAGGTAAACCCAAGCGTACAGTTCGTGGTCTGGAAACGTAAAGGACGGTGAAAAAAAAGCGTATGTGCGTTTGCCGAAGGTAAAGACATCGATTTCCACATGGTCGCTGAATAAGGGAGATAGGTCAATGGCTGGTTGTAAAAAGTAAGCAACGTCTCAGGCCGTCGTCCACGTTGTTTAAGGTTACTATAAACGATTTGCACAAAAGGCGCACCATATGCACCTTTGCTGAAAAGAAAAGCGAATCGGGTGGGACGTAACAATAACGGACGCATCACTAACGCGTCACGTAGGTGTGGTCATAAGCAGCATTATCGTATGGGTTGATTTTCGTCGTACAAAGACGTATTTCCTGCGGTAATTGAAGCGTTTTGGAGTATATCCCAAACGCGTTCTGCAAATATTGCATGATTAATATTGCTGGATGGTGAGCGTCGTTACATTATCGCTTCCAAAGAATGGTGGCTGGCGCTTGTTGTTTTTAGTGGTGTCCGAGCCCCCTATCAAAGCAGGTAATACTTTGCCTCTGCAAAATTTCCTGTTGGTAGTACGGTGCACTGTATTGAGCTTAAGCTGGTAAAAGGTGCACAAGTTGCCGCTCTGGCCGGTACTTCTGCTCGCTGGTTGCTCGTGAGGTCGCTAACCGTTACACTTCGCCTACGTTCAGGTGAAATGCGTAAAGTATTGCTGAAATGTCGCGCTACCTTGGTGAAGTATCAAACTCTGAGCATAGCTTAAGAGTTCTTGGTAAAGCTGGTGCTACGCGTTGGCGTGGTGTTTCGTCCTACCGTTGCGGTTCGGCCGATGAACCCAGTTTGATCACCCACATGGTGGTTGGTGAAAGGTCGTAGCAAAGGTGGTCGGTCACTCAGTTAACACCAATGGGGTTGTACCTACTAAAGGGTACAAAACACGCAGCCAAACCAACGTACTGATACAAACTTATTTGTACGTCGCCGTACTAAGTAATAAGAAGGAAACGACTGGTGCCACGTTCACTAAAAAAAGTTCCTTTTATCGACCTTCAATTTGTTGAAAAAGGTAGAGGCTGCGGTAGAGAAAAAAGATCCGTCCGTCCAATTAAGACTTGGTCGCGCCGTTCTACTATCTTCCCCCTGACTTTTTGTAGGGTTTGACTATCGCTGTCCAATGGTCGCGCAGCATGTCCCAGTATTGTAACTGAAGACCATGGTCGGTCATAATTGGGTGAGTTTCGCTCCGACCCGTACATATCGTGGTCATCTGCGGACAAGAAAGCCAAACGGGTTAATAAGGGTATGTTAAATGAGTGAAGTAAAAGCTTCAATTGAAGGGTGCTCGCCTCTCACGCAGAAGGCCCGTGGTTGTAGATCAAATCCGCGTAAATCTGTTAGCGAAGCGCATGACATTTTAACGTTCAGTCCTATAGAAGGCGGCAGTAATTTGTCCAAAAAAGTACTAGAGTCCTCTATAGCTAAGCGCTGAGCAAACGAAGGTGCTGATGTTAGATGAACTTGCGCGTTTCCTACGGCCTTACGTTGATGAGGCAATGAACTCTGAAGCGTATTATGCCACTGCCAAGGCCGTGCGACCGTAATTTAAAAACGCGTTGTCAATATAACATTAAAAGTCCGCCTGGACTAATTTAGGAAGCAACCCAATGGGTCCAGAGGTTTCATCCAACTGTAATACGCCTAGGGATAGTTAAAGATCATACTGTTACTTGGTTGCGAACAATCAAAAACTATCTAGCTAACTATTTAAATGATCTTGCAGGTTCGTGAGTACTTGGAGAAAAAATTGGTCCATGGCCTTCTGTGGTCTCGTATTGAGATTCAGCGTCTGCTCAGACAGCTCGCATTACTATCAATACGCCCTCCGGGAATTGGTGATTGGTAGAATGGGCGAAGATGCTGAGAAACCCTGCGTAATGCTGGTTCTGAAGATGATGGGCGTTCCTGTCCACATCCAACATCGAAGAAGCTTCGTAGCCCTGAAATGGACGCGAAATTGGTTGCCGGCAAATATCGCAAGCCAACTAGAGCGTCGCGTTATGTTCGTCGTGCTATGAAGCGCCGCCGTACAGAACGCCATGCGTGCAGGCGCGAAGGGTAATAAGGTTCAGGTAAGTGGTCGTTTAGGCGGTGCAGAATTGCACTGCTGAGTGGGTACCGTGAAAGGCCGTGTGCCTCTACATACACTACGTGCTGACATGCGACTACTCCTTATTGAAGCTCTTACAACTTACGGCAATTATTGGGTAAAAGTGTGGGATCTTTAAAAGGCGAAATCTGGGCGGTATTGAACAAGTGCGAGCCTGACAAGGCGCACAAAAGAAGAAGTCTAAGTAGGGGGGTAAGTCATGTTTACAACCGAAACGTACTAATTCCGCAAAATGCAGAAAGGTCGTAATCCGCGTCTGCTCTTCGCGGAAATCAGGTTAGCTTTGGTGAATTTCGGAATTTAAAGTCCACAGAGCGTGGCGTCTTACTGCTCGTGCAATTGAAGCGGCGCGTCCGTTGCAATGACTCGTGCCACATCAAACGTGGTGGTAAAATCGATCGTGTATTCCCTGTATTAAGCCGATTAGACTCAGAAACCTCTTAGAGGGGTTCGTCAGGGTAAAATAGGTAAAGGGTATGTAAGAATACTGGGTTGCACAGATTCAAGCCTGCAAGATGCTTTATGAGTTGAGGGCGTTTCAGAGCAACTAGCAACGCGAAGCTTTCGCACTAGCTGCTGCTAAACTACCTTTGTCCACAACTTTCGTAAGCGCGTACGGTGATGGTAGATGAATAGCAAAAAGAACTGCAAGAAAATTCTGTAGCAAGCTACAGCGCCTTAATTGAGCTTTGCGTGAGCAATTTACATTGCGCATTGCAGAAGGCCACTGGCAGCTGAACGCAAACTCATTTGCTTTTGCAAGTCCGCCGGCAATATCGCACGCGTTAAACCGTGCTAACAACGATTAAGGCAGGTAACTAAAATGGCAGAAAACAAAAGCGCGTACAGCTAACTGTAAGGGTTAGTCAGCGACAAAATGATAAAACAATTACAGTACTATGTTTGAACGTAACAAGAAAAACATCCTCTTTTACGGTAAGTTTGTACGTCGTTCAACTAAATTTACAGCGCTCACGATGAAAAAACAATGAGTGCCAGATTGGTGATACTCGTTAAGGTCGTAAGAAACACGTCCTTAACGCTAAGTCCTAAAGACTTGGAAACCTGGTTTCAAGTTGTTGAGAAAACAGCGGACTTATAAGTGCTTTTTCCTTCGTGAGACTTGTTATCTAACTTGATTGGAGAGCAGAAATGATCTCAAACAGAATCGGATGCTTGAATGTTGCAGATAACAGCGGCGCAAAGCCGTGTTTCAGTGTATTAAAGTACTGGGTGGCTCACATCGTCGTTAATGCTGCTCTCGGTGACATTATTAAAGTCAAACAGTAAAGAAGCGATCCCTCGTGGTCGTGTTAAAAAAGGGCAGGTTCTTTAACGCAGTTGTCGTTAGAACTAGGAAAGGTGTTCGTCGCTCGATGGTTCCGTGAATCCGTTTTGAGTAAACTCAGCGGTTTATTGAATGCCTCAGGACAGCCACTTGGTACTCGTATTGGCCCTGTAACACGTGAATTGCGTACAGAGCAGTTTCATGAAAATAGTTTTCTCTTGCACCTGAAAGTGCTTTGTAAGAGGGAAAAGGGGCATTTATGCGTAAGATCAAACGTAACGAACGAAATTAATGTGATGCTGGGAAAGACAAAGTGCAAGCGAGGTAAAAGTTGTTAAGGTAGTAGACGACAGCCGAGTTTCTAGTTTCTGGTATTAATACCGTTAAGAAAACATGAAAAAACCAAACCCTAGTGAAGGGTTCAACTGCGGCATCCGTTGAAACAAGAAGCACCTATTTCCAGGTCAATGTAGCATTTTAATAAGTGCTACTGGTAAAGCGGTATCGCTCGGCTTTAAGTGAAATGAAGATGGTAACGAAAGTGGCGTATCTTTAAATCAAATAGTGAAGGCGATCGACGCCTAAGAGCGAGATACAGCCATGGCGAGACTTAAGCAAGTAATAATAAAAATCAAGTTTTGTAACGAATCTTAATTAAGAGTTTAAGCTACAAAAATGTATGGAAGTGCCTAAATCATTAAAATCACAATTTAAATATGGTGTTGGTGAAGCTATCGCAGACAAGAAACTTCTTGAGCATGCGGTAAACGATCTTGAAGCACTTAGCGGCCAGAAAGTTGTAGTGACTAAGGCCTCGTAAATCGTAAGCAGGCTTTAAATCCGTGACGGTTATCCGAATCGGTTGTAAAGTGACGCTACGTGGTGAGCGTATGTGGATTCTTTTTGACCGTTTGGTTGATAGTAGACTTATTCCCGCGTCATCCGTGACTTCGTGGACTTAAGTCCAATAGTCTTTTGATGGTCCCGTGTAACTACAGCATGGGTGTTTAAAGAGCAAGATCATCTTCCCCGAGAAATCGAGTATGATAAAGTGGATCGTGGTACGTGTAAATGGATATTACTATTAACAACGACTGTCGTAACACGACCGAAGAAAGGTCGTGCTTTGCTAGCCGCCTTTAGTTTCCTTTCAAGAAATAAGAGGTAGGATCATGGCTAAGACATCCATGATTCAGCGGCGAAGCAAAACGCACTAAATTAGTAGACTAGTACTGAAAAGCGTGCGGCCTCTAAAAGCGATCATTAGCAGACGTTAATGCATCGGACGTGAAAAGTGGGCGCACAATTCGCTTAAAATTACAAGCCGCTGCACGCGATTCTCTTCTCTCGCCAACGTAACCGTTTGTCAAGATAAACGGGCGTCCTCATGCGGTTTATCGTAAGTTTGGTTTGTCCAAAGAATCAAATTAACGTGAAGCGGCTATGCGCGTGACGACCAGGTTTTGAAAGAAAGCCAAGTTGGATAAGAAGTAGAGCACGATCATAATACATTTGTAGAACAAGAGGGGTGTTCATCAAATGCTGGCTCCCACTCTCTGCTGTGTACATATGCGCGAGTCTATTTGGCTGCACATGTTTTTTAATTGAGAGCTCTAAAATGAGTATGGCAAAGATACCCTTGCGGATAATGTTCACACGTATTCGTAATGCACAGATGGCTGAAAGACCTCCTGTGAGCATGCTTCATCAAAATTGAAGGCATCGATTGCTGGTTGTTCCACGCGAAGAAGGTTACGTAGGTGACTTTTCAGTAGAACGAAGCAATCAAGCGCCACTAAAACCATCGAGTTGAAATACTACGAAGGTAAGCCGGTTATTGAACAAATTAAAACGCGCATCTCGCCAAAGCTTTGCGTCAATACAAAGGACTGCCGCGCTACCTAAAAGTAGAAGCCAGGCCTTTGGTGTTTGCCAAAATCATCTCTAACCTCTAAAGGTGGTGATGACAGACCGTGCAGCTCGCGCTGCTGGTATCGTGGCGAAGTAATTCTGCACAGTAAATTCTAGGAGTTAAGTATGTCTTCGAGTTTGCCTAATAAGTCCCGTGACGCTTCCTAGTGGTGTAGATTTTTAACTCCTAAATGGCCAAAACTGTCGTTGTTAAAAGGCGTAAGGTTCTTTAAGTTAATATTCACACAAGCGTACGGTGTTCTAAAAGAAGAAAATGGTTATTCACCTTCGCGCGCGCGATGGTGCAAAACAAAGCGTGCCTTAGCTGGTACAACTCGTGCTTTGGTTAACACATGGTTTGTTTGTGTTAGTCAAGGTTTCGAAAAAAGATTGCTTTTCCAAGGTGGTTGGTTTACCGTGCTGCGCTAAAGTCAATGTACTTAACCTAAATCTCTGGGTTTTCTCATCCAGTAGATATGAAATTACCTGAATGCATAACAGCTGAATGTGCTTCTCAAACAGAAATCGTGATCAGAAGGCGTTTGATAAACAAGCCGTTGGTCAGGTTGCTGGCAGAAGTTCGCGTTTC
>Ga0163217_1063662_pt1 | contig 17873 bp, 3 predicted proteins | sample SynspAceP_FD_185933 | JGI IMG/M metagenome (GOLD analysis project Ga0163217, IMG submission 185933) | Saline lake microbial communities from Ace Lake in Antarctica - Synechococcus sp. Ace-P (PacBio error correction) | ecosystem: Environmental > Aquatic > Non-marine Saline and Alkaline > Saline ...
CAGCCTAAAAGGGGGGAGAGCCTCGAAGAAATGGGGGTTCCGATCCGTTTGAAGGTTCTGGCGCTTTACGTTTTTTTGATCCGAATAGGAGCTTTTTTTTTGGTGGATGCCCGATGTTAAGACAAATTGACGGAAAACGATGTTTACGACCACCAAAAATAAGCGAATTTTTGATTTTTGGTTGGGAAAGCACTCCCGGACCGTGTTCTGGAGCAATTTACCAATACGTTTGCTTACAAAGGTTTTTGACTAGGTTTTTTTACATTTACCTCCAAATTAAGGAGGAGCACGTATGATACTACTTGGGCGAAATCCCCTTATGGATCCGGGTAGCGGCAGGCGATGCTTTAAGCACTGAAATCCTGGAGAAGATGGCAACTAACCTGGTGACATTACTGACTGTACCAGTTTAAGATTCTAATCAATTTTGGCACAGTTTGGGAGCCTGTTCGATCGATTTTTAGTTAGATTCAGTATTTCTTATCCTTAGACAAGCCCAACATAGCTTTCCGTTTTTGATAAAAAAAGTTTTCTGAAGCATTGGCTTAAAATGGGTTTTTATAGAAATATTTTTAGCTGTAGCAAATTTAATTTTTTATTAAATAAAAGAACAAGGTTTTGGATTGTTCAAACTTTTCCAAGAACAACAGTATTAGGTTTACACCTTCCAGAGCTATTCTTTAGACTTAATGTCCAATTTTAAAAAAAAAATACAGATGAAAAAATTAGTTTTTTATTTTAATTTTTGTTCTTCTTTGCAGGAGTCCTAGTTACTTCATGTGAAGAAAGATTATTTAGATCAAGGTGCCTACAGAAGGTGTAGCCCACTGCCAAGTGGCCAGCAGAAAACCCTGGTAAACTTATTTTTAGTGGATCAAACGCGAATTCATTAGAATCGCTATACATAAGGTAATGGAGCACAAGGAAGAACAGGTAATTAGTCTCTAATGCTTCAAAATGAGAATCTAGGTGAAGATTCGTAACAAGCAAGAGCCAATGGTTTGTTAATAGCCACTACGGTTGCAATCGCATACAAATGCAACTCGCCTGCTTGAAGTGATTTATCCCGTATAGAAATACTAATAGGATCATTGAAATGCCAAATGTTGTTATAAATGGGCTGAGATCCTGTTGTGACGCGCAGCGAAAGAGATTCAGCTGAGTGCCAAGCACTAACCTATAGAGCTTGGGGCTCATTTTCTCAAATGGTTCAATTATTCGGTCAGCGTTATGTAGCAGTGAGAGCAACAGCCAATTAGGGAATCTATTCGTTTTTAACACCTGATAATGAGGCCTTTGGCAAGAAATACTGCGAAGAGTCTAACCCAGGTAAATCATAAGATTTAGACGATCATCGTAATCAGCACCTATACCGAACCAATAACGCATTTAACGTAAGTGTTTGCTTAGAGGCTTTAAATCCTCGTGTGGCCACTAGTACAAAGGTAATTACGGTATAACGCTGCAGATTTGCATCACAGGCAAAAGACGGTTACCAATTAAATGATTAATGTGATACTTATTAAAATATTTAGCGACTACATAATTGTGAATGATTGGGGTAGCTTATTCAGAAGATCCAAACCGATGTTTTGGTAATTATGCTATATTCACGTAACTTAGTTCATCAAATATTCGAGGTAATCCCAAAAGGATAGCAAGTTTATTATATGACCAAATAACAGCGACAATGTTCGCAAAAAAGATTAATGATCCAACGGTGCACACCGCCGTATTACCCCTGGTATGAAATAATTCTTCCTCATTCAGAAGACCCTTATACTACAAAGAAGTTTTAGCACAGGCACTGAGATAGTATAATGACAGACGCCCTTACTAAGCTGCATAAATTAACCTTAATAGAATGCCAGAAGCACTTCTTACAGTACGAACAGCAGCCAGACACGGTAACTTTTTGAATTGCTTCAAATAGAGATCTCAAATAATACCTATCTCTAATACAGGTTGCACTTTAAAGGAGAAATATACGTTAAAGACGTTTGAGCCTTGGGTGAAAGGCTTTCATGATTTTATGATTTAAAGAGACTTATCTTTGCTTTAAAGGATCAGAGGTGCAATCATAGTGCAGATTTAATATCTGACGTATTCAAGTTCCTGCCGGAGATAGCAGATGCAATGGCTAATTCCTCAGGAGCCGTTTAATGCAAATCCGCTCCTTAGACGCAAAATCCATATACACAATCTCATGAAATAAGATTGCTTATAACATACTTAATGATACCCAATTGGTTAAAATAATGTGAAATTAATATCGGAATTAGTACAAAACCCTAAGTCTGAAAAAACTAGGGGTTTATTTAAATACGAATGCTAACTATTAAAACAATCATTCAGCAACCTTTACCAATGAAACCTCCCTTTTTGTAGTTGCGTTCGACCATACCCCAATATTTTATAGCTATACCCAATAACCCAGCCTCTCATCCAACCTCAACAGAGTTGTAATAATTCCATTGGCTATGTCTTGAAGAATCTCTACCCCAACAATTACATTTCCTTTTTGAATATTTTCTTTTTCGAAAAACCCCCCCCTTGCCCTTTCCCTTATTTAACAGCTGGTAAATTACTGCTAATTCGTATAAACGCATACCAAAAAATCATCAATCATATCTAATCCAAAATCTATGTTAAGTTGTACCCCCTCACCAAACCATGCAATTGAATAATCATTACCGGCCTTACTTCTTCACGGCCAACATGCATAGTGGAATTCACACTACTAAATGAACTAATAATTTAAATAAAAAGCTTTTATCCTCTTGCTGCTTATTCTCCATTTTTTATGATGGCCATACATTTTCTATACCCACTACAATAATCGCCATATTGTAGAGCTACATCAGTATATTTTTTTTTATCGGCAGAAAGTTTTACCATAACAAGCACAAACCTTTATAGTCGATCGCCTGATATCATCCGCAATACGTCGAATCTAATGCAAACCTTGGAACCGTCCTAAAATTTGAGCAATTGCCTTTTTAGCTTTTTTTGTAAGATTCTTTTTTTGCGCTAACTCACCCGTTTAAGTTCTGTGACCACCAGCTTTTTTGACCAATTCATATCATTAGCAAAGTAATTGAGTCAATAGTGCTAGTAATAAAATGGATATTTTCTTTCACTGTTTAAAAAATTTTAGTCCAATTTTGCTCTTAAATAATGCCAAAATAGAGAATAGATCTAATTCACCCTAACGCGTAAATTAGTTTATTGACAATTAAACAATAATCTTATCAGCATTGAAATTTAACGTTAAAATCACCCATTTTTAGATTGGCATCCTAACACTAGGGCCCTACTTGTATTTTTTTACTTTTTATAGCTCTGTTACCGCACATGATGGGCAAAATACATCTAAAAAAAACTTTCCAACCTTAGAACTCTCAAAAGCCACGAAGTTCACGGCCCAGATAGCGTTTCAATTGGAAAGTATTATTTATTTGATCGACAGCCAATCGCTTACACGAATTCCCCAGTCATATTTAAAATCACTTAATCGCCAATGTGAAGATGAACGTTTTACGAGCATTCAGGCATGATTATAAAAGTCCTAATGAGTAGGTTTAAGTCCATATTAATGCACAGATCATCTGCTGAGGAGAATCACCTTGACACAACAATTAGCTAAAAATTTATACCCACAAAAGACCGGCAAAAACCAATAGTTGTTGATAAACTCAAAGAAAGAATATTGCCTCTCGTCTAGAGCCTACGTATTCCAAAGAAGATATCTTTTATCACTAACTTAAATACGGTAATTTGGTGATAATACTTTTGGTATTCGAAAAGTGCCTCATTAAATTCTCAACAAAAAAAGCAAACATTAAAAAAAAGAAGCTGCGTTTTTAGTAGAATCTAAGGCTACTTATGAATACAATCCCATAATTTTCCCCGAAAATAGTTTAAAACGTAGAGATTTTGGTGTTACAGCGACGTTTTCTAAGTTTTTAAAAGAATCTGAAAAAGATAGCACTGCACAAGCACTAGAGTTGATTAAAGACTACAACTACAGTGGAGGCTTATGCAACCCATTTAGAGAAGAGGTAACAAAGCAACATTGTATGGACAAAAAGTGAAAACGAAAAAGGTGCCCAATACAATACTATACCTCACAGGCTTAAAAATATACACCACGCTTAACTAGACAAGCAGGGCTTGCAGAAGCAGGCAATGGTAAGAACATTTAGTACTTTACAGGAAGATTGAGAAAAGTTCTGGTAAAAACACTGGCTGGGATAAAAGCCTAATCGTAACTTTAAAAAGAACAGAAAGGTATAAAAAATAAATCACACGGACTTACTTTCTTCTCAAATCAATGGAATTCTTTGGAGCTAAAACAAAACGATGAATCTTTAGCTGATTGGGAATCGGAGAAATCCAGTATGGTGAGTACTTGACAGTTTGCAGCACTTAATTAAAATTTTTAACACGGTTCAATTGTTATAACCCAACAACTGCCGCATTGAAAACAATGGATTGGTGGCATAAATTTTAAATATATATTACGACCATATCCAAGCAAAGCCATAGGTTTCTACCTTAAAACCTAATTGTTTAACGCCGCCTAGAAGATGTAGTTCACCTTGTACTATTTTTCGCTCAAGAAGTGGAAACATAAAAATTTAAAGCTGGTCACTCTAGTAATTTCGGAACTTAGAGGAGGCTACTTAAACTACTCCATGGAAGAACCTTAATAATAGCGTAAATACGTATCCGTAAAAGTAATAAGAAGACGTTGAATCTTAACCGTAATTTCGTCGCAATAAAATCGGGTATTTTAGAAAAACTACCTACACGAACCGTCATTGGCTTTAAGAACTGGAGAAATAAAATTTACAGAACTACGCAGGTGCCTTAACGAGTTATTCAATGAAAGTAAGCTGTACCCCCTATTTAATTGATTAAAATTGTCAACTAGTAAAGATGTTTTTGTACATTTTCGAACACTCTACTACCCTTTCCTAAGCTTTTTCCGCCGATACAGACAAATTAAAGCTCGAATGATGAAAAGCACCATCAATTCTGGAACGGCGTCAGAATTAGAAGCACTTAAAATTGGGCCTAATGCCATTTGCCGAGTAAAACGGAAACCACACAAGAAAATACAAGATGCTGTTTGTGGGGATAACTCCTAACTAGTTACACCATTCTACTTGGGTTGGACTATAATTCGACTCGGTTTAAAATACGAGTTTAGGACCGAAGGCGCTAATGCGGCACTCCCTATGTTTCGCCATCTTGAATGCAGAAATTAAATAAGACAACAGTTTTCAGAGATTCACCAAGCTCATTGAAACCCTTCGGCTAATGTTCCAAAAATTAGACTGGATCCTATTAAAAGATGATTTCTTAAAGCCGACTTTTTAAGAAACCCTGACAAAAATAAAAACCAAAAATTTTTAAAGATATTTAACTATTTTTAATTTATTAAAATTGCTTTTAACTTTGTTTAAACTAAATAGTATATTTATATCATAAAGCACTTTTATAATAGTAAATTACCCGTCAAATGCCGAAGTGTGAACAAGCATTTACATTAAGTCACTTCTTGTTTACATGTGAATAACTTTAATTCTGTAGTTATTCTTACACCAAAATTAATGCAAACTCCCACAAGCAGATCAAAATTTATTCTTCAATTTGTGCGACAGCGGAAGCTTTAAAAAAAATGGCTTTAACAAAAATGAAATAGCTATCTACGATTAGACAAGCTAAATGATATTATGAAAAAAGACTAAACTACAACCCGAGCTATAGGAACTATGAAAACCAACTTTTTTAAATCCCTTTAAAAACTACCAAGAAAATACTACCTGCTACGTATTCGATCGTTGCCACGACTATTAGGGGTCGTTGTGCCCTATCTTTTTTTTGCGCGTTGAAGGGGACGATTGATGATCATTTCAAACCCGATATTAACTTTGGCAGCCTTTTTATTGACAATGGCATAATATCTGCAACGGCAACGCTTGTAGTGCTATTGTAGTAGCAAAATACCGACAAAAAAACAAGAGCTTTGATGATTTAAATCGCGGGTTGATTATTTGGAGAATTCCTTATTATTAAGTTCCTAATTACGAATAGTAACATACAACTATTCCAAGGCGAACAGACCAAATGATGCTATTTGTTGTTGATACCAATAGATTATAATATGGCACTAATTCCGTAAGTTCATTCTTTAATCATGTAGCCTCTTTGCTTGATATTCTCGTGCATAGTTTGGTTATCATCTTACTACTTCAATGCTCATAAATTGCGTCTAATGCCAAAAGGCGGATTAACTATTATTCTTTGTTTGGCATATTTTAGCGGAAATTATGACAAAAGTTATCATTGTCAATCTTTCCGTAATTGATGTTATCTATCATAAAACACCCCTAGAAGATTTACTTCAAAAGACAATTTGGAACCTGATTATAGAGAATCCAGCAATGCACTAAGAAAAATTAAAGATATAAATATGAAAAGTAACAATTCTATGCATCACCCTATGTGCATTTTTTTTACTGTAATGCCAAAAATACTACACTGGAAATGGAATGGGTTTAAAAACTTCAAGGCACGCAATTGGGCTGAAACCGATTATGTGGATAAATAGGCGCTTGTTTTTAGTGACCAATGACAGCTCCACGAACATAGGGTGCAAATGGTATTCCTAGTTACCGCAAAAACACTTTTTGAAACGACATAATAAAATTTGAAGTCGCCAACTTACGCAATTTACGGTATGTTGGTAATTAAAAGAAATGAAGATCTTCAGTAATTTTTCTCAAAGCGTACAACATTTCTATTATAATCTCCAACGAGATTAAAAATAATACTAAAAAGACCACAAAAGCCTAAAAAAACCGTTCCCTATATTCAGAACGTCACTTTGAAAATACCAAAGAAAATATTTCTTTATCAGTCACATGACACTTACCCAAAAAAAGATAGGTGTGTATCCTGTTGTGATTTTAATATCTTGGAAGCTGGCCACAAAACCCAGAGATGATAATTTTAGGGCAGCAAACATTTTAGTCCTTGCCCGACTCACTGTTCACAAAACGAATTGCAGTTTTAAGATACGACGACCGAGCGTTGGTGCCCAACAGGATATTTCACTAACAGCTACCTCTGCTGAATTTTTCATCAGATGTAGAAATGCCTACTCCTATCTAAAACCCAGAAGAAATTCAAATTAAAGAAATTGGTTCTGGCGGGCAATAGTGAAGGTGCTTAATTGCACCGATGGTTAGCTTGCCACAATCGAAAGATTGAAGCTTTTATATGTTACTAGCGGACAAGGAATTTTCAGGAGATAAAATACTAATTACTTACAAGCAAGAATTAATCGCTAGACTCTGGAATATCGAAAACCGAAAAAAAAAAAACCTACGAAGTAAATAAAGTATTTTTGATTAGTCGCCTACTTCTAAAAAGAAGAAAAGTTTAATGATGAGTTCAAAACTTAGCTATCAGCTTATTGAAAATGATGGCATATTGTAATTCCTATGCATGAACAAAAGAAATATAGTTCTCAGCAAGTAACATCAAATTTATACAATCCTGGATGAAATCTTATATAAAATACGACCCATCGCCTGCGCTGAAAAAGTAAAATGCCCTGTTTAGCGGTCAATGAGAAAAAGATTTACAATTCCGCCTAAAGAAATTTAAACACTTAACATGCTTTAGAAAAAGGCGAAATAAAAAGCCTAACAACATCGAGTTTCCTAATTTAACCATTTATTTCAAGAATCACAAACAGTGCTCCTTCTGAAATATGCCTAGCATTTGACAAACCTCTCCCTATAGCTCAGAAGCGATACCGCTTTGATCAAAAAGCAAGTAAGTAAGTAACGCGATAAAGAATAACAACTAAAAAGAAAAGAGGCTAAAATAGCTGGACAATTTATGCCTCTTTTGTTTTCAGTCAATGTCATGAAACGATCATAAAAAATAAAATACTAAAAAGTTTAAAATATCAATTATTCAATATATTTTATGATATCATTATAATATAAATTAAGGAAAATCCATGACAAACAAAAAACTTACCAAACCTCTAACGGTTTTTTTTTATTTCTTGATTCCTGCTCATTGGCTAAGTGTTTTTATTTTTAATTTCACAAACAAAATCCACATTAATGCTTATTGAATAGTAGTGCTAATTTACCTCGCCTGGTTTTATACTTGGTTAATCCAAAGGCATCCAGTTTTATTGCTTTTGAAAGTAATTTGAACGATAAAGAAAACGGATTTACTGGTCATTCCATTTTATTCCAAAAAGTAAAATTTCACTACGGCTAGTAACTTGATAGTGAACCGCCTAAAAGTCTAATGACAACTCGGAAACCCTGTTATGATAGCACTATTTTTGTATGGGTTTACTCGATACCTAACTAAGGCGGCTTTGAAGTAGAATGAATTTAAATAATTTTACGAGTACAACCGAATTCGCGTTGGAATAGCAAGCCATGTATCCCTTAATGATAACTTTGCTGATGAAGGGCATACCGAGATATTACACCAGATCAAGTGTAAATGAGTGAGTGAGCTTTTAGAAAAAGAAGTCAAGACGGCCTTTCAATGGCTGGTATTTGAATTTAGAGGCGAGAATTGCACTTCTTAGCTTAGCACAAGAAATAGGAGCTGCCACTGCCTAAACACGCCAACACCCACAGCCATAGTCGCGGCTTCGTCACAAAATAGTAAGAAGGTGCCCTGTCAACAATGGAAAATGGCCTATTGACATTCTAACAAAAACAAGTAGTTGGATTTGGACACGAACGAAAAGCCGTCCATAGTGAGCAAACTAATGGGTATAATGTTCTGATAGATGTAAGTCGTAAGTCAATTCAGGAACTTAAACCACAATAAATCGTATGAAAGAATATAAAATATAGCCCAAAAAGGAGGTTTTTTAAAAATAAAGATGAAGAGTTCTGAAACTTTTTTGAATAATATTTTGGCTCGTGAATTGGGCAGTCAATTAGCTCCACCCTCCACCCTCACACCCCTTGTTAAAAGTATTTCAGAACGGCCAAAAATAATTAAAAAGAAAAAAATCACACAATAAAACGCATTAATTGTCAAATAAGGACTTGTAAAAGATAGTCTGCTAAAAAAAAACCATTTGCATTACGGATAAATGGAAGATATGATGAGGCATTGAAAAATGGCAACAGACGAGTTCGTACTCAAATGGAATCAAAAGAAATGGATGTAATGAAACACTTAAAGATGCCTAAACCGATAACCTAAAAACAAATCAGAAAAAGACTAAGGTTTTAGGTTTCTTAACTAATTTAAATCCCTTAATTTTAGAACAACCAAAAAACTAACAAATGGCCAGGGTTCTACTGTTTTATACCCCATTTCTTTTTTTACGCATCTAGGACTCAAAATGAAGATAAAAAATTTACTGTTTCTTTAGCCGATATCCTCAAATAGAATGGCCTTCTTGACGAAGCCTGTTTGTGATAGAGATTGAAGAGGTAAACCCTATTTCAAACAAATAATTTCCACAGAAATACTATTTTAGCCCAATAAAAGATACCGTATAAAAATGTATTAACGATGGTGTTTACTTTAATGCATTAAAGTTAAACCACCTCAGGTAATAATTATGTCACTCCTTCCCTGCGACGCAATTTTAGGCTGTGGCAACGAAATATTAGTTAGATGGTCGATACCTTGAATGATGCACAACATGCATTTTATTTGAGCATCAATCCTTATGGAGTAAATTCGGAAAGCATATTTTTCGAATGTGGTGCAGACAGGTGTTTTAATACTTCCTTGGGAGTTAAATGCGTGGTGAGGCTAAAACTTTGAAAATTATTTTAACAGCTTGAATTAGCCATTCCCCTTACCCTCAATAAATTTAAAGAAGGTGAAACAAGTTTTAGGTTCATGCCTACCGCTTTGATACCAATCTACGAGACAACACTGGCTAGAATACCACAAACCAATCGATTATAGCTTAGCTTTTATGGGTTATGACTTCGAGAAACCTCTCGAAATACATACCACCTATAGCTAATTATTCCTACGTAAATGCTTTGTCACAAAAGAAACTTTGAAACCGATGAAGGCTTCGAAGTAAACTTTGGTGTGATGCCAAGATAGCCATAGTAATGGAATTGAAATTTGGATGTTACCTCTAAATCCAGACTCTCAATGTAATTAGCTAAATCTTTTTACCAACTACGCGAATTTTGAGGTTAACCATACCTGAGAAGGCAATTTTTTGTAAGTAATGGGGATTTTTATTTGCGAGTTTGGAGGTGTAGAGATGCAAATCGTTTTCTCAACGACGTATTGGAATCGCTACCGACGAAAATGGAAATCCAAAGTGAAATAATGATTATGCGGTGTTGCTAAGCGTAAATTAAATGAATTTGGCGTTTAGGTTTTTTAAATTTGCAAACCGCCGAAGATTTAGAAAACGAAATTGCAATCGAAACAATAACATGATGTTAGAATTCAAAAGCAAGTCTTTCAAGATCTACTTGGCCTATTTTTTATCATAGGAACTTTAAAGATTATGATTTTTTGGCTCCAGAAATCGTTACAACGTGTTTTTAAGGGTTGATTAAATTTGGCTCCGAGATAACGTGAATGCAAGTTTATTACACAAATCATTTGATCCAGATAGGATGGCAATGTACCTATCACGGAGCCTTTATTTCATCAAACCCGAAAAACTAAATGTTTTTACCTGATTGTATATATGGGGAGATTTAAATTCGGACTTAGTTTTATTAAAGAAAAGATATCTTTAATTCCGAACAGGACTAGAAAAAATTTTCTGCCAAGACCTGGAAAAAATAATTCACATAGTTTTGAGTATTTCAGTCTCACCTTAAACCCATCCTCGATCTTTTCAACTACAGACTAATACCGTTAAACTTTCATGGGGCAGCAAGAATTAAAAAATCAATCTAAGATTAAGTGCAAGTATCGAACAAATAACCTATACCTTTTATTAGATAGCTGATCCTAGTAGAAAGAGGGTGCAACACCTCTCCTTGCTCGACTGCCACGTACTACTATTCAGGGGTCCTGAACCATTTTCGATCAGATCGTAGAAAGGTTTTTCTTGACTTCAACATCCTATGGGAATTTTTCAATCGGTTACCGGTATGCTGCAGCATTGAATGAAGTTTTGCGATTACGCCAGAAGCGAATATTTCATTAGCGCTCAACTACGACCAACTAGACTTACCACAGCCCTATTCTAACGCTAATTTTTGGCTATTAGTCCAAGTTTCGACTTTATTTTATCAGTCCATTTTTGGTCTACTTTGGGTAAATACAGTAACCAGAGAGATAATTTAGGATTTAATTCTCGACTACAGTGCGTTTTGCTCCTTAAATCTGAACCTTGTTTATCGTCCATAATGACCACTTATGTTGTAAATAGTTTTCAACCGAGAAATTAGATCCATAAATCTTTAAATTAACCTATTGGTTAATATATAAAGAACAGTTAATGAATTACAAACTAACTTTGTTCTGATTTAGATGGTACCCTACTTGTCTACAAAAAGTGACGTGTCCTGAATTTACTATTCAGAAATTGCAAGAATAAAAGACAACTTCGCGTTATCCTGAATCCTTGCTAAATGCCTAACGCCATGACTATCTTCAAAAAGCTAGGAATTGAAAACGAGCTAATTTGTTATTAATGATCAACTTGTTGTACTGGAAAAAATGAAAAAGCTCGTCACTATTCCCCTTACAATTTAGTAGAATTTACCAGCTTGCCTCCGTATGACATAAATTAGGTTGTATTATAAACAAATGAATGGTTGTCAGAAGAAAGACTCAGAGAGGGTTAGCAAAAGAAATACTATACAACAAACACCCCTGAATTAAAAGTATACTGAACCTTGAGTGATTGAAAGCACGACAAATTTCTGGAAGCAAAAGTAATGTAAATGAGTTCAAGATACCCCTGATTCCCTATTTCAATTAGAGAATACGCTTGTGACTGCTATTGCCATTTAACAGTCTAACGAAACGCTAATTAAATAGCCCCAAAACGTCTCTAAATTAACCGCTATACAATTGTTATTAGCACCTCAAATAAACCTTTAGACCAGGTAATTGCTTCGGTGATGAACTATACAGATTTTGATATCTTAAATATGCAGGTTGCGTTGCTGTGGGTACGCTCTGATACGGTAAAAAAATAGCAAATTACGTTACCGAAAAACACCGCTGATGTGTTGCTAGATCATAAAAGAACAGCTGTAGAATTTCATTGTTCTAATTATATTTGGACAAAAACCAATAAAAAAATATGAACGAACACTATTACAACGATTCTGTATTGATTCTTCACCCTATGTTTTTGCTTTGTTTTTATACATCATCGATCTCTAAAGTTTTTGGGTAAATGTTTATAGCGGTGTGCCGGCCGTTTATAATGTGCTATTTACTGCCCTCCATTTTTAGCAGCCTTAATATCGTTCTGATGAAATTCGAATCTTTATTTATGGAGTAGGTATTTATGCCACCGCATTAGATTAAATTACATTGAGTAACCGAACATAAAAGCGATTGCAAAGTTAGGCTCAAAAGCCTTAATATTTTTTACAGGAACAGTAGGCTATCATTATCGGCGGTCCAAGCCATTTTAATTGTATCCCACTTTTTCTCCTGAAACGGTCGCGGCAATATTTGATGCTATTTGGAGAGGTTTATCTACTATTGCAGGGAAGTTTGGATCGGTGGTGGAGCCAACCAGCCGCTATGCTAAATTTTTCAATACAACCCTGATGAATACCGGCAAAATGGTTTTGGTTGAATGTTGTAGCTAATGTTTGATGGCTATATTTTATTTTGGTGTTGAAAAACTAAAAAAATCGACACATGCTTAAAAGCGATACTTCTGCTATTCGGAGGAATTTGCGAAAAAAAGTTACCTAATTTTCTGAGAAAATTACACGTGTTACCTAGCTTAAAAGATTATATGATGTTGTTTCTGTTGCTTTTACGCCGTATGTATCCATTTTTTGAGATGGCATCAGTGACTATTTTAAATAAAAAATAGCAGCTTCCTGTGCAGATCCCTACAGTAATTCTATCCTTTTAGGATCCATTTTTTTTGGAGGTTAGTTGTTTGCCCACTATACTGGCACGTAACTCTTCCTTACTAAGAAAAAAATTATGAAGGGCTGGAGCCAGTAAAATTCGCGGGAGTGTTTCTATATATATTCTTGTGGCACTATTGTATGAAAATGGATTTGAGTAAAGTACTAGAAAATCCTGGTTTTATTAATCATAGGTTTTATTTGGATACCATTCATGCGTTTGCTTACTTCTTGTCGCCAAACTGTTAAGCACGTACTTCCTTTTTTGCTCGTGGTAGTCCATAGCCAATGTGGTGGCGCTGCTTCTGCTCCTGTCGTTGCTGCTGAATTTCACCCCTCATTGAACCTCTGTTGAGTTTAATTGCTGTTTTTGGCTCATGTGGTTGTAACTGGTGGTGCTTTTAACTTTGTGCCTATTTGATGAGTTTGCTTCTAATTTTTAAAAATACATTTAGTTCTAGTTCAAATAAAAAAAATAGTGATTATTTGGCCTTTAACTAATTAAGTGAAGTCTAAATATAGTACATTCAAAAAACAACTAATACAACTTCCACCTTTTTTCTTAAAACATACATTGAGTTGTTAAATTTATGAGATTAAAAACTTAATTTTATGGTCTTATCAGACTTTTGTAGCTTCTTGTGTTACTAACATGATGCACAAAAAAAACCAACTAAAAATGGGGGGGAAAAAAAGGTTACGGCACTATTAAAGTTTAAAAAAAGGAACCTTATACTTTGCAGCAAATATCCAAGATACTATTCTTGAAAAACTGGTAAAAACTTATAATCTTAGAACTAATGAGTCGCGAGATTTTAGCTTTTTCTACAGCGGTTACAGATCCAGATACTTTTACCTCTTTTAACTAAAGATATAACAATGAATCAATGACAGAATTACTTTTTTTGGTGAGGCTGGCATTTTAAAACAATTGCAACTCTGAATTCATTTGAAGCTGAAGGCTAAAATAACAGGACCTGGTCACCCATCGAACAAAAATAGAAGAGATATCGCCAAAAGGAAGGTCTCGCTACAATGTCAAAAATTAGAACACATTACAGGCTCAATTTAATCCTCAATTTCTAATTGATCTCTTAGCCTTGACTCTTTACTAAAACCTATATTATAAAAATTTAACAGAAGTTTACGCTACGGTTAAAATTTGCGCTAAATAACAAAGATTCTTATGTAGCCTCCTTACATTGCTGAAATGAAGGTGGCAAATCGAACGTAAAAATATTAGATCTCTATTAACAAAATGCTCAACGCCAGAAATATCAGATTCTAAGTACGGTAAAAAATTAAAACAACATATGAGAAGTAAAAAGGCAAAAAAATTAAGAGCTAAATAGTTAGCATTTAATTACAAAACAAAAAGCATCCATTTTAATTGGATGCTTTTGTTTTCGTATCGTTGAATAGCTGCCTAGCCTAACTTTGTATTAATTCTCTCAAACCAAAGTTGTTGCTTTTTTCTAATTCAACACGCACTTTTTTAAGATGCTTACTTCTGTTATCTACCTTTTTTTATTACTTCAACAATTTAAATCCATCAAAAGTTTTAATTGGCGTCCATCTATAAGGCAGAACTTCTTTTGACTTTTTTGTATTTGACAGCTCCCAAAAATATACTGCTTCAATAATATACCAAAACGTAGTTGATATCTTTTTTTTAAAAAAAATTTTGAATACCTTGCCATTTTACTATTTTATTTTGCAACAGTAAATCTTTTAATAGTACAATAGTACTCAATCGATAGAATTAATCTTACCTCCTCTAATAAGGTAGCGCCATGGGTAGAATACTCCACCTTTTGTTGATACTCGCCGATACGATATCGTTTCACCTTTAATATTAAATAGGCTTTGCATTGCTACCGTTAGCAATAGTTGCTTTGGCCAGCTACGCAATGTAAATAGTAAATGAACTCCTCTTTGACTATCAATCGAAATCCATCATTTCCTGTAAGTTTGTAGATAATTTTTGTTTAAAAATAAGACAATCTACCATTGAATTACGGTATTTGTATCGGTATCCATACGCCACCCTTAAAAATCAATCTTTCTTCTCGTAATCGAATGGGCGTCTAAAAGCAGATCGTGTGCAATTCTCTAAAATTGACCGCTTTATCTTTTTCTATTAAAATCAAAAAACGCGATAGGTTACATCAGAAGTTTGCTGAATTCTGCAAGCACAACTCCCTGCCTCCAATAGCATGAATTTTTCCTGTATCGATAAAAAAATATCCTTTTCCACTTTTTCATAATTCAACAGCGCTAATAAAGGGTTTATTTTCAATACTCTTGATAGGCTTTTTAGTAAACCGTTTTTATTAATCCCAATTAATCGGCATCTGGTCAGCATCCATTAATGACCACATTTCGGTTTCCCCCCAAAAGTATTTATGACGCTTTTTGCCATTCATCATTAGATGCTTGGAGTGGATAAAATCTTGTTTAGCCATCCAATAAAATTTTAATCACAATAGCGGGAGCCGTACCAATGTTCTACAACACTTTTACCCAATTAAAGGCTCTGGAGTTTTCATCGATTAATTCTTGCCAGTGTGATATGGGCTAATCGCCCGTTTGCAACAACCGATAACATCGCCTCACAGTGGAATTCCATCTTTCCCCAACACTATCGCTAGCTATTGTTCGCAAAATATCCCCTAGGTTTAGTACCACCCACCCCAAGGCGTCTTCAAAAAATAGGATTTGAAATTTAATGGGTAGTACATGCTTTTTTTTACTTATCCGCAGTACTCAACAAAGTTTCTGGGTCTTCATAGAGTACCACCTCTAACTCTATCTTGATCTAATATGTGCTCAATTTATCCCCAAGACCACTGCAAATATCTCTGGTCAGTTTGGTAAAGAGTTTTAATTCAGAAACCTCTACGTAGATTTTGTGATCAAAAGCATTTTTCAATTCACTCTTAATTAAATCTTTTAGGACTTTTTACACATAACAAATCCTGTTTTTCTTATCAATTTCACCGGTCAACCACATTACAATAAGTTCGTAATTGTGCCAATGGAAAATTAGGGTTTATTTACCAAACCAAAGACAGTATCATTCTTTTCAAAACTCCAATCTGGTCTGTATAATCTGTTGCAGCATTAAAATGTGGCTTTCTCTTACTTTACCTTCATTGTATAAAATTATTTCAGTGATGTTATTGTAAAATTATAAACATAATTTTAAAAACCATGCTGTAATACTGTCGGGTTTTCTAACATATCCGCTTTATACTTCAGGCTTCAAATCCATTCAATCGGCACCTTCATCATGGTTTAATCTTGGTGCTCAATGGCCATAACCCATCATCACATGATCTTAATTCCGTTGTTCTGTTAACCCATTATCGAAAGTGCTTTGGTAAATAAATGAAAAAAGTTCTTTTATAATTTCGGTTTTAAAACCCATTCTCTCTTGTAACCTCTTTTTCGCTTTGAATGTTTTGATTCTCCCAACACGCTGAGACTGCAACATGTATTGGTCCATAATAAATGAGAGTGGTATTCTAGCCGCTGCTCTTTGTTGCATACATAGCTTTTCTCCTTTATCGTTCTAACAAAAAACAGAAAGCACGGTGAAGTAAGGCCTTTTCGTGAGCTTTCCATTTTTGGCATGGTAACCAATTTGTTCTTCTAATTTCATTCACGAGTATGACACGTTCTTCTTTCAATTTTATCTTCCCTTTACATCTTAGCACCTTGGAATACTACCATCGCATGACAACATAAAATAACCTTTAAAGTATAATCTATAATAAAACTAAAATATTTGCTGTCGTCACATTAGACCGTATGAATTTAATGTATTCATAGTGTTTTCACAAAAAAAAGTTAAGACTAGAAAAAATTTATGAAACCTCTACTTCTAATAAGGCACATCTTAAGAAAGAAAACAGGCTTAAAATAAAAATAAACGTTAAGTCAAGCTTTATATTGATTCCAGGTAACAAGAGAAGTAAAATTTGCAGTAAAAAACCTGAAAAAGCTTGTCGTTTTAAAAGGAATTCTGGGTGATCTAGTACGTCTGGTTTTACTACAATTCATATCTTAAAAATAATTATCAAAGGAATCCGTCATTAAGGCGGCGGCTACCTCAATTCTCTGTAATTCTCCTGTCATAGGCTATACAATAAGTAACTCATCAGAAACATGAAAGCCACCAGGGCACTAAAGTGCACGCATCCCGCGTAAGCAGCGCCAAGAATAACTTTTATCGAAACATAAAATTAGCGATGCCATCTACTTGCAAGGGGCGCCTTGGAACCATTTAGTGAGTCACTGTTTGGCTTAAATTTTAAAGAAGGGATTAGGTCCCAAACATACCCAGTAATAAAATAAAAATTCTATCTGTCGCTTAGCCGTCGATAAAAGGAAGGATTCAAATGGGATGTTCTAAATTCTTGGTACTGACAATCCTAAAATAAAATTTATCGGTATGATAATATACCCCTTGCTCCAATATTCGAGACACCTATTGTCCAGCATCTTGTTGTAAGGTTTGATCGTTCTGACGTATTGATCTAATTGTGAAAACCGAAATGTCTAATAAACTGCACTTGCCTTTAAGTCCAAAACTCAGTTTCCCTTCTGAAGTTTGAATTGTATATTAAAAAACTCAACCATCCAAATTGTTTCAGAGGTGGGTCCAACTTTATCATTTACTATACGATATCCTAAAAACCCATGCCTCTATACCCAATTGGTGTATGTACATTAGTGTTCTTGCGTTGTTGGGCGCCCTCTAAT
>Ga0163217_1064359_pt1 | contig 17868 bp, 24 predicted proteins | sample SynspAceP_FD_185933 | JGI IMG/M metagenome (GOLD analysis project Ga0163217, IMG submission 185933) | Saline lake microbial communities from Ace Lake in Antarctica - Synechococcus sp. Ace-P (PacBio error correction) | ecosystem: Environmental > Aquatic > Non-marine Saline and Alkaline > Saline ...
AAAGAGAGATGTGCCATTCGACTCGACGCGGACGCGGAGACCGTTACCGCACCTGGGCACGGTACCGTTTTGCCATGTGTCTGCGAGCCACGTTTGTTCACGCCTTTCGCCGAAACATCTTGGGCGCATTTGTTTTTTTTGTTTGGATCCGAAAACGGTCCAATGGCCCCGTTTTCCTAGGACAAAGCCCGGGGCGCGGGTGGGAGTTGCGAGGCCCCGCCTCTGGCCGTAGTCCGCTTGAATAATTTTGCGGCAACTGCGCGCGGAAATCTCGGTTTCGCTTCCCGGACGGCGGGCCCCCCCCGGACATCGGCATCAACCCACCGGATCGTCCATCCGGATTGAAGGGTTAACCGATCCTGGATCGCCCCGACTCGTTCTGGAAATCTATGGGAAGTCGGGAATAACCTATCAGGTCGTTTGGTTTGCTGGATTACCGTCCGGGCGGGCCGCTCACTGACAGCGGCCACGTTTGCCAAGTGCCGAATCGATCAGCACTGCGCCTCCGATTGTGACGAATTTGGTCAAACGTCACCCGAGGGATGGACCAACAGCGTATTTATAAGCGAGATCGATATCGTCCCCCCCCGCCCCACATGCCCCCCCCCCCCCCACACACACCAAGTTCGACGTCGTGGCTGAAAGCAATTTCGACTCGCTAGCAGAACTCACGGTGGCCGTTTTCGATTGCCCGATGTGTTTTTAAACCGTGCAGGCTTGCCGAGGAGATTTCGCTTCGGACAGCGTCGGGGGCGGCCGGGCTCATCCGGAGGCTCGTGGCGGGCGACGTCTCTACGCTCTGGCCCGTCGCCCGTCGCCCGCGATTGGTGTTAATGGTGCTGTTCGTTTTTTGGGTCGATGGGTTGCGATCGGAATCAGAAACAGAAAGTGGGAACAACGTGCGTTTGTCGATAACACCAAATACACCGCCATCTCAAAACTACGCATGCCTCGTGCAATCGGACCGGCGAGGTCGAGACAGCTCGGGCGAATTCAGGAACACCCGACCGCCGTCGCCTCCGTATCGTCACCTGACCCACCAAATCACCCATGTGCCTGCCCGCCCAGTCAGTCCTCTCGTACGTTCGTCGTTTAATACGATCGCACATCATTGGCTGGTTGGGCAAGACGTCCAACGGAAGGGAGATTTACGAGATCGTCAGCTATCCTGCGTTTCGTCTTCCCGAATCGAACTGGTTCCGCCTTTGCTCGCTCACGAACAGTGGTGGGCAAAACGAGACCCAATCGCAATTCGAAAATGCGACTCTCGTGGCGTCTCCCGAAGCCACCGACTCCGATCATGCCTTCACACAATCGAAGACGAATTTGCCAACTCAATCACGCGATACACGCTGCAACGCAAATCGAAACGAAAACTTGCAGTTCCTGCAAAAATCCGTCACCGCCTCACAGCATCCCCAGGTGCGAGACCATTGATCACGATGATTCGTGAAGGGTGGCGGAAGTTTGGCGGAACTGAATCGAAGACGACAAAAACGCCGATGGGCCGCCCAGGGATGACGACCCACGCGCAGTCGGCGCTGCCCGAATACGGATCCGAATCCCAAGATTTGAATCTCCACTCCACGCCAAATCTCGCTCTTGATCGTCGACCACTCGAGACGGTCTGGCAATCGTTGACAAATCAGAATGCTACCAGTGGTTGATGAGCACCGCCTCACTCGACCTCAACCGTCCGCCGGGAAACGCTGCGGTACTGAGTCCTCCGATATAGAAAATGACTTCCCTTCGGATTGGCTACATGCTCCCATGACCACGATGACACATTCGCGATGATCCAACAGCCGATTGATGAAGGTTCGCCGTTGGTTTGCCCCCAAACTCCGCGCCGACCGCCGGATTCTTTCTCTCCTACATTTGAAGACGCACATTGGCCATGGAAGGCAACGCGAACGAACTGGCCTCGATCGACCTGCCGGGACGATTCGCGTCGCCGCGACGGTCGTTTCCGTTGACAATCATTCACGCAGCCCCCCGGTTTCGACCGCCGGAGCCGGATTCCATTGCCGGGATTCCATTTGCGTGGGATTTCTTGGCCACCTCGAACCTGCGGCGATCGAGGAAGAATCTCGCCGATCGAGCGAGCATTGCTATGATCGCGGCAGTATCACGTATGTTCGCAAAACGTCGCTGCAGAAGTTTGTTCTACTGTCGGATTGAGGCAAATTAACATTGTCGCTAGTGACTAAATCACCGGCGAGGTTTTCCGGGCGGTGTTCATGACGGCCCCTGGCGCTGCGAGCGTCGATGAAAACGCAGCGGATTGTCCACGATCGAACGCGGTCGCCCAATGAAGATGCTACTGTCAGCGATCGCGTGAAATTCATCTTTCGGCAGCGACCAGCGTGTTGGCAATAAACTTACTGATGCAAGTACAGTTTGGTTTAAGCAAAATGACTACTACCGAAGCTTAACCGCTTTCGTTCGGCAGAGAAGCGGGTTTATCCAATATTATGAACGAATTGCGGACAACGACTTCTTCGGATCCAAAATGGCATGCCCGTTTTGCGTAGGAGGCTCAGGCAAAAAACAATCGTTGAATCAGTAACGGCGCAGCCATCTCAGCGGGACATGAGATAATGTAGGCAAACTATTTAAGTACACGAACGAGAGTGGAAGGAGAATTGACTCATCGTCTTTCTCAAACCTGAACTGATTTACCCGAGCCTATCCGGTTACGCTCGTGAGCAACAGGGCTCAACGATCGCGTCATCCAACTCGATCGATCTCAATACGCTTCGGGTTTGTCCGCAATCACCGAGCCTGTGGCGACCCACGATGCCCCAAACCACAACCCGCGTTCCGCGGATCAAATGGCGGCACCCAGGAACTGGAATGCTCGGTGAATTCGACGTGGAGCGTCCCATCGGATTCGCCAAAAGTTCGGTCCCCGGCGACAAGATCGGCGATTTGGAGTGCTCGACATCACACCGGCCTCGCGTGCGGACTGAAAAAAACCGCAACCTGATTCTGGGCGCGAGATTGTTTTAGCAACCGCTTCCTCGTAGTGCAGGCCTGAGCCTGCAAGATCCACTCCGAATTTAAATCCCGATCACGGCGTTTGTGACGCGGGTGGTTGTTGCTGTCGAGTAACATGCAACTGCGGCGGCGTGAGTCGATGACGACGCCCGCCAGGGTTTGTAAAGTTGCCCGGGGGCGTGGGCACGGGTGAGCCCCACGTGGAGAGAAGTTTTCCCTCGCGGTTGATCGTTATGCAGTCGTTGTTGCCCGTACTCACACACGACGAAGCCCCCCCCCCCGGGGTTTTTTTTTTACTTCAAAGGATCGATCCCGCCCGTCGGAAGTCGACGGCGAGGTCAGTAGGGATAATGCAATTGCCCCGGGGCCGGACCCTCGTCCCCCAAAGACTGAACGAGCTGAGGCGTCTCGTGTCCAAATCGTACGGCGATGCGGTGTGCAGGCGTCGGGCGATTCCATACGTATTGCCCCGTCCACGACGAACTTTGGCGACGCAAAAAAAATCGGCCCGGGCGTGTCGCCGGTCCGCCCCATGAGGCGATGAACTCGCCGCGGGTGAAAACTTTTTGAATTCGATCCGAAGCACCGTAAATTCGCCCACGTAGACTTGGCCCAGTGAATCCGAAACCGCGTCGGTGACGACGCGAACTCGCGTCACCGAAACCCCTTGGTGCCGCCGATTTGTCGCTCGGGTTGCAGTTCGCCCTCGGCAGTGAACCGAGAAAAAAAAGCATTCGTTAGTAATGGCGTGGTCCGCGACCGAATAATCGAGGTTGGGTTGCCGCCGACTCAGTGGGATCAATCTGGAACCATGCCGCTTTTCGCATTGGCCGGGTGTGGGTGTCAAACGCCAAACCGGTGGGGCGACCGTGTTGGCCGGTATCGGGAACGGTCCACGTGCGGAGGTTGGTTTCCGTCGACGTCAAAGCTTGGATGCGTCCCGTCGTGTCGACGATGTAGACGTTTGGTCGACGGAGCGATCGATCGCGATCGCGCGTGGGTTTGAGGAACCGCCGATCGTCAATCCCGCGAGCCCCCAGACCCAAATCCACTTGGCTCGGCCCGCCCGTCGCCACCAGCCCGGTGACGCTGGAGAGAAGCGGCAACGTGACCAGCGGCCGTTACGCCGCGGCACTGCCGACGAAACGACCAAGGGTGTGCGCCGACGATTCGCGCCGGCGAGCATCTCGCCGGCGAAGCGCAAAGCTCGGGGCCGTGGACGCACTGACGTGCTCGAACCGCTTGGGGCGCGGTGGGGGATTTCCCGTCGGCAGACGATCGGTTATGCTCATCGCCCTTGAAGAATAGCAAAACTCACAACCTTCCCACCGCACGATCTTTTCTGAAACCGCCGGAATGATCTAAGCGACTTCAAGCAAACCGACGATCCTCGCGACACTCGTCCCTATCGAAGTGTCCAGTCGCTAGTCGAAGGGGAAATGATCGGAATTGCCGGAGCGAGACGGTTTACGGAGTCGTCGCCAGCGCAATTGGGCCCGAAGCGGTCGCAGCGGATCGCGGACCTGGTCGGCGTCGGCGGCATGGCGCTGTGTCTCCCGCAGCAGTGACCCGCCCGGCGACGATGCTTCGCCCCCATGTCCAAACTCGCCCGACGCTTGAAGCGAACGCTGTTTTCCCCCGCGACCCAACTGACCCTTGTCACCTCATGCGACACGGAAGCGTTTCCTTGCCGCCGGATGCTGCCCGAATCGGTGCGTGAAATTCTGGTACCAATTCTCCAAAACGACCGCCTGGGTCTTCTGAATCGGCCGCAAAAATCAAAAGTCAGGCTCCGAATCCGGGGATGAAATCGCGTTTCGTGTTTCCAACCATCGGCCTGCTCAGTCACATTCACCGCTAATCTTGCGGCGCCGTTGGTTTGGGGCGAGTTTTCAACGGTTCGGGCCGAGACCGCCGAGCCGGAGGGCAAGTCGGGTGGTGACTCCGATCACCACCGCCGAGCGATTCCGACGCCCACCTGTCCGCAACGGGCATAAATCCCTTGCCAGTGCTCTCGACGACGGACTGACTCGTTATGGTTGGGGCGGGTAACGATTGGTTCGATTGTCAGGGAATTCTTTGGCAAAATCCTGCGTGAAGGAGTCATCCAACGGCCCGCCATGAACCAGCGTTTGTCAAACCCGTGATCGTGATCGTTTTGCCCGGGAAATACGTGTCGCAGCCCGATGGCGAAACGCTGTTGCGAGATCTTTGGACGGCGTCGTTTCGGACGTGAGGACGTCGCCGCGTGCTCTCCGCAGGCCGTCGCGCCCAGCGTGGCAAGCGGGGCCTCCGAGGCCCGCAATCGGTCGAGGTTGAATGGGAACGCCGAGGCTGGATTTGACCGGCCCATTGCAGTCAACCGCTCAACGATCCGTTGATGTGGCATGGCCGATCTTCGTGTTGACGCTCACCCGCCCGGCCCGCGACGCGATTCGCTCGCCGCTTGCTAATCGTAAGGATCGTATTTTCCCTTCGCCGCGACGGCGGCGACGTCCAAGCGACCCGGTTCGGCAAATGCCCGTCCGAAATCTACGAACAATGTGCGGACCATAATCCGCGAAGAACTGGAAAAATGGGTCGACGCATTGGTGAAGATTTTTTTTCCGACAACGCCTGCCCAACCTGACTCGGACCGTCATAAATGTGCCGGTAAACAACGGACACGACCGAGCAATCCCTAAGGAAGCATGAATTTTGGAGTTAGTTGCAATAGCGAGCGATCACGCGAGGTGGTGCATATCAAAGAAAGCTAAGCGGCAGTCATTGACTGCCGAAGGCCTTTTGGGACGTCATCGACAGCGGCACGGACTCATCCGGACCAAGTCGACTATCCGGATTTCGCCATCAAAGTCGCCGCCGGGATTTCCGCAGGAACGTTCGACCGCGGATTTGGATTTGTGCACGGGAATCGGCAATGGGCCATCGTCGCCCAATGAGCTTTCGCTGGCGTTCGCGCCCGCGGCCTGCTTACGACGAGGTCATGTCCGAAAATGTCCCGCCGACACAAACGATATCAACGTGCTTCTGTCTGCCGGCGATCTGATCGGCGAACGACGCGATCGAACCGACTCGTCTTGATGTGGTTGCCGACCGAATTCGAAGCCGGTCGACACTCCACGCCGGATCCGAGAAAATCTGCCACTGGAATCCCGACCTCCGAATCGCCGAAACAAGTCCAAAGACGAAACGAGTGCCCCGCAAAAAAACGAATGCCCGACCACTTCGCGAGCCCTCCTCTCCCTGATCTCGTCCGCCGGAATCGACGTGGTCCCTCATCTTCCGGAAACCAATCTTCCGGAAACTCAACATCAATCGCGAACGAAATCCGCCACGTGGCAGCTAGCAAACTCGAATCGCAACGCACTTCCCGGCATGCTGGGATGTCGCTGATCGGGCACGACCGCCATTCGCTTCCGCGATCGCCGTCCCGCGGATCCCGCAAACGACGACTCGGCGGCAGCCTGCTGTTCGTCGGCCCGCCGCGGCGTCGGCAAAACCGCCACGGCGCTGCTGCTCTGCGCAAACGTCCTCTCCGGCGGAATCCCCGCCGCCATGAACCCTGCGGCCACGTGTCGCGGATTGCGTCCAGGTCCGCGCCTTCCAACCCACCCGGATTTGGATCGAGTGTCCAAACCGAAGGACAAATCGTTGATCCCATTGGAGGCACTCATCGGCCCCGGTCGAGGACCCGGTTGCAAACGGGTTTTTGCGCAACGACGTTCACCTCCGCCCGATGCAGGGGACGCAAAGTCGCGATTTTGCCACGATGCCGATTTCCTCAACCGAAGAGGGTGCCAACTGCCTGCTCAAAACCTCCTCGAGGAACCGCCCGCCAACGCCGTCATTATTTTGATCAGCACGAGCGAACAGCGGCAACTCCGACAATCCGCTCGCGTTGCGCAACACTTGGCGTTTTCACCAGTCCCCACGGGAGCGGCGGGCCGAGATTATTGCGTGCCCACTTGGGCCGGATGAACCGAGGAGGGCGAATCGCCTCTGGAAGTTTCCGATCAATCGCTCGATGACGCGATCGAACTGGCCGCCGGGATTCCAGGTTCGCCGCGAGACTCGCCAGCGGTCAGAGCAGCGAGATCCGCAGCCACAATTCTGCTCCCACCGACACCCCCACACCCGACCCCGCCCATCCTCTCCCGATGTATTAACGATCATCTCAACGAAATCAGGCAAGAAAGAGGCACCCTCGACGGGCCGCACTGCGAGAAACGTCCTGCTCGTCGCCGTCCAACACTACCGCAGCCGCCTGCGTGAAATCCGCCGCAAGGGAACGTTTCGACGAGGCAAGTTCGCCCGCGGCTTCGATCGATTTCTTCGCGTGTTTCGTGAAATCGATCGCATGCGAACCTCAATACGCTGATTGATTGCTAACGCGCCCGACTCACCCTCGCCCACCCACCGGCCGACCGCGGCGCGATTCGTTGATGTTGATCCGAACCCGACAAATACGTGGCCGACTCTCCGAGTCGGGCGTGAAAGAAGGGAATAAAACATTCTCGACTCAGAGAGTCGAGTTACGTCATGCCCGCTCCATCACCCGGATTGAGCCACTTCGCTTGCGCAGGATCACCGCGATAAGCCGAGGGCAAAAAAGCGGTAGGTAGAAAATCCCCGTCCACCAGGTAGCGAACCCTTTTTGGTTTTTTTCTGAATTTCTTGCCCATTCGACGAACTCCAGTTGAAAGATCGATTCGCCGTTTTTAAGCAGGTTCGGAAAAGTGTTTCGGTGTGTCAGCCGTTTTGGCATTTAGCCCGGTTTCTCACGCTTAACCGGGGCCTAACGCCCAACGACGAATGGGGTTCGACGCAAATGAATTACCCGAACCTGCCTTACGCGTTGACTGGCGCGGAGGAACGGCGGCCGCCCACTTCGGCGAGGAACGCGTCGTCGATCGTCCACCCGGGCTTCGTTCAACCGTCGTGGTTGACCAACGGATTGTCAGGAATCCGGTCCAGCGGATCGGTGGGGCAAGAAACCGGACAATGCCCGTCCTCTGAGCACATTGATGCCCGTCCGCCGTGACTCAGCACCGTGCGCGGTTACCCCGATGAAGTTGCTGATCGAGAGTCCGCTCGAAAGGGGACCGTCAAATCTGGACACGGGTGATTGCGGCGTCGCTCTTGAACGCGCGAAATGGTTCGGCCCTGAAAACGTGGCGGTGAAAAATGCTCGCCGTCCCCGGACTCCGAGCGTGTGGCGTATTGGCCGCCTGCGGTCATTTGGATCCATCGCAATTTCTCGATCGCCCGCATGACTCGACTGCGTTTCGGAGTCACCGATCCACGGACGTTCCGACCCAGCGAGATCGCGCCCCAATCCGTCGAGTGTCCTGAGCTGACCAGCATCGGCGTCTGGGAAACGTTCTCGTTAACCAAGCGATTTTCCGTACCCATCCCGAACCCGGTCGGATTCGATCGCCAAAACGCGCAGCCGCGATGATCGACGGACAAAGCGTGATGCGGGGATCGTTGAGCAACCCGGCTTATGCAGCCGCAGCGCGTAACCCCCAAAGGCTTGGTAAACCATCCGGAGCGACCGAGGGCAATCGGTGATGAGCGTTGCGCCAGCCGAAACTGGGTCATCCGCCAAACCGAGTTCACCGCAAAATGATCTTGGCAGGACGAACTTTGGCGGGCGGCAAACCGGCCTTCGGATAACGCCGGAACCGAGATCGCGATCAGGATCACCGCTGCGGTGACCGAGGCAGCCCAATCACGCAAAACCCACGCCGACGAACTCCCCCCTCGCTGACTTCGCTGCTGACGAAAGGTTGCTAAATATACGAGCTTCGACGTCCGCGACCTCGAAAGCTGGTCATCCGGTTTTTCCCTCCGCTTCCGGCTCGGCGCATCGGCGGCAAATTGGCGAGCGTTCGGGAACAGATCGCCGGCGGCAAATCAAATCGGAGGCGGAAAGATCCTCCGCCGGCTCATTTTCATTCAGACGACCGAGCGTAACGTTCGAGCCGGGCGAGTTCCGCTGGCGGCCTCCTCGTTGCCACGCAGCCACAGCTCGACCGCGACGCAAATTTCGTCCGCGTTCGAGGGCGTTAATAAATAGCCGAGTAAATCTTCCTGGCATCGTGGCAAGTCAAAAACCTTTCACGGCATAATAAAAAACGACAGGTGACGACGGAAACGAAAAACGCCGAGAAAAGTGAACCATCTTGGCACTCTCCGCATTAACGACGCCGATTCCCCCGAACCGGTCGCCCCGGTCTTCGCCGATTCGTCCCAGGACGGGACCCCTGTGATTCGTCCCCCAAGTGGAACGAGTTCTGAATTGGAACTTGGCCCCCGTCCAGAGGCCGCCAACCCTGAATTCAAACACGGCCCCAGGTTCCTGCGAATGAATCATACCCCCACGAGCCTGCTCCCTCGTTTTCGCATTGGTGTTTCCGGTGGTGTTCGGCTGCGCTCGACCACCGCTTACAATCGCTCGGCCACGGGGACGTTCATAGACGTGGAAACGTCGTTTGCCACAGTGCCCAGGTTACTCGTCTTCTTCGACAAAGATGTCCTAGGTGCTGGATCGCCGAGACCTTTTCCGCCGCACAGGATCGCGGGCAGGTGATGATTGGTTGTGGGCTTGACGAATCCGCCGGGTCGCCCCCCCAAAACGACCATGCAGTTTGTCAGCAACGTTCCTTCTCCCTCACGCACACTCTTGAGTTTTTTATCCACAAAAGTACGCCCACTCCTCATGTAAAGTAATGTCGATTGGGAGGTGAAACCACCTCAACTTGCCGGCGTCTTCTCCAGGTGAGTCATCGTGTGGTAGACGTAAAGATTGCCTCTCGGATTCCAGGAACCCGTGCCGTCGCGATTGTCCTTCCGCGCATATCGGAGATCACCCGCCGTGCTGTCGGTTTGCAGCGTGCGCGTGATAACATCGAACATCCCTTCGTGATAACGTCGGTAACCAGTCCGTTTTTTCTGGATCGAGTGCTTTGAAAATCGCTTGCCGAGTCGATCGGCTCGACGGCTGGTTTGGTCGCGTAAAGGCCACGATTTTCTTCCTGCATCGTCGCCTCCAAATCTCGGATGCCCGGTTCAGGTGCTCGTCCACTTGTCACGGTCGACTTTGCCAGCCGTTTGTGCGATGCGCCGTATCTTCGAGGACCGGAATCAAGGACATCTCGCCGTTGAGCGAACTCCACTTCGCGCTGCGCGATCCGTGTCCTTTGGAATCGGGACGGAAACAATCGATCGGAAACAGGATGTGCGGTCGGTTCTCCGCCCGGCAGCGGCTGCCGTTGCTTGACGCACGACAGCGTGTGGATCCTGTGGGATTTGCCGAACCCGTGCCCGTGCCGAATCCCCAGCACCAGCGAACGATAACGCGTGTTCGTTGCCGATCCGCCGCAGTCCGTCCTGGTCGCACGACAACGCGCAATTTGGATCAGCATCGTGAGTGTTTGTTCCCGTCAAGAAAGGTTCGGTCACCGCCATTCGAGTGTGGGTTGGCGGGGATCATTGAACAGATTGGTCACATCCACGACGCGCGTCGGACGGCTGTGTTTCCGTGTTCCATCGGCCAGACTGGTATCATCGTCGACATATTCCGTTCGCCGGCATTAACCGATGCCCAACTCGCGTAACGCACGCTGAGCCACTGCCGCCAAAGTTTCTCGACCGACACGCGTTCGGTTCCTGTAGCATCAGAAAACAAGGCGACGACACAATGCGGTTGCAGCCCGAGTCGCAGGGCGGCGTAAAATCGCCGGTCGATTGCCATCGGAAATGCGAACGAGTTTCATCACGGCTGTCGACTTCGCGGCACGGTCACGGGCCGTCGGTACGCTCGCGAAGAAATCGCTGGACGATCTCACGTGCGTAACTCCGCATCGGCATCGATCATCGCCGTTCCGAAGAACGATTCCGCTGTGCTCTCCGGCGGCCCACTGCGTTTTGCAGGCGGGCCTTCAATTCCATCAGTCAAAGATAGAAAATCGAGCCGGTTCGACTTCCGCAAACTCGGGATTGAATTCGACGCGTGGCCCCTGCCACGCCGCCGCACGCTGGCGGGCCTCGTCGAGGAAGCGATCAGTCGTTGTCCCTCCGCAGTGTCTCCGGCGTCTCCGTGCTTTGCGAATCAACCCAACCGTGCGACAGTAACCGTACGCAAAGTTGCTCCGCTCCGTTGTCCGACGATGTAAGTTGCGCAGATCGTTGTAGAGTAAGTGATCCTTGCGACGTTGATCATCGGCGCCCGCGACGCAAAAACATCGGGTTCATCCGCGGAAGCGTGCGCCGATGAACAAGAATTCGTGTTCACCGCAAGAAGACTTTCCGCTCGTTGCCACGCAATCTATTCTGGGCGAAGAATTCGCCACAGCTTGGCCCTTTGTCTTTTAATTACCGCGATCACACATCCCGTCGCGGCTGATTTTCCCGGCGTGAACGCTAACGGCGGCAAGCGTCATTCGGCTCGACTCGTTTCGACCTTTCCATCGCCCGAGGCGAAGGGCAGTTTTTCCGCGCAGCGAAACCACGTTTGATGCCGGTGACGGGGACCACCGCCGCATTGGAAATTCGTTCGCGCGACACACGGGCGATCTCGGACGCGGCCTTAGGGAGCATCGACACGTTCCGGTCAATGACCCCAACGCAAACCAAGCCCACGTCGATTTCGGAATTCATCGACACGGCCGCGAAGCGATCTCTGCACCAGTGCGTAGTTCTTCGGTTCCGTGAATGCGGCGATTTACGTTGAACGCAGTGATGGAAAGAGATCGAAACTTATGATTTCGTACCGACTTCTACACCACGGTTGCCCGCCGTAGAGTGGTTGGTCTGGTATGGAAATGCGGAAATGCTCCGAGGGCGGATGATCGACGCGCAGCGACCGGGTTTGATTTACGTTCACGTTCGGTCCAACAATCGGGCCGCGATCCCGCCGCTTGGAATGCATTGGCTGTAACCTATGCGACGTTCACCTACATGGCGGAGCAACGTCGAAAGCGACGCCGACGGAAGTGGAGTCGGGTCCCAAGTACGTGATCAACGGTCACCGCAGCAAGTGGCAGCATCGGCGCGACAAGGGTGATCGCTGGACCGGCGCGGATTCCCAAGAACAACATCGATCGGTTTCTAGTGGGTCTGGGGTGAAACGCCGCAATGGCGAAGCCGTGTCACGTCGAACGCTACGTCCCGATGCGAAATGCGCTCCGCGATCTTTGGGAATAAAGGGTGAATGCACCGGAGATCTACGACGCTATTACGTTCCCAAAGTCAAACAACTGATACGAATAGATCGTACTGATAAAAATAATCTGATCCGAAAGAACACTTTCTCGCGCTTGCTTACTTTTCTACCGAGTGATTTTTTTCGTACCAGACCAACGTTTTGAGTTCCGCGTCCGGCGTTGACAAATCGAGGTCGCCGTCGCTGTCCATGTCGAGACTCCGAAGGTCATAACTCGCTTGGCCTACATCCAATGTTTGTTGAGTGAAACTTCCCCGTCCCGTCGTTGAAATACATCCGCAACTCTTCGCTGCCGAAGCCGCAGGTGGCGGCACGATGTGACCGTCTTGATCAAAATCGCCCACCGCCAACTGTTGGGCTTTCGATCAATGCCCATCGATGGGGTGAATCTTCCACGTCGGGTTTCTAGCCAAGCACACCACGCCCGTGACCCCGCGATGGCAAAAATCCAGTCGAAGCTGCCAATCTTTCGTTGACCGTCCGCCGGAAGAATGTTTGGTGGCTCCAATTTGTTCTTGGGCAAGGATGTTTTTTTTCCCCACGGCCCCGGTCGCATTCGGCTCACCGGGGTGAAGCCCATAGCCGGAACCAGTTTACCGTCCTAAAATGGTTTCCCTTGGCGCCACCGCGATCTTCTTTCAACCATCGCCGTCAACGTTCACCAATGCCCATGTAGTGACTACTACCGCCTCGGGCATGCCCGATCAAGCAAAAGACAATGCGCTTCCAAAGGTCCCAACAAACATCCTCGGGACCGAAAAAACCAGGCGATCGAATCACCCAGGCCCTTTTCGGGTTTCGAAGTTGGTTAATGACCAAATCATCCTGCCCGTCCGTTGTTAATATCGGCGGCCGGTCAAGCATGAATTCCAGTGATCGTGTCAATCGATGGGTGCGCTTTCCACCGACCCGCATTCGAGTCATGATTCCTGAGTTTTCCAATCACCTGGGTTTTTCAATGCACCTGGGTTTTTCAATGCACGCTGGGTCTCCACCAAAACGGATGCTGGTGGCACCGCCTCCGGCCCAATCAAGATCCCCCATCTCCGTCGATGTTCCAGTACCGAGCATGAATGCAACCGCTGCGTGGGGGGTTGGGAAGAGAATGCAACAAATTCGGGATCAAATTTCGGGCCAATGAAAAGACTCACACGCCCGCGAAAACCATGGCAATCACGTCCCTGCAAACCGTCCTCCGTTGGCGTCGAGCGCTGCGAATCGCGGTATTGCCAGTGATGGGCCGGTCATGAACCGTGTGCTTCTTCCAAGGGGGGCGTTGATCCCGCACAGGCCAACGACGCCAACCACTCAACGAACCTATCCAGGCGAACGCAAAAATCATCAAAAAAGCCAACGCGAATCTCATCAGCAAAGCAAACCTGAGGGAAAAGAGGAAAGCACGAACAAGGCACATCCTGGTCCGCTAAGGGTTTGTTCTAAGCACAATCGTCACAATTATTTCGGGCGTAACCACGTGCAAGCGTCCTCTCTGAGACGCCTGGGAATTGCGAAGTCCTCAGAGAGACTGCGCCTTACGTGAAGGTCTGCCGAACCTTTTCCCCCGATGTGCCTTATCAACAACGCTGACAATCAACCCGCTATCACCAATTGGTCCCCGTGGGTCGCGAATCACAAAACGTCGGCTCTTGCCCTCTCTGGCTTGATCGGTTAAAGACAGTTTTCAGCAACTGCACACAAACAGCAGCGACGTCCTCCACGGTCGCCCCTCACCCATCCATCGGAAGCCGACGACAATCCGCACGGAGCGGCATCGCCAAAATGACTTGCCCTCACCACAACGCCGCTCCTTGCACTTTTCTGCAATAGGTTTAGCAATTGTCAACCGCCCTTGAAAAGGACTTGTCCGTGTCAATCTTTGGGCATTCAATCGCGTGGCGATGAAAAAGAGAATCAGCGTGAGGAAGTGAAAACGATTACAATCATTCTTCCTGATAAGATGTGCGTTGAGTTTAGTTAATCCACGCTGGACGCGTCCCGACGAGTGTCGCGCTCGTGACGACGTTTTCTATTCTAGCCTCATCTGTAAACCCTTTCAACAAACTAGCCTTCCCAAATCTCTTTGGACACGCAAATCACTCGTGTGTTTATCGATTAAGAGGCGTCCGGGAAAGTCAATCATCGGTTGTGTTGGTGTTCTGCATCGTCCAGCATGGTGGATTTCCAGAGAGGTCGGATAACTCCTGCGTCCAAGGGGCCAAGGAATAACTCGGAGAGGGAAGAGGGGTTCCATCCGACGAAGCGTTAGAGTCAGGAAATCGAAACCGGCTGACATGCTGCGCATTGGTTGCTCTCTCCAGTGTGGTGAAATTCTGGAGTCTGAAACTCTCTCAATGGAGCACATAAGAAAAGCTGTGGTGCGATTCATTCCGAGTAATGAAGCTAGACGATTGAGGCAATCGCAAGTTGGTCCGTTGCCATTTAGAAGAATAGACGCCTACCTTCGTGTTGGGCAACAGCAGTCGAAGGAAATTGAGTCTCGATTTTGGAATCCGTTGGATGAACCCTGGCAAAAAGTCGTTGCCAATTTGAGTGCAAACGGTGCCTTGGTGTCGAGCCGACGTAATCGTTTGGAGTGAAAGTTCGTTGGAGTGAAAGTTCGTTTGGAGTGAAGTGTGCGCCATGATTTGAAGCGTTGTTTGGGAGCAACGGGAAGTTGGGTAAACGGCACCGAAGGCAACGAGTGTTGGCGAGAACTCATGACGAAATTCTGGAAACGACAAAGTCCGCGGATTACCTTCCGAATTTGGCGTCCGGTGGCGATTCCTGGTCGGAATGATCTCGTCAATATCATGCGGAGCGTTTCTTTCGTTTTCCTTTCGTTTCTTCGAGCGCGGGGCAGTGTTTTGGCCCATGCTGGCAACGGCATCGTCTCGGGGCTCATTCCCGACGGATCAAACGGTCCACACCGCTGAAAGGCTCGCCCCAAACATCCGTGCGACGCCGACGCGGCGAGTGATCAGGATCGAGGGCATCGCCACCGGTGCCGGTTTGCGGTTGCGGTTGCGGTTGCGGTTGCGTTGCGGTGGTGGTGGGTGGTGGTCGAGTCGGCATTGAGCCTGGAAGATTACGCCACACTTTCAACGCATCGCTCCGCATCCGATCGGTTGAGGCTCGCCGCCGAATCGGTATGGCCCTGCGTCACGTATCGCAGTACTTCCTCGAGTTTCGGATCCGACACCAGTAGCGGTTGGCCGTCCTGTTCGATCAATCCGCGTCAATCCAAACGAGGTCAAACCGGCCGAAGCGTTTTCGACGGGGAACGTGATTGCCGATCGCCAGTCTTCACCCCGGTGTACGAGCTGCCATTGGCCGCGAGCGATTCGCTGGTGCGTTCTTTGTTGACCAGTCATGAACGATAGACAATCGAAGCCGAAACCGATCAGATCGCGTTTCTTGGTTTTGGCGATTTCCCCTTGGTGAATTTCAATCGTGGCAGCTTTCCAATGCGGTGTCGTGGCGCCCGAATGCGAGAACCGAAAACGACGCAACAAACATCGGTAGCGAACCCACGAGATAACGTCGATGCCACAACGGCACGCCGCCCAACGTCGACAAACAGGTAGCAACCGAGCGTCCGCGGTTGCGAGAACCATTACGAAGAGTCCGATCTGGTAATGAACGACCGAAAACGGTAGCCAGGCTGTCAACCCGATTCGTTCTTGCGACACAAGACCAGGAGCAATCATCACGCAAAGGATGATTACGAGCGACGCCCCACGGCCCAGAGTTGCCAACGTCCGCCCAGGAACGGGCGACGGCGAAACGAACTCAGGCGTTGCGGATTTGCCAGACCCGCAGTGTGTTGCAACCCACCCAACCGCCAATCCGAGCCAAGCGCCGAGGCACGATCATGGGAGCAGCGAATGCGGTGAGACGGGAAAATGCCGTCGTTGCGCCGGGGTTTCGGCGTTTTGCGAGATCGCCCGAAAACGCGACCAAACCAATGCATTACCGATAATCCGCGATTAGCAAAGGAGCTAAAATTGAAGACTGCGTAACGTGGGTGGCTAGGCGAGCACGCGACCCGTGTGCAGTGGCAACGCGAAAACGGCGCAAGACTCATGGATTTGGCTGGCCGAGATTTCCTACCCCGATCCAAAGAATCACTGTGGTTCCCAAAGATCACGCCCGGCGTAAGGGTCGCAGTTCCGTCCCAAAGAAATGGCGTTGCCTTCCGACCGCCAACGCGATTCGGCAGCGATACCACCGAAAGGCTCCGCTGGCCCGACGTACGAAATCAGGACTAACCATGCGCCGAGATCGGAACCAAAACGTCACGCTGCGCCATTCGCAAGCAAAGATTCGAATGCCGTAACGGAGACGACATCGATTCGGGCCACAGTCGCCCCCAAGCCATAAAGCGTAAAATACCGCGCTCTGTTGGTTTGGCCGATTTTTGCCCGGTGAGCGGACCTCATCGAACGGGTCCGAACACGCAACCACGCCGTATGCAGCTCATCGACCCAAAAGCGCTCTCGCCCACGAGGGCCCAACGCAGTGCGAACCGCGAAAGAGGAAAACGGCTAGTATACAAATAGCCTGCACCACGAGAACGCTCGGCGAGCACAGACCGTGCGGAGAATCGTTGTCGCGCGATCAACGATAACTCCCACCGCGGCCATCACCTCGGGAAGGATGGGCAGGCGCGGTCCGATTTGTTTCTGGCGTGACGTCCATGTGCGTGACAAAACGGATCGCCCTGCTCACTGAATCGAAAAACAATCGACTCCGCCGCAACAATCGCTCTGCAGTTCCCCGGCTTTCCCCAACATCGGGTCGACCTTCGAGGATGACGATGTTCGTATCGACACGTCCGCCGCGGATGGACAACGCGGAGACGTGGGCGAAGCGGCGTGGCGAGTTGCTGAGCGAGATTCGTGATCGAAAGTGCAATCGGTGGTCGCGGTGTGATGGAATCGCGTGCAATGGCTCCGGCGGAATGATGCCGGCCTGACGCATGCCGCCGCCGAAATAAGTTTCCCGATTCGTTTTGCCTCGTGATTGACGATTGCGGAATCCGCGTACCAGCGCCGAAACCACCGGCGCGCCGAGACCGTTTGCTGTAACAAACATACTGACCGAGGTCGAACGGGCGCGAACCAACGGGCGAATGTCGCATCCCGTTGCCGCCGGCCGCGTTCCACAACCGGGCTCCATCCGAGGTGCGTTTTTAATCCGTGTTCGTGAGCCAAAATATCACGCTGCGTCGATCGATTTCCTGCGGATCACCCCGTCCGCACCCATTGGTTGTGGCGTGTTTTCTAAAACAGCAACACTGAGTCCGCACCAAGTGATCGTTCCTCGGGCGCAATCGTGCCACGCAAATGTTCCGAACGCCTCCGAGCCACACCGCCGTCGCCCGAGATCGTTCTCGCGACGAAGACCGGAACAGTTGAGCGAAACGCGCCTTGTTCGTACTGGTAAATATGGCATTCCGATTCACACAAGAATTCGCTGCTCGGTCGCAAGTGAATCCGGACACCGGACTTGGTTTCTCATCGAAACCGCTCGGCATGAACAGGGCGCCGGTTTGCCGAGCATAGGCGGCGGTGTCAGCGTTTCGAGTTGATCGACGGTCGGATCGATATCGAATGACCGCGTCAACCGACCGATCGCATTGC
>Ga0163217_1056595_pt1 | contig 17867 bp, 27 predicted proteins | sample SynspAceP_FD_185933 | JGI IMG/M metagenome (GOLD analysis project Ga0163217, IMG submission 185933) | Saline lake microbial communities from Ace Lake in Antarctica - Synechococcus sp. Ace-P (PacBio error correction) | ecosystem: Environmental > Aquatic > Non-marine Saline and Alkaline > Saline ...
CCGCCCCCCCAGAGGGGAAAAGATTCAAAGGGCCCCCTTGGGGCCCGGAAAAAAAAAATTGCGCCCCACCAGGGCCGCCCGTCCGCTCGGAAGCCCGTGAGCGGGCCGAAAACACCGGCCAAGCAGGGCCCACAAGCCAACGTCTCGAGAAGCAAGGCCCCAGCGAGGGGTCTGCAAAACCAGCAAAGATTGGCTCGTAGCCGAGGCGGCGGGCGGCTTCCCAACGATGGCCGGAGGCGAAGAAACAGTAAATCGGTGGAACTACATTGATCTGCAAGCAAATTCCCGAGGAAGAATGTGGCCGGGCCCAATCAACCCTGCAAGCACCTCACGAAACGCCGGAATGGTGGCCAGTCCCAGAACGAGCCGGAAAGCGATTGCGGCCCTGCTGGCGAGCGCCGGCCCAACTTTTGATCAACCCCACTTGCAACAAGGCTCCGAGCGTGTGGTGCCGGCCAGACGACCCCCGCCCGAGCAGCGCCGTGGCGCCAGGCTGATGGCGGCGCCCGTTGCCACCAGAGCAGGCCGATTCCCAGCGATTCATCGCCAGGCTGGAGACCAGCGGGCCTGACGGAGGGCAGCAGAAGACCATCGCCCGCGTTGAGGGCGCCGAAAGCCAAGACCGATCACCCCGCGAACAGGGCCCCATCGTGCCATCCAGCGCAAACTGCAGAACGGGCAATGGCCTAGCGATCAGCCCCGAGCCCCGGACCCCACCAGGTGAATTTAACGGATCGGCCGGGCCACAGCAGGAATCGGTACTCCGAGCAAAATCCGACCCCACCAGGGTGTTGAATCGTCAGCTAGCACGTGGGCCCCTTCCTGGCGGGGACGGCGCCGCCAGCACGTCTCACCAGGCGCTGTGAAACGGACCGTTGATCCCGCCCGCAAGCAGGACAACAGAAACCCCGGCAACACGTAAGGCGTAAAGTTGTAGGCGTGTAGGCGGCCCCGACCCCAAAGGCGGCAGGCGACAACCTGCTGTGCACCAGCCCGGCCACCTGCCAAGGCGGTAGGCCATGGGCCACGATCAGGGCGATCCGCCTCAGGGTTTCGCCATCCAGTCCGCTGCCGAAGCCGCATCGCCGGGCTGATTCTCCCCTCTGGCGGTGCAAGCAATGGTCCCTGCCGGCCTCGCAAGCATGCCCACCCAGATCCTCTGGCCCCAGGAACTGGTGAAAAGGGGTGTTGCTGAAGCGAACATAGCCGTTTTTTCTGGGCCGATGTGGAGCTGGCAGCGTCGGCAGGTGGTGAAAAACCTGCCTACTGCCCCAACAACCGGGGCCGATGACCCGGGGTGCTCAAGCCCGGAGGCCTGGTCGGGCTGCGGACGACCCGCGCGGAACGCAAACTCGACTGGAACCTGGGAGCAGGCCCAGTGGTGGGCGCCGAATCGGGAGACCGCGCTTGGTGGGTGTGAAAATACGGCCCTGCGAATCGACTGGTGCGGGCCACGATCGAGGCAGGCCTGGCTCGAGCCCCCTGGCTGGGCCGAATCGAGTCGATCAGGGCCGAGGTCCCCTATGCGCCAACGTCGCAGTCGCATCGACCTGCCCTGCTGATGCCCGCCGGCGGCGGCGGCCCGATCTCCCGGCCGATCTATCTGGATAAGTGAAGAACACCACACTGGAGCCAGGGGGAATCTGGCCCTCTCCCCGACACGTCCACCGAGCGGGGCCAGAAAGCATCTGATTTGACTGGCCGCCTGATCCCCACCGCGCGGGCCGTGCTGGGCCATGCCCTGAGCCGCTGGGATGTGAGCCGATTTCGCTCCAGGGGAATTCCGCCGATGCCCCGCTACGGGAGCTTGTTCCGCGAGGCCTGCCCAAGGGGGTGAGGTGCTGCCTTTGCCGCTACCGCTTCGAAGCCACGGCCGTGACCTGGCTGGGGGTGGCGCCGGGCCTGCCGAGAGGTCCAAGAAATGCAACCTGAACGAAGATTTCAGACTTCTGTAGCGGATGTCGACCTAAAAGGGGCACTTCGAGCACTTTTTAATGCCACGAGGAACGCTTTTTTCAGCGTTGCAAATGTCCACATTGACGTCCTCATGCGATCAATCGCTCCATGACCGTTGCTCTCTCATGCCCCGCCGGCCCAAGCCACGGCCGGCTGAAGATCACCAGCTTGCTCGAATGCCTCTCATCCCTGTCTGTTTGGCGGCATCAAGGGTCGAAGATCAGGCACCCTGACTGGCTGGCCTGTATGCCCCCGCCCTCTCGGGCTTGGAGTTTTCAATCTTTCGGCCCATGCCGCTAGAATTTGCAGAGCTGACACGAGCCTCCGAAAATCAACAACTCTGTTTCATCTTGCGTCGCAGCGATCCTCGCATTTTTCATGAATGCGGGCTTCGCCATGGTCGAAGCCGGAATGGTTGCCGGCAGAAAAGCCGTCAACATCCTCTCAAGGAAAAATCTGATGTTTTTGCACTTGCCGCAACGGCCTACTGGGTTGTGCTTACTCGATCATGTACGTCGCAAGCGCCGTGATCGCGGCTGGCCTGTTCTTCAAGGGCTCTTCTTTGAATCCTGCGGTAACCCCGGAGTGGTTGCACGGACGGCTCCCTGGTTCCAACCGTTGACCTCTTCTTGCCAGGTGGCCTTCGCCGCCACCGCCGGCCACGATCGTTCTGGCCTTGGTTGCCGTGAGCGCATCAAGTTCAGCGCCTTTTGTGGTGTCCTCAGTTGGTTTGTCGGTCCTGCTCATCCCATCGCCGGTCGGGCAGTGGAATGGTGCCTGGCTGAGTGAGGAAATGGGCTTCATTGACCTTGCCGGCTCCTCGTTGTTCACTCCTTTTGGTGCCTGGCCGGCTTGGGTCGGCGCGATCAATTCTCGGCCCCGCCGCAATCGGCAAGTTCGTCAATGGCAGAAACCCAGGGCCCTGCCTGACACATGCATGGCATTGCCAACGCTGGGTTGCCTGAATCCTCTGGTCGGCTGGTACGGCTTCAACCCGGTTCGTGTGGCGATTGGATCAGCGTCCCTCGTAGGTGGCCGTCACCACCACCCTCGTGCAGCCAGGTGGTGGCCATCCTCCGGAACCCTGGGTTGTCCAGATTTCGCTGGCCGGCAAAAAACCTGCCTGAACGATGACCATCAAACGGCATCCTTGCCGGTCTGGTGAGCGGTCACGGCCGGTTTGCGATGGTTTCTCCATGGGCCCGGTGCCTGGTCGCCGGCCTTCAAATTCGGTGGTGGCCTGGTTGTCTTCTCCTGTGCGAATCTCGATTCGCTGAGTATCGATGATCCCGTGGGTGCCTTCTCGTCACGGCACCTGGGCATGTGGGGATCCCTGTGCTGTTGGGTCCTGTTCAACAAGCGGGCAGCACTGCTCACGGCCATAGGCTTTGGGCCAGTTTTTGGCTATCAGATCGTTGGGAAGTTTCTGGCTACGGCAATCTTCCGCCCGTTGTCACTCCTGATCCTCTGTCGTTGCCTTTCGGCGGTCTCCCGGGTATTCCGGTGAGCGAAGCGGAGAAACCGAGGGCCTCGACATCATAGCGAGCAGGCATGGAGGTTATCCCGATTCGTCTCCTCTGTGGCTGATCGGTATCTCACCCTGTTGGCTTCTTGCACCCACGGCTTCGGCGGGTTTTTTTTGGGCCAACCGCTGGCTTGCCCTATAGAGTCAGCGGACATTGAGACGGCGTTGCCCAAATGGACACCCGCGCCTTCAACGCCTGCGCTGCACCATTCCGAGCGCTAACAACCGCCGCGGCTTCGGTCGGCTGAAGAAGGTGTCCCGGAAACCTGGAGGTAGTGCCTAATCAGAGGAACTGATCGAGCCACCATCCGTGAAAAACTGGCTACGAAAATGGCCCATGGCCGGCTCACGATTCGACTGGCCGAAGCCTTCGGCTTTTTGGCTGGGGTGTGAGCGGGCCGTGGCCATGGCCTACGAGAAGCCGACGCTCACTTCCCACCGAACGGTATCTGGATCAACCAACGAGATCATCCACAACCCCTCGGTGAAGCGGACCATCCCTGCGCGAGATGAAACGTGATGTTTCATTCAGGTCGAAGATGGGTCAAGGGGATTTTTTTTCAAGTGGGGCGTCGGTGAATGTGGTTGAACCTGCGGCCTCGGCGCCATCGGTGGCAGGAGATGCAACTCCTCACGAGCGGGCTGTCACATCGTCGACAACGCACCTTGCCCTGGTGTCCGAAGGTGTGAACACGGTGGAGAAGCACAAGAAACAAGCCTTCACCTCGATCATCCACGGCAAGGTGAAGCACGAGGAAACCTGGCCACCATTTCCTTCGCCGGAACCTAGTCTGGGTGGTTCTCGGCCTGACCGAAAAGCCCAGATGGTCTGCGACTAACATCCGCTCGCAAAGGCAATCGCCAAGCGTTTCATTGGAGCATTTTGCAAAGCCTGCTCGCCCGGTTCGACCCCGACCGAACTCTCCAGGGTTGGCGTGGCCAATCAAGAACCACCAATGCCTCAAGAGCGAAAACGGAGGAAATCGGCCGATGTCGAGCGCACCATGCCTTCAGACGCATGGCCCGCGTCGCACTGAACGAGCAAGCTTCCTCGCCTTCAATATCGATCTGCGACGTCACCCAGGACTCAGACGCCATTTCTACCCCTGGTGTGCGAACCGCTTATCTTGATGGTGGTGGAATCGGCGGTTACAACTCCTCGAACACCACCCACCTCCAGGAGATTGCCGATCAGCCGGGGCATCCGCTCCTTCACATCGATACGCCGGAGCGGATCGGTCCTGGCAACCAGATTGAGCACATGCACTGCCTTGGGTCGGCGAATTCTTGAACGGTCACCCCAATTCCTGCCCGCCGGCCCGCCTGCGGGTGGGCATCACCTCTGGGGCCTCCACCCCGACCGGGTGGTTGAAGACGTCATCCCGCCATCTGATGGACTGTGCGACAACTGATCGCTGTCAGCAGCGGCGCCAACTTCGGCTGGCTTTGACACCTGATTGGGACTTTGCCTCATTGAATCTGCCTCTCTGGCCGGGCAATGGGGGGAAATCGGAGTCTTTTGTCCATCGCGCCTCATCCCGCATTCCATCCGCCAACCGTGGCCCATGCCCGGCTAGCGAGAGCGGGTCCGATCCGCGCGGTGCGCCTGCTACAGCAGCCAAAGTTTCGCCGACCTGATGGAAATGCGCTCCGTAGGCACCGCTGGTTGCCAACTACGCTCGACCACCACGATGCGGCTGGTTCCGCCGCTGCGCCGCCCCGATGAAGGTGCTGTCGATCGGCCAGAACGGCTATGCCCTGACCCGGGTCGTTCGGGAATTTCGGCTTTGAGGTCGAGAACCACGATCGCCCTGGAGTTGCTGCCAGAGCGAAGGGATTTTACCCGCATTCGTCCTGTCCCCCGTTTGGCCGATTGGCGATCCCTCACTCCAGGAAGATCTACGACGTGGATTTCAAGGCCACGTTGCCAAGCTTGAGCGGACTGGAGCTATGAGCACGGCCTGCAACCAGGTGTGCTGGAACTCGACGCTGAGTGTCGGATTCGCCTGCCTGGCCGTGATCGGTCTCCTCCCAGATGGCCTGGTGCAGTCATAGGTGGAGAACCATTTTGCTTCGGCCAGATGCGTGGCGTCAGGTCTCCCGCAAAACTCACCTGGAAGGTTCAGGAAGATTTTCACGGCCAACGCACAAACCTCAAAGCTGCCCGCCAAGCGCCGGCTCACTTCTGAACGCGGAGCCGGCCATCGGCGGACCGGCCCTGTTGTGCTTGTGGCCACCATGGCAGGGCTTGACCTGCTGAGTCCTTGATTCGGCTGAAGAATGTCAACGATTGACCCCAGAATCTTGTTGACGATCTGAACCCCGCTGACGGCCTGCCAGAGGAACAGGCTCATCACCGTCCATATTCAGGCCCAACGTGGAACCTTACGGGCGAATCAATTGCCGCGCTGCATTTGCCAGGGGGAGAGGAGGGCGGCCTACGGCGATCAGGGCCCACCATCGAGAAGGCTCTGCCAGCAGGTGGGGCACAAACGAAGCAGCTTGCCGAGTTTTTCAAGTAAGGTTGACGGCCATGCCACCAAACACTGCCCAGCCACCGATCACCGCCAGCCACACAAGCCTGCCGGATCACTAGTGGCGCGGGCGTACTTGCCTTTGATCAGTTCTTGCGTTGTTCAAGCCTCGCCCGTGCGGGTTTTTCTCGCCTTGATGCCGCAGGAAAAGGGCTTAGGCCGAGAGGGCCAGCACGACCACATAACAAGGGGATGGAGGAAGTTGAGGTTGAAAGGCGATGGCGTCTGCCATGGAGAGGTGGGGCGTGCTAGCGAAGTTACAACTGGCACGCACCCCCTGCGCCGCTTAAAATGGCAGGAAATGGCGGCCGGCCTGTGACGATCATGGCCAGATTCGGTGTCGTCATGGCACGGGATCGATTCGCCGTCCGCGCTTGCTTCTCCCGGCTGGAATCAGCGCGGTGATCCCATGGCTGGCGCCAGCTGCGACGGGTATCACGAAGGGGAAGAAGGCCATCACTGGGAGAAGCCAGCGGCCGCCCCTTGCCTGCTCACTCGGCCGCTTCCAGGGCCAGCCGGCGGAGTCCCACCCGGTTTCAATTCGGGCCGGCCCGATCCCCAGGCTGATCCTCGCTCCGAGCGCCAGGCGATCGCATTGGAGCGCACATGCGCAGCCAGGCGCCAGGCAAAGCGCAGGTCGTCGCGTTCGGTGCGCGGCGCCCGGCGCTAACCACCTGGCCAGACTGTCCTCGAGTCGGATGGTCGTCGAGCTCCTGCTCCAAGCCAACTCCCACCGAAGCACGCTGCGCAGCTGGCGGTCGGAGGCCGCGCTGAATCAGGGTGGCGCTCAGGTTCCAGCAGGCCGCAGATTGGCTGCTCGCCAGCAGCGCCAGGCTTCGGCGCTGTAAAGACGGGGCCACTAAAATCGCATGTCGAGAAACAGGCCGCACTGAGCAGGCGTGCGGCCTCCAGCCTCCACCGACTGTTGACGGCCCGATTGCCGGCCGAAGGCCGAGACCCTGTCCGGCATCGAGGGCCCGGCTGAGGGCCCTCGATGCCGTCAGCGCCCGATCGGGCCAAACCGCAGGGGTTGTGTTGCTTCACCACCAACCAGCGCCGGCTGGACCTCCCCTGAGGCAACGGGCACGGGCCGTATGCCGAACTCACGCAACGGTGGCCTAGGCAAGCGTCGAGCGTCGACATAGTTGTTGTGCTGGCGGACTCACCTTGCCCCTTGCAGCTGCGGGCGGCGCCCAGCCGAGCCGTCCGTGGGCGCTGGTAGCCAACTCGGCGCTGCTGGTGGGGATTTTCGCCGTAGCGCAAGGTTTGCCGGCGCGGCAACTGGAGCTGCAGGGCGGAGCGGCCGCGCTGGCCAAACTGGGATTCGAGCCTAAGCCACTGATGGCCGGTCATAGGCGGCGGTGTGCCGGAAGGCTCGAGGGCCAGCTGGCGGCGGAACGCCTGATCAAGCGCCCTTCCGCCAGGGCGGCGGAGAAACGTCCGTACTGCTCGGGGCGGATGTGAGAACGGCCACATCGACATGGTTTCTGGCCGCGGCCCGCAGCATCGCCGGGGCCGCCGATGTCGATGGTTTCGAGATCGCCTCTGCTCCGCAGTCCACGGCCGGATCGGCCACCGTGGCCACAAACGGATAGAAGTTCCACGACCACCAGGTCGATCAAGGGATGGCCTGGGCCTGCAGGTTCGGTCCTGATGACCCCGGGTTCATCGCCGGTCTGGCCAGGATGCCGCCATGGATGCGGGGTGCAGGGTTTTTGACGCGCCCACCGAGGATCTCAAAGCGGATCCGTGTGATCGGCCACCCGTCGTCACCGGCAGGCCGAGCCGCCGCCGCACCGGAAAGCGGTGCCAGACCGGCTGGAAGAGGAAGCTGGTAGCCGGGCTGCGTGGAGCGCTTTCAGCCAGGGCCACGACCCCCTTCCTTAATCCGACAACACCAAGGAAGGGACCCGTGGGTGGCATGGCGGATCGCCGAACTGAATCGCCACAACCTACCCATGAGCTCCATTTGCTTCCCTCCCCATGACCCTCAGGACCAGCTGAGCAAGGCCGCCGCTCGACGCCAAACAGCGCTGTGCTCCTGCAATGGCCTTGGGGCGCGGACGCCGGACGACTGCTCGATTCGTCGGACGAAGAACTGGGTAGGGGCTGCCGTGGCCCTTGTGGCTTTTACGACTTCCGGAGCCCTTCTCCTCGCCCACGGGTGGGCAGGCAGGGTACGACCTGCACAACGAATGGCCAGGGCTGCCGCGCCGCCCGTTGTGATCTGCGCCAGCGGCGCGTGGTGCTTCTCGCGGAGTCGATTCGCTTGGAGGCCACCGTGGTGCTGGGCTTTCCCAGGGCGGGCCATGGCCCCCCTCGATGTGGCTAGCGCCTGCGCGCTGGCCGGACTGAATCGCCCTGCGCGCTATTCCCCACCCCCGGCTGGGCCCCACAAGCAAACCGGCTGCCCGGTGTAACTCCAACTCACCAGGCGAACCAAGACCCGAGGTGGCTGCCGGGGCAGCGAGTGAAGAGTGCTGCGCCAGTTTGCGTGCAGCGGCGGCAGCGCCGGCTGCTGGCGCTTCAGCGGTGGACACACGATCGACGTCGGCCTGTTTTTCCGATGCTGGCGGACGTTCCTGAGTAGGAAGACAAAATTGCCGTGAGCGAAGGAGTGGCCTTGACAAGCCAATGCCAGGCTTTAGATCGGCCACTTCCCAATCACGCCGGAGCCGGGATGAACCTGCATTATTGATGATTTTGTATTTTGGTGCCTGCTTCGCGCATCAAGGCCTTCGGCGTCAAACGAAGGCGTATTCGTATCTTCCATTTCTTCCGCAGTCTCCGAGCCGGTGGGCTCTAAGGAACGGCAAAGACGCGTCTTCCACCGATCTGATCCACGATCAGGCCGTAGGGAAGGGAACAAAAGCGTTGATTCTCCTCAGCGTATTGGGCGCTGAACAGGCCGTTCACCCAGAAAAAGATAACGATCCGTGGGTGTGCTCGTTGCGGCGCAACATTCAGCAGGCCGGGGGCTGTCAGCCGGATTCGGCGATGAAAACCGGACGGGCGGGCCGTGACCTGCTTGTGTTCACCAGTTCAAGGTTATCGGTGGAAATGTGGGCTAGCACGCGCTGACCGCGGCGAAGACGACGGGCGGCTGATGATCCGCCTGCCCGCTTGTCTTTATGACATGGAAGACCGACTGGCGCGAGAGAGGAAGGATGAGGATGGGTTTTAGGCACACACGGGGCGAGCCAGAAGCGCTATGAGCGAGAGAGGCGATGGGCTGCCCGAATTCCCAAACAACTTCTGCCGGGTGGAGGAGATAACAGAGGATCACCCGGGAATAAGGGACTCTCTCAACCAGGCGCAACAGTGACGCGATGGCCTGAAAACAGGCCATCAACAACAGAGGACGTGTCTGCCTCTTGCTGTAACCTCAGCTGCAAGGGGATCAACGAAGGCCGCCTCTGCTTCGTCTTGTGAGATCCGGCTTCCCGAGTTGCGAAGTATAATTGGCGAAATACTCAAATATTAACGCCTTTTTTACTGGACCCCAACATCCGAGCGCAAATTCATACGTTTCAAGCGTCAAGCCCCAGTCCACCGATGAGATCTCCGCCGCTTCCTGACCTTGCTCGGCCATCAGCTGGCCGCAGTTCTCCGACGCGGGTGCCCGACCTTCGCTCTCTGGTGGGTTTACCTCGCCTTGCCAGGGGGCGATGGGCAAAAAGGCGCCGTCCTGAATTCCCGTCGCCACTGGCCCACGGCCGAGCGAATCGGATTCTGCCTGGGCCGTTGACACGAAGGACCCGCAGGCCTGAACTGCCCAGCCGCCGAGCGGCGTTGGCTGCCCCTTTTGCGCAAGACCGACTGCTGCTGGAGCCCCTGCGGTGGAAACAGCGCCAACTCCTGGCCACCGAGCCTGAGCGTCCGTCTCGCAGGCGGTGGCGGCTGCCTGACCCTGAAGCCCGCTGCTTTGAACCTCGGGGACCAATCAGCGCCTGCCAGGGTCAAGCTGGAGGCCAAGGAACCGGGATCTGCGTTTGCTCGGTGTCACCAGCTCCGGAAATCGCGCTGGCTGCCTTGCGCAACCTTCGCCAACTGTGAAACGGCGACTGGATACGTGATCACCGAGAACCGGTTCCCTCGTCCGAACGGGCCTGCGGAGGAAGGGAAACGCCAGGCTGAAATCGATATTATGGAGGGTGTCGACGAGAGAACCATCGACAGCCTGGGGAGCCGCCTGGAGCTGGACTCGGTGAGCGCCGAGCCCCACTCCCTCTGCTGCCCCTCGCTGTAGCTCAGCGGGCAACGCAGCTCTCTGCAAGGAGGCCTGGACCCCTGCTGCAGCGGGCCGCGGCACCCGCGTCCGTTGCAGACGCGACTGGTTTCGGCCCGGGTGGCGTCCCGACCTGGAAGCCGGCGACAGGCGGAGCCCGTGCGAAATCTGGCGAATTCTGCTTGAAAATGGCCTTCGCCTACAGCCCGAAAGGCAGCGGCCGTTGGACCCACTGCAGCCAGCCAGATCAGCCAGGAACGACAGCAGCAAAGGCACAGCTTTCCGTCCCTCAAACGTGTCGGGATGGGGGGCCCCCGGCTGAAGTCAGCTCAACGATAGCGAGAGGCGATCTTTGAACGGGGGGTCCGCTGGGGTCCGCGGGCGCCTACGTCGGAGGGGCGCTCGCGGGATACGAGGGGTGGGTCCCTGGCCTTGGGCCACGGCAGCGTGGCCCGGCAGCTTGGGTGGTGAGCTGCAGTGTCGCATGTCTGACTCAGCCCCCCAGCCGTTGCTGCGGACCTGCCCGGCGAGGAATGCCTTCTGCCTCACCTGCCCTCGAGATCAGGCCAGCCCGCTGAGATCACCAGGGCCATCAGCAAGGCCAGGCCCTGTACGTCCCACTTCAACGCAGCCCATAGCTGTCGCCGCTGTCGGCTGGCCCAGTCGCCGGCCCACCGAGCGGCAACCAGCAGCGCGGCAAGCAGCACATGCCACCTGCCAAACACCAGCCTGCCAGCCCAGCGGCCCTGCCCGCTGAGCGGCCAGTGCGGCCAGCAGCGTAATACGAGGGACGCGAAAACTCCGGCCGATGCCCTGAGCCAGTGGGCGGCGATGAAGCCACGGTGCCCGTCCTGGCGCAGATAGGGGGAAGGCCCCAATCGCCAAGCAGCGCGCCATCCGTCCCCAGACACTGGCTGAGCAGATCACCACGCTTGCGCCACCACTGGCCGGCGAGCGGCGGGGCCGCCCGCCAGGCTCAGCAGGGCGGCGGCCCGCAGCAAGCAGAGCAGCGTTGAAGGCCATGCACACCACTTGGCCCCGCCACTCCGCTGTCGTCCATTCGCCCTCAAGCGAGCGCATCACCGGCAGCCAGACCATCGGCGGTGTCCATCACCCCACGACATGAAGGCCGCGCTGAGGTCCCAGAAAGGCCGCAGGTGCCCACACCAGGGCACGCGGGCCATCCGCAGGCAGCCAGAAAGCGGTTGCCCCCCAGGAGCAGGGCCTGCAAGCCACCAGCACCACCCGATCCAGGGCGCAAAAAACGGCGATGCGCTCGAAGCGCGGCTGGAGGCCTGCCACCGGGGCGGCAGCACGCTGTAGAAAGACCCAGGCTCAGCAAAATCCCGCACCATCCAGGGGCCGCGTGCACGCCCGAAGAGGGAGGCGTCAACGGTGCGGAGCGGAAATCACCGGCGGGCAGGCGTGAATGGGGCACCCCTTAAGTTCAACCCACCGTTTGAGCGAAACCCAGCTTGTCCACCCCTGGGGCACGGGGCCAGTTCCGTATCGACTTCCGGCCATTTCCTTTTCATTACGAAGCGCACGCCTTCCCCCTGCCCCCCCCGCCCCCCGGTCAAACACCCAGGCACGCGCGGGCAGGTTTCACACCCCCACGGCGTGATCACGAACCGCCACGCTTCATGCCGGTGGGCACCGCGGCCACCGTCCAGGGGGTCAGCGCCGATCATTAGCCACACTCAGGCGCCCCAAGGTGCGGCCAACACACCTAACACCTGCACGCTCCAGCCCGGCGAAGCGGTGGTGCGAAGCCGGCGACTGCACCGTTTCATGGGCTGTCCCGGCTCCTGCTCACGACTCGGGCGGGTATTAAGGTGTCAGCCTGGGGCGCTCATCGCATCGACGACCCAGGGCAACCCGCTCCCCCGCGACGGCGCCTCGATCACGCACCTGACCGCCGGAGCGCTCCATGGAATTTTCAGATGCTGGGGGCGATGTGGTGATTGGCCTTTGACCAGTGCAACCTCCTATGGGGCACAGCGAAGCCGAAGTGGCCGTGGCCCTGCCGGCGCACAACAGGATGGCTGGAGCGCTGTGCGGTTCGTCAAACCGTGCCGACCGAAGGCCCTGTTGCGGCATCGTCCAGGCGTCTCCTATCCCAGTTGCGATCCATCCCCAGGGCAGTGGCGGCCATGGACCTGCCGGGCTATCGCGAATCGGCGGGTCATGCGTCGGTGAACCGGTGGAGGAGATGCAACAGAATCGGTCGCCAGTGTCACCCCGTTGCTGCGGAGCACATACCTCGCTACCTGAATGGGCATCGGCAAGGCTGCGCGAATGGCGGATCGCCAGGGCCCAGGGGATGACCTGTTCGACTGCGTCCTGCTGACACCGACTGGGACCGGCCCCACGGCACCGCCTTAGTCGGGGGCGAACGGCTGGAACTGCGCAATCCCGCTTTCGCCACGACCACACCCCCTTGATGCCCGCCCTGCCCTGACCCTGGCTGCAGGAAGCACCAAAGCCGCGCCTACCGTCAGCCACTGATTCGCAGCGATTGAAATGCTGGACGACACCCCTGCTGACCTGCAACAACGGCCACCCACCTGATCCGCTTCACCACGGCGAATTGGCCGCGCCATTGCCGACGGTTTGTTTTGCAGAGGATTTTCGCTCCCTGGGCCGGCTCTGCGGCGGCCCACACGTGTCGTCCGATTTTGCAGTCTGTTCGCTAAGAACCAGGAAAATGGCAGTATTCACTGGCATGGGCTGTGTTGCGCTGGCCCAGCTTCCTGAGGCGTAAACCAGGCCTTCGCCCGCTGGTCGACATCCTGCCGATCATTCACTTTTTCTTCTGCTGGTTGGCCTTCGTCTGGCAAGCTCCGTCGGCTTCCGCTTGAATCTGCGAAATCAACGGCAGGCTCCAGGCATCACCAGAGCTCAACGCAGCCAGGGCTCAGCCACGCGGAGCAGCCGCCCAGGCAAACGCGCAGGGACAAACATCCGCCGCCAGCGGTGGGGTTCCTGATAGAGCCGGTACAACCATTCGAGTCTGCAGAGCTCCCATCGCAGGCCGGGGCTCTTTTATTTTGTCTTGCCCCAGACATCGAAACTGCCCGCGCCACCCCATAAGCAGCATGCAGGCGTTATGGATCAGTTTCCCTGGCGTGGCACTACCGAGGCTGCCAGCACCAGATCGGGCCTGGCAGCCGAGCAGGCCTGGCTCAAAATGGCTGCCCTCCTGCGCTTGTGTGTAGCCATTCGCTGCTGAACACCCAGAATCCCCAGCCCGGCATCGGCGCGTCAGCGCTCCACCAGGCCAACCATGCAACCACCTGGAGCAGGCCCCGACAAGGGGCGAACGCGCCAGTGCGCAGAGCGCATGGCCGAGCAAACGTTGGGGCCAGCTCGATGCGAGGGCATGGCGGCGCACCCGATCGCCCTGCGCCTAACGCCCAGACCACGCCAGCCCCATCGGGGATCACCAGTCGGCCGCCTCGATCCCGGCGCGAGCTGGGGGTCTCGCAACGCCCGCACATGTCATCTCGGCGTTGACGTGACGATTCTGACCGCCGCCCCTGCTGCAGGGCGAGGGCAGCCCTCGGAACACATCGGGCAAGACATGGCACTGGAACGCCGCAGCAACCGCTTTCTAGGTGCCGGAGCCTGAACCGGATTCCGTCGCCACGCCTGCTGAAGGGCCGCGTTTACGGCAGGGGAAACTATACGGGACTACGGCGACATCCGCGCCGGCACCGCAGGGGCGATCCAGGAGTTCAGCGGCAGGATGGCAACCAGGCAGTCGCAACGATCAAGGCCCAGGGTTTTTCTGCCGAATTGCCGAAGCCCAGGCCGAATGCTCAAGTCCTCGATGGCCAGATCGGAGCGGCCGTCGGTGCGTCAACACCCGAAATCAGCGGCCTGCTCCGGCCACACCGCCAACACCGTCATGAGGCAAACTTACGGCGATGCCTGGTCGCGACTGCGTGTATCCATTCAATGCTCCTGGGGGCTGGCGCTGGCGCACCGCCGCCTCAACGGAGCAGCCAGCGGTGTTTGAGCTGGAGCAGCGGGTCTTGATGCTGAATGCGCGGCTGCTGCGGTTGGCGATGCTGCGCCACCGACAAGTGGGAGCGCTTCAAAAAAACAGCCTCAACCGCGGCGATTGTCGGATCCACGCCAAAGTCGACACGGTCCCCGCGTGAGCCGGTGGTTGGCCGATGACGGCTGGGCACTGCAGCTCGATGCCACGCGCTACTATCAATTGCTACCAGCTCGCCCAGACTCACCATAGGGCGGCCTGGTCGTGGGTTCAGAGGCCCACCACGAACGGATTTTCTGCAGAACCTGTGTATTACGTGGCCCGGGCCTACCAGTGGCGATACGGGCATCTGGGAAGCGGGGTGACAAGGGCAACCAATGGCGAGCCGGAGCGCAACGCCAGCTCGATCGGCCTGGTCCCAAGGCGGCCCTGGAGGCCCTCGAGGGCTCGACCTCTATGGCCACCCACGGCGACGGCAGCTGCTGTCTGCACATCCCCCAGCGCCGATGCGCCTGCGCCGCGCCCTCCAGGCCCGCTGCGCGGAAGTCGGCGAGCAAGGAGGTGGACAGTGCTGCCTATCGGGTGATCGGCTACCCCGCCCTGGGGCCGTGAAGACCCCTGCCTGTCGAACGCAACCAGGGACAAGATCCGGCGGGAGCTCGCGTCGGTAGCGGCTACAAACGCTTTCGTCGCGAATGGCCACCAGACCGGTGTGGAGAGACCACCATCGCCCTCCACTACGAGCGCGAAGAACTGCCCAGTTTCGAAGCAATCGAGTGCGATGGCCGCTGTTCTTCGCCTATGAGCTGGTCACAGCCTGCTGCGAAGCGCGCTGGGAGGAAGCCTGGGGCTGCGGCGCGCTGGAGGCCGGTGAGCCTGGAAGTGGGAACCGGCCTGCCGCTCCTTCCGGACGCTCTACCTGGTGCCGCAGGAGGCGATCGAGGCGGAACGCTCCCAGCCCGCAGCCAGCGCGGAGATCGCCCATGCCAAACGTTTCCCCTGCTCTGACCCAGAGCCTCCCTGGCTGGGTATCTGCTGCTCCAATGGGCTGATCAAAACGAAACATCGATCCCATTTGGCCGTCGCACCCGAAGCCAGCCCGGCGCCCGAGTAAAGGTGCTTGTCGCCGCTGCACCGCCAATGCCTCGATCGCCGCAGCACTGGAAGCGGCGGCCCTGCCGGTGAGCGGCGCAGACGAGCGTGACGGAGGTGACTGGCTTGGGGGCAGACCGGTGCGGCTGGCGGGCTCCCGGGATCTGGCCGCCCGCATGCCGTGTGGGCGCCAACGCAAAGCTCGGCTCAGCGGCCATCCGCCTGGCGCATGAGCACCATGGCCACCGCCGGGTCTACCGAAACAGCGCCGCCTGATCGCTTCCTGCCGGCGTGCTGGAGGAAAGGCACTCTTCTACCTCGTCGATGACCCCGAACAGCTCGGTACACACCGGATCGGTGAAACTGGCTGCTCAGCGCACTGGCGGGATCCGGCAGCCGCTTAGCTGGTCATCGGTGGCGGCCGGGCCGTTCCAGCGCGATCCAGACGCCATCCTTCGCCTCGGCCAACGCCCTGCAGCGCTGCCTCGAGGGGTGCCGGTGCGGCTGGAATGGCTCGAAGGCGCTCAAGCGCTGGGCCTGCTGGGTGACTACCGGGCCCAGGCGATCGGCACTCCGCAGCCTCGATCGCCGCCACCCCGATGCTGCCGAGCAGCACCACCACCCGCTCACCACGAGTCAAAGGAGCCAGGAGCTCGAAGAGTCCCGATCCGCCGACCTGGCGGAGCGGCTCTGGGGAAATGCACCTCCTTGAGCGAGCAAGCGGAACTGCTCGAACAGCTGGTGGCGACGCTCGGTCAGAACGCGATCCTTGCCCAGGGACCATCGCAGGGAACGCGGTGAGGTTGCAGCCCCTGGTGAGGAGATCTACCCGCCGCAGCCTGGGCGAATCCGACTAGGTCGGTGGGTGCGCACGCTGCGCCGCCTGGATCCGACCTGGTCCACCCAAGCTCGAAGATGCCATGACCGACGCTGCTGGTGCGCCAGAAACAAGTTGTGGTGGCCGCACTACAACCCACGACTCGCTGATCACCCACCCCAAGAAGCGCGACGATCGCCGGGCATGATCCGCCGCTTCAGCGCGAAGACGGCTCGCGTAATGGATGCTGCAACAGGAGCTGCGCTGGCCTTGGACGGCCTGGCTCGGCTGGAACCTGCCCTGCTCAGCGGCAAGCCTTCACCCGCAGCTGGGTATTGCTGCATCGGCTGCTCACCGGTGAAATGGCCACCGAGCATGACCTCAGCCCCGGCGACGCCTATTCGAAGCGCTGTGCAGTCCTGCCCCGCACGCGATCCGTCGCCCGCTCCGGGCCGTGCCTGGCCGATGTGGACCATGCCCGCGATGCCTGCGGCGCAAAGGGAACAGCTCCACCTCAAGCGGCCGGGTCCGCTGGGACGTACCGGTGCACCGAAACCCTGCAAGCGGGGAAACCCGCCTGGGCGGCAGCACGCCAGCGTGCTCGGGGCGCCTGCAAACGGGTCCCCCGCGAATTTCTATGCCGGTGTCGCTGGATCTGCTCCACCACTGCCGCGGCCTGGTGATCGTCGACAAACGGAAACGCCGTAATCGCTAGAGAGCGCCCCTCTGATCTCGCGAGAAAAACCCCGTGAGCGCACTTCGCCCGCCCTGGTGGAGATATCTGCTCAGCAAGATCGAAGCCTCCCGATATCGTCGGCGGCTCTGCTGGCGAGAATCCCTGCTTTCCCTGGTGGCCCCTTCGTGGGGCCAATCTGAGGTTCGGCGTTCGATGACAACGCTGGCCTTGACCGTGGTGATCGGCCACGCCGTCCGCGTCGGTTGGTCAGCAAGGACCACGGCGACAGCGCGCCGAAGCCTACGGACTGCACAAGCGGAGGCCTGGACGCTTCTAACCGAGCGGCCTCACCGCGTCTGCCGCGCTGGCAGATCCTGCCCTGCGTGAATTCTCACCCAAGGGATCGAATCAAGGCCCCGTTCAGATCGGGCGTCAACGTCAAATGAGTAGCGAGGGCTGATCGAGCGGCCTGCTCGATCTAATTGGCCAGCAACAGGGCCCTGGAGGCCTGTGGCCATTCACCGCGGAATCTCGCAGCCGCGCACGCATTGCAGGAAGTCCCAGCTCGGCATAGAGGGGTTCGTCGAGGTGCGTGCTCACCTCTTCGATGAAGGCCGTCGTTGCGGTAGAGAGATCGCGTGGTCGGCAGACACCGTTTCGTGTGCGCGATGAATATGGGAGGCGCGGTTGAGGAAATCGGGTTTCCCCAGGCTGGGCCCCGGCCAGTGGGGTCGCTGAGCTGCGGATTCTTGGCGTAGCGCATCCTTGCTGGCCGTCAGGCTGGCCACCACACCGTTGTTCGAAACTATGAGAAGGCATTGACGTAGTGCGATCGGGCCCGTCGCGCTGCGACCAGCCGACCGCCGCCACCGCGACGGACCGAAGCCTGGAGCGAGCTCGAGCACCAAGATTCGATGTCATGGATCATCAAGATCAGCACCACCGAAAACTCGTTGGCGCGATCGCATGGGGGCTTGTGCGGCGTGCTTCGAGCACCACCACCTCCATCGCCACCACCTTGAGCAAACTCCGGAAG
>Ga0163217_1062621_pt1 | contig 17864 bp, 12 predicted proteins | sample SynspAceP_FD_185933 | JGI IMG/M metagenome (GOLD analysis project Ga0163217, IMG submission 185933) | Saline lake microbial communities from Ace Lake in Antarctica - Synechococcus sp. Ace-P (PacBio error correction) | ecosystem: Environmental > Aquatic > Non-marine Saline and Alkaline > Saline ...
GGAAGGGGAAAATTCAACAAAAACCCGCCCGCAAATAAATGGGGGAAAACCCCGCCGCTTGCGATTTGTTTTGAAAAAGGCGGAACTATTCCACATCGCGCCCGGCGAGAATCCGCCCCAAGCGCGCCCCCCGCGCCTTTGGGGCAGAGTTTTGCCTAGGTAAATTCGAGACAAGGCCGGGGGGGTTTTGGGCAAGCACGGCTTCCGGAGAAGTTCCAAGCCATGGCGCTGGTCCCCGAACGCTTCGCCGGTGGGGGTTGCGCCGGCGGCCACACGCTTGCTGGCTTCTGCGGCTAATTCGGCAGCAACCCCGAAACCACGCGGCCTTCCTTTTTCGACCTGGAAGGCGGCCGATCCTTGCGAATTTCCTGAACCGCCCGATGATTGCCCGCGCTCTTCGTCGCCCGTCGACGCCCACGCCAGATCATCCGTTTCCTTGGTCCGTCCAACAGACGGCCCGGCGGCTTCCTCTCTCTCCAACGGCCACTGCTGCAGCTGCCGCCGTGCCGAGTGTCAATCGCCAAACGCGCCGAGTTTTCCGGCGCGCGTGGTCGCCAAGCTCTGCTGCGCGGATTTTTTCACGAGGATCCTGCCAGCCCGACGCCTCTGTTCGAGAAGCAGATCTTCGGTGGCTTTCTTACCAGCCACGCCGACAAAGCTCTGCTTACAGACTTCCAGCGCGCGGACTGGCGCAACGACAGGAACTCGTGGCGGTGCTGAGTGATCTCCGCTTGCGCCAGCTCGGCCCGCCGCCTGGTGGCGTTTTCATGCGCCGCAGCTGCTTTCCTCCAAAAGAACGAGCGCAATTCGAAGGATGGCTAGGCGAGCGCTGGTTCGCGCCCAGATGCGCCGGAGAACCGAGTGGCATGACGGTCGAAGAAGTTTAGGGGCGCACGCTTGATGAAATCCGGACAGCTGGTGACTCGACCAGGCAATGATCGGGGAGATCGCAAGCCACTTGTCAGGCTTTCGAAAGGTTTGATTGGTGGGTGTTGATGGTTTGTTTTTTAGGGTGGTTCCGATAACTGGGGAGCTGCACTATTAGACTGAGATATCTTTCTCATTGTCAGAATGCTTGGAAGAAATGCAGGATTTAAGCGAAACTAGGCTTGATTGCAATGCCTTCGCTGAGTTCCAATGAAAGATCCTCGGAGGACGTTTGGCAAGTAATCACGATCAGAAAACTGAACGATGAAATCAAGCGTCGCCTGCGCATTCGCGGCGGCGGAACAGGTCGTTCGATGGAAGAAGAAGCGCGGCGATATTCTGTGCGTCAGGTCGTTGGGGAGGGGAAGCCGCCACAAATCTTGCGCCGCTTCGATCCGCGCGCGGTGTCGCACCATTAGGCGGTGCCGATATGGATCTTGCCCACGTGAACCGATTCAAGAAGCCACCCGCTTTTTTTCGACCGGTCCTGAGTATGAATCATCATCGATCGAATGTCATTTTCCGATCTTGCGCCAACCCGAGCCCGCGGTCGAGGCATGGCTTGGGCAACACAGGATGGGCTCAGCAATCTATCTGACCACCATTTCTGAAGGCGGAGCTACGCTACGGCGTGGACCGATTATGCCCAATGGCAAAACGCCGTGGATGCCCTCGCCGCGGCCGTGGACTGCATCCTAGCGAAGAACATGACAGGACGTATCCTGCCTTCGACAGTGCTACTGCGCCGCGCCTTGCAACTATTTGCGGCGCCCCACCGCACTGCCGGGCAGGTCCAATCGCTCAGGCGGATTGCCAGATTCGCGGCAATCGTCTGCCCATGTGCGCCCGTCGCCACCCGCAATACGCCTGATTTTGAGGGACTATGGCAATCGACCTGATCAATCGTGGACTGCCGCATGAACGCGTTGAAATTGAACAAAAAGCCATTTCCGAACTCGCGGAACAACCGCTTTGACGCGTCCGAATTCCTATGCCATTCCTTATGGCTTTTCGCACAAGGAGCGAACGACAAGCGCCTGCGCACCGGGGGCTCCAACAAATCGACATCGCGGCGTCCTTCAGACAGCAATATCCCCTTGCGACGTGCGCACCGGGCGCGGTGGCCAGACCCTGAAACGCCCTCAATCCAGCCTGCCACCACCCGAGCCAAGGCAAATCATCCTCGCAACGATGGCATCGATCTGGAGGCCGGAGGGATATCACACCGGCGAACATCGCTTGTCGCTATATCGATTTTTCCGATACGTTCGGCTTCTTTTCCTGCCGCTCGCGGGCATTTCACCGTTTAACAGATCGCGAAAGCGCTTTGACATCCGCGCGAACCAGCCGCCTCAATCGCTCTATGTCAACTGATCAAAAGACAACCCCGTTGGGGCAGCGCCGACAAGCGCCACGACATGAACACTATCATGGCGCGACTGATCTTTTTTTGCTTTTCGCCGAAGAACACGACAATCTTGTTAGCAAACAACTGTTCACCACCACGATCACCAGATGTCGAGCCGTGACGGGTCCAATACCCATGAGGTCCGTCGGAGAGATTTTCCGCGCGAATGAACCAGCCATCGCGAACGGACCGACGTAAAAACTGCCCCGTTTGGGCCGACACCTTTCCTATGTGAAAACGGCGGGCTTGTTCTCGGCAGCACCGACGTTTCCGCGCTTTTCCAAGATCGCGCAGCGCTATCTGTCCCCATTATCGGCAGCCTCGACTGGACGCAGATTCAACCCCGACATTTTTCGGCTCGATGATCCAGGCCGTAACGGGATGAAGAGGACGCTCCTGTCCTCGCATGCACTACACATCAGTGCCGAATATCCTCAAGGTGCTGAATCCCTCTTTTCTCGATGACTTGGCCGCTGAACTGGAAATTCGGCGGGCGACCACCCGCGCAGCTGGCCAATCTTGCGCCCCGATGGCTAAGATCCGCGTGTATGAATTCCCGCCTTGCGGGTCGGGCAACTTCTTGTGATCTTGCCTACAAGAAAATGCGCGGGCTGGGTTCCGAGGTGAACAAGCGCCGGGGCGAACCCTCCGCCGCACCGACATTCCCCCTGACCAACTATCGCGGGATCGAGCTTGCGCGTTTCTCGGCCGAGATTGCACGGCTTTTGCGCTTATCCATCGCCGAATAACCACGTGTGAACGTCCCTATCGCGGCCAGAAAGAGGCGCGGCCGAGTTCCTGCGCTGGACGCTCAGAATGGATCACCCCTGTGGTCAACGCCCTGCGGCTGGACTGGCTGTCGGTCTGCCCGCTCCACGGGGGCCGGGGTAAAGTTTCAAGGCTGAGACCTGTTCATGTCGCCGCTGGACAAGGCGCAGATCGGACTTTTCGTCGAATGAGGGGGCGAGAACCTATATTTGCGGGGAACCCGCCGTATTTGGGAACAATGGCAAAGCATCGAACAGAAGGCCCAATCGCATTAGCTATGCATCTCCGATGCGATAGAACGGATCGTGAACGCAGGAACGGGCGCGCATGGACCATCACGATATCTGGCCTGGCTATCTGAGATTTGATGATCTTTCCCGGACCAGCGAATTGCAACGGTTCGCTGCTGGCTGGCAGCCGTCGCTGAAGCGTGGATCGGACGCTGGAGGAGCGGATAGGGACGGCGCGAAGCTGTTCGCATTTGTGCCGACGGGCGGGGCCTGTGATCCGAGGCCTCTCCAACGGGCTGAAGCGGTATTTTTGGCAAGATCTGTGGCAAAACCTTCAAACGCCCTGACTGGGACGCCGTTAAGCCTCGGCTTTGCGACAACAAGGAGGCTGGACGGAATTTGCTGGGTCGTTAAGCGATGGCGATACGGTGAAGACCTCGCCGGCGCGCTCGGGGTGGCCGGCAGCACGGCCTTTTCGCTGGCGTCCACCGCTTCCTGCGGGCTTGACGGCTGGTGCGATCAAACTGCGTGGCCTCGTCGACAGGCCGACGAGACGTTTGTCTTGAGGCAGTCCGTAAGGGAAACGGAAAGCTCGATCGCAAGGCCCGACAAGGCGCGGCGGCAAAGGCGTCAAACGGGGATTGTCCGCATGAGGCAGGTTCCAGTCCCTGATGGCCGCTGACCGTCCGGCGCCACCGTCAGCGCCCATATTGCCAGCGGTTGTCGGCCGCTTCATTTGCAGCGGTTTTGCAGCCAGTCCTGATCTGGACGCTTTGCTCGTACACTGACGGCTGCACCAGTTATCCGCCCTGCGCCGCCGCGATGGGCGTCAGCCATGGAGGCGCCTGAACGCAAACCGCTGGCGAGCGTGTCCGGGGAGACTGCACATCCAGAACCGTCAACAGCCGCCATGAGCGGCTCAAAGTCCCCTTCTTCGTCGCCATCGCGGCGTCGCCACAGTATCTCGACAGCTATCTCTCAAGATGGTTTCATCTGCAGTGCTTCCAAGGCAACCCAGCACACGCGCCGTCCTCGCGCAGCAGGCAGGAACTCCTGCGGTAGACCATGTGCATAGCTTAATCGAATGAGCCCGAACAGAAAGAAGACCTTGGCGATTTTTGAAGGTCGGACCCAAACTGGAATCGCTCGACTAGTAGCGGGATGGTTCATGAAGGCCGCTGATTCGGTTTGGTAACACTCCCAACGGTTTTTCCCGCGTTGTGTCACCAATTCCGTTCTGTCCAGGGTCGACAGGTGGAAACGCTGTGGTCGGCTGATTTTTGATACCAGGGCATGAGATTGCCTTCGGCTCATGACTCCTTTCAAATGGGCCAATCTTGGCTCAACAATGCAGGTGTTGACGTTTGTCGTTATTGTCGGTAATTTTCCAATAGTTTCGTCGCCACGCGACGCTATTCTCAGATGGGTTCGATTGGCGAAAACAACGGTGGCGGTGAGGTCAGCAAACATCAACCCTTACGGCTCATTGCTGGTCAAATGTGTGGTGAAGCGACGACCAAGCCGTTGTCAAAGCACGAAATGAGCTTTGCAATATGCGAATGAGGGCGGGGCCCCGGGGGCCCCCCATCTTTTGTGACCGCTTCTGAAGCGGAAAACATTATCGAGCAATCACGGAGTACACGAAAATTCCATTCGTTTGTTTTGTTGGCTCGCAGGAAATTCATTCGAGGGGCTGAACGCGGTTTGTCTGGGGTCACTGTGGATGATGAATTCTGGATGAAGCCAACACGTGGTTTTGGTTGAAACATCGCTTTGCAGCTGTACGGCAGCAACGCTCGAATTCTGATCGCCCTACTCTACGAAGCTCTGGCGCGCAACAGCCGCATCGCTTCGGGGAGGTGCGACGTACCGGCGAGAGGCGGGTGATTGGCCGTCCCGAGGGTAACGTTCGGAAATCGAGATTACCTTCCTGTCGGTTTGTTAACAGCGGAACATAATCGGCGACGCGGAAACTTCGCCCTCTACGCGCCCCGCTTGTGGAACATGGCGCGATTCGCCCTCGCGCCCTGCATTGGTTCTGGATCGGCACGGTTTGCGTGCGGTAATGCCGGACTGGATTTCAGCTATTCCAACACCGGCTTGGCTGGAACACCTTCCCCTCCCGAAACTGACCGAGAAGAACCGCCGCAGCCGACAGCGGGCGCAGAATCCATCTTGCTGGCCCGCGAGGCGCATGTTTTTCCCGCCACCATCGCCAGATATCTAGACCCGCGAAAAAAATGCCCGCAAACCCTCCGTGCCGCCCACGACCACAAACGACGAAGTGCTGGAACCATCTACAATCGGCGCGCCTCCGAAACGATAACCGAACGGCTTGGAAAATGTCGAGATTGTACACGAGATGACCACGAAGGGTGCAGTATGCTTGAAAGAATTCCTTGAATTTATTAAGCAGTGAGTCGTCATTGCTCTCTTGGCCGTTAATCGTTGGAGTTTAAATCATAATAATCAGAGATGCTTGGTGTCTTTTTTGCACCCCGGTAAAAGCGAACGCTCGTACGTACGGCAATCAGGCCTGATTGCATTTTTGAACGAATAACGCTGACAAATGCGTGACGTTGTTTCGGATGATGGGACGTCGCATGGGTCAACCGGCAGGTCGCCAAGTGACGGTCCAGGAAAACTTATGTCGCGCAAACCAGTTTGCCAGAGCGCTGGATTACCCAGAGGATATTTCATGCCGAAGCTTGCCACAGGGCTTATGCATAGGGTTTTTGGCGCTCCTCTTCTAAAAGCCAGAATTTACAAATCGGGATATGAAAAGATATATGAATTGTAAGCTTGACTTTCCAGAGTATGGAAGAGTTTCCTTTAAAAGCTCGCAAAAAGGCTACGCAATTCTGGGTTTAAGTTCGTTAAAAATTCTGCAGAATTAGAGAAAATACGAAGCCAAGAGATCGTGGAAAAACGGTTATTGAGGATATTGGAATCTGGGTGATGTCTTTCGACAGAAAGCTTGGATGATTCAAGAAGGACGAAGATGCGCAAGGGCGCAGTTAAAAAAAGAGGCGCTGAATCGGGGGATGATCCTTTTTTTCCAGTTTTGGAGATAGAGATGTTACTAATAGATCCATCCCTTCCGTTTCGTCAAATATGCGCCTAACGGCACCTCGACAAAGTCGAATGAACTGGGCCTGCGTGGATGCAGGAGCGCGCTTCTGAAAAGCGGGGCCGAGCAATACTGTTTGATCAATCCGCCCCCCGCCTCGGGCAAGTTCCCGCGCGCTAATGTTCAAATCGCACTGGACAAGCTGCACATCAGGGCCTCAAGCAGGCGAATCGGGTGGTGCCGGAAAAAATCTATCGCTTCGGCTCAACGACGAGCGCTAGCAAGCTCGGATTCTGGCGGACTGGACGTCAAGCCGCCAAATGGAATCTGTGCAACGCGCCTCCGGCGGTGACGGAGGCAAAGGTGGGCGCAAGTAGCAAAGTTTCTGGCCGTGACGATCAGGTTTCTGGTTTGCATCCCATGCGAGTTTTTTTCGTTTGGCGTGGACAAGTCGGGATTGGGCCTTCGATGACCGCCTGATCCGCCGTGGACGAATTCCATCATGTCAGTGCACGCCCGACAAACAAGCTGGGCGCGCATGCTGGGCGCGCCTGGTCGCACCGCGACAAGGTGGTCAATCGCTGGTCGCCAATGACCGGATCGTACTTTCGTGGCGATGCGAGGCAGTGCCTGTCAGCCCGAGGATGAGCGAAAGTTCGATACCGTCAACCTACACCTATTACGAGCAGCTGAACGGCTAACAAATACCTGAAGACCCTCGATATCTGGGGGGGGGGCGGGTATTTGCTTTTATCCGGGTCCCTATGCCGATGACATCCTCAAGGTGCTGGGACCGCGAACGAGAAGACGATCCTGCACATCCCGAACGTGAACTCACGCGCGAAGCACCAAAGACAAGCACCGCGAGGTCGAGCACATCATCGACGCTCTGGGAAGACTGGCAGGGGTCGGACCCTGTGACGGGGCTTTCAGCTTGTCAAAACACCGCGAGGGGCGGGTGTTGCGGATCGCCGATCTGGGTCGATGTGAAGCCGCAAAGCGCGATAAGGTTTGGCCGCGGCTGAAGACCCGCGCAGAAGAACAACCGCGATCAGTGGAATCATCATCGCCCTCGTATGGCGAAAGAGGGTTTTGAACTGGATTCTGGTGCCGAACATGCCTGACGGTCGGCTACGCGCCAAGCCCTGACCGAAATCGTGAGATCATCTGGCGGCGACCCGCGACGCGATCGCAAAGACCCGCGCGCGTTTCAAACTAACCTGATCGCCGAGCCGGATGCTGCGGCGAGGCTGTCACCGAGGCGGTAACGATACGCTGAAGGCGATTGCCGCAAGCTGCTCATGGAGCGCAGTACTGGCCCCGCGTTCAATTTCACACCCAAAAGCCCGAAAAAGCGGACCGGTTGAGGGGTTTGACTATGGGAATCGATGGGTATGACCCCGCCAAAAAACAAATGTTAGGATTCAATGAGACCAGTGGCTCCAGTTTCAAATCGAGATCAAGGGGCTGGTGGAAAGCCTAAAAGCAAAGGGCCAGGCGTATTTGCCAAGAAGGAATTTTGAACGAGGTGAATCACTGGCCTTTGTCAGGCAAGACACGATCGAACTGGTTCTGTTCGATGGAAAGAGCTGGTGCCCGAAGAACTGACCCAGGTTCGCATGGGAAAGATCGTGGGGGGCAAAAATTCCCGCGAACTGGACGCTCAGGAAATCAAAGAGGCAGTAACGTCAACATGCGGTCGCCGCTTGAAACCTGACGCAAAAGGCCAAGGAAATCGGCGCTGACCGGCGGGGGAGGGTGCCGAAGCGAATGGCACCGGCCTGATCGATGGTGTGCGCAAATTCGCCATGGACGTGCGCGAACTCGATATCGACCTGATCGACAGGATCAACCGTTCGGTGAGGCATATGCGATCCTGGCCAAGAACTACTGAGCGAGGAAAAGCCTCAAACAGGTTGCAGCGGTGATTTCTGCAAAAAAGTGCAGCTTTCACGCCGAAGATGCGCGTGCGCTTCGCCAAGCGTGCCGCGGGCGTTCAAGCTCGAACTAGGAACGTCTGCCATCGATCAACATGCGCCGCGATCCTTGGGAGAAGAAGATGGCCTGGGGGGTGGCATACCTCGTCGATGAAGCAGGAGGCTGCAAATGGCTAAAGGGTTCACGGAAGAGGACGACGCGCTGCTTGCCCGAGCTTGGTGGTGATGTCGAGGCAAGAAGCGACGTTTACTCGGAACCCCGCGCGAAGAGCGCATTATAGCCGTTTTTTGAAGAAATACAGCGCTTTGTCAAAGAGCAATGGCTGGCAGCCGCAACATGGCGAGGGCGCGGGATACTTTTTGAGCGCCTTAAAAATGCTGTTTCGGCTGGATCGGATCAAGTGAGCTGCAGGAAGTGCGAGACGTTGTTCGCGCCGATGGACATCAGGGACTTCTTGAGTGGCAGCCAACGCGTTGATGACTGACGCGGGCGGAAATTGATGACGAACGCGCTTCTTGCCAGAACTCGTATCGAGGGTTCGGGAAAGCCAGTTTGCGTTACGGAACTGAAGCATGTCCGATCTTCAGCGGAGAAAAAAGCCGGCGTTTGAAGATATAGCGAACCGCGACGCTGCGAGGAACTTTGCGACGTTCAGGCCCTTGTTCGAGCAGATGCAAAAAGGCTGAAGAGCGGGTTTAACGCGAAACACGGCCATCGAATGAAAGCGAGATTGAGAAGGGCGGTTTTTCATTGTTTGGAGGGCAGAAAGCAATACGTTGCCGAAAAGGGAAGAGGTCACGATCATGATCAAGGGCGCACAGAATGCCCGCCTGCGTGTGATTTGACAACGCAAACCGAAAGCAACATGCTGATGCGCTCGCTTCAGCGCGCCATGAACAAGGATGATCAGCGGGGGAGGCCGATCAACTGACCCAAGTGCTGGCCCCTTGTTTTTCGATCAGTACGATGGATGGTGATGAAGCGAGCGGGACAATCTATGTTTCTTGCGCAAGCAAGTGAGCACCCGCTTGTCGTGGCAAACCGAATCTGGTGCATAGATCGGCGTGAACGAATATGAGCGTGGAAAAACGCATCGCGGGGCACCGCTGGCAAACAAACATATCTTAATGGCAGGCGTCGAGATCGTCGCAACCTATGAGTTGTACAACATCAATCGAACCAAGCTGAAAAACTTGAATCCATCGCATTTTGACCCATCGCGGCTTTGAGATCGAGATTATGGATCGCTTCGGGCGGCCTGTGACACCGAAGAAAATGGTTTCCTGGTAAACCGCGTTTCGCCATCAATGGACGCGGTCGAGAAAAAATCAAGGACGGCACGATCGCCGATTTCCTTTTATGACCCGGCGCAAGCGAAATTCATCAGACGATCGGTGGTGGTATTTAATGACCTTCGCGCTTCTGGCCGGCCAAATCCGTCTGGCCCCTGGGGTCACGCTGACCTGTCGAAATCGATGGCTTCGCTGTCGCTGGGCCCCGCCGCGGCGCGAAATACACTATCAGCCCAAATGGAAACCGCATGACGGGCGGGACTGACCGGGACCGGGCCTTTTTCTATACAGTCCATGATCCAAGCGCGCGGGGCGGGATGGGGCTCGCCCTGCGCCAACGCTGTAGAAGTAACCACCTTGTCCGCGGCGGACACGCATCTTGCCGGATTTCAGCCAACTGAGGTTGGCGTGTCGTTCAATGTTTCTGGGGTAACTCGCAAGCACCCAGCCGTTAACGGGTTTTTGTCAGTTTTTTGATGTGAGTCTCCTGGCCATTGGGCGCATGAATTTCTGTTGTGTCTGAATTTCGTGGCGCTGTGAACGATTTTCTTCTCTGAATCAGTGGTGGAATGGACCAAGTTTGCTTGCTCTTGACACCTCCTCGCCACGGTCTGCGCAGGATGCTGAGTTGGAAGCCGCGTTGGCGAGCATGGGCGCAAGAGAATGCGGATCTGCCGTCCGTCAAGTTTTGGCCAAGAACAGCAGTAATAGCGCAAGCCGCCTTCGAGTGATGGGTTTCAAGAAGCCGGCAAACCGGCGTAGCCTGCGTGGTAAGTCCGGTAGAAAAGTGGTTGGGCCAAGCTGGCCACCGAGGCGACACCCCTACCGTCAGACAGCAACGCCTGAAGTTTTGGTACACGACATGAGGCTGAGTCCTGTGGCGTTGTCAGCATGGCTTGACGGCGGGGATGATCAAGGGGGTGGAGAGGCGTCCAGGTTTTTTGACATAACCGGTGCGCGCCTGGAGGTTACAGAGCATTTTTTTATTTTTTTTTTTATTTTTTTTTTATATTCTTCAATCCATTTAATTCAAAAAAATTATATTAATTTTTTTTATTTCAAATTGTTAATATTATTTTTTGCTCAGGCAGCCGATTTAATTGTTGTAACCATTGCGGCGCCACGAACGACGGCCGCCTTTCCCCGATGGCGTGAATGCACACGGTGCAATACGGTAAGCGCATTCGGCGGGCGGCGGTCTACTGCATGTTCAGCAGCTGATCCCGAGGTCGGGTCTGCAAACTTCGTGTGATTTGTTTGTGCCACCAAGCCTATGCGCGGCGAGCGTGACCAACTGGGTGAACAGCAACAGCGCGTACTTGGGTGACGTAGTCCGACACATTCTGGCCGCGGCTCACTGAAGCGACGTTCGCATCTGGATGAGACCGGACTTCGTGTCGCTGGTAAGCTGCACTGGCTGCACTCATCAAGCGATCTCGGCTTCACGCATTATCGCAATCAGCGCCAAGCGCGGCTGCTGTTCAATCCTTCCCTGACCGGCGGACCACATTGTTCAATTGACGCCACTGGAAACCTATTACGCCCCATATGAGTGGGGTGGATGCTCATGCCCTGTGCGGGGCGGATTAATTTCGCGAGCTCAAGGCTATCGAAGAGATCGAAAAAGGAGCCGTGGGCCGTGGCGCGATGAGCGTGCCTGCTCACAGGCCAATCAAGCTCAAGTGCGCGGCTCAAGGGGCGAGGCGAGACCGAACTCCCCGCGTCGATTTATCAGAGCATCCTCTACCAAATACATGGCGATCCTCACGCGAGGGCCTCGCTTCCATGAGCGACAAGACCCACTGGCTAGATGCCCTGGCGCGCGAAGGCGAAAGCCAAGCGCAGGCCATAACGCTTCTGGTCCGCTTGCGCGCTACCGTGGATGACGTGCCCCTGAGGTTCCTTACGGAACTTCAACAGTTCCTTCACCAACAATCAGGCGCGAACGGGAACTGCGCATGATGAAGTTCGCATGAAAATCTCGGGAACTTCCGCCAACCTCCGAGGGCGCGCAGGTCTTTCGCTGAATGATTTAGGGTTTTTCCGTCATCTCGACGGTCAGAAAACGACGGGGGCAATATCATCGAAACACTCAACCTATCACCCACAACAAATCATCGCTCGACTCTAACGTCGAAGTGCAACCCAAAACCCCGATATCCGCTGGGTGCTTGGAGTTACGTTTTTCTGGTTAGGTTTCCTCCTTCCGTTTTGTTGTCGGTGGATGGTTTGGTGCTGGGGCTTTCGCGGCGCTGTGCCCTTTTGTTTGAGGCGGCGGCGCGCTGACGGAAGCTTTCAGGCGTTCATCTCAAGATGCTGGCGTGAATGGACGAGGCGGTCGTGGCGGCGACATCATGAGCTTTGTCGGGGAAGATTCTGATCCGCAGCCGCTGAAGGGTTGGTTTGGCCGCGATGGCGATGCTTGCGGATAATTCATAGCGCCGAGCGAATCAAGTTCGAAGAGGACGCCGGTTTTCAAGCCTGATCCTTCGTGGGCATAAGGTGATGTCGTCGAGGATGATCAGGTTCGACTTGTCGAGTTTGGCCAAGGCCGCCTCGAGAACGAGGTGCGTCGTCGCGGCCTGAAGCCTCTGCACGAGAATCGCTGTCCGGGTGTAGAAGACGCGATGACCGGCCCTCACCAGAGCGTGAACCGAATGGCGCCAAACAGGATGTGCGGTCTTGCCCGGTACCGGAATTGGCCGATTGCGATCAGGTTTGCCGCGAACGGTCAGCCAATCGCTGCCCGCAGGCGCCTCGATGGCGGCACGCGGCAAAGTTTGGCAAGGGCCTTGAAGTCGAAGGTTTGCCAGTGTCATTGCCTGCCGGTAGTTTGTGCCTCGTTCAGAATGCGCCTGATGCGGCGCATGTCCGCTCCGGCAGTTCATATTCCGCCCGAAGGCAAGGAAACGGGCGGCTGGCCAGCCTCCGGTGTCGGCGCGGGTGGCAATCTCGGCCGTCAGAGCTTGTGGAAGCTGGCAGCCGCAGCGTCCGTCACATGCTGGGCGCGTGGTGGATGTCGATGCTCGCGGGCGGTCATGCGCTTGCCCCCAAGAAGAGCATCGGAAGCTTGTCCAAGCGAGGGGTGAGCGACAGCAACATCCCTTGCAATGCTGTGGCCTTTGGGCCAGCAGCAACACCAGGGCCTTGGGCTCCGCACCCGCTGCGTCCGAGGGTCTGCTGCCAGCAGATGGCGCCAGTTCCCGCCCTCACAGGCTTGAAAACATGTGCATGAACAGAGATCGACCATCCGGCGGCAAAGGCGTCCCGCCTTGGCAGGTTCCCCGCTGCATACCTTCCATGCTCGGCGTATTCAGTCCGGGGGAAACAGGCTTGTTCGCGGTAGAATCGAACGTCCACAGGGCTTGCGGTTTGCGCTTCAGGGCGTGGATGACAATGGTGGTAGTTTGAAATGACGTGGAGCGCGATGGCCATCGTTGCGTCACGGCCCGGGGATGGGTCACGACGAGGGTGCCGCCCCAGAAAACGCCTCAATGCGGTCATCGTGAGGTGAACCCGCAACGTTGCCCGATCAACTGCGTGGGCGCTGTAGAAAGATGCTCTGATCAGGAACCCACCGTCCGGGTGACCGGCGCCACAATCTCAGTGAAGTCTGTCCGTCCGCCGTTGCGGCAAGGGCTTCAAATGCGTCCTTTCTGCAGAACGGCAGCCAGCCCGTTGCTTGTTTGCGCCTGGCAAAGCCAGCATGTTCCGACAAAGCGCCGGTAGTCTTTGACGCAATGCGAAGTCGCGCTGCCGCGCAGTAATCAACGCCTGATTGATTGCGGACTTTTAAGGTGCCGGTTCTGGGATTCACCGCCCCGTTCTCGTGGGCCTCACCGCGAATTGTTTGCGACCTGGGCATGCCATGCGTAAATGGCCGACAAAGGGCATCATAGCGCCTTGGTCATATCTTCGCTTGTCGACAGTCAGATTACGAAAGCGGCTGAGAGGCTGGTCGGTGCGGTGGTTTTGCGGCACGCGCGCAGCGACCAGAGGGCCCTGCCTGCAGGTTTTCTCGGCAAGGCGTAAAGCTTTCGCCGCCAGAACCCGCCGACATGTTTCCCGAGGCGGCTGTAGACCATGACGAAGTGATAAGCAGGTGCGGGAACGGCTGCCCTGCGAATCGTCACGCCCCAGCTCGTCAGCATGGGTGAAGTCGGATTGGCCGCATATAATCCGGCTTCCGGCGTCTGGGCGGAAGATGATGTCGCCTCGGACCACTAGCGCCCGCCACTGGCGCACCCGCCGCCGCACCAGGGTGCGCCGGATACGATCATCGGGGAACGCCAGTGGAATGCGCGCTTTGGAAGGTGGCGTAACAGGGTGAACGTACTGCAAACGCGCTGTCCTTCTCAAGCAAAGGAAGAAGATCGGTCTCCCAATGTTCTTCAAGGGGATCGGCCACCGTGCGCCCGTGAACTGATCTTGCGCTTCGAAGGCGGTGTAAGGATCGGCAATCGAAGCGTCGAGCGGTCCGTTCGCTGAAACGCCGGCGCGGCAGGCAGCGGTGGCGCTGACTGTGATTTTGAAGGTCGGTCATGTATATCTCTCATTGCTGGTGCGGTGATGGGTTTTTGTAGGCCAATCCGGGTCCTCCGTTTGAAGGCAGAAGATCCCAGTTTTACAACCGCAGCGACCAGCACCTATTCCAAATCAATCAGGGCAGTGGGGCTGCCCTCCAGACGGGCCATGCCCGTCTTTCTGTCCAAGCCCCACCGTGCCAAGGTGGTTGTCGCACCGCCAAGATGGTTGTCTTCACTCAGCCCGCCGTACGCAGCGCGATCGTTTGAAGCTTGGCTTCTTTCACGGCTGAATGACCACCAGCAGAAAAATGAGCAGCCGATTCATTGATGGCATCCGCGCGCTGAATGAGGTGATCAGGACGTGGCACTGGACTGCCTCTGGAAAGAAGCAGGCACCTGCCTGAATGCCGCTTGGATGGCCGGGATGATCCGTCTGCGCCGTGAGGAGTTCGACCGAGCGAGTCGCATTTCTTTGGCACGCATTGGGGATGCTCGATGATTTGTGGGCAACGTTATTCGCCAAATACGAGATCGGCCGCGCAGGCCAGGCTTGCCATTACGAAGGACATCTTTCGCGCATGTATTCCCGCGCGAGCGCGGGCACGCGATTGGCACTTGTGGAGATCTGCGCAACTGGCGGCCGTTCCCCGTGATGCCCATGGCGCACAATCTGGAACGGCTGATGGAACTGGACCCGACAGACTCCGTGGTGTTGGTGTCCTTTTTGCAAGAACTGGCATCGACACTCCTGATGACGCGCCATTGATGGACAGGGTGGGTGGCGCGCCACGGTGAATGTTCGAAAACGAAACCCCCGGTCGACAACGGCTATCCTGCTTTTATCGCGCCCGAGCGCTTGCTGCGCTGGGTATGTCGGATGCGCGATTGAATGTGTTCACGCTGGCCAACCTGCGCCGCAAGATCGACCGGAGGGCTTTTGCCAGATCTGATCCGCTATGATCGCGCGGTGCTCTATGAACAGGGTAAGGCCGCAATTCCAGAGGCAAGACGCGAAGTTTTCGAACGTCCTATATGCCCGCTGGACCCGAACTATGAGGATGTGGAGAGCGGCTGGGTTTTTGCAGCAACTACTGCGACATTTTTTAGTGGGATGATATAAGGCAACCCGCAAACCTGTGGCACAACGATTTTGGGAGCACCTTGGAAAGATGAAAGCCAGCGGAAGCAAATATGCTCGATTCCTGAAGCGGCTCGCTCCCCAGTTGTCATTCCCAATTCTTCAGCGAACCTACAGCTGGACGAACGCCGAAATGTCAGCAGTCTGGGACGACATCAATGCGCGCGGGCAACGGTCGATGTCCTCGCTCATTTCGTGGGGGTGTTATCGTCTATGTGCCAGGCAGGGCTTATCAGGTTATCACCAATCAACCGCTTCTGGTCCAATCGATGGGCAACAACGACTGACTTCGGTCATGCTTTCTCGAGGCGCTGGCGAACGGGCGGCTGGGCGATGAAAGAGGCCGTAGACGGGTTTCTCGAGCGAAAAGGTAACCAGTTACTTTCCTGCTCAACCCGCTGAGAAGGGGACCGGCGCTACAAGCCTTCCTTCCTGACCCAAGGTGACCGGCGCGAGCCCTGCTGGCCATCATGAGAAAAAACCTATGCCGATGATGGGTCCATGCGGGTGGAATGGCAGAACTTTGCTTTCTTTGAAACCCGGATCGCGGGAAATGAAATGGAGATCTTGAAAGCGCTCTGCCAGGGGCTTGGCCAAGCTGATGGTCGTGGACAGTTCACTGACCGCGCGATCAGGACTAACCCGCAGCTTTATTTCGAGAGCATGAAACTCTACAGGCCGTGAAGCTGAGCAGGCGGACCTGATCCGCAAAATTTGTTCCTGATGGGGTTGGAGCCGGACCCATGCAAAAGCCAGATAATATGGGGACCACTGCACCCAATGGAGGTCAGCTTCCGCCCAAGACGGTTACATGGCGCGCACTTTGACGCCTTCATGGGCGGGCATTACCTACCTTGCGGACTGGCGAGATTCCCCGAACGCTGCCGCGAACGCTATACCGCGGTTCAAGGACTATGCTCGTGAACCATAAGTGGCGACGGCAGGAGTGGATGCACTTGTCCGAGGAATTCATACCTTGCCCGGGCATTACAGTAGTATGGCGCTGGGGAAAGAATCCTGAAACCAGAGACCGTCGCCGTTGCATTCGGATTTCTGCGAGGCTGAGGTCGAGTTGCCTTCCGTTCCTTGCTCGAACTGTATCAGCGATTTGTTAAGCAGGCTAATTGCCAAAGCTGATTTTTGCGTGCCGGTTCGCCTGAATCGAAAGCCTAACGTTTTTCGACGCGCCATCTGCGCCATTCCACGAAACTCATTGGAACAAAGAACCTTCGGCAACCTTTGGCCGAGTATTGCGGAAGGAACCGCTATCTGGGAGAGCATCGAAGCGACTTCATGAACCATGCCCGTATCGACGGCTTTCCCGATGACGAAAGAGTTCCGCCGCGGCATGGCCCTTCGCGATCTCTACAATTTCGTAGCCGGTCCCTACCTGGTTTTGCGCCGTCCTCGAAAAACTTTGATCGCAAGTAGCGCGTTGCTGTCGATTGAGTAACACGGTCGAAGGCATTCATGCCGCAGAACCGGAGAACCTATCGTCTGCTTGGGCGCAATGCGCTCGGCGGACTGGAAAAGGGTGCGGAAACCTTGCTGCATACGGCGGGAACCTTACGCTCACAGGCTAATAAACGCCGAATATAGTGATCGACGCGTTTTCCCGAAAGCGGGACATTGCTGGCGGATTCCCGGAGAAAGTCGCTTGCGCCTAAACGAGGGCTTTGGCTGGCGGATTGATACTTGGAATGAAGATGCAGATCGCGAAGCAGGCTGAAGCGACTGACCGGCATCGCGGTCAAGGTCCCCGGGATTGCGCCACAGCTGTCGCCTTATGTCCTCGAAGGCCTATCTTGCCCCAAAGCAGACCGCAAACGGAATACAAACACTTGCGGACCACACCGACTGTTGATGAGGGCGGATTGATGCATGCCACTGTTTCAGGCGCTGCGTCGGGAAATCTAGCGCTTGATCCTGCATGACCGTGGAGATCGTCAAATCCTTATCGCAATTCAAGGCGGGAAACAGAATGTGGGTCCGACGTCGTGGCGCAAGCCCGCGGCGGCTACATTGTCGCTGAACATGAAGTTTCACGGATCTTCGCGATCCAAAAGGGGATCACTCGGGACATGACCAGCATTGGCCACTATGGCAATGGCGATTGTCGAGGTTGCCCCTTCAAGGACTTGGACGAAACTGCCTATGTGATTGTCTGATCCGCCAGTCCGCTGGAGCAGCAGATGGTGATTCTGAGGAATAAGCCTGGTTCTGGTCAGACGCAATAAACAAGAGATCCGTCTTGATCAAGCCTCTTTAATACCTCCAAATTTCGTTTTGCTTGATGAGGGCGTTGGCGAGTTCACAGCTTTCGCATCGAGCGCAGTAAGGGCGAACTTTTGGTGGCTTTCCAGCTTAATCATAGGCTTGATATTTTGCCCTTGAGGTCAGGGTTGGAATTCATCGCGATCACAAGGCTTGGCAAATGTAGAGGGCCCGTCCCTCACTACTTTGCGCCCAACCCTGAATGAATGATTTCCCCGCATTGTCCCAGATTGCCAGTGTTTTCATCGGGCGCTACTCAGTTTAAACAAGCCACCTGCTTTTCGGTCGCATAC
>Ga0163217_1083456_pt1 | contig 17864 bp, 24 predicted proteins | sample SynspAceP_FD_185933 | JGI IMG/M metagenome (GOLD analysis project Ga0163217, IMG submission 185933) | Saline lake microbial communities from Ace Lake in Antarctica - Synechococcus sp. Ace-P (PacBio error correction) | ecosystem: Environmental > Aquatic > Non-marine Saline and Alkaline > Saline ...
ACGCGGTCCGCCACGCACAAAAAAAATGGTTGGGAAGGAGAAAAAAGGACATTCCGGGGGGGAATTATCGCCAGGCTCTGATTGGTTAAAAAAAGCTGAAAATATCCGAAAATGCCAATGGCCCTGCAATCTTCAAATGCCGACTAAATCCCTCCGCTTTGGTGGCAAGGGAACCTCCAAAAACAATCTGTCGTATGGCCCCTGCGAAGCAGAATTGACATCCATTACTTGGAACCATGAGGAACCTTCCCGAACACTTGTAAGATCAGGGTCGGCCTGAAGCGGCGCGGTCCAAGGTTTAAGCGCTAAGGGAAATTTGAATTGAACTCAATCTGCCGCGCATTAGAATGTTTTGGCCCGTGCCGGAACCGAGGCCAAGATTCGGCCAAAGCCCATGGGATAAACGTGCCCTTCGGAGAACGCATTCCCGATACACGGCCTGGATCCAGGCCCAAATACGCGTAAATGCTGCAAGACGATGAGGGGTTTCGCGCTGCTGACTCTGTTTAGGACACTCCGCCACGCCTTTGCGCCTGAAAAGGTGATGTGGAAAATGCTTATTTGACCGCTTCTTACCTGGTGTGGAAGCCATCGCGTTCTCGCGCGTAATGGTGGGTCCCTGGATCTGGGGCTTTTCTTGCTCTGTAAGGCGATCGTAGATGCGCAATCGGGGCGGCACCATCTTTCTGTGGCCCGCCTGAAGTTGGCGGGTGCAAATTGTCATTGATTGCCAAAGGAAAGCAAAATGACCACTGCGAGCATCCTAATCGTTGAAGAATGAAATTGCGCGCTTTGCAGAAGTTCGTGGCGGGATTACCTGCTTACTGAAGGGTATGAGTGTTCGAAATGCTCAGTTACGGGCGCGGGTGCTGTCGAGCTCGCACAGCAAGCAGTATGATCTGATCATTCTCGACTTGAAATGCTGCGGCGGTCGACGGGCGACGATTCTTGCCGGGATTGCGCAAGACATTAGATGTGCCCGATCATCACTGACGCACTGCGAAGGGTTGAAGAAATCGCCGCACTGTTGGGGCCATCGAGCTTGGGGGCCGATGATTACTATGCAAACCTCTAATCCCGCGTGAGCTTTGTCGGCGGGTCAGGGCGGTCTTGCGGCGGACGGACCAATATTGGCAGCCCACCGTAAAGCCCTGTCACGAACGACCGCCTTATCCATTAACGGCGAACAGGTGGCAAGGCAACGCTGGATGGCAGCCACCTCGATCTTTAACGCGTCGCGAATTCTCGGTGTTGCAAGCGTTGGTTCAAAGGCCAGGCCCGCGTTTTTTTCGCGCGATCACTGCTCTCTCTCGCCTTTCCGCGACGACACAGAAGGTCTTTACCGAACCGTCGACAGTCCAGCATCCGAAATATCCGGCGAAGATCGCATCGGTTCAGCACTTGGGACCTCGATCCGCTTCTGTCCTATGGCGTGGGATACGCGTACGATGGATAAAGGGGCTGCACGCGCCTTATCGCTCCGAGAATTGAAGCCACAAAAGCTACAGAGCTTCATTTTTTTAACGATCTGCATTTTCGCTGCAATAATTGCTGCAGAACTCACTGCTCCAAGAGAACATGGAAATAGGATCCTTGTGATATGGCGACTTAAACGCCACAATGGAGAACCTACGATTTCAGTGATAAATTTCGAGCACGACGCGCGACAGTCCGCGGCCCAACGCAAGAATCCCGGCTTTAACCGACAACAGTACCGCGCTCAAGGAAACCAAGTGTTATCCTCGCGAATCACATTGGCCGCAGTGGCTTCTGGGCGCGCTGAAGCATCTCGAGCTGTTGTGCGGGCTGAAAGCATGCCAGTCACCGGAACGCAAGGATCGTTTATGCGCAAGCTGGGCGTCCGGTAGGGAGCGCGCGCAGACCGCACCCGCCGCGCGAAAGCAATAAGCGCTTGTTTGAAAATGCGCAGCCGAAGGCAGCGGCTTGTTGGAATTCTCAGGTTCCGTGACGGCGAACGCGTGTTCAGGGCACCTGTAAATGTCCGCCCAAGTCCGGAAACAGATGTGCCTCTTGCCGTTGCGCCCCAGCGAGTATGCCGAAAAAGGGCTAAGCTCCCTCCTGAATCGCCTTTCGCAACGGCAACCCCACATTGGGTTGTCCGGTGTTTTCTGTAAACGTCCTGATAAAGGATTTGCTGAATGAAAACGTCTATGCTTCACCTTTCGGCGGGCCTGTTTGTGCTCGCCTCGGTCGCTTTTTGGTCAAGCGGGTCTTTGGCCCCATCCCGACATCGAAGAATTTGCCAAGACGGCTTTGCTGAGCAACCTGTTGACGGTGGAACTGCAAACGCTGCGAGGACGGCCCAACTAGCATCGAGCTGCTACAATAATGCACGGTCAATTAGCATGCCGAAAGAGACTGTGGACAGTCGGGCCGTGCGTCCAGCGACACGTGACGACGCGGGCGGGATCTGGGACGGACTTGGCGTGAATGCGCAAGGCTGTAGCCGCGTTGATTGGGGCTTCCTTGGGATGCTGGATGGCTTGGCTATAGGCTTCTTCGACAGGACGGAAACCGTGCACACGTCGATAACGCGACCGAAACGGCCATCGGTCGACCACGCCTGCATCAATGTATCTGCGGCGAAAGCGTCGAGATCACCATGCTGCTACCGGTGACAACCAGTAATGGCAGGAGCCCCCCGCCCGCTTGGCACTGTCTCCAAGGTCGGGGCGTGGCGCTTGATGGTTTGTGCCGAATATTCTCGGACGCGCCCAGCATTCAGCAAACGGGGCAATACCTGCCAGCGCTTGATACTTGTTGGCGGTATTATCGACCCGGCGGTTTGGTATCATTGGCATGCCAACGTCGACGGACATAGAAACCGCTTTTGAAAAGCAAGGCGTCGCCGCAAGATTGTTGCATTGGATCAAGATAGCGCCGCGCTGTTTTCGCTACGCATCCGACGGTCACGCCATGTATGGCAGCAACCGAAAGCGGATGGCGCAGAAGTCACGGGTCTTGAATGTCTTGCAACGGTCACATCGGAGCGCGACACCCACAGGGAATATATCCATTATCATGTCTATCGGATGATTCCCGAACCTGCCGCATTCTGGTTGGCGGCAAGCGTGGGTATTTCTCAAACAACCGCAACTGCAGGTGGCGCAACACGGCTGGTGCAGACGGGCGCTAATGAACCGCCACGTCCCGGCGATGGCACGTCGGGCAGATGCCTCCGGGTTTTTGCTGAGGCTGCAGAGACGCCTGGGGGTAACCCGAAAGAACTGGTGGCGGTGCCTTGGGCGACCCCTCAAGCCTGGACGGCCCGATATGTCCGCTGCGGCCAAGGCCTGGGCATGCACCGAAGATGCTTGCGGGCCACCCTTCCACACCGCCCGACCATTAATGACTATTAAGAACAGGATACAGTTCACCGAGCAGGGCTTACTTGGCTCCGGTGCCGTTTGAGGAAGATTGAGAATGACTGTGCACGAAGCCAACCAGTGACCTTTTTGGCCGCCGCTCGCTTCTCATGGGTCTTGGGGCACCGCTTTCAGCTGCCAGCCGCGTTCAGATCCCCTTGGAAAACGCGTGTTGCAACCAGACAAATGATCCGCTGATCTCGGTTTCGTCTCTTTGCGGATGATGGGCCGGTGAATGGCTCAAACACCTGCATCCCCCGCAATCCTCGTCGGTCTTTCCGACGGGCCGAACGTGCTGGCCTATCCGGCGGCGGGTGAGGATGGTGCCTTTGGTGCACAGGAGCGCTTGTTGCTGGTCGGCACGGGCGACAGACCCGAACTTTGACCTGGTGACCGTATCTTGACCGGAGCGCTGATCGCGCCATTTGGCGTTTATGGACAAGGACCTATGACGAGGCTTCTGACCGCGTTTTTCACCATCACCAAAAGTGATGCAAGTGACATCAATGCGGATGCGTCCATTTCAGGCAGTTCCTTTCAGCGACGCGCTTATATGACACTTCTCCGCTTGCAGTGTTGATCGCAGGAAAAACACCCCACCCCTGTTCCTCCGTCCGCCCAAATTGGCGCAAAAGCAAAAAGCGGGAAGTAGTCTGCTGGTCCGTAAACCATCGGAAGCTTTGATAGTGCGCGAGCCTCATCTGGGACAACTGGGTGCCATCTGCCTGCCGCAGTGCAATACGATCTGTTTCGCAGTAATAATGCGGGCGTCTGCTGCAATTGCCGGGCCTCTTTCGCCCGTGAACCTGCGATACGTGTGAATGAATAAAACCTATGCGGAACACATGTCGACGGTGGCGTTTCACGGATGTCAGTTTCTGCGGTACCTAATTTCGCGTTCAACAACACGTGATCAGAAGCTGCAAGGCGGACATATCTGACGTCCTCATCAACAACACGCTTAACCCTGCACTGAAGAGCCAGTAAAGATCCGCGCAAGCATCTCGCAACAGCGCTCACGAAACAGGCAAGAGCAAAAATGCATTGCTTACGGTCGGGCGACGCAGCTTTACGCGCGTGAAAAGGGGGCCCGCTTTTTCCGGTGACATCGATCGATCGGAGTTCGGGATCGTCTATGATCCGTCCGGGATCGGTTTTCATCAACTTACTATGAACGCCCTTTATCAAGCCGGGGCGGAGCGGGCGCAGAATGGCGCTCTTTTGGACGAACGGCATAGGAAGAAATGGCGATAGAAGAAGTAGCATCCGAATCCTTATTGATTAGGTCAGCACCCCCGAACTTGCGGAAGAACGTAAGCCGCAAGGGGCCGGCACCGCAGAAACAAATGGCCTGAATCTAAGTAAATATCCTGCGGATTTGGCAAAATCCCAACTTTTGCGTGCACATTTTGGCTTGCGATCGTACAACCCGCAGAAAGGTCCGGCTCTCGCGCGTCGTCACCAGGCAACTTCCAGCCTTACCGAGCCGTTTCGGAGGGATCAGGCAAACCGCTGCGGCGCAACTTCCGAAAGCGGGCATAAAAAATATGTCTATATAAGACTGACAGAGATTAACCTTTTCGAGGCCACGTTTGCTCGGTATCGTTTGCTATGCGCGAAGGGCAACCAGCGTAACTTTAGTGCCTTCGCTAAGGTTCCCCACCAATCCAAAAAGACGCCCAGACGGCGCAATCCTGATACGCGGGTAAGGTAGAGCGCTGAGATATCCAGTGGGGCGGCGTAAGTCCGCCGGGAAACAGCTCCAACCCAATCGGCCCCGCCCTTCGATGTCATCTGCGATCGATGAAATCGAAAAACCGCGCGAATGCCAAGGCCCGCCTAATACCATCTGAGCAAACGGGCCTCTCCCCTTGCTCACAGTCCAGGGCGGGGGCACGTCACGGGGGGTGGGCAGACAGTAAGCGCAGCGTGTTGAATATGATCCTGGTGCCGCAAAAGCGCCACTTGGCTCCAGCCGTGGCCGAGGTCGGTTGGTGTTTGGGCCAGCCGTTGCGATCGAGATAATTCCGGCTCGCCACCACCAATTTCAACCAGTGCGCCCCAAGGGGCGCTGCAACAAAAGTCGCTTAGGCAGCCTGCCCACCGAATGGCAACATCCGCGTGACTGCCGATTAGGTCCACCAGCGCATCCGTCATGGTCAATCGACAGTGGATGTCCGGGATATCCGGGTGCGGAAACTCGGCCAGCCGCGGCAACGAGGACATGGCAGGACAATAGGGGAACCGGTGCGTTTCACACGTAGTGGTCCGGCGGGGGCCTGTCCACTTGTGGCGATCTCTTGCAGGGCTTCGCTACGATCTAAAATCTCGCGCGCTCAGCCAGAACGGCGGCGCCTTTGGGTGTGATTTCGATGGGACCGCGTGGTCCGGCGCAGCAGCGTGACTTTCAGCTGCTCTTCCAGCCCCGCGTGAGTCCGACCGGCTGAAGTGTTGGAGGCAGACACCCCTCTGCGCCGCGGCTGGATTCAGCAAAACCCCCAAATCATTCGACGATCCCGACTGAAGGCTGCCAAATCCCCATGCGTAGGCAATTCGTGCAATTTCCTGCAAATGTTATCTATTCCAAAACTTGTCTGTTTCGCATGATAACGACAGGCATAACGGGCGTCGACATCAAATTATTGAGAAAACCGATGCCACTTTGCCCTTTGGGCGCTTACCATCAGCCGCTTTGCCGTCGGAACGACGAGTTCGTTATCGTCGCTTGGCTTCCCACCAATTGCTGCCGATCTTGGCGTTTCCATTCTTCCGCTGGCTGCTGGTCAGCCTCTATGCCCTGGCGTGACGCATCGGTCCGCCAAGTGCTAACCGCCATGGCAAAGACCGTTGGTGCCGCGGGAAAAACGCTGTGCTGGCTCTTGGCTGGCGCTGTTTCACGCTCGGCAAATGCTTATCTGCCGTTTGCGCCCGATTACGGCAGCCTTGTCCTGCGCGCTTTATGTAACCGGCTTGGCGCACGGCGTGTTCTTTGCTATCGCCTCGACCCATTGCCAGACGGACCTTGTTGGGAAACCTGAAAAAAGAGGAAAAGCTCGGGGCTATTGCGCTGGTGTTCCTTGGTTTTGACCTGTTCGCGCCCTTGTGACGGGTGTTCCCTTGGGGACGTTCATCGGCCAGAAACTTCGGCTGGCAGTCCAACTTTCCTTGGCGTTGTTCGTGCTTGCGTAATCGTTCATGCGCTTTCTGCCGTGCCTGTTGCCCGCCAATCCTGACCAAGACCGTATCAGCGGGGTTAATTATATCATAAGCCCAACTACAGGTGCTGACTTCGCCGGCGCGCGCCTTCTGTTTGGTCTCCTGTCAACGGCTGTCGGCCCTATGGCGGCAACTTCATCGCCTTTACTTCCTTGCGCCGATGCTGAACGAAGTCACGGGTCCCTGTCTGCGGGCGCGGTTAGTCTTGTGCTTATTGCTCTACGGTGCATCTTGTTTGCCGTATGGAATATCGGCCGGTGGAAACCTGGCTGGACCGTAATCGGTGCAGTCGCGTCCCTGACGGTGATTTCTCTGGCCTTGCGATAATCACTAGGTTCCGCAACTTGGTGCCTTCCTTACAACCCGATGCAGCCATCCGCGGTTGCGGCCCACTTCTGGGGCGGCTTTGTCCTTCGCCAACAGTGCCGCCGCTGCAATCGTATGTCCGTGCAAATTGGCGCGCGAAAGTATCCCGGGTGCGGTCGATGTGGCATCCGGTCTGAACATCGGTGCGTTCAACTTGGCAATCGCCGGGGTGCAATGGGCGGGGGGCTGTCGTGGAAGCATAGCCTTGGCCGCTGCGCCCTACAATCGCCGCTGGTGTGTGTTGTCGGGAATTGTTTCTGGTTGCGCCTATCCGGGCCCTCCGATCAGGCCGCACGCGCGACTGTCGATGTGGCGTGCCAGGCGCGCAATGATGCAGGCCTGCCATCCGCGCCAATCCTGACCGCCACGCAGCGGGTCTTGGCCCCCTGATCCCGATTCGGCTGTTCCGGCCCATCCATTCAGAGCCGTATCGGTCGCAAGTGCTCTAAGCGACACAGGTTTCGTTCACCTGCACGCTGCAAGGGTTCTGCCACATCGCCTTGAACCTGCGCCAATCACCAGCGCGGAATCGAGGAACGTTTCTGGCCGCGCCCCTTTCCCGAAGGGTTTCGGCATAATCGATAACGGCGGCAGGCCAATGAACCCCTCTAAAAATCGAGGTTTGCTAACGTTCAGGCATTTTGCTGGATGAACTCGCGCGGGGTTTTCCACGACGTCGCCCATGAGCTCCTGGTAAAGAGATCATCCTGTCCTTCGGCATATCAGCCAAAGACTTGCAGCAGGGTCCGCGGCGTCGCGCGCTCGAGCCGTGGTTTTCCTCCAAAGCTGATCAAGGTTCAATTTCGCCAAGCCTTTGTAGGCTGCAGGGAGCAGGGCCTTTTCTTCACCCTCTGCGAGGATGCGCCTCAAAGCAGGTCATCGGACCGTGGATGAAGCTGGCCTGCGGTCCTTTGCGTAACCAGTTTGGCGGTCGTGCCATAACGCTCTTTGGCCAGATGCTCTGTGAAGACCGCCGGAACGCCTTTGGTTCGCCGGAGCGGAGCTGCCGGCCATCAAGGGTGCGGCTTCTTCCACGCCGCGCAGGATACGGGCGAGAACGGAACCGCGTGGTCTTGCGTGATACGGCCCTGCCAACCGCGTCCCATTCCAGCCCCCGGGCAAAATGAGGTTGCAGACGCACGGCGACCTTTTCGGCCAAACCTTGGCAAATCGGAATCGAACGCGCCTGGAACAAAGGCACCGGCGATGGCGGCCTGTTTCTAGAATAATGAACGGGGATATGGGTCGGCAAAGGCCTTCGAGAACTACGGCGCATCTGGCGCGCCGGATCGACGACGCGGCCAGATCTGACCGTGAATTTCTTCGCCGTTACCCTGTTTTAACATAGCACCATCAATACCTTGCTGGATCAGGTAGTCTTCCATCCGCGGCTGGTCTTTCAGATAGACTTCAGACTTGCCGCGCGACACTTTGTTAACAAGGGCCGGCTGCGCAATATAGAGGTGGCCGTTCTCGATCAAGCTTCGGCATCTGGCGAATAGAAGAACGTGAGGCAGCAGCGTGGCGGATGTGGCCGTCGCCAGTCGACGTCCGCATCAGTCATGATGACGATCTGTGGTAGCGCAGCTTGTCGATGTTGAATATCGCGCGGCCAATTACCTGTGCCAAGCGCATACAAGGTTCCAGATTATCCTGACTGCCCAGCAATCCCGGTCAAAACCGTGCAACGGCTCGACTTCAGGATTTTTAACCGCTTCAATGGCAGAATTGCCGCCTGGGTCTGGCGGTCACGGCCAGTTTGCGTCAGAACCAATCCGGCTTGAGTCACCCTCCACCAGGAAGACCTTTCGGTTTTGGACGGGTCTTTTCAGAGCAATCCTTGAGCATTGCCCGGGCAAGGAATTCACATCCTGGCGTCTTGCGGACGGGTCAGGTCGCGGGCTTTTGGCGCGCCGCTTCGCGGGCGTGAAGCGGCTTCGATGATCTTGCCGACGACAATCTTGGCGATCTGGGGTTCTCTTCGAACGCATCGACAGCTTTTCGTTGACTCAAGCCTTCGACGGCGGGGCGCACCTCTGAGCTGACCAATTTGTTCCTTTTGGTCTGCGGAGCTAAAACTTGGGGTCCGGCACTTGACGGACAAGCACGCACGTCAACCTTCGCGCGCGTCATCGCGGTAAAGGAGATTTTCTCTTTCTTGGCAATGCCGGAAGCTTGAAGCGTAAGTTATTGATCGTCCGCGTCAATGCGCCCCGAAAGCCCGCCATATGGGCGCCGCCATCGGCGTTGTGGGATGGTTTTGTTGGTAAACGGCAGGCAATTTTCGTGGTAGCTGTATTCACCACATGCACCTGACCCCGATATCATCCTTTTCACCGGTGGGAATTGAAAAATCGGTTTCTGGCATGACAGAGGAATTTCGAGCGGTCGAGGTATTTTCACGAATTCCTTCACGCCGCCTTCATAGAACAGTTCTGAGTAGCGCAGGGGTTCCGGCAGGGCGTTTCGGTCCGTTAGGATGATCCGCACACCGGAGTTCAGGAAGGCCAGTTCGCGCAGGCGTTTTTCCAGGCGTTTCAAAGCTGTATTCGAGGTTCGATAAACGTGCTTGTCGGAGGCCATGAAACGTACTTCAGTACCCGTACGGTCAAGTCCCGGGCCAACAACGCTCAAGTGCTCTGGTGGTAAAGCGCCTCAAAGCGTGGATGTGTCTTTGCCTTGCGCCAAGATCGCAGCTCAAGCCATTCGGAGAGGGCGTTCACAACCGACACACCTACGCCGTGCAAACCGCGCCGGACACCTTGTAGGAGTTGCTGTCGAACTTAACCGCGCGTGCAGCTGGTCATGATGAACTCGGCTGCGGGAAACCGCTTCTTCTTGTGGATGCCAACGGAATGCCGCGCCCGTTATCGCCGACAGAATGGGCTGTCGTCTGTGGATTGTGACGTTCACGCGCATCCGCATGACTCGGCCAGCGCCTCGTCGATGGCCGTTGTCCACGACCTCTAGACATGTGGTGCAAACCGACCCGTCATCGGTTGTCCACCGATGTTTTACATGCCGGACGTTTGCGAAACAGCCTCTAAGCTTTGAGAACCTTGATTGGAATCTGCGCGTATTCCTCTGCGGGGAGCTGATCGGTGCGGACATATGGAAACCTTCTTTTGTTACCCCAATTTATAGTATTTTTCGCGCATGATTGTCACGCGCCTGACACAAGATTTTGCGTTAGATGAAGGGAATGAGCAAAACCTACGCGATCAATAGCGTGCCGGCCACAATGGTTGATGCGTTCCAGCGTGGCAGGTTTGGTCATCAGGCCGCGCAATTGCCACCAAAGCGGCGCACAGAGAGATTGCCCAAGCAGCGGAATTACGACCGAGACCGCGATGATCGCCCCCACATCAACCTGCGCGTACGCTGCGCAGACAAAGAAGCCCGGCAGCACGCCGATGTAGAACAATACCGCTTTGGATTGCCCAGAATGGCAAGCAAGCCGGCCCCGAAACCAGCCCAGGCACCTGGCCGCGTGAGACGGCTGTCGCGGTCGATTTTAGCGTCGGCATGGCGGATCAGCAAGGAGCCCATGATCAGGAACACAACCGCATTGCAAGTCCAGCGCAATGCCCCAACATGAAACATATCAAAAGACCGACAGAATCCAGCGATGCCCAAGCACCGCCACCGAGTGGCCCACAGCAATATCACCGATGCGACACCAATCGCGAGCGGCCAAGCGGATGCAAATCCGCCCGACAATCGCCCGCGCCATGATCGCCAACCACACCGGAACCGGGTGTCAGAAACAGGAATGAGCAGCGCACCGCAATACGCAGCAGGTTTCGGGCAGGGCGAGGTCATGGAGCATTCTTGCGGTCGACAATCCGTCGGCGTCCTGCACCTCCAAGCGTGCGCGCGCGGGCCGAGCGTGTCGAACAGTCTTCCCCGGTGCGGTCATCCAGGCCTGCCCGCGCCAGTGCGCTTAGTTTCTTCATACAGCGCGGCGCGGCGGCTTGCATCACAGATGTGCTGCGACCTCGTCGAGCAGCAACAAAGGGGGGCGCGCCAAATCCAGCGGCCAAGCGCGGGCGTTTGGCAAGGATCAAGCGATACAAGCAGGCGCCTTCTGCTTCTCCGGTTGACAATCGCGCGCGGGGACATCTTTAGCGCAATAGACGCCCTTCAAGGTCGGCACGATGCGGGCCCGATCAATGTCCGCCCAGCCGAAAGATCGCGCATGCGGTTAATCGCCAAGCGCCTGACGCAAGCCCGTCGGCGGTTTTTGGCATGTACCAAGATCAGTCAAGTGTGGGCGGTCGGAACGGCGGTTTCGGCCCTTGCGCCCTGCGCTTCGTGATCGCTTGAAAGGGCAAGCAACACGGTTGGCGTGATCGCGCTTCCGGCTTTCGGCCAATCTGCTGTTCCACGCGGCGACATACCACGAGGTTTCGCGCACGCATAATCTTTTGAGCAGGCGGTTGCGCTTCCCCGCATGGGCCTTCTCGTAGGCCGCGACTGATCTGCATGGTCAGGGCAGAAAGCTGAGGGTCATACGGTCCAGAAAGCGGCGGCGCCCTTCGGCCCCTTCGATCACAGACGGTTCCATCGACGGGATCAACCACAGCACCCGCGCAATGCGCCCTAAAACCGTTCTGCGCTATCGGGCTTGCCGGTCATAGCGCAGCTGTCGCGCCGCCTGCTTTCTGACATCAAGACCTCGATCTCGGGCCTGTCCTAAAGCTGTGAAAGATGTGCGGTGATTTTTCTACAAGCCCAAGCGCCTCTGGCCGGCGTGTCATATCCGATGCGCTCGACCGCCGCCAGGCCACGTCCGGCGACAGCAAAGATACCGCTTCGAGGATATTGGTTTTTTGCCCGCGCCATTCCGGGACCAAAGATCGAATATCGTCCCGCGCATCGCGTCGATCACCGCCCGTTTATCGCGAACGGAAATGGTCGACAGCGTCAGCTGGGATAAAAAGTAGGCCCGCTCATACGGGTGGTATGAATGCGTTAGATATTCGGCGTAAGCTGGCAGCGTCCACACACGCATCGGCAATAACGACATACACGGCAGACATATCATTGCCCTCAGCGCTCAGCGTCGGATCACCGGAGAGTTGAAGCTAGAGAATACCGCATTTTCACGATCTTAGCCTGGCTTGATCTCAGCAGGTTTTCGCGTTGAACACCCGATCTCGAGCCGTTCGTGTCCGCTATAGGCGACGACCAACTCTTTTCGGCTGCACCGTGTCAGGTGCATTGGACCGACAACAGCACCGACGGTCTTTCGTCCAGTTGCAGTTTGACGGCACGCGACCGTTCAGAAGCTACGGTCGCACACGGTCAACGGCGCGGGCAAAATCGCTGGCGTCGACTTCCATTTTATCGTGTGTTGCCCTGCGGAAATGTTCACCGCGCGTGTAGTCGGGGAACGTCCCCGTCGAAACTTTCGAAGTTCAGCGTGATATGCGGCGTGGCAAAGCGGATCTTTGGTCTCGACCACGGAAACGGCGAATTTCCATATCATCGTCATCCAGAAGCTTGCAGCAATTCCACCACGGTTTTTGCGGGGGGACGATCACGCCGGGCATTTCAGCGGCACCGTCCCGGCATGGCGCGTCGATGCGGGCCAGGCGTGGCCATCGGTCGCAACGCAGCGCAGAACTCTTGCCTACGTCGCTGTCCGAAATATGCATGTAGACGCCGTTCAGGTATTACCGCGTTTCTTTCGTCGCGATGGCGAATTTGGATTTGTTCCGAACAGCCGGCGCAAGCACGGGGCAGGGGCCTTGAAGTTCGACTGATATTCAGTTAGGTTGACCATCACGGGGAAATCTTCGCGTGGCAGCGTCGCGAGCGAGAAATTATCGGCTGCTTCCAACCTCAGACGCCCCGCGGCGTTTGTCTGCGGTCAGAACTGAATCAACGCACGTCGGCAGCTTGCGCACGATTTTCATGCAGCGTGGTTGCCGATACGGTGGTCGACGGCGCGTTCCACCTGAGCGGGTCTTATCGACCACCTCGCCATATCCAGATCGGTCGCGCGAACGACGCGTCGGAGCCTTCGGCCTCGATCAGCACGTTGGGCGAGAATTGGATGGTGTTGCGGCGCTTCAAGCCACTGATTGGGCCCTGTGATACGGCCCTTAATGCAGCGCGGCGGTCGATGCTTGAATTTCATATGCCATCTCCATTCCGGCAGTCCGGGGATGGGCAAACTCCCGATACCAATGTATTCACAAGAGTTTTGTTGACTTTTCAGCACGCCAACGAAAGGCCCGTCAAGGCCTTCGCGTGTGTTCTGAGCAAGCTGGTGCTTTTTTTAAGCCTCGAGAGACGGCGCAGCAGTTTCCAGATCTTCCCGGCGATCTGACCGCGTTCTGTTTCAGCTCTTCGATGCGTTTGCACCGCCGTGCATAACCGTGGTGGTGATCGCGCCGCCAAAGCGACGCCGATTTCGGCAGCGACCCGGCTGGTTCATCTTTTTGCACAGATACAAATGGCGACCTGACGCGGGGCGCGCGTAGCTGCGCAGACGCGTTGGGGCCGACCATATCGCTGAGGCGGATTGTAATGTTCGGACACTTTGGCTGCTGGATTCTTCAACGCTGACTTTGCGCTCGGACGCGCGGAGCACGTCGGCCAGGCAATCCTGCGTCAAGTCCATGTGATTCGGCGGCCCACCAGTGACGCAAAGGGACGAAGAGGCGGGTCAGCGGCCTTCAAGCACACCGGACGTTGGGTGGTGATCCGGTGTGCCAGAAATTCCACCGGCCTGCTCGACTTCGAGACCGGGGTAGTTCTTGCGCTGTGCATCGACCTTGTTTTGGGCAGAATGCAAGACGCAGTTCATAGTCGTGGGGTGCAGATCTAGACCAGACCACACTGCAGACGCGATTTCACGGGTCTTCCATGATTTGAATCTCGCCCGGGGCGCGGTCTGGCCGAAATATGAATCTGCTTGTTCTGGTCCACGAGCGCGTTGAACGTGTGAAAGAACTCTTGCCCTGCGTGCTGTCCTGCCGGCCGATGAACTGGACATCGTCCACCATCAGCACGTCGAACAGAGCGGAAGATTTCTTGAAGTCATCATCTTTGCGATGCGCGCAATGCCTGAACAAAACGGTACATAAACTGTTTCGCAGAGAGATACGCAACGTCAGCTCGGGTTTGCGGATCCTGAAGCTCTTGCGCGATAGGCGTGCATCAGGTGCGTTTTACCCAGAGACCGACGCCAACATTACAGGAACAGCGGGGTTGAACGTGACGGGGCGCCCCTTCCGGCAAGCGCGACGCGCGGCGGCGTGTGGCCAGCTCGTTGGGTTTGCCGACACAAAACGTTGTCCAAAGCTAAAGCGCCGCATCAAGCGGGGCAGTGTTTGATTTGGCTGTCGCAGGATGAGCTGCCGCGCGGCGGGCTTGGGGCGGGCAGTCCCCAGGATCGACGGCGGTGGGCTTGTCCATGTTGGGGCACAGCAAAATTTCAGGGCGGCTGATGCTGATGTTTTCGATTGCATTTCATGCAGCAGCAGATCGGCAAGTTCTGCTGACATAGTTGCCAAAGAAGTGGTCCGGCACGAACACGTGCAGATGCCGTCATCGATCGGGCCAACGGTCAGCGGGTTCTATCCAGGTCGTAAAGTTGTTCTGCCCGACCGTCTTAAAAGCCGGCCCCGAATTGGGTCGTCCACTCTGCCTGCATCTGCCGCCCTGCCGTCCATTCTTTGATGCGTCCAGCTCATGCGGAAACGCTTTTTTGCCGTACCAAAAAAGACATAAGACCGCTACCCGTCCCACACAGAAACCGGCCTGTCGTCCTTCGGTACATTTTACATAGGGCGCGTTGACGCGTGGCGTTTTGGCGATGAAAATCGCCCAACGTCGCTGCCGAACCACCGTTCGTCGTAATAATCAAAAGACGGGCAAATGTGCTGCAGCTAAGCAATCTGCCAGACGTCAGGGTGGCCTCTAAAAGCAGGCCATCCAAATTTCCCGACGGATGTTCGATATCCTAGCAAATATCTCGAACCGTTCGGGCCTGTCCCCCAAGCGAAGTGAATCGCGTTTGATACTGTTAGCAAATCTCGTGGACGTTTACAACACATCTTCAACTGACTCAGAGATTGTGCAAAAAGAATCTCCATTCCCCGTGATCCGAGGTGCGAACACCAAAAAAAAAGGCACCGTAACAAACGGTGCCCTTTCGGATTTTAATGTTTGACGTGGTGTCCAGTCGGGCTTAGCCCAGTGCTTTGCCCCGCGACGACCAGGCGCGACACTTTGCGCGAATCGCCTGTGTTCTTGTGGAACACGCCTTTGGTCACACCGGCATCAGCTCAGGCGAGCAGCGCGCCAGCGGCGGGCTTGTTGCGGCTTCTTTGTCACCGATTCTCAATGGTTCTTCTACCTTAACGCAGAAAGGTACGGACATGCGCGAACGAACGTTGCTTTGTTGATATGAAAACGTGCTTCGTTCTGACGGGCGCGCTTTTGCTGAAGGTGTATTTGCCATGAGGATCAGCCTTCCATCTTGTATGTTCAATTGGCGAATACGGCCGACACAAACCAATGCCGGAACAAATATCCGATAGTGATTTCTAGCCATAGCGGGCTGCACGCGCAGGTATTGGGGTTGCCTATAGTCCACCCGACGCGCAATGCAAACCGCACGCTATTTAACTTTTTGTCGCGGAACTGTGCTCGCGCTTTTCTAGGAAGGCGGACATGCTTCTTTTTTGTTTCCGTTGCAAACAGGCGAATGGAAAACGCGGCGTTCAAACAGCAGACCTTACGCGTAGCGGGCAACTTCGAAGACCTGTTTACCCGCCTCTTTGACCACCATGGTCGAGATCATGGATTTCTCGGCGAACTTTGCCGCGGCTGCCATCGTTTCTTCCATCAGCTTTTGACCGGAACCACACGTGACACAAGCCCGCGCGGTTCCAAGCATTCGGCCTTGCATGCCATAAAGCGGTCCCGTCAGGTCATATCCATTGGCTTTGGATTTGCCGAATCGCCCGGGTCCAGACGCTGGGTGCCACCAATGCCGGCGACAACGCCCAGAATTTGATCTCGGGCTGGCCCGTAACTTGGCGCTTTTCCGAACAGATTGATAAAGTCACAGCATCAATCGCCAGTTTGCCGCAACCGCCGCCAAGGGCATAAACGCCCGAACACGGCACGATGATGGGTTTTGCAGCACACGCATGATCTGGTCGTCTCTGGGGGAAACAGATCACCGCAAAGACCGTCGAAAAGCTTTGGTCGCGCATCAATGGCAATATCGGCCCGGCGCAAAGCCTTCTTCCGAGCCCGGTGGATCACGAATGCAGCGGCTTTTTCGTTTCCTGAGCCGATTTCAATGCATCGGCAGCTCTGTCATCAAGCTGGTCATTTAAATGCGTTTCATGTCGTCAGGACGGTTCAGCGTGACAAGCCGCGATGTGTTTGTTCGACGCTTCGACCGGATGTTTCCAATAAGCCATCAAAGAATGCTCCCTCCGTTAGAGATTACGCTTTGAAAGATCGTGCATAACCAGGGGACGGGTTTTTCAAGTTATCTTTGGCAATTGCGGCACGTAGAAGAAGGCGCCCGACTGCACGATGCGGGCAATCTGATGGTCGCAGCCTTGCGGTGCGGCAGGGCTGGCGCCCTCGCGCCCCGTACACGTCAAAGCTTGTGCTGGAAATAGCCCAAACTCTCCGTCAGCGGCGTTTTGAAATCGCGTAAGGTCGATCCACCGCGGTGATTGCTGCGTTTCAGGACGTCGCGGATGATCGGGACCAGCCCGCCCAACACGGGCCGCTGATATGCGCCGCCTTGCGCGCCGGGTGGATGCCCGTGCGGTAAACGTGTTTCGCCAGACATAGAATATTCCCCAGCCCCGCAGATCCGCGGTCCAGCAGAGCGGATCTTGATCGGGGTGTTCTTCGCCTTTCAGCGCGACCAATCAGGTGCGCCCCTTCGTTGGAAATCTTGCAAGCGGCCTCTGGCCCGAATGGCCGACAGCAGCTTATGGCTGTCGGCCCCCCAAACTTTTTTTTTGGCCCGTATCCAAAAGAATCCATCGCGCCAAAACGGCGCGGATCGTAAATGTTACCCTCGCGCAGCCGTTGCCCATAGGAAACAACAACGTGATCCATGTTTTTTCGGGGCGGGGTGGTCATGCAACGAATTGCCCCAACGGAATCGCCCGAGATCAGCATACCGGCCGGCAATTCCAGATGCCCAGCAGCGATCTCTTCCGAGGATAGATCCGCCAGAATGTATTTTGACCGCCTGCGCAGCTGGGTCACCCGTTTGTCCTGTCCAGCCTTGCGGCCATATCTGGGGGGAAAGCCAAGCGCAAAATCGGGGCGGTTTCACCTCGGCGGCGGGCAATCACCTGACCTCCATCACAGGGGGACAAACCGCGGGCGTAACTGTTTCGACCTCTGGCAAAACTCAGGCCATGGTTTTGTTTCCTTCTGACAATAAGGGCGCAAATTGTACCTGACCCCTCGCGCCCTATAACAAAGGTGCAGATTCAAAGGAACTACAAGACCCCATGACAAACAACAGCGACAAAAAACCACTCATTTCGGATTTGAAAACCGTGGCCGAAGGCGACAAGAGGCCCGGCGCGTGCAGGGTGGGTCTTTAACTCTGTGGCAGCAAATATGACATCATGGAACGACGTGATGAGCGTCCGGCTCCAACCGCGTCTGGAAAGAAGCGATGGAATGGATTGCTGCCCGCGTGCAGATCAAGAAGCTGCTGGAATGTCCGCCGGAGGCACGGGAGATGTGTCGTTTTCATGTTTCTGGCCGCCGCGGGAACGGGCCATGCCACTGTGCTGGATTTGATCCGAACCGATGCGTCGCAGGGGCAAGCGCGCCCGAGGCAGCAGCCGATGGCGGACAGTCTTTGATTGGGTTGTCGCGATGCCGATG
>Ga0163217_1018595_pt1 | contig 17863 bp, 23 predicted proteins | sample SynspAceP_FD_185933 | JGI IMG/M metagenome (GOLD analysis project Ga0163217, IMG submission 185933) | Saline lake microbial communities from Ace Lake in Antarctica - Synechococcus sp. Ace-P (PacBio error correction) | ecosystem: Environmental > Aquatic > Non-marine Saline and Alkaline > Saline ...
AAAAAAAAAAAGGGGAAAAAAGGGGGGAAAAAGGGGAAAAAGGGAAAAAATTCCGCCGGGCCCCCATAAAAGGGCAACTCCCGGGCCGCAAAAAACGTTTTTGCCAAAAGGCGCCGGGCACCCCTGGCCTTTGAAGGGGTCCCCTGGGTCGAGACCGATTTTTTTCCCAAAAAAATTCGGGCCCGAAAAGGGCGCTCTTTACGGCCGTGGGGTAAAAATCTTGGGCTGACACGGGAAACCTTTAGGGTGAAAATACGGGTCCATGAAAATTGACCACGGAGGCCCATTTTTGCCATAACTTATTCACGGTTCTATTATCGACCGCCCATCGCGAAACGCAGTTCTGATGCCCGCCAATGGGGTCCCGAAGTTCGTTGAAGAACCCTTTCTGTTGGAGAGAAATCCATGCGTTGGTTTGTCCCTGATTGCGTGTATGTATCGCCCTGCCCGAGTCCACGCCGTTTTCCCTTGCGCGAGTCGCGCCTGCAGGACAACCCCTTGGAAAGCAGGTAGCCCCGAAGCAGAGACAGCGAAGGCACGCCTAGAAACCATTAACGACGCAATCGTCGATGAAAGGCTTCAGCAGCGATGGCAAAATGAAGTTTTGATCAATCATCTGTCGGTCAAACGAGGCTTATTGCGAGGCAATTGCCCAAACGTGATCCGCTGATTGTACGCAACCCAATTGCAGGCCAGCCGTCTGTGCCGACCACCGCGTTTCCCGCCGCTTTGATGGATATGGGTTGCGACCCTGCCTATCCACCTTTTCCATCACTGGCTTCGACCCGCCCGGTACTGACCGCCACAGCTTTTGTGGCAGAGCAACTGCAAGTCGCTCTAGACTGATGAATATGAAAAGTCCAATTTTGCCTGCTGTCCGGCCATAATGGACTTTTGCATATTTCGCGCCTATCCCAGCCCTGGTCGCCCTTCCTTGGATGTAAGTTCGACCAAGTTACCGACTTCTGCTATCTTGGTTCCTGCTATTCGAATCAGGGCCAATGGGCGCAGGCGAGCACGCCAGGTAAAATACCCTTGATGCGGCATCACCATGGCTTTCGCCAGGAACATGCGGTCATCAAAGGCATTGGTTTGAAGGTGATCAAATCGAGAGGAAAATCAGGAAACCGCGATACTGCACTGAATCGCACTGCTTGCCAAACGCTTTTTGCATCACGGGCGGGGCCTTCGGGGAAAAGTTTTGGCAAAAGAACCTGTTTTGGCGCGGTCCCTCCATCCAATTCACGTTGCAACGCCTGCAGAATACTGCTCGACCAGTTGCTCGGCAACGCCGCGCCATCACACGCTAATTCCTCGCGTAAGCGCTTGCGGCCCCTATACGCGCCTGACTACGGGCGTGGATATAGCCTCACAGAAGCGCTCATCATCACTGAAGCAGCCGACCATCTTCTTCAAGCTGATCCAGTTGTCGCCTCACAGCACCGCTGGCGAAGCGCGCCGCGCTGTTGCAACTTGCGCAGCATTTTCCCACGGCGGCTGTTGCTCCACTGTCCGCGGCCAGCAAATCCAGCGCGGCTGGGCGGGCCTTTCCGTGCGGCGTTTTCCAGCTGCGTTGCCGGCCGAACATGCCTGAACAACTTACTCGGCAGCAGCGTCCAGCACTGGCTTTCAGCTGCAGCGTTAGCCTTGGGGTTGGCCAAGGCCCTTGGGCAGCAATTTATCGCGAATTGGCCTTTCATCTCGTCGGAATTCGCCTGGTTCTCTTCCATGGTATTTAGCGCGTTTAGCCCTTGCCCTGCCCGATCTTGCCTGCCCTTGTAGCTTATTACCGGCAACGGCTTTTTTCAATCTCGCCGATCTGGCACGCTCGCAGGTCAATGAAATCTCGGCATTGTGGTAGATACCCGAGCCGTAAAGTGATCTGGAATTCAGCCTGGCGAACGGTCGGCGCCACCTTGTTCTTGACCACTTTGACCCGGGTCTCGCTGCCGACGAACTTCCATCGCCTTCCTTCACTGCACCGGTGCGACTGAATGTTCCCAGGCGGCACCGAGGAGTAAGAACTTCAGCGCAATTACCAGGTAGTGGTTTTTCGGGGTTACCGAACATCACACCGATCTCATAACGGATCTGGTTGATAAAGATCACCAGGCAGTTTGGCGTCCTGATGTTACCGGTGATCTGCGCAGCGCCTGAGACATCAAACGTGCCTGCCACGCCACGTGATGGTCACCCCCATCTCGCCTTCATATTTCGGCCCTTGGGCACAGCGCGGCGACCGAAGTCGATAAATGATCACGTCCCCTTAGCGGGCGTTGGAGCGCACAACATGTGGTGATTTCCAGCGCCTGCCCTCGCCGGTGTCCGGCTGGGGAAACCAGCAGGTCATCACATTGCGCCCCCAATTTCGCTGCGTACTCGGGTCCAGCGCGTGCTTCGGCATCAACAAGGCGGCAGGTAAGCACCCTGCCCTTCCTGCGCCTGGGCAATTCACGGACAAGGTTCAGCGTGGTTTTACCCGAAGACTCAGGCCGTAGATCTCAACGCACACGCCCCGAGGCAGACCGCCAGACCCAGCGGCGATACGGCCCAGCGCGCCGGTGGAAATCGAACGGAATGGCCATGCGCTCATGATCGCCCATGCGCATCATCACCGCGCCCATTGCCAACTGCGTTCATCTGACTCAAAGCCGCAGTAAGGCCTTCTTTCCTTGTTTGTCGTCCATTGTGCCATCTCTTGGGTAGCGGGCGCCTGGGCGCTCGATCAACGGATAATTCAATAACTCTGCAGTAGGCTGGGCGAGCGCTTTCTAATAACCGCCGCACTCAAACTACTGTATATATGGTCAGTAATTATTCCACAGAATTTGCTGCCGCCTACTCCTTGTTTGATTAACCTGCGGACTGGCTCACAAAGAGCGCGCTCAAACCAGCTTCAGCAAAACCCTCAAGCGCAATGCAGTAACAAGTCTGGGCCGCGCCACTTCAACGGCGGCTTGCCCCTGCAGGCGCTTGCATGCACTGAAGGTTTCGCCCCCACGTGCGGTCCAGGCAAACCAGACGGTACCAACGGGTTTTTTCGCTGAGCCACCGTCCGGCGCCGGCGATTCCGGCTGACCTGCCACGGCCAGATTCGGCCTCTGCGGCTTCAACGCGCCCCAGCGCCATGGCTCTGCCACCGGGTTTTTCGCTTACCGCACCATGGGGCAGCCAGAATTCGGCCTCGCTGACATTCAGCCAGCGCGCCCTTGCTGTGGTTGGCGTAAGTCACAAAGCCGGTATGAAACCAGGCGAACTACCATGACCCGCGTGATGGCTTACAATGCGCCACCGGTTGCAGGATTCAGCGGGATGACCAGAACCCTCAAACTGACGCAATACGTTGTCCCAAGCCGGGCTGCAGCCGAGGTCGATCAGGGGATCATATGAGACATGCTGTCTACCCTCATCATTTTTGCGCTTAAAGCTGGCCGCGCTTGCGTAGCTAGGCGGCCAGTTGTTTGTCCATCTAAGTTACCTGCCCACCACAACCAGGGAATTGCATGAGCCGCGCCGAGAAAATCCGCCAAGCCACACACTGCCATGATGCAAACGCCAACAGCGTAACACCCCCGCCACACCTTTTAAATCGGGCCTTCAGGCTTTTACATGCGTCTTTATAAGAAGCGCTTTGATTAGCATAGATTGGCATTGTTTGGCGTACAGATTTGCCCCAATTTCTGCCCCCAATTGGTCTGCACGTTCTGATTTATACCCTGCCCCTTAATACTGTATAGTACAAACAGTATTAAGGTGAATAAATCATGCATCAGAAATCATCGGTCCTGCGGCGGTAGGAGGCACTTCAATGACAAGCGCGCTGTCTACCGGTGCTGGATCACATACACAACGTACAGATCCATAAAAGAGATTAATCCAGGGCGAACTGCCCTACCGGTGGCGGATCGCTGGGCTAAGGGAGTGGGCGCTGGAGGTGGCAGCTGATTGCCAGGTGGCCCGGTGGGCGGGACGATAGAAACGGCAGGTATGTTCGGAGCAGATCCGCACGCAGCAGATTGCTTGAGATGAAACCGGATGGGGTTGTGGCCTTCCCTGGCCAAGGGGAGGTAAACATGAAATCTGATTGCGGGGCTCGCGCTGCGGGGGGTGCCGTATCAACCTATACAAATAGAGGGAAAAGGCTATGTGCGGACGCTTCATCAGTACAGTGGCACAGATTTCGTTACCTTGAACCGGCTCAACTGGAAAGCACCCATCGCTTTAACTTTCCCAGCGACGAGCCGATAGAGCGCTCAACATTGGCCGCCCACTACCCACGGTGCCAACTTGCTGCACCTGGATGAAGACGGCCTGCGCATGAAGCGCGTGCTTGGGCTATGCCCGCACTGGGCCCGGGGCAAAGGCAACGAGGCCGCCTGCGATCAACGCGAGATTGGAAACGGCCGTCACCAGCAAATACTGGTCGACGCGTCTGGAAGAATGGCCGCTGGCCTGGGTACCGGCAGACGGCTGGTTATGAATTGTCAAGATCGGACGACTCAAAGCGAAACAGCCCTTACATCAAGCTGAAAATCAGACGAGCCCCATGTTTCTACGCCGCCCCATCGGCCATTTCCACCGCGGGGAGGAATGGGCAGGCAAGGCGACCCAGATGGCTTTGCGAATCGTCAAACTACAGCAAGCGATAAGGGCATGGTCGACATCACGACGGCACCCGTGGTGCCTGCCGCCAGAAATGTGGCCAGGGAATGGCTGGAACGTGGATTGGCACCGGAGCGCGCCCGAGGATATGGCCAGGCACCATGCCGAGCCTACAGAATCGTTTGAATGGTACGAGGTGGGCAAGGATGTCCGGAATGTTTAAGAACAAAGGACCCAGCCTCATTGACGCCATCTATAATCCAATTTTGCCTTTCAGCGAGTGCCTATATTTTCCAACCTCCGCCCATAGCAATATTTAGGCGAACGCTTTGCCGATTCCTGCCAACAAAAAAGTGTCATTCGTCGGGTAGATATTGCAAAGCATTAATATTTATGAGTTTGCGCCTCAAGGGTCAAGTCCGTCTAGCAATTAGCACCCGTTAGTGGAATCAATTCTGCAAATACCACAACATGTTGTGTTTAACGGTTGCGCCGAGGGCGATGTATTTCTAGGAGGGCAACGAAAACCCAAGGACCCCTTTGAGATGTTAAGGGAGGCCGGGGGGGGGGGGGGGGGGGGCCCCTGGTAAACGGAATAAACAGGCAAAAAAAAAGCCCAAACGCATTGCACTGCGGCCTTCAGGCTTGGTATGAAGGCGGTGCAGCTTTCAACCGACACCTAGTCACGTAAGGTCACATTAAGTTTTGTAAAGTCGGCTGTCAATCTTGCATATAACTATGGCCCACCACGCATGGGATCAAATTCTACTGCAATCGTTATGGTTTACAGCTGGCTATCGAACTGCCTGCGTATTGCGCACACATTGCTTTGAAATCGTACCGACTACCTCTAACCAGGTAAGTCACTCAGGGGCAAGGGACCTGCCCGCTGAATACATCCCTTAACCTTGGAGGGCGCAAAGACTCCAAGCCGCCTCACATCATCCACCCAACCGCCAATCCTAGTCACCGTCAAGCGGCCCCGGACCCGGCAGGGTAGCACAGCAACCAAGGTCGCACTTCATTACCGGCGCGGTGGGGCAGGGTCCGGTTGTGTCGGGGCCGTGGCGTACGAGCACGCCGACATGCATGCAAGGCACAGGCAAAGCCAAAGTAATCCTAGGATTGGTTTTGATCATTACGCTTTAATCTCCTCAACTGCCCGGTCCTGCCGGCGGCCTTGTTGTGTAATCGTCTGCTTGCAGGCCGCTTGATGCCCCGTCGATACCGCAGCGCGGTCAATCTCCGCGCTGTTGGCCTTCCAGCAACCAGAGCCTGCATCTTCGTCAGCTCCTGTTCCTTGCAGATCCTTCTCGGCCCGCTCGCGCCCGGCTGCAAACCTGGCAGCTCCAATGCGTGGGGAGACGATCCACCAGGCGAGTGGCCAACGCAGCACCGCCAACACGCCACGCCGCCGGCCACTGCAATCAACAGCTTGTATTAGTCGGCAACGCATCAACCTCCTGCCGCCAGCAATTGGCCAGCACCTCCCGCCAGTTGCAGCTTCCAGCGCTTGGTATAGTGTCCACGTCGCGGCTGGTTGCTGATGAGAACAGCTTCCACGATCGTCCCGCCCCCGATACTCACAAACGCCAGCCGGCTGTGCTGCCGCCTGCCTGCACCTTTCGCCCGCAGGTTGCGATGCCCAGTGTCCTCCTGATGGCCTTGCAAAATGCGCAGCACCCAACTCCATTCTGGCCCGGCCAGCTCAAACGTCTCAAACCCCGTACCGTCGGCAAGTGGAAAAGCATTGCAATGCCCAACTCCAGGGCATATCGTGGCTGCGCCGCCCATCCGCCAGGCCTTCGCCAGTGGGCAAGGTTTCTTGCCCACGCTCCCCGTCTTGGGAACGCCACCGCCCCGAGCGCGCAAAAGCCCCGGCCAGCAGGTCCCGAAATTCCCAGCACGATGGTGGCCCTCGGTATAACGTTTGCCCACACGCCGGGGTCAGCATCGGAATGTCCGGCGCTGATAAACAGTGTTTTTGCTTGCAATTGGGTTTGCTCTGAAATCGCAGGCATAAAAAACCGCCATGAAGGCGGGTTTATGTGAAAAGGTTCGCAGAACGCAGGCGGATTCAGCCGGGCACATACGTTAATTTTGGAGAAGGGACTTCTTATGCTCATACTCCACGCGCGAGATCGGCGAAGCCAATCACCATCCGGCGACGACCATCACCATCACGGTAACTCAAAGGCGAGACGGCGCCCAAACGCTGGGCAAGCTCGGCGTTGATGCGCCGAAGCAAATGTCACGGTTTCAGGCGTGAGGAGATTGCTGGGCGCCCGCCGATGGACGAAACACTTCAGAACTAGCCGCTTTCGGAATCATCCCTGCACAAACCCAAACCGCCCCAGTATCGCAACCTTGCAGCCCATGAGTAAATCAAAGCATGCGAGGCATTGAGCCCGCACTATGCACTACTGGCCTACTTCTGTTCCAGGTCAATTCGCCGGTGCGTATTTCACCTGGCAGGCGCTTTTAGGCTGCGCTTGATTCGGCCAATAGAAATCTTTTGCGCAGGCGGCGGTGAGTTTGCCCATATGCGGTAACCCGAGAAAAATCCAGGCCCCGGCCATGGTGGTGCCGACGGGAAAATATCTGTTTTTGTCTTGCTGTTGGTTTTTTAAGGTGCAGTTGGTCTGCCAGCCAGGCTTCAATTTCCGAGCCTCAAGGTGTGCAGGTTTGCTTGTCGTGGTGGATGATCACGAGTCATCCATGTAGGCACGTAATGGCGACTTTCAGGCGGTGCTTTAACGTGCTGGTCCAGCGGCATCAAGGTATAACATTGGCGAACCAGTTTGGGCTGTGAGGTTGCCCAGCGGTATGCCGGTAGGGCCTTGCATCATCAGGCTTGCTGTTGAATCAATAACGCCGTCGATCATGATCCACGTCGGCTTGCAGGTGATGCTTGCGCGTATCAAGCGCTTCCAGTACACCCGTGATCAATTGCTCCTGAAGTATTTGCTGATGTCCGCCTTCAGCGCATAAGCCTGCCGTGCTGGCGCTGTACGCGGCGGGAATGAGTGCCTGGGCGTATGTCCGGCGCCTCTATGGGTTGCCCTTGCCAGCGCCGCAGGCGTAGCTGTGATCTATCAGCTGGCGAAGCAGGGCCTCAATGATGGCCGCAACCAGAGCGTGGTGCATCACTCGATCGCGGAATGGCAGCGCCGCGCCTTCACGGTACATCGGGCTCATGCAGCGTGAAGTGCGGTTTCGCCCTGTTTTTGCAGGTGCCCCAACACCAAAGTTGGTTCTGCAGTTCTATCAGATTCCTCTTCCAAGTGTAGCCCGTACCGCATTACTTTGCGGCGCGCCCGGCTTTGGCCCTGTGCTGCTCGCAGCCAGGCACGGTACAGATTCTCAAAGTCGTATATTTGTTCAATCAAATTTGAGGAAGTTTTCATGCTTCCTGCTTTTGGGTCACAGGGCCGAACGGTCGCGGGCTACCTGACGGCCTTGTCTGTTTAGTATTTCCGGCCTTGCGCCCGAGGAATGGGCGTCCTTTTGAAGGTGTGCTGTCCGCGAAGCCCTTAGGCTTTACGCGCTTCTGACGATCCTTCAAGAAGCGGGGCGGGCCAAACCGATGTTCGTGTTCGCGTTCGAGCGGAGTGTTGTTCAGGTCAGCGTGGAACACGCCAGCGCCGAGCCATTCGTCCAATTGCCGCCACGGATCGGCAAGCGCCGGGCGGCATAACGCCGCAGCCCTTACTACCTCTTTGCTCGCGTGCTCCGCAGCTTGTTAATCCAGCTGGCCCGATCAATGCGCCAATCTCATCATCTGGCGTTGCCATCGCTCGTATTTATCAAAGCTTCAAATACTTCAGTTCATGGCCGTGCGCAACATAACTGCGCACATATCAATCTCAACGGCCAGTTGCTCGAGCGTGGTTTTTCTTGTGTAACGCCGGCCCAGAATCGTTACTACCTCAGCAGCTGCCAAAGAGACTGGCGTATTTCAGCGCCCAGCACATGCCCGCTCAATACTTGGGAATTGCCGCAGCGCCACATTAGGCCGTGGCGATCATATCTTCACATTTGCGCCCTGAAGCTCCAGCCGCGTTGCTGGCCCGGCTCGGTAATCCTTTGCAACTCGGTCATGCGCGATCCTTAGCAGCCCGGCTATCGCGGGCTCAACAGAGTGAAAGATGCAGGTATCAGGCCCGAAAAAGCGGGGCGGGCCACCCGACGTTCGCGAACGCGTCGAGCGGGTTGAAGTTAGGCGCAGCGCGACCACGCAGCCGGCCGCCGCCATTCGCCATTGCCGCCACGGACGCGCACGCGCTCCGCCTTGTTAGCGTGATGTAAAAGGCAATCACCGCTCAGCCCGCTAGATTGGCCGCGGGAAACAGGCAGTGCGCCCTCAGTATTGTCCAGTGCGCGGGCTCACAGGCTGGCCCTCGCGGGTTGGGTCATACCCTCAAAAGTGCCCCCGCTATTACGCACAGCAGCGTGTAATCGCCTGAGCCCCGACACGGCGTAATGCCTGGTGGCCTGCCGATCCAGGGCTGAACCAGCGCGCCCCGTTGCGCCATCCTATAGCCGCGCCCGCCGTGCTGGCCTGCAGACAGATCCAGCGCGGTTAAAAGCTGCGGTCGTGCCGGCACTATCTGGATCCTCGGCCGGCCCCGGATGCGCATGCCCGGCCGACCATTCCCCCACTTGCCGTTCAGTCGGCTATGCCCCAGGGCGTGTTTGTCGTGGCGCACGTTTGTGGGTCGGAGCGGTCCTGGGTTCTCCGCGTTTTGCCGGAGGTACTGCCGGAATGGCAAGCCCGTCGCCACGCCACAGCCCCTGAAGCCGGCACGTCCGAGCTGCGGGCCGTAGCTGGTGTTTGCCGTTGGGCTGGGAAACCCGTTTTTGCAGGCACAGGGTGGCCCCCAGTGCCCGCCCAGTCTGCAATTGGTCATCAATCCCCAAGCCATTGGCCGTTGCTGCGGGCAGTGCTGGAGAAAGTTGTCGAAGTTGACGCTGTTCGACGGGATCTTCACCCGGCAGGCTCAAACAGGCTCCACGCTTGCGGATCACGCCGGGATACAATGCCAATAAAGCGCTGGGGCTTGTTTCAACACGCCACCCCACAACCATGGGGTTCACGCCGTCAGCATCGCCTAAACTGCGCACCACGTGCATATAACAGGGTTGGCCCTTAGTGGTGTACAGCACGGTATTGGCGCCCGCCGCTGGCCGCTTCGACGCTGCGGCGCAGCACGTCAAGTCACTGAATATGGTCAAGGCCATCAGATGGGCTCCTCTTGCCGGCGGTGCTTGCATCGCGTCGCGCTGGTTCTGGCTGCGTACAGGTAGGCGCTGGTAACATCATGGCGTGGTTAGATCGATGGGAAATGTATCGCCGGTCGGCAGCCCTGTGGGCGGGGTCCCCTCATGGGTATTTGCATGCCAGGCTCATAGCCGCAGGCTCAGCGGTGGCGGCTCCGCTCTTCTGCGCAAGGTGCGGCCGTCGCTCGCGCGTCAGGCGCTCCCCCACAACCTCCACCAAGCGGGGGCTGCTGGTAGCTGTTTGGCTACTTTTCCGGCGCCGCAGCCGCGTCCAGCTGTCCACCGTTTTACCGCAGATTCCGATGTAAAGTTCAATCGGGTCACCATGTTTGTTAGGGGGTGCGCTTCAGGTGTTAGTCGCTACCGCACAGGTAAAGGTAACTCGGCAAATCCCAGCAAGCACTCCGCCGGCCTCGCCTGCTGCGTCTGCCGCAGCAGGGGTGCGGGTGGAGCGCAGGCGCAGGGTGTCTGCATTGATATCCAGTGCGGTCACGCTACGGCCTTTCAAGGCCCCATCGTGGTCAGCCGTGAGTAGCCGTACTAGCTGGCCGACTAGATCCGCGTTGTAAACGCTTGGCCTAGTAACTGCTCCAAACCGCACGGCTCGGTGCCATCCACATAGTCAGGCGCGTGCGGCTGGCCGCCCATGTGGTGGTTGTAAGCGATCGCGCCACGCAAGACTGCGCATCTCTAGACATCAGCGGCTCGCTGGCGCGTTTGAGGTGTATGACACGCAATCAGAGGCGCAGTGCTATTGGTTACAATCACAATCCACAAACCCGGTACCGGCCGGCCGTAATAAAGCTGCTTTCTCCAACGGAGCCGGCAGCGCAGCCACTACCTTGTGTTGGCGAATCACACTCATATTCCGCTTGTCACCAGTTGTTGGTTTGGCCCTCGTGGTGATGGCTGACGACTCTTGTGATTGAGACGGCCTGCGTATCGGTCAGGTCATCCCAGCCAACGCTTGTTGCTGTGGCTGTGCGCCTGGCTCACGCTGCTGTCGATCTGCGCGGGGCTGGAAGCTGGGCCGGCCTGATCGCCGACCATTGAATGACAATGTCCATCGACTCCGTATTCAGCCACTGGTCCAGTATGGCGTCGGTAGAGCGCTTGTAGGCATACACAGAGGGGACACACTGCGGTCCCACGTGGCAATCTGCGCTGGCGTCAATCCACCAGCAACAGAGCATTGCGGGTCAAGCCAGGGCGTCACGTGCGGCTATGTCCGCCACGATCTCCAGGGCGTTTGTGTCCGGCCAAGGCGTCGGTAATGGCTGCAATCAATCAGCGCGTTGATCATCGCGGAGTTTGCCTACACCCCGTGCACGCCGGCCTTATTGGTAATGTAGCTTCTCGGCATAGCTGCCGTTTTCAACGTAATCAAAACGCGTCCTGCTCAAGCGCGACACGCGCTCGCGGAGCACATCATCTGGTAAAATTTCACCAATGCCATGTGCTCACCATTCAGTTGTCGACATTCGGCACGCCCAGTCTCTGATACTGTCAGGTGCCGCGGGGTTGAAGCTCAGCTGCGCGAAGGCCGAGAGACCGGCGCAAGGCTGGCCCTGCTCCCCTGCCGTCACGCACCAGCACCAACCTCAAGGCTTCAACATCCACCGTACCCCCGGCGGTTCTCGGTCACATCACTCAGCACACGCGCAGCACTTGCTCCTCAAAGGCTACCGGTTACGGCAACGGCCTGGTCCTGCTCGCACACAGGCGCTTCTAGCGTGTAACAAGCCGTCCATCACGCATTCCCCAGGGTCACCGCCTCCCTGCAAGTAGCGGTGCTCTGTGCCGTCTGGGTAGGCGCACTCTACCCAGTACCCAAGGCCGCTGTCGGGGGTATCACCCGGTCCGCGCTGATCACCCGCTCAATCGTGCCCGGGCCCACATTTCTAGGCCGTCTCCCGAAACTCAAGCTCAGCAGCATCGCCGCCCCGCCGGCCTTGTCGAACACACGCATCACCACCCTCAACCCGCCGGCCAGATCCAACCGGGGCTGATACAACAGCCTCACCGCCGCGGGGCTGCTGCCCCGTGGCGCTGATGCGGTTAATCTCCAGCGTGTCGTCATCCACCACCGTTCCCGGTGCGGTAGTTGCCGCAAGCGGCTCGCGGTTCAGCCTCTGGCATCTGCTGCCCGCGTCAGCCAGCAAATGCAGCTCTCAGCCGCAGGCCCATGCCGCGGGCACCGTCAAGCGCCCGGGGCACTGGCGGCTCTAGCCGTCACCGGCCGTATTCAAACTGCGGCTGCAATCACCCGCAGCCACGCTGCGATGGGTAGGTGCCGGAATCAGGCAGCAGGGGTACGTTCGCCGGCTGCATAAGCGGCTTGTCCTCAAGGGTATTAATTGCTAAGAGAGGGGGAATAACCTAGGACTGGCTGAGCTTCTCTTGCGTAATTGTAACGGTGATCTCGGTGCCTCCGGCCAAGGCGACGGGGGTCGTGCCAAGCCTCATGGTAAAAGGACCAGGCGAAAACCATTGCTCAGCGGTCTGAGAAATATCTGCACCGTTTATACCTGAGGGAATGCCCGGGCCCAGCAATGTCCGTAGTAGCCGGCGGTACAAGATCCTCGCTGGTGCCCCGATGCCTGTACCGGCGTACTGCTCCGGGTTGCCCACTTTTTTCCCACACCGCATGAACCCAAGTCCGATCCCGCCAGACCTGCAAAAAAGGTCCGGCAACCTTGATTAATCCTGCCCTACTCATCAGTCGCGTCAAAGCCGATAAGCTGTAGTCACCAGAGGTCAGCTACCAGTCAAGAATGTAAATGATTGTCTCCCGCCGCCGGTTTCAGGGCCTTTCCAAGCTCCTCCAGGCGCGCGATGATGTCATCGAGCACGCCAAGCTCCGCAGCCGCTGGAGCATATTCAGCCACGTGCCGGCCCGTCAGTCCGCCGTAGATCACGTCTACCCTGCCGGCCAAAGCTGACTCATTCCGTACCCTCTTGCCCTCGCGTGAGTGTCGCGGTGCCGCCGCGCCCAAGGCCCGTACGATTTTCCCACCGCGGTACTCACCAGTTCCCAATCGGCAAGGTCAGCCCACATAACTCCACCATCGGGTAAAACGCCAAAGCGGCCCGAGGTCGCCCCGGCAGGCAGCGAACGCTGCTGCAGGTAGTTGTTTTCAATCGCATAATGAATCCTGCTGTTAGAATGTACTCAACGTGAGCAACGGCCATCTCGCACCCCACTGCCCTGTTACCGCGCATTCCATGCGCCGAAAAGAAACCAAATTCATTTAAGCCCGCTGGTCTTCGTCGGGCCGTTATACGCGAACAAAGCCCGGCAGCACCTCGCCCCGGCAGTGCGATTTCTGCCAAACGCGGGTATCGGCCGGTCTTCAAAGGTAAATCGTAAGGGCCGGTAACTGCCTAAGCGCAGGCATAGCCAGGTTTGTAATGCACTGGCCTCACGACAATCTGCGCGCTCCTCCCGTTCCAATGTTCATGCTTAATCCCAAAGTTGACCAGCATAGCGCTGGTAGGCAGCGCTAACTGAATGGCGTACAAACTGCATCCAGCCCCCGAACACCTGGCCTGGTGGCGACCTACTACCACTGGCAAACACCACGTCCATCCAAAGAAGGCTTCTGTTGGTGCGTCACGTTTTTTGCAGTAACGCGCCCATCGCTGGGCGATTGCGGCCGACCCGGCGGTGCCACTATGTCGAAATTGCGCGCGTCAATTGTAAAAACCACAGCGGTCCCACGTATTCGCCTCCCTCTGCTGGCTGCCAGTCCCTGCGCTCTGAATTGGCTGACAACCACGGCCCGGCGTCAATAAAATCAAACACCACGGCTGAAGCACTTGGTAATTCATCGTTAGCTGCAGCGGTATCAGCGGGGGTTAACCGATTCAATGCGTTCCAAAAGTACTCGGTACTTGCCACGGAAAAGACTTCTGCCCACAAAAGCCCGAGCCCTGTCTATCTTCAATCAACGAGCCCGTAGTAACCGCAACGCCTGTCGAGGTAAGCCGTTGCATTTACTGTAACGAGGCACACATTTGCTCATCGTCCATAATAGGCTGTCCGCCAAGCACGCCGGTGTAGCCGGCGGACAATATTGGCTCATGGCTGTAAGCATACGCGTCGGACCTGCTTACCTCAGTCAACGCCACTCACTCGCTCACACGTAGGCCTTCCGTCTGTCGCGCTCTCAAGCGTCCCAGAAGGCAGAGGCATCAACGCCAAAGATATGGCGGCAGGCCTGGCCGGGTCATCACTGAAGCTCAAAGCTATCAGCGCCTCGCCCATGTCCCAGAGCAGTGCGCTGGCAACTGATCTCGCCGTCAATAGTCCCGTCAGCACGTATTCCCACAGCTCGTAAATGCAGTTGGTAGTCGCGCAGGCCAAAACCTGCGCATTACGGGGCCCGCGAATCCAACAAAAGCCGCGGTCGCCGTTGGTGGTTTGCATAACATGACGCCTTCGCGCGCCGTCCCTGCCACGCCCTCCCTGAGGCCCGGCGGCGGGGCTCAGCGGATTGAACCGCGACCGTTGCCACCACAGGGTTGGGCGGAAACGGAAATCCGGGCCGAATCACAGCGTACGCCCTCAGATTCAGTTGTCCGGTTATTTTGCCTGGTGGTTCACCAGTTCAACACGCCAGTTTGTTCGCCATCAAATACACCCCACCGGCCGGCGAATGGTGGGGCAAGCAGCCCATCAGTGCGCCACTGAGCCCCGCCTCATCCATACCGCCGCCTCTTCCCGGGGTCATTTCTATCGGCACGGCCCTGGGTCGCTATAGGTTTAGCGTTGCAACTACACCCCGAACGTAAATCAAAGACCCCAGGCCCCAGCTGAATAACCCGCCCATTATCTAGCGTCAGCGTCTCAGTCGCCCCTCAAACTCTCGCTTGTTATTGGCTTCAAGCCCATGCCAGGGCAAACAACCGGCGCACACCTGCCCGGCGCCCAACTCCGTTATCGGCTATCAAACATGTCAGTCATCCCCGTCATCAGGCGGCGGGCGTATCAGAAGGATCGCCAACGCGCAGCTCAACCACGAACCTGTTTCTCGCGCATCAAACCACAGCATTTTCAAGCACCTTGAGGGGCTTTTATCTCAAGGCAAGCAGGTAGTCGTATGAAAAGCTCTTGCGTGGTATCCCAGTAACTCCCGGTCCAGCACTGGCCCCTCAGCATAGGGGGTTGCACCTTCAGTGAAGGGGGCTGGCAAACGCCCCGCTTCCGTCTTTCCGTGCCAGGCCTGGTGATTACGCTCTGAGTAGCCCCGTGCCGCCGGGAAATTGCCCGCGGGCCTCGCAACGGGCAGGCGGGGCAAGGCCTTTTCGGGGCCCATCAGCCCCTGCAGCCTTCCACCAGGTCCCGCGTTTGCCGTTGCGCCGCGCCGTCCAGTTGCCCGTTCGTATGCGCTTCAGCCCGGCGTTGTTTGTTACCGCTCAACGCCTTCGGCGCGGGTGTCAGGTTGCCCCGTAATCCGCGCCGCGCGCTCATCTGGCGTTGCATTCCATCTCCAGTTGAATACAGGCGGTGCAACGCGGATCGTCACCAACTGCTCGCCACAATCTCGTTAACACGCCACTGCGCGGGTAATTCCGGGTCGGTACTGCACCGCCCGCGGGTAACCAGAGGCAGCGCCGGGTCGGCCGTTGCCGGATGGAGTAGCTACCTGCAAAGCCGGGCAGCTCTTTCCGTCATCGCGGGCTGCTGGAATGCGCAGGCCCGATCTGGTCGCAGCACCCGCATCAAATCACCGGCGCCTGGTCATCCTCAACGACCGGGGCGGCCGGCAGGGCCAGCACATCCGCCACGGCGGGCCGGCATCAACCTTGGCTCACTGCCATCTTGATGGTCAGCTGGCTTTCACCGGTTTCAATGTCTGCTTCTCCGTCAGCGCAACCACGGTGCCGGTCAACCAGCGCGCCCTGGTCCATGCAGCCGCAAGCGGCTGGCCACCCGTCCCACATCCCAGCGCCGTGCCAGCGGCACCTGCAGCTCACCACGTTGGGCGGCGCTGGGCCCCAGCAACTGCACGCGGCCGCGGCGTAACGCCGTATCCGCTGCGGCAATCCAGCCGCTCCTTGTCGCCGGCGCGCAGGGCGGTCTAAGCGGGTTGTCGTTTCTGGCGGCTCATCGGTTTTTTCGGTCTCGCGCTTTGGTTTCCCATAGCCGGTCAGCATCGTATCCGTATCCAGCACCACCGGTCGCGGGCAACCACCTCGCCCACGCGTCCAGCGCATCCTGAAATCACCAACCGCACCACGTGCGCTCTATGACCGCCCGCTGCGCCCAGCGCACCACCGCCACAAATTCAGCACCCCAACAGCAAGGTCGACGTTTTTGTTGTACCAGGGCGCTGGCTCATTGCAGGTCACCTGGCAGGCGGTACCAACCGCACCCAACTGATAAAACCACCGGCGGACTCCACGCATCCTCAACAATCGGCACATCCGGCAGCTTCGGTTCGAATCCTCACGCCAGGCGTTTAAACCCAATAGGGCTGGTTGTTTACTCCGTGCCTGGGTGCAGCCAGCCCGTAAGTCTGGTTGCGCTGCGGTAGGCGCGGGTAGCGTAATCAATTTTCCAACTCGAGACGTTGGTGGTATCGCTCAGGGTTGCAGGGCAATATCCAGGCTCTTGGTAAACGGTACTGCCTCAGCGAATCGAACGCCACGCCCAGCCGGGTCACCAGGGCGTTAGACGCGCGGCTGGCCGTTGCGGGCTGCAATTCAGCCCGGCGGCCGCGTGCTCATGCGCTCCAGGGCGTATCCAACGGCTGCGCCGGCGGTTTCCTCAAATAATCAGGCGACCAAACTGCCGCCACGGCAAGCATCAATCGCCTCTACCGGACATCGCCTCAAAAGCATCCTGCCAGGCGCGTAGTACCGGTGCAGCTCAGCACGCCGCGTCAGCACATCAAAATCAGCGCCTGCACCAGGGGTAGCCCGTAAACCGGGCGGCCTCACCACATCCGGATCGACCTGCCACACAACAAATCCAGGGTCAATTCTTTGCCGGTGTAAGCACGGATGCCTCACCGGCTCCTCACCCAACCAGGGCCAGGCTGCGACCATGTCCGCCCTCCTCGTCCCACTCAAACGCGCCACCGGCCCGGTCCAACTGGGCAGACCCATCCTCGCCACCGCAGCATGGCAACCCAGCGCAACAAAGCTGCGGCCGGCGTAATGATCAACCGTGGCGGCTCCGCGCCTAAGGCCGGCAGGCTGTTCCAGGGGGCCCGCTGTTCACGGCTGACTGTTCAGCATTAGCCCTCCGGCAAACGAGTTGCAACAGTCCACACCACCCGCCCCGCTTAGACCTCTGGCGCCAGCGCGCGATAACACGGTAAACATCGGGACCCAGCCACGCGGTACTGCACCGCACCCGCCACCGGCGTCACCGTCGCATCCCTGCCCCACCTACAAACCACCTCGCCGGTACCCAGTCGCGTCCGACCAGGGCATGCGCAAACACCTGCACATCCGGGCGCGGGTCGCTGGTCCCAGGGTTACGTCCAGGCCACCCCAAGGGCAATGGTCGCCATGCGTTTTGGGGCTTAATTGCACAGCAGCAGGTGCCCGCATCCAGTCCAGGGCATCCAGCCCGGGTTGCCATCCAGCCAGCCGCGGCGCTGAGTGATCAGCTCTTTGCTCCCAGTGCCCGAGCGCACCACTGCAACCGCCGCTCAGCCACCGTAATCGGTCGCGCCGCCCGCCTCGCTGTACCGTCCAGCTCCGCTGCACCACTGTGCAGCGTCAACCTCAAATACCCCCAGAATCAAAGGTGCAGCCATGGGTTTTATCGTCCTCTTGGATTCGTAGGTTTTGTGTACGCACAGCCCCGGGCCCAGCGTGCCAATCACATCAGCATCGCCATACCGTTGGGTCTCCCCGCCAATGCTCAAGGTGCCAGCGGTGTGCCGCTGGGGGAGTTGTGTTGCCCGCAGGCGCGAGGTGGCAATACGGCCAACGCCGCCCCACTAGCCGCCCTCTGCATACCTGC
>Ga0163217_1085644_pt1 | contig 17859 bp, 21 predicted proteins | sample SynspAceP_FD_185933 | JGI IMG/M metagenome (GOLD analysis project Ga0163217, IMG submission 185933) | Saline lake microbial communities from Ace Lake in Antarctica - Synechococcus sp. Ace-P (PacBio error correction) | ecosystem: Environmental > Aquatic > Non-marine Saline and Alkaline > Saline ...
AAAAAGGGGAAAAGAAAGAAAAAATTTTTGGGGCCCGGCAATCAGATCCCCTGTTCCCGCCGGCAAGACAACCCTGGGGCCCGGCTCCTTTCGGATCCAACCCCTTCCGATCCCTCCCACCCGGGCACCCCCCCTCAGCGAAAAAAAAAAAAAAAAAAAAAACCCAGGCGAAGCGTAATTTCGTTCAGTCTCACGTCAAACTACTTCATGGTGCGCCCCATAGCCCGAGGCATCCCAGCGATCCCCCCAATTCACGCAGCGCGGTGTGACTTCCACAGATCTCCCCGCCTTGCATCAGGGTGATATTCCGTCACGGTGGAACGCTCCGTGTATGCGCGTCCCGCTTTGACCACCGCCGTGCACCTCCAGCGACTGCAAGCGCTTGGACCAAGGGTGGTGGTGGGATGCCCGCAGCTCTTTCTTGAAATCGTCATAGCGCGACCAGTCCCAGGCCCCAGAATCACGGGAGCAAACAGCAGGTCCGCGACACCGATGATTTCCAGCGCGCCCGCAACCGAGCAGCGCAAGCCTGCAAAGGATTGGTTTCATTTGACATTCCTTTACAGTAAGCTCTATGATGAAGTTACAGTTCCGCGTCGTTGTCAAGGTGCCCGATAAGTAGAAATCGTGAGCGCTAAACGTGCTATATCCAGCTTCTTGCGGCCTCACATTTGAATTTGGCTGAGATTTCGGCTGAGGAGTGCAAGATATGAACTTGACGAATACCAACCCCCGATGCCACCGGGCTGGAAGCAGCTGCAGACATTAATTGGCCTCCGCAGGGGCCGCGCCGATTTGGCCAGACGCTCAAGTCCGCCCTGGTGGAGATCGCCCGAGGGTCACGCCGTGTTTGAAGCTGAAACCCGGGTTATACAGTGCCTATAACCCGATCTGCAGCGTGCACGGCGGATTCGCCGCAAACGCTGCTGGATAGCGCGCTGGTCTGTGCAGTCACTCCAGAACCTCCAAGGCTGATCAGATCCATACCACGCTGGAATTAAAGTGGCCCTATCACCGCGCAATCACGGTGGAGACAAGCACAAAATAAGAAGCGATTGGTTCGGTGATACTATGGGATCGACGAATACGGCGTGATGCCGAAGCCGATCTTGAGTGCAAATGAGCCGATTTGTCTGGCCTCTGCGACCCGAAGACCTGCTGTTATGGACAGACCGTCCCTAAGCTTCATGTTTTGCCGAATGAGACCCTATGAACCGAGCACATAAGACCCAGGAACTTCGCTTGCGCGAGTGACAACTGATCGTTTATGTTTACCAGGCATATCAAGGCCGAGCCTCGCCCTGGACGCGCAAATTACCGATAAGTCAAAATGGGCGCGTTTCCACCGCCTGAGTGAGGCAGGGCGAGCGCCATGGCTCTCGCCCTGTACCTGTTCTTTCCGGCCGACCAGCCTGGAGAACAACGGCGGCTTTTGTGCAGATTGAAGCTTGATATCCACCCAAGCTGGCCAGTGTGGCGAATTAACGCGGGGTTCTTTATCGAGCGAGCTGTTGCGCCGGCGCAACGAAGTACAACCTGAACGTCAAATCACCCAGTTGAACCAAGCCCTGGCAATCCTTCCCGCTGCAACCGTGAATGTGCCAGCCGGAATGGCTCGGTTGTGGTGCCCTATACGCAGTGCAGGTGGGCAGCCGCACCGCACGGACCTTGAGCTGACCCCCGCGACGGATCCCGCAGCAATTGCGTGATCGCCATCGCGAGGCGTTTGATGTGGTGTAATGCGTTCGGCGGTTTTTAGGGTTCTGATCAGTAGTCCAGTCTGACCCGCCCGGGTTTGAATAAATTGGCATCTAATCGTCAATACACTTGTCCACACGCGCAGGCCCATTAGGGCCATGAACGTGTCACAAGAGGAGATGGTGGTTTAGCCCCCATGATTCGATTGGATAGAAAACAAACCAGGCGGTTTTGAATGTGGGTGTTGGCGTCGCTACTCTGCTCGTTTGGGAATTTACGCGCAGTTGCTGTATTCCGGCTTTCGCCCGATCCAGCGCACGCCCAGGTTGCTGATCAACCGAGGTAAGAAAAGACCTGGATGCGCTTTGGCATCATCAGCAACATGAAAGTCCAGGAAGCCATCTACGTAGAGTATATTCTCGCCACCCTCAGGACTTCGCATGGCGATGTGATCTGGATGTAACGGACTTTGAGCAGGCTCCCACTGGAAAGGAACATGACGAACCAGGACGACGGTGCAGCAAGCCTGGTGCGGGCTTTCAACCGTCGAGTATACGTGAAACACTCCGTCAAGGACCCGCTGCTGTCGGTGAAGTTCATGCATATTGGTACTTTCAGGGAAGTGCTGGGCGCATTGCCAGGCAAGCGGGATTCCGATGCAAAATTAATCGGCCAAAAGGGGATATCCTCTTTCAAGTGGCCCTGAACGATCGGCTAATGCGCTCTCCTATGGTCGCGGAGCCCAACCGGTCAGTGCAACGCAAGCTTTCAACACCTGCCAGCGAATCAGCCTCAACCTTGACCACTGACACACCGAGTTCCTGGCAGACCCCAGGGCATTCATAATCTGCAGCGCCGCAGGTTAATTCAAAAAAGTCGATGCGATAACAGTACCAACTTTTCCATGAGTTCCAGTATCCGTTGGAAGCAGGATAGGCGCGAGCGTTTGCTTGACGCGTCACTCACTGCGCTGTTTCAACATACCCCTCGCGCAAAACAACAATCGCCCTGGTTCTGATGCAATGCTTCGCCAGTGTTGGCAGCAGGCCACCTAACAGTGCCAGGTAGGCTACCGCACCCGCTACCGCGCGCCAAGCCACCATAGATTCGCCTCTGGCAGCTTCAGAAGCGTCGCCGCCAGCGGCAGGGCAATCAAGGCGCCGAGGGCGGTGGCAAACAAGGTAGCGATCAAGCGTCAGCAAGCCTGACTCCAAGCGAGCATCGATAGGCGAATGGCACCGTGCCGGGCGCCCCAGGCAGTGCAGCAAGTTGGCCCTCGATAAAGCTGGCGCCTGCGGCTCCACACTGAACCAGTCGAGAGCACCAGCAGGCTGGCGTAAGACTGATCAGGGCCACTGCGGCTAGCCCGTGCGGTGGCCTGCGAGCAGATCGCCAGCGGTGTTGAGCCAGTCGGCGGTTGCCAGGGTATTCACGTTGGGAAATATTTCTGGCCAGCCATTGCTGTGACTGCCGGGACCGCGGGTCGCTTTGGTAAACCACGCCAACTAACGGCCAATCAGCGTGTCCTAGAGCGCCGTCTGCAAGCACGCCTTCAAACAGAAGCGCGTTTGCAGGCCTTTTTTGTCGAACAGAGCGCGGATCTCAGTGTTAGGTCGACCCTTAGACCAAAAGCGACCTGATCGCCGACGCTCAGCCCGAGTCGTTGGCTTCGGGCGGTCCTTCCATGGCATAATAGCCAGCTGACCTTCTGCGGCAGTGCAGTCACCATGCTCCGCCGACCAGCTCCAGACTTCCGGATTGCCAGACAAATAGCTGAGCTTGTATTCATGCGCCCTGGCTTCGCCGTCTGGCGCGAGAATCGTCGGCCCAGTAACTCGGCCGACAGGCGTCTGGTTTCTTATGGACCCCAGGCGGCCCGTAACCAGCGGCAGCAGTTTCGGTAGGGCCTTCGGATCCAAGAGCGGCCAGGCCGGTATTGAGTGCGCCAATCGTCAGGCAGCACTTCAATACAGAATAAGCGCCGGGGCTTCAGCGGGATGGTCCGTTCCGCGCCCGCAGCAAGTACTGACGAGCAGGGTGCAAGGCCGACCCCAGTGTCAAGCGCGGTTACCAGCGATAGCAACGTGGCACGCAAGGGCGATCGGGGCCGGTGCAAAGTTGGCCAAGGCCCAGTCGCCGAGCAAAGTTGCGCTCGGCAAAAGCCGGCCGTTTCCAGAGCCTTGCCAGGGCGCTGCAAGACCCTGATCAGCAATTTCAGCAAACCCCATAGCACCACTACGGCGAAGCAGGGAACATAAACCCATTGCGGGGGGAGGGCGCCAGAACCGTGGCGGCGATATACAGCCCTAACAGCAGATAGCTTGCCATGCGCCAACTGGCGTGGCTCATGGCGGCAGCTTGAACTGGCTTCTGACAGCCCTCCGCCGATGCCGCCAACGCTCTGGCCAAATCGCTGCAGTGCGAAGAACGTAGGGCGGAGTACGGCGAACAGCCAGCTCAGGAGCAAGGCAGTAACCCAAAGGGCAATCCACTGGCCGCGCTGCCTGACCAGGACAGCGCGAAGGCAATCGCCAGCCAAGCGTCCAGCGCCACGGCGGAAAGCGTAAGCCCGAGCCACCACCAATAACCCCGGCGAGGCTGCCAAGTATGCCGATCTGCAGCAAAATAGATATGCCACCAAGCGGCGCGCCGGCGCAAGCCCAGCGTCTGCAAGGTGCCGATGGTACCAGCTTCTCGTCCAGATAAGCGTGAATGCTGTTGGCACCCCAGGCCACCGATAAACAGCGTAGTTGAAGGGCAATCAGGATCAGCGCCGGTGGCCATCTGGGTACAACCTCGGCCAGGCGTTCGCCTGCGTTCGGCCAAAGGTGGTGGTATCCCACTGGGATCGGGAAAGGCTCGCTCGAACTCGTCCCAGCCAGAGGCCCAGGTTCCTGATCGGTCTGTACCGCCGGTATTCAATATCAACCGGCTGCCAGTTGAATCACTGCGCGTCCCGCCAGGCCCCTGTTCAGAAATCATGATTGGCAGGCCGCGCATGGCATTCAGGTTGCGATTCCGGCTGCGCCTGAATCAGGCCACTGAATGCCGAAGGTGGCTCGCCATCGGAATTTCATCGCCGATACTCGAAACCCAGGCGCTCCGCCAGCATGGGTCGATAACCGCGCCCAGAGTCCACATTTTGCTGCGCGGTCAGGTTCAGCGCGGGCTGGTCGGGCGTCAGTTTCAGTTCGCCGTAAGCGATAGGCGGCGTCGGGTAAATGAGTATCTCGGCAATTGAAGAAATTGCTCGCCATCCGGCATCGCTGACCATGGTATCGAGTTCGCGCACCAGCGAGAATGCCTGCGTTTGGCACGAGATCATTCCAAGCACCTCGTCGGCCATGCGGCTGATTGCTGCCAGCTCCAACATCGCCGCCCAATATTGCGCGGTATCGGTCAGGCCTCTGCTCGATCACCGCGGTACAGGCCGGCGGTGGCAGCGACTCACGTGACGCCAAGGATCAGGCAGGCGAGAAAACACTTTTCAGCACGGAATGCCGTCGAGCGCAAGGTCCGGCGAATAGCGAAGCCGGAGCAATCCAGAAGTACCCGAGGTTCTAGAGCGCAATGCAGAAACGCCCTTTGATCCATTCGACACGGGGCTGGCAGCGCTCGCCGACCCGCTCATCGTGTCAAACCAGCACCAGTGTGGAACCCGGCTTTCCGTGTAGTCGAATAGCACGGGAGTAATTCTTTCGACCGTTTCTGATCCAGATTGCCGGTCGCTTCATCGCCAACAAGAGACTGGGCTGAGCATCCCAGCGCTCCGCGCAAGTCGCCACGCCGTTGTTCGCCGCCGGAGAGTTGAGTGGGGTAGTGCCGCAAGCGGTGGCCGAGCCCGACCGCCTCAAGCATGGCAGTCCCGAACGCTCACGCGCCTCGCGTTGCCAAGCGGATTCCAGTGGCAGCTGACGTTGCGCAGTGCGCTCAGGCCGGGCAAGCATAATGAACGATTGAAAATGATCCCAGGTGCTCGCTGCGCCAATCGGCCCCAGTGCATTGGAAGTCCGAGTGCGCCAGGCCGGTTGAACTGCCCCCACCAGTATTCGCCTTCGTCCGGCACGCTCCAAGCCCGAGAGCAACAGCAGCAAGGAGTTTTGCATACCGGAGGGCCCGTGAATAGCCAGCGTTTTTCACCGGTGGGAATCGTCAGCGAGGCTATGTTGAGTACTGCAAACTGTCCCGGATTCAGTGGGATAGCTGAAGATGATATTGTTCATCTTGCAACGCTGGTGGATCACAGCGTTCCTTAAGGCTGGCACAGTACAGAACAGAATCAAGCCGCACTAATGCCAACGGGCGCGGCGGCTTGGAACCCGATGCGACACTTCGGTAAATAATCTGGCGGCCGTTTACCACCATCCGCACGAGTTTTCTGTTTTGGTGCTGGTAAGCCGCCTCTTATAAGGGCTAAGTCCTGCATGCCAAAGTTTGCAGGAGTCGCCGCGGCAATTCGCTTGAAGAATCTGGTCCAGGCCCACTGCCTTGGGGAAATAGCGAATGGACGCCTGGGTGCCGCAATACCCAGCACAGTGCCACCTGGGCGGGTTGTTGCGTTTGCTTTGGGCGAGTTTTGCAGTGCCGGGTCTTCAGCACGAGCCGCCCTGGGCCCGACGGGCAGTAAGTCCATAAGCGGCATGGAAATGCTGGCTTGCAGGCCCAGCAGGTCGTATTCAAAATGCCGCGGGCTTCAGGGTTATAGACACCTAATTGGTTGCACAATCCAGGTTATCGAGTTCTTCAATGATCGCTACATCGAAGTTGGACACGCCCACAGTGCGAATCTTGCCTTGATCACGTAGTTGCTCAAAGCGGCACTGTCCTCGCTTAGTGGATATTGCCCGCGCCAGTGCAACAGGTATAGGTCAATCGTTTCTGGTACCCAGCGCGCAGGCTGCGCTCGCAGGCCGGCTTGCACGGCCGGCAAGCATTGCCGTTGTGCGGGGTAGACTGCTGAACCAGATTAGACCTCGTCGCGCCGGCCCACAAATCGCTTTCGCCACTATCTGTTCGCGCCGCCTTCAGCCGTACATTTCCGCGGTAACGATCAGCGTCATACCCAGACCAGGCCTTCACGCAGGGCGCGGACTTCGGCTTGGCTTGGTTGGCATCTTCGCCCATGCGCCAGGTGCCCCTTGGCCGATGCGTTGGGACCGCTGGTTGCGCCTAGGGTGATTGTCTGCAATGATTGGGGCTCCTGGGGTAGTTTTTTGCTGTTGACGGTGAGGGGGGTGTAATCGGGTTCTGGCAAGTGTTTTGGCTGGGGATTGCGGATTCCTGCTTCGCGACGGGCCCAGTCGCTCCTATCCGGGGTTGGGCCCACGGCCGGTCGTAATATCCCACCATCTCCCCGCCGTTCCCGCATCCTTCCACCCTGCCATTCTTTCCATCCTAGTCCCATTCCCGCCCCCCCGATTCCCGCGAGCGGGAATCCAAATCGGAGTAAACTCTTTACGCCCAACTAGTAGGGTAACGAGCTTCTGAACTGGCCTCACTGATGACTGCCCTGTTTGTAACTGCCGCAAACAGATCGCTCGGCTGGCGCGCCATGGGTCAGCCCCAACAAAACACCAGCAGCCACCCCGGTGCACATTATCGCTCACCAACTTCGGCGTGATCTGTAGCGCCCGTAGCGGATCCTGCTGGTGCTTGCAGGCTAGAAAGAAGGCGGCCAGAAATCGCTGAATAATAAACAGGCCGGGGAGAGCACGCGGCGATAACCTCCCGCTCGCGGGCGATTGCCCGTCGACCAGTTTGCTCAGTCGCGACGGGGTGCCGCGCGTGCCTTTCCAGCAGCATTCTGGCAACCGAAGCAATCGCTATCACGAAAACAGCAATCCTCAAATCAGAAATCGACATAAAGGCGTCACATGACCTCTGCCAGGCCTGGCGCCGGATGGGTAGGGCCTAGATGCTCACGCAATAGCTGCGCGTATCAGCAATGGGGTGCCGCTCAGGCGTTCGGCGATGGCGAGCGGGGGCATATGGTGGTCAGGCCCGCCGAAATGGAGGGCGGTCGTGGGTCACGCGGCCGCACTGACTGCCGGCAAACCTTTGAACAGTGGCGAAAAAAGCCGCGGTGTAGGACTCGCGTAGGTATCGCGGGTGCGCCGGTTCAATCGCCATCATAGTTTGAATATAGGCTTTGCAGAAAGCCGTCCGGCGATCATAGGTGCCGCGTCAGGATTTGTTCATTACCTGCATGACGTCAGCGCGCAATAGCGTTGAGGGTGTTGGTTCCCCTGCGCGCATGCTGGTGGTAATGCAATGTTTGGGGCGACTCCCAGAACGGCTTCTTTGCCCTTGAGAATCACAGCATCCGACATGGTCGGTTTGCACTTGCCTCCAGCGGTTTTGCGAACCGCTCGGCTGTGGAGTGCAGCGACATGATTGAGGAGGGGTGGAAATAAACGTGGCGCCTCAAAGGGTGATGCCTCCGGGAATTGGCCTCGTCGATATCTCCGTACGTTATAAACCAAATGCACCGGCATGCCAAGGCATCGCAATTAACAGGTTTTGCAGAGCGGCGTCGCCCTGGCGGAAATAAGAGCGGTGCGGTCATGTGTGGTCCCGCTCGCTGGGTTAATGGGAGCTTGAATGGCAGCTTGGTGGGAGCGCGGCCCCGCCGGCGAAGGGGCTGGTCCATGTCATTCTGCTTCGCGCCAGGCGGCCGCTCCTACCCTGAGTTTGGTGCGATTTTGGTCAGAGTAACGCAGTGCTTGTTTTGGCGCTTGATCACAGTTTGTTCAAAGGCAATTCTCTTGGCCAGAGATTGCCTTCAACATACAGTGGTGGCGAAGTACTCCATGTTCCGATAGATGAGTTCGCGCCCCACCGCTCAGCTTTCAATCATTATGCCAGACGCTATTATACGACCTGTCGGCTACTACGATTTTGAAATGTGGCCGATATGATTACGCGCGCAGAGCCAGTGCGTTCAGCGCCTGCATCAGAAATCAGCTTCGGTAATGGCGGCAAAAGGCTCTGGACGCTGCTGCGGTACCGTCCGCTGGTGCGTTTATTTTCTGGTGCGGGCTACCAAGAGCAGCGGGCTGGACATCAACCAGCCGATGCTAGGATCGGGCGCGGCTTCGCTGTTCCTGGAAGCGCAATTCTCCTTGCAGGAATAATGGTGTGGCCTTTGCTGTGAGTCAGCGCGGATCTGATTACCTGCTTTCTCTATTCCATTCCAATTACAAGCGCCAGCGTTGAGCGCTGCAGGGATGCATCTCCAGCGTGCACACCAGCTTTGGCTGAACGGCGGGCTGTGTGCTTTAACGCGGTCCGAAACAAAAGCACCAGATCGATAACAGCTCCTTCGCTTCACACAGCGTCCAGCAGGCTGATGCCTATTCAGCTTTAGCTCTGCTTGGCACTATGCGGGCCGCTGGCGAGCAGCAAATCGTTGAAGCTGCGTATTGAAAAAACCATGGGGTGGTGAAACGCAGGTCTGGCAACGACCAACACACCGATGGTTGCCGTCAGTTTCACTGAGCTGGTTACGTTTGTTGCAGCCGATTTTGAAGTTGCGATGTGCTGGAGCATGATTACGAGAAGCTCAATGCCCTGGAATGGCGCGTCAGGCAATGCTCCTTTTCGTTTGCATCCAAGCCCTGTTAAAGGCGCGCTGGCAGTAGTGCGCTTCAGATATTAATTGCGCAGTTCCACTACTGCTGATAGGATCGCGGAATCTCATTACATAGGAAGCATCATAAAACCCGTGAACGCTATCGACCTTTCAGTAGTCCCCTGCTGTTTATTTCATCGCGGGTACTGCTATCGTGGATCCGAACCAGTCCTCGCTTTTTACTTCTTGGCATTCTCTTAATCCCTGGCGATCATTCGCTGCCAATGGCTACTTTTGTTGCCTCAGTGAATTGCCTATATGTCGTCGATCGTACTCGATTGGGCCTGCACGTGCCGCCGAGGGTGATGTCGCTTGCACAGCGGGCCATTCAAGGTTACCTGCAGCCGTACCAAGCTTTTAAATGCTCTCTGGCGCCAGCTGGGTATCACTGGTAACGGGCCTGATGGTTGGATTGTCGCGAAACGCTGGTCGGGTCAGTCACTCGGTGTGCTCTGGGCGGTGCGGGCGTGCCCGTTGCAGTTGGCGTTGCCATCGGCACAGTAATCGGCTTTGGTATTGGCGACCATCATTCAGATGAATATTTGTGTGAGCTTCTTCCAAAAACCTGGCTATCGCCAACCCCGAGCCCGCTGGCCGCGGTCTGGCTTAACTCAACGCGATCTATCTCACAGTGTTTGCTGGTTGATGCGTTTTTTTCGACAATCGGCGAAAATAATATTTCTGCGCTTGCTGCGCATCGAACCCATGCCATGAGCCGTGTGAAGCGCCTCTGCCGAGATCTGCCGCGTATCATCCGGCTGACATCGCGTGAAGTAGCGGCGCCTGCCGCCATGAAACTGTCGCTGAAGCTGGATCGAAATTCTCGATTTTTTCCCAGCGGCGAACGTCGAGCATCGCATGGTCCCCAGAAGCGCAAGTCGACTGGGTTAGAACGCCGAGACTACGCCGCTGAAAGTGCCGTGATCTTATGGCCCGCGCGCACACACGTACCCGGTATCCATGAACGAAGACGACAGTGTGGTCGGTGTTGTACATATTGGTGGATGTGATCCTTTGCGCCTTGCGAGCGACGCCCCGACCACTGGTTGGGTCTGTTATGCGACCGGGCAACACGTCGTGCCTACGCTGAATGCTTGCTTCCTGACGCCCTCAGCAGTTTGATTGACACTCATAACGAGCTGGCGTTGTGTGAATCGATGAGTACGGCGGCTTCGCTGGCGTACTCACCTCTCGAGGATCTGCCGAGGAAGTTGGTGGGTGAACATGTACTGACGAAGCAACGATACTCAAACGCCACAAACCTGTCGTAGACGGCGGCGAAGGTGTCTGATCATGGAAGGCGACGTTCACCTTGCGAGTGAGCGCGCTATTGGCTACGACCTGCCAAGGGGCGATGTGGAAAACCATCGCCGGTAATGTTGATTTGCAGAACTTGGTGCCTTGCCCGTCCGAGGGACAGTGTGTGCTGATTCGATCTGCCAGTGGATTCCGCTGAGCTGTTGCAGACGAACCTGTCAAGGCACCGTATCGAGGTTATGTGCTGGAATGATAGAGCGGCAATGTGCCCCACTGAGTTGCGTGTACGCGTGGTCGAGATAACGCTGCCGGGGGGGGTGACCTTGAGCGACGTTTTTGATTATTCTTTTGGCGACCGACCGCCAATGATCGCCCTAGAGCGCATTTTTTGTGATCATGAGTTTCCGCCCTGCTTGGGGCTCGGCGTCCAGCGCCTGAGCAGTTTGGCTGCTAACAGCCTGTCCGCCAGGGTCCGCGCTTCGAGGCATGATGACCCTGACGCTGATGCTCGCTTGGGCGCAGTTGGGTATTACCGTGTGTACCTTTTGTGCTGGGCGCGGTGAGCAACCCTGCGGCGAATTCCATGGGCTGGGGCCAATGTTTACGGCAATGGGAATGCGGAAATGGAGCCGCTGGCAGGTGTCGCAAATTGCCTTGGCAAGCTGGTTTTCGTGACTTCTGCCCATCTTGGTGGTCGGCGAGATGGCTCCGAAGTCCTTGGGCTGATTGCGCACCCGGAAGACCTCTGCATTGTCCATTGGGGTTATTTCGCGCGCCTATATCTGGCCGCTACGTCCCGTTCTGAACTGGGTGATACAGTATTGCCAACCCGCCTGGGTAAAGGGCTGCCGGCGTGGAGCCAGTTGAAAAAGCGCCGCTGTGCGGTCGGGGATTGCCAAACCATCAGAACAACTGGTAGAGTCACTCGGTACGCCAATGTTTGGCAGCGCTAGACGCTCGCAGAATGCAAAGCAGCAGAATTTCCCGGGTGGATTGACCTCGGCCACGCTGTCAGTGAGGCGCTGTGGACAGGCTGTGAAATCGGCCCCTGTCACATCTCAGGCAACTTTCCGCGGATTGTTCCGCGCTGCTGCGTTGAATCGAGCTATTGCGTATTCTTAATGCTTGCAGGAAATGGGGGCTCCGCCCTCGGTTGTGCAATGTGCGCGATATCATTGCCTGCTGGCAGATACCCGGCTGCTAAAGGAAATGCGCACGCCCAAGCCTTATTCCTGCCGGCCAGACGCCAGTCTGCGGAAGCCCCTTGCGCGCAATGCGGAAGCGCAGCGCCCATCTTAGCGTGGTTGACTGGCGGGATGAAGTTGCGTGGCGTATCAAGCTGGCTGAAAACATCTTGCGACGGTTCTGCCAGCTGGGGTTCCGTTCCCAGAGGGCTTTCACAAAGCGCAAGCTCGCCGGAATAAGCCTTGCTATATGATCGTCGGGGACACGGCGCGGCCGTGTCCCTGATCCATCAGTCCCCAGCTCAGCGCGCCACGGTCTGATATTCGATACCCGCGTCTGCAAAGGAAGTTCTTCTCCTTCCCTTCAAATCCATGATTTCGCTCATCCACGGAAGGGATTCACTGCTGCTGGGTAATTCTTCCTTCAGGCCGATCTGGGGTCAGGCGGCGTTGCGATGAAATCTTGAAGGTACTCCTCCATCATTGCGGGCGTTCATGCCGAGTAGCGCCGCGGGGCATGGTGGGGTCTGCGGGCCGTATTCGATTGCCAGCTGGTGCCTTGCAGGATCAGTCTGCCGTGGCTTCGTCTTTCATGCTGGCATCCACAGGTGTGGGTTCTCGATCTTGATCTGGTTGATCCACATCGATGCCATAAGTCAGTGCATGGACTCGTCACGCAAGGATGTACTGGGGAACTGCTCGCGACGCCGTCAATCTTGGTTGCGGCGGCCCATGGACAGGATCTGGGTGAATGCCAGTAGAAGAAGATGCTCCAGTACAACAGTAGTAGGCGATCCAGGTTGCGCAGCAGTTCTTGTCGGTCTCGACCGGTGCCCGGTATTGAAGGTCCGGGTCTGAGATCGAGCGCGGGTGTAACTTGAAGGCCCCAGGCGGGCCTTTTTCGCGACCGATGGATCTCGGGTAAAGCATGTTGAAGATCTCGCCTCGTCCAGCCCAGTGACTTCGAAATGCAGTACTGATAGGCGTGGGGTGTGGAATCGCCTCTTCGAAGGCCTGGCGCAGGATGTTACTGGCGGCACCTCGGGTTGTGATCATGCGGTACAACGGCCACACCAAAAGATTGTTGGCAAACGCAGCGAAATCGCGGTGGAGAAGAAGCCGAGTTGCGCTTGACGAGCCGGCCTCGCGTCGCAGGCCTTCGGGGGTTTTCCAACAGGGCGAATGTCCGGCGTCATGTTGCAACTTCCCTCGCGGCATCCAGTGGTTGGCGCAAGCCATCCCTGGACTTCTGCCCAGGCCTCGTATTTGAAACGGCAACCAAGTTGGTTGAGATCGGGCGGCAGTTGATCATCTGCTTGGCGTCAACATTGACGCGCGCGGCGGAGCCTTTCCAGCTGTTCGAGGCCTTCTGGATGGTCCAGTGATCGAGAGCGGCTTGGCGCGGGCAACGGCGTCGAGTCGTCATTGGCCAACGTGGCGAGCGTTGCGACGGCGGCTGTTGCTTGCCTGCGTCCGAGTTGTGCTCCGCGCTATTGGCCTGGTTTGAGGCGGCCGTTCGACGCTCCTTTTTTGTGGGGCTGTGGGTCTTCGGTAATCTAATTCGTCCCAGCTGAGCATGGTTTTGGCTCCCCTTTGGTCGCAGCGGCAAGCTTTAAGCGGCAAGCCTGCAAGTTGTGTTCTGTGGCGGCTCGGGGGGGGTTGGTCTGGTCCTCCGGAATGTCGCTGTTTGTGTTCGTTGTTAACTCAATGGCAATGCCAGTGCCCAAGGTCCAAAAATGGATTCCCGCGTCCGCGGGAGACGATTCTGGTAGTGCTCGGCCTCTGGCTCGGTCCAATGCCTTGTCTACTTCATGTTCCGTCATCCTCGCGAAGCGGGGGATCCATTTTTTGGTTGGCTGATACGCTGTACTAGTGGCCCGACCCCCAAGGTCCAAAATGGAATTCCCGCGTTCGCGGAAATGACGGTGCCTGGTAATGACAGTCATTTCCTCTGCCTTTGGTAATACACTTTCCTAGCCCCGTTATTCCGCTTTCGCCTCGGTCCATCCCTCGCGAAAGCGGGGATCCATTTTGGTGGCCGATTACGCTGTGCGCAGTGCCAAGCCCCCCAAAGGTCCAAATGGAATTTCCCTGCGTTCGCGGAATGACGATTCTGGTAATACGTACTTCTCGCCTTGTAATAACACTTTCATAGCCCCGTCATTCCCCCTTTCGGCCCCGTCATCCGCGCGAAAGCGGGATCCATTTTGGGGTTGGCCGATTACCGCTGTACGAAGTGCCAAGCCCCCCAAGGTCAAAAATGGATTCCCGCGGTTTCGCGGGAATGACGGTGGTGGTGCTGGACCGCTGGGTGGGAGCCGCGCCTCCGCGGCGAAGTGTTTTGTCCCGCCTTCGCGACCGGGGCAGTCGCTCCCACAGGGTCATGCCGTGCCTAACACGGCCGTCCGCCCCACCGGGTCCTCGCTCTTACCTAATTGGGCAAAGCCCCGAGCTGCTTATCGCTTGCCACTTGAAGGCTTGCCGCAGCCCTACTGGCAACGCCTCTGCAAATCCGGCTCATGCAATCGCAACAGGCTTTGGGCACCGGGGCCTGGGCCCGTGCGCCGGTGAGGCCGGCGGGGGCCCGTTGGAAGACGGCGTGAGTTTGCCGGTGTCCCACGGTTGGATTTTCTCGGTGCATGTCGCGGCCAAGGGCGCGCAAGGTAGTGGGGTGGTTTTCAGACCCACGATACCAGCCATGCGATAGGTCACGTCCCAGCGCCTTGCCGGAGGCCCCCCGCAATATACAGTTGAGTGATTGCGCCTTGGTCGATCCACTCTGGCGGCGGCTGGCGGCTTCCTATCTACGATCCACTTGGGTCCTCGACTTCAAAGCGGTAGCGTACAGCGCCTTCAGGTCAGCGGGCCCAACGCGGTCAATCTGAATGCACAGAATCCTTCGTAGAACTCAGATCAATTGACCATGAACCGGGTCCCACCAGGCCAGCGGGCTTTGAAGGTTCGCGGACCAGATTAGGGGTTGATCACGGTGAACTCCGCGGAACAAGGTTCGATTGACGTACAGTTCTGGTACGTAAGGCTCGATCGACTGGGATAACCCGGTAAAACTGTAGGCGGATGTTGCAGTCGGCGCAATGGCTCATTTTTGAATGTTGAGTTTTTGGCGGATGCCTTTCCTTTCGCACGTTGGCGCAGGGCTCCCAGTCCAGGGTCAGCTGCCGTCGACTTCAAATGACTTGGCGCCGCGCTGTTCGATAAATGAATAATCCAGCGAGTCAAGACGGCAGTAGCCCTGATTCCACAGGTGAACCCTTCAAAAGGTCGCATAGCTGCCACGTCTTCGGCAAGGGTCACAGGAGGCCCGTGAATAGCGTAGTAGCTACCGCTCCATCGACTGGTCCGGCAAAAGTTCCGGCGGCAATCGGAAGCCGTAGGCAATGTGCTTGCAAGTAAAGAGCATCCTTAAGCCCAATGATGCCAACCGACCCGGGCCGGATGCTTGAGGTTTGGAGTTCTTGGCCTGCGGCACGCTGTAATAGTTGATGTCGATGACGGTTATCCAGCAGTGCCGCACGGCGGTCTTGAGGTGGCCGCGACTTGGCCGGTTCCAGCTTTGCCGTCCAGATATGTTCGGCAAGTTGACCGAGCCCAGGTGCCCACACGGCGATTTTCATCGCGAGGTGTTCAGGGTGGATTTCGGGTGCACAGATTGAGCTGTGTAACCACGCCGACGTGCTGCTGGCGGCCTGCGTAGATTGCAGGCGTCTTGAAGGTGATTCCGGGTGGCCGGTTCGAACAGCATGCTGAGCATCTTGCGCACAGATCGCGGGCCTGGATGGTCCTGTGCAACCTTGAGTTTGCGTCTCGATCAGCGGCTTCGTAATACTCGTAAACGCTCTTCGAAAGGCCCTTGCCGGGTCAGGTCGTGGCAGGTCGGGCGTATCGACGGGAAAAACAGGGTCACACTGCGTCTTCGAAATACGCGCTTCATGAACAGGTCGAGGAATCCAGTTGGCGGTGTTCATGTCGTGGGGTGCGGCGGCGGCGGTCCGTCGCCGGTGTTCTTTGCCGCAATTGAGGAAATTCTTCGATGTCCAGGTTGCCAGGTTTCCAAGATAGGCGCACACGCGCCCTTTGCGCTTGCCCGCCCTGGTTTACGTGCAAACGCGGTGTCGTTGACCAACTTTCCAGAGGGCACAAACACCCTGGGATTTGCGTTGGGTGGCCCTTTGATGTAGGAGCCTCAGTGACATCGCACGTTGGTTCCAGTCGTTTGCCCAGGCCGCCAGCGAATTTGGACAACATGGCGTTGTCATGGATGCGCGTGGTAAATGCCGCGAACAGTTCGTCCGGTACGTAGTCAGATAAGCAGCTGGACAGTTGCGGGCCGCAGGGTTGCCTGCCGTTGAAACAGAGGGTCGGCGTCGAGGCCATATAGGTCGAAGCTCGACAGCGCTTGTAGAACTCGTGGCGCGCGTTGCGGTCGGACTCTTCAATCGCCAGGCCCAATGGCCACTCGCATAAAGAAGAACTGCGGCACATTCGAACGTAACGCCATCCCTTTGTGGATGAAGTAAACGGTCGTACCAGGGGTCCGCAGGCCAGGTAGGAGGATACTGCTGATCACGCCGTGTGGTCCAGCGCAGCGCCCAGGGGCGGTCCAGATCGAATTCCTTCAGACGTGAGTCCAACCAGCCTCCAGCTCCGCACCCTTGTTGATATAGGCGGGCAAAGGGCCTTTGGCATACAGGTCAGCCATCTTCGGTGGTGCGTGGCACCTGTCCGGCCACGCCCAAGAAAAGCCCAGCGCTTCTGCAGCGCAGGGTGTCCATCAGCAAAGCGGGCGGTGACGTGCTTGTATTTTCGGCTCGCGCTCGACCGGTGCGTGCCGTCATGACCAGGGCGGTATTCACATCCGTGCTGAGTGACGCCGTCAATTACAAGGTTCCTTTCAGGTTCGCGTTTCGATCAGCTTGCAATCCTCCTTCGGCCAACCCTTCCGCAAGGCTTCGTCGATAATGGTAATGCAGGCCGCCCCATAATCCAGCGGTACGGCGGCCAACCTCGGTTTGGGTCACGTTCAGCGCTCGGGTGGGCTTCGACTGGCTGGCGCGCCTGGCGCTGGCGTGAATGTTCCTCGCGATAACAGCACGTTAGCTACGCGCTACTTTTCTGCTCGCCAGCACGCATCAAGGCCAGCTGTCGACCCTGATCCTGAATCTCTTATCGATATGCAGGGTGCCGCCTGAGGGCATCGGCGCTTGAAGATAATGCTGATGTCTCGGTCAAGCTCGTTCTGTCTGGTGAAGACGACTGGAGGCGGCAGCTCTGGCCACCGATCTACCGCGAGAAAAACGCCCTGGTGATGGCGACCTTGATCTTTGGTCATCGGTGTAACCCAACCAGGGTGCCGTTGCGCTGAGTCACGCGAATCTGCCCAAGGGGCGGTGAGGTTCAGATTCCTGCTCGTGCTGATTTCGCCTGGCAGCGTAATCGCCTGGGTGGGTTGGGGGGGGGCGGTGTGGAGTGGGGTGGGCTGCATGAACGAATCTCCTTGGCATGGCCTGGTATTTGAGAGCTACTACATATAGTGGTTTGAGGCCGCCTTGGTAAGGTGTTGCCTTGGGCTGTTGCAAAATTAAATCAACATGTAAGTGAGTGTTTTTGTGTGAAGCACACAGATAATGTGTGATTGCTGTTGTGCAAGCCCAATATATTGCTGCGGCCCTGATGGCTGTTTTAATGGCGTATTCACAGGGTGAAAATAGCTCTGGATGGCTATTTTAAAGGCTTTCGCGGGCGTTTGTTGGGTCGATAGGCCAGGCCGCCCAAAATAATTACTATATGTAGTGTCTGTGTCCGCCTGAAACGGTCCCAGTTGCCGGTAATAGCGGTAGGTCTTTTGCCGAGCTGTTGCTACAATCGCCTGTCTCAACGTCGCGGGAAAGTCGGGTTGGTTGCTGTGGTGCAATGCAGATAGCGGACGAATCTGATAAGTCGAAACGTATCTTAGCCTGGCAGCCTGATCGAGGCGTTTTCCTGGTGTCCAGGGTTTGGAGGTGGAACTGTCTCACCGATGGCGGCGGCCGCGGGTAGATACGCATTCCTTGCCAAGCCACCGGATCTGGT
>Ga0163217_1008160_pt1 | contig 17857 bp, 18 predicted proteins | sample SynspAceP_FD_185933 | JGI IMG/M metagenome (GOLD analysis project Ga0163217, IMG submission 185933) | Saline lake microbial communities from Ace Lake in Antarctica - Synechococcus sp. Ace-P (PacBio error correction) | ecosystem: Environmental > Aquatic > Non-marine Saline and Alkaline > Saline ...
AAAAAGAGAGAATCACCGCCCGTGGCTGGCCGGGATGGTTGCGATCCCAGCCGTTTGGCAAATGGTGAAACAGTCGGTGGCAAATCCCATCGCACCTTTCCTGCCTTCCGATTTGATGGCAAAAGTGGCAAGGCCCGGCCCGGCAGGGAAAAAGAAGAAAAACATGTGGGCCATGGAAAAAAAAATCCGCCCCCCGAGGACACACAAGAGAGACGAGCACGGAGCGAGATTTTCCCCGAATGCCGGAAAGGATGTCAAATTCTTGGCGTCGCTCGAGGGCCAAAAAAAATCGAGACGCGCTGGCCGCGCAGGCCAAATTTTTGGGCACGCCGGTCCCTGGGCGGCGCTGTCCCGGCCCCAGAAATGGGGATGGCCAAACGGTTTTTTCAATGGCCCCCGAGGGCACACATCCGCGGTCCACCATCTTATGCCTTGAATGCGGGGTGATGCAGGGCGTCCAGGCGCCGCCACGCTTTGTCGGAACCGGGTTGAAACTGGCCTCACTATCCCAACCGGATCCGTGGTCCCGTTTGCATGGTGATGATTTTTCAACGACGATCTGCTGAAAGGGGCCCGCGAGGGCAGATTTACACAGTGGGCGGAAATCAACGTCTGAGGGCTCGTCCCACCGCTTGAATAAACAAACGCAACGGCAAACCTCCACCACGGATCGGAAAGTGCACCGATCTCTGCCACCGCGACGGCGCTGACCAACCCGCCGATCTTACCAAGTTGAGTAATTGAGCCGCTCGAGCCCCATGGAAAGAGCGCCATGTGCTGTCGCTTGATCCAAGGCACGCCCACGGCATTGCATGTCGAATCCCTCGACAAACAGCTTGGAGGTCCTACGCGACACGAGCAGTACTGGCGATCTCAATAAGCCTACGCCCGCCCCGCTGGGGCGAACGGCCTGCCGGCTTTGGACCCTGTCCGGTAACGCCTGAGCGCAACGAGGCCAAAATGTCCATCACGGCCTGAGTTAAAGACCCGGCCTTTTGCGGGCAAACCATCGCGTTCGATGAATTCCGCCAGGAGTGGTCACAACAGAACCCACGGACGAGCCAGACGTGACCATCCACGCCCTTGGGCGAAATCGCCTCGCTGAATGGGCTGCAGCACCGCGAGGTCAATGTCGCGCCGCTCGTTGTGGTTCTGGCCCGGTAACGGTGGCCGTCGCGCGTGAGCCCCGCAATTCATCCAGTGCGCCCTATCTTGGAAAAAGCCTGCGAGACGGCCGCCACAGGAGAGAGCTGAGACTTGGACAAGTCGTTACCCCTCGGTGCCCACGAGACCCAAACCAACCTCATTCAAGCCATGGGCAGCTGTGCTGATCTCGGCCGTTGCGCGCATCTATCGCCCTGGCGTCAAGGCTGAACCACATCTGACCTTGAAGGTGAGCAAGGCGCACGCCCAAATCGACCGCGCTGAAAATCCTGGCAGGCGAGGACTGGTTTACAGAACGAGTTGCCCGACTCGCTCAAAGACGCGCCATCACATGCAGGCGCTGGATTGTCGAGAATCGCCTTGAACTCGCGCATGGTCGCGCTGAAGTCCTCGCGGATCAAAAGCCGTTTCCTGACGGCACCACGGCCGTTCCGCCCGCCCTTACAACACACCGTCGAGATTTAAACGCCAATGAGTGTTTTGCCGGCCACTGTAAAACGCCGGACACCTATTTACGCAACAGCGCCTGAAACTGGCAACCGTCCGTTCTGGCCGATCCGCTGTGTGCCATCGACATTGACGCCTTTTGCCTTTGCGATCGAGACCAGCATGGGCCGAGGCCGTGGCGCGGTTTTCAAAAGAGGGGCCATCTGGGTGATCGAGGACAGGAACTGCTGAAGTCGTGCGCGCGATGAGCAGGCAAGGCGCAAAACAGTCCGACGACGCCATGGACGGCTGATTCAGCATTGGCTTGACACACGAGGTCCGCATTTGTTGGCGATAGCTTATGCGGTCCTTTGATCCGCCCGGCGGCAAAAGTGTGCAATCGCCGCGAACCAACTGGGGAGCGATGTGTCGTTGGGGAGGATTTGGAGGAAAGCCATTGGCGCGGCCAACAAGGTGGTCTCGGATTGAATCAGATGCGGGTCTCTGGATAGCTCAAGAAAAGCGGGTGGGAACGCTATCAGCGGTGAAGATGGCGCCGAGAGAATGGCGAATATCGTGGCCGGCAGACTAACGCCCAACAAAGCGTTTCACGCACGATTGGAAAGGGCGATCTTGATTGGATGCCCTTTTTATTTTTGTCACCAACCTGCGACTGTCACCAACCTTAGGCATGGATGGTGAGAACAAGCAAAAGAGTCACAAATTCAAACACTAAACGGCGAACTTCTTTCCTTATACTATACATATGTGTTTGAGCCGAGTAACACCTTTCTCAATACATAACAAAGAATTTGGTTGTGAAGTTTGGTGACAATGTGACAAAAGAGCGGAGCACACTGTTTTTTGGTTAAGATATTCTGTCACCAACCCCCTGAAGAGGTTGGTGACAGGTTGTGACAGGAACCGCAACCTGCCCACTGGCGAATTTTCTGTTCCCCGAGTCAGGCGGGGTATTTTGCGCTGACCAAAGCTCGAAGGCCCACTCGTAGAATTCGGTGAGCCCCTTCACCATGACGCACAAGACCTGATTCCCGACCCGTCGCTGCCCAGAAACATTGGTGGCGCGAAGACGATGCTTGGCCCTCACCTTGGCACCACCACCGGCCTGGCCATCCGTGGCTGACGGGCTCATCACTCAGTGGCACTGTCAGCTTCCAAGCCACGCTACGACGGCGGTGGCAATGCGCTATCGCGGTTCACTCAACTGCTGACGGAGAATCGACCGCTCTGCCGACCGATCGCAGCAATCTATTCGAAGAAGTGCGTCCCGCCCACGCAAGGCACCGGCGCAGCCCATTCTTGGGGGCTGTGGTGTTCTCAACCAGCTGGGGCGAGTTGCGGCGTGTGCCGTACAGAGGCTCGTGCCGTTGGAACCATCAAAGAAATTCTGACACGCGAGGCAGGGGCACGCATCCAAAGCAGGCTCATTGATCGACCGGCCTCGTGCGCCGCGCTTCGCCTGCGGATGAAAACGAGGCCGACGCCCGATCGCTCCATCCTGCTCTGGGCCATAGAGAATGCGGGGAGGGCTGTCAGATGGGCATGCCCGGTTCAACTCCCAAGGGCTACGGCGGCTATCGCCGTGACCCCGAACAGGTCAGGCGCGATGGCTGGCAGGAACTGCAGATTGCTGTGATCTTCGCTCGATGATCACGCGGCTTGAACCTGGCCTGAGCGCGGGAGCTGATCTCGTCAGTTGGGCGAAAAGCTCTATGGCAAGCTTCCAGCCGTGTGGGAGTGTGCGCAATTGGCCGAATGACTGGACACGCGCGATGGGCGAACGGCTGGACCTAGCAGCAGACGTCATGCGCTCTGATGCCGCCCGTGGCGGCCCTGCAGGGCTATGTCAGCCGCCTGGCCAGACTACGTGCATGGCTTTGCCGATCAGAGGGCCAGGAGCCCGCAAAATGAAAAAGCCCTCTGCCATCACCGCGGATGATCACGCAGGCCGACGAGCGATGCCTCTGGCTGCGGGTGGTAGACAAGGACATCGGGCAGAATCCCCTTTGGGCGCGGGCTAACCGAAGGCCTGGAAGGGATCTGCTGGCAGCACGGGATCAGTCGTGCCCACAGCTGCCGGCGCTTTGAGTATGGCTTGCTGTGATTTTTTGCGATTGATGGCAGGGCAGTGCCGCGCAAGCGGTCGATGGAGTTCGTGATTGGGCAGACGGTTTAATTTTGCGAAAGACTTGCGCCGCCTTATCATGAAGGTATAAATTTCGGTATGAAAAAGAGGATATAATGATGGTATCGATTTTGTAAACGAAAAGACGGCCCTCACGCTTGATGCGGCGGCACTAGAACAGCCAAAGCTTTTGAGTATCAACGTTTTCGGCTGTTGCTGGAGGTTGCCCCCTTGTCAATAGCAATCGTTGAGGTCCCCGCCAGCAGCGTTTGGCATTATGAAATTCTGCTGCGTTCGCTGAACAATCTGATTGGCATGAGCGCAATGGGCAATCCTTTGGCAGACATTATCGCAGGAGCAGGAGGGGCATCTTGGGAACCGTTGAGTGCGCTTCGATGTTGCTGATAACAACGGCAATTCAATGGTCGTGGTGAAAGTAACTTGTTGCCACCAGATTCTAGCTGGTTGTCGTGATACAATGCTTCCTGACCTATCCTCGCGGTCCGGCAAACTGGAACCCTGAGATTTGCCCATGATGGCAAAAGGTTAATTCTCGCAACACGCTGATCGCAGCTGTAACGGCAGGGCAAGTTTGCGACCCAAAGGCGAAATGTGGCTGACCAAGGTGTCAGATCACATCGCGCGGTTTGATGTCTTGATGGCTGGGGTCTGAAGAATTTGAACGTTTGGCAATTCACTTAGCCTGCGGCCTGCCTCAAAAACCTGTCACTCCTTCGTGTGAGTGAGAACACTTGGGTGAGAGCACTTTAAGCTGTGACAGTTCCCGATTGAGAAGGTCTACAAGAACGATAAAGAATGAAACACGTCGTGTGGCTAAAGAGAGCCAGTCGGTTTGAAAATGGTTTGTAAGGGGTCGCAATGGTAAGCCGATTGTTGGAAAAAAACTGTCTCTGTCGATTTTGTGAGACATTATAAGCCATGATATCGCACAGGCCTGGAAGGGATCAGTTGCAGCACGGGATCAGATCCCGTGCCACGGCAAATGTCGGTTTGAGTACGGGCTGGCGCGTGATTGTTTTGGCGCTGAGGGCAGAAACTGTGCGCGCAAACGGTCGAGGGCCTCGTGGTGGCCAAAGGCAGTCTCTAACCGCGTTATTCAAGGGATCGGGCCACAAACCTTGAATAACAGCCCGTAACAATTCAAGGATCGAACGGGTTTGAGCACGTCGACCTCCCAGCCCCGCGACATCCGCCTCGTTGCGCGTCCACCAGCGTGACGGCCGTTGGTACTTGGCCGTTCGCGGCCAAGCAAAGTGCGTCGATCACTGGAACGGGACGGATGGCGCCATTCCGTCCCCATTCCTCAGTGGTAGGTCCACAGCTAGTACACGGTCGCCCGCAAGCCCGAGACGACCTCACCCACCACGCCTCCAGCCACGGATGCCTCGCCGGATCACGGCGGCGGGCCAGTTCGACGCCCTTGCCGGATTTCCCCCAAAAGGATCAGCGGTGCGTGAGCCAGAAATGTCACCCTCGGCCAACCTGCCCCACCACTTCTCCACGCGGGATTGCAACGCGCGCCCTTGCGGACTTCGGGGAGATGATGTTGGTGTCGATCAGGAAACTCAAAAGGTTGTCTCGCGTCCGAAAATCGCGGCGGACGCGCAAGATCAATTCCTCGAGCGGTTGAACTGTGGGCCAGCAAGGCCTTGAATTCACGCAATCCGTAACCGAGGCGGATCCCGCTCGCGCAAGGATGACCGGGTCTCGGCTCGCGCGCAGGATCTCCCAAAGCGGAGGCAACGTCGCGCCACACAGTCCTGCGTCTTCTTTGCGGACCGCCACCTCTGACGCGCACGCATACATGGCGCATTACAATGCGAACCGATAGCTCGTCACCGGTGTCTTGTGTGCTGTGGTCCATTGGCAACCTCCCATTCCTCCGGAAACTATACCGAAACTTGGGCTCCGGCAAACCCGGTTCAATGTGTCGCCCTGTCAACCCCGTGTCGTGCGCTGAGCACTTTTTGGTGAGACACGAAAAGCCGTGACAGACCCGAATCGAGAGGCTAAAAAGATTATAAGAATACCGTATGTGTGGCTAAGAGGAGCCGGGTCGGTTTGAACGGGGTTTGTAAGGTCGCAATGGTAGCCGATTGTTGGAAAAAACTGTCTCTGGTCGATTTTGCGAGACCATATAACCATGATATCGCAAGGCCGGAAGGGGATCAAGTTGGTCAGCACGGGATCAGTCCGTTGCCACACGGCAAACGCGTCGGTTTGAGTAACGGGCTTGGCGGTGATTGTTTGGCGCTTTGAACGGCAGAACTGTGCCCGCGCAAACGGTCGAGGGCCTTCGTGATTGAGCAAAACTGTTGAGGGGTTGGCGCGGCTTTGCCTAGTTGCGGCGCCTGTACTGACCAACTTCGGTTGTTCTGTATATACTATCTTGCACATTGGAGGTTGAAATGTTTTGAAATCGCATTGTAAAGTTGGCAACTCAGCCGTCGTCACTCTTTCCGCAGAATGCTTGCGGCCATTGATGCACGCGAAGGGGACACGTTTAACTTGGTGCGTGGTGACGATGGTGTTTGATCCTCCCGGAGTGGCGACGGCTCTTGCTGCAGACACAAATCGTATGGATGAATAACGCGACATGCTGCAGCTCTTGCGTGAGCCGCCCGTATGGGTGCCTATTCAGGCTGTTCTTATCCAACCCACGATCGCCAGATTGCACGGCCAATGGCGGTGCTGCTGGTTTGCGAGACCATACAGCTCTCTTGAGAGCCTTGGCGGAGCAACCAGGCGGCCGTACCGCGAAGCATGCATTGAGGAATGGCTGCGGCCTTATGACCTTTGGGGATGCCAAGGCGCATCTTTTGTTGATGGCAACAAACGGACTGCTTCGTGACCTCTGCCACATTCTGCGACTGAATGGCTTAGCTGCGCCCCCGATCCGCTGGATGGTGTCAGGGCGATGGAAATCTGCTACTGGCGTCATTGCTGAAGTAGAGTTTGCCAGGCATGGTAACAAAACTGATGATGCAAGTCGATTCACTGAAACGCGGTTTGACCGCGGTCAACCCCTGTCGTGCGCATGAGACCACTTTTTGGTGAGACACTGTAACGTGATGCAGATCCCGATTTGGGAGGAGGCCATCAGAACGATAAGATGACCGTCGTGTGGCCTATAGAGCCAGGTCGTTTGAACGGGTTTGTAGGGTCGTAAATGGTAAGCCGATTGTTGGATAAAACCTGTCTCCTGGTGAATTTTGTGGAGACATGTAAGCCATTGATATTGAACGGTTTCCTTTCTGTTTTCTAACCGTATACGAGGGGGCGCAAGCGCGGAGCATTCGCTAGCGTAGAGCGATTTTTTGGGAGTCCACCCTCGTGGATCACTCTGAAAACCTGAAATAACACAATAATATCAGATAACTTGGCTGGTGGACTCCGGGTGGAATACCCTGGATCCGGAGTCCAGCTTGACAGTGGACTCCACCATGGATTCCACAGCCGGAGTCCACCGCCGGAAGCCGGCCATCCTGCAACAGGACGCAACTCATGACCCTCGCTTTGCTCCGACCGCATCGAAATGCGGCGATGCAGGTCAATTGCAGCCTTACGCGAGAACGCGAAAGCTGCCATGGCGCGATCAGGTTGCTAAGAATTCGGCCGCCCAGCCATGCCGAGTTTCGCTGGACCGTGCCTCTGCTTGTGGCTGAGGACGGCCCGAACTGATCGCGGACACGGGCGGGTTCTCGCCGCCACGCAACTTGGCCTGACTGAAGCGCATGATCGTGTTGGGCCATCTGACGAGGCTCCAGCCGTCGAGCCTACCGGACGCGGATAACAAATTGACCGACTTGGGACTAATGGGACCCGAGGCGCTGCCTGTCGACGGAACTGAAACGACCTGCTAGCCGAGGAATTTCGACCTGTCCTTTGATCGGGTTTTGATGACGCTGAACTCGAGGTCTTTCGTTGGCGGGTGGGAGTGATTCCTGAAGCCGCCTCTGGTGAAGGCGAAGACGAATGTTCCAGAGGTGCCTGAAAAACCCCGATCAGACCCGCCCGTGTCTCTGGGTGCTTTGGCAAGCATCGCTGCTCTGCGGTGATGCGACAGTGGCACCGATGTGGAACGCCTGCTTGGGCGATGGCAACCCTTGTTGATGGTTTACCGATCCGCCTTACGGCGTCGAATAACGAATCCGGCTGGCGCAACAAGGCGGGGGCCGCCGCGACAAACGCCATCGGCAAGGTTCTGAAACGACGACCGAGCCGAATTGGCGCGAGCAGCCTGGGCGCTGTTTCCAATGGCGACGTCGCCTAGTCTGGCCATGGGGGCACTGCAACGCGACCCACAAGTCGCCGACAGCCCCTGATGTGCCTCAGCTTCAAACATCCGATCGCAGATCAAATTGGCAAAAGACCGTCTGGTTCTGAGCCCCGCCGGGGGGGGGCGATTAATCAATTGCAAGCACGAAACCGTGTCTTTATGCGTGAAAAAAGACCGGTAAGGGCGTCACTGGGCAGGTGATCCGCAAGCAGACAATCGCCTATGGCAAATCGCCAAAACAAAGGACCAGGATGCGGAGACGGTTTCTAACGGAACGCCAGAAGCCCGTTGAATGCATGCGTACCGGCCTCATCCCTGATAATTCCCAGCCCCTGGACAGGCGGTCTACGATGCCCTTCATGGGATCCGGCACCGACCTCGCCTTCGGGCGGAACGACCGGTGGCGCGTTTGCTTGGGATTCGAAACTCAATCCGCTTACTTCGATGTCCGCCGTGGAAGCGCGTTGGCCGTTCACGGGGCAGAACGCATTCTGTCCGGGACGCAGATCTTCAATTGAAATAACAACGATTGCAGGCATGCGCATGACCCTGGCTTTAACATTCTGGTTGCATGCGTAATGCGTCTTCGAAACTCTCGCAAGTTGAAACTGCCTTGGGTATCGATGGCTGAAGGATGTGGGGCTGAAACTCCTGTCTGCAACGGCGCTTGATTCGATCAAGGTTGCCAATTCCCGCGCGACCGGCCATCGCCCGGACATGGAGCAACCTGCAACAACCCCGTCGAATTACGGAATAGTAATTCGCCACATGGGTCGCCCCGCCCTAAAGGCACCGACGGCAAGCCCAAAGTCGAAATCCCCGCGATTCAGGCGCCCTCGGATGCGCTTCCGGCAATGGCCCCAACGCGAGTTTCCGGATGCCCACCAAGCCATCATCCGCAGCCCTCGGGTTTTGCGGTCGCGTAGCCAGACCCATGATGCAGTCAATAACCGCGCATTCGCCGTGAAATGATTACCGGCAGAAGGTGCGGTCATGTTCGTACTGTGTGAGTTCATCAAAGAAACGACGCAGCCTCCTGTGCTCCGCCCAGTGCCTGCGTCAGGCCTTGCGGATGCCTCGCGGGTCTCCGGCATAGCAAGCTGGTCCTCATTGTCCTGCCAAGCGCCAGCGTCCATCACGAAACGACTGAGGGCTGCCATTGACGGTCAGGATCTGCGGCCGTCCGGCTTTCCTTGGATACGCCGCGATCATGCGCCCGTCCGCTTGACCGGTCGCGGGCTGATGTCTTGCGGTGATATTCGCTGGGCTTCGACGCTTAATTCGTTGCTTAAGTAGCGTAATTTAGATTGCAACGTCGAGATGCTTCGCGATCAATCTCAGATGGTGTAGACGCGAACCTCTTCCCTCGAATATTTTCCCGGAGGTGATTACCAGCTTGACTTTTTTTCAGTGCCCCACGCCATTGCACCATCTATAGCTCGTCTGGGCCCACTGGAGGGCCCGCCTGACCTCCGCGTGGTCGCGCCATCTCGGCGCGCGCAGCATGGCGATCAGGTGGCTTGTTTGGTCGGCGCGCGCATGCGCCGTCTGCCTGCGCTGCCCTTATTGCGATTGGGTTCGGCGCCCGTGCTTTTTCTGTCTCAATGCCGATGGACGGAGAGCCCTGCGTCGGTCGCGTCCACTTTCGCCGTCCTGCCAGAGATAGGCTGGCACGATCGCGGTCGGATGCGGCAAGGATTTGCGGCGCGCGGGTGGATCGAAAGCAGTCCAGTTCATACAGCGCGGACCTGCCGGACTTCCCTTTGCCGCGAGGATGTCCTCAGGCGTCCAATGCGCCAGTGCGGGCAGCAATGTGCGAGGGTAGCCCGTCAAAGTGGACATAGATGTGCGCCCCACTCCTCGGGCCCAGTTTGATGGCGATCTGCGCGCGGGTGCTCAATGGTGGGTTCCCCTCAGATCACTTTTCAGATCACCAGACACGGCGCTGGCGGCGGCAAGCTGGGTGGTCGGGCAGCTCAATCTGAGAGCGAGATTCACTGTCCGAGGCTTCGCGGTGACCCCGTCTTTCGCGCAGCGCGGCTCGTGGCCTCGGCGACGGCGTTCGGGCGAGCGGTCGAAGTGTGCCAGGAAGCGCTGCATGGTCCTATGCGATGGTTGTAATTGCGGTGCATGATTGGCTCCGACCGGTGATTTCTGAATCCAAGAATCGCTCCGCGCCAGAGTCTCTTAATAATCAACTCATTTCCAAGCCACTCATTGCTTTAGAAGGATAACGGGGTGCGAGACCCTGCAGGGCAATGAGTGAGCGCCAATAATGCCTCCCCTGTGGCCTGTCGCGGGGGTGCATCCATGAAAGCCAAGGAAGTCGGGGCGGTGGTTCAATACAACGCCCCGATCGGTCGATCGATGCGGCCGGCGGTCCCGATGTACAACACCGCCGCCGCGATGACGGATCCTGCAAGCAACGGGGCGGGCGCGCGCGCTCCCGCACCAAGATGAAGCCGTCCCCGACGCAAGCCAGTATCGACCGTGGGTGAGCACATTTGGCGCGAGGAAGGGGTTGCCCCCGCCCAGTCACCTGGCGGTGGCACAACCTTCCTGCAGGCAGACCGCCAACGAGGTGCTGAAGGCGCAGGAAGCGCAAAGCTGAAGCTGGCCAAAACTAAAAGGCGAGTTGATCGACCGCGATCGCGCGGTGGGGCGTCTTCCGTTGCGCGGGACAGCACGCGACGCCTGGGCTGACTTGGCCCGCGCGCGCGGCTGCGCGATGGCGTCGGATTGGGGGTGATTGATTGCGGATCAAGGGAAGTCTGGAGCCCGTCATGATGCGAAGGTGCTGGAGCCCATGTCAGTGCCCAAACTCGACAGCCTCGCCGAGGTCCGCATCGCCCTCCGCTGAGAACCCGAGCCCTTCGATGGCGCCGATCCACTGCTGCGCAGCTGGGCCGGGGCATGCTGGCCAGGACGGCCGTCTGCGGTAGTCGCATGGGGGCCCGATGCCACCGTAATGCTGGGATCGGCGCGCACGCTGTGCGCCGGGGCGGTACGCAACATCGCCACGCCCACATAGCGCGTAAATCATGGATGCGCTGTCGCGAGTTCCGCTGTCCAGCGATGTGTTCATGAAGGCCGCACAGGCCGGCGCGACTGAAGCGGGAACAACTGGATCGGGTTTGCATCCACACAGGCACCGGGGCCGATGCTGGCGGTTCAGCCAACGGTTGGAACTGGCCAAGCGCAACTCGCGCCAACGGATAGATCCGCTGATAGAGGAAAGCCCGGAGCTGCGCGAACGGGTGCAAACCAAGCGCGCTCGCGTGATGCAGGCAACACTGATGCCTGTCGAAGGAATTCGCGGGCGCATCCTGATGCATGACACGGGGCCAATTCGGGCGTGGGTCTGCCGCTCCGACACCGGCAACGCTACATTTCCTTGATGAGGTTTGAATGCCTTATCCGCCTCGGCCGATGATGAAGGGTGATCCGGTTAAGCCTGGCCGAGGCGCGGTCACTGACCTTTGCGCACACCGGCGCAAGATCCTTCTTGGTCTCGACCCCCGAACGATCCGGGGGCTGAGCCGGATCGAACGGGAAATATGAGACCACAGCGACAGCGCCGGTTCTTCGCTGCCATGTCCGCATTGCAGCCAGTCCAGTGGCTGAAGTTCGGCGCTGCGCTGGACAAGGGGCACCCTGAAGCGGCAGCATACCATTGCGAGGGCTGCGAGCGCGCCATCGCTGAACATCACAAACGGCACTTGTGGAAAAGCGGGCGAGTGGCGGCAACTGCTGGTTGCCGCTCCGATCCCGGCACCGTCCGGCTATCATCTTCTCGGCGCTTTAACTCGCCGATTGCTGGCTCAAGCTGGAAGCGGATCGTGCGCATGGGAGGCGGCACAAAGTTCGGATGAAGCATCGGGCGTTCAAGAACACCAATCCTTGGCGAACATGGGTGAGAGAACCGGCGAAGCGCCGGATTGGTTTCCGCGGCTCTATGATCGCCCGGGAGGCGTGGAAGCCGGCATCGTGCCTGCAGGTGGGGCTGTTCCTGACCGCTGGGCCGATGTGCAGAAAGACCGGATCGAGGTCGATGTTGGGCTGGGGCCGGGGCGGGACAAGCTGGCTGGTCGATCACATCGTGATCCGAGGGCGGCCGGAACCATCAGGGCGCGTGGTCGAGCTGACAAAGCTACTGGACCCGACATGGGCGCCTCTAGTACGGCGCGTATCTCTGCGCCTGGCCTAAGCTCGCCATCGACACCGGCTATGAGGGCTCCGGCCGTTTATGCTGTCGCGGGGCAAACAGCGTGCGCAGGTCGCCCTCGGTCAATAGGCGTTGAAGGGTTCAATTCCGTTCGAGCCCGGTGTCGGGACCGACCTATGTCGATGTGACCGACGGGGCAAACGCCTGCGCCGGGGCGCGCGGCTCTGGAACGGTGGCCGTCTCCACTTTCAAGGCGGAAACCTACCCGACACTGCCTGCCGCGCCACGACAAAAGGAGGAACTGGCCGAGGGGGCAACGCATCCCCGCCCGGACGGTGCATCTGCGGATTGGGTGGGACAGCGAAGGCTGAAGCAGCTGGTGCCGAGGAAAGCTGGTCCACCGTGCGCAAACCAAACGGGCTTTGCCCCGCTTGAAAGGGCAAAAGCTGCCGCGAGCGCAACGAGGCACTGGATTGCCGCGTCTACGCCCGCGCGCTGCCTGGAATCATCGGGGCAGATCGCTTTGGTCAGAGGCTGCGTTTGGGTCGATCTGGAGACGCAGTGGCCGGGACAAGCAGCGTACAATGCGGATCAGACAAGGGTTGCCGCAGGATCCATTCGTGCAGTGCGCAGCCCCGCGCGGCGGCGCTCGAATGCCATCAATTACATGAGGTAAACATGCCCACAATTTCTGACCTTAAAAACTCGCCGTGATCCCCTCTCGGCGCGCGCTCCTCGGGCGTGGCCCGCGTGAGTTCGACGGTAAAACTGTCGATTACCGCAGCATCGCTGAAAATCGACCGGCCATAGAGGTAACTGGACCGCGATATCGCAGCGGCCCCGAGGGCGCAAAGATTAATCCGCCATAGTGCGCGTTATAACCAGCAAAGGCTGTAACGCATGGGCTGGTTTTGATGGCTTTTCGCCGCCGGGAACTGGCCGCCCAAAAGACCGTTCGTGCGCGAACTGGAAAGGGGCAATGTCGCAGCGGCGCCTTGCGGGCTGGCAAACCGCCTTGGAAATATCAACTAGCTGTCGCCTCGGCGGCCCGCCGTCTTGGGCGCGGTCGCGTGAGTTTTGGGTGGTGACAAACGGCTTATGCCGCAAATGCTTGCGAGGCTTTGCTCGAAAACCTGGTGGGGCGATGGGATCAAGCCGTCGTCGCTGATTGAAGACCCGGTCGCCTGCCGTGATCAAGGTGCAGCGGTCTGGCTTGCCTGGACCGATGAGCTGGATGCTTGACGTCTGACTGATTTCTATGGGTTTACAAGCGAAGGCTTGGCGCGCGAGATGTTCTCGCGGGCATGCTTTGTGCGGATGCGCCCGCGACGGTCCGAGGATGGCCTGCTGGTGCCGATCCAGCTGCAGCTTTGCAGTCTGAAATGCTTCCTTCGAGAAGACAGAAGAACCAGCCGCCAACGGCAACCAATCCGTTGGCGGGATTGAGTTTGACCTAATCGGACGGCGTGTGCGTATCACTTCCGGCGCCGTCACCCCGGGGACAGCACGGACAACCGTTGCCAGTGGCGCTGACGACCCGGGTGCCAGCCGAGGATGTTCTGCAACATCTACCGCCCGCATGACGCGGGGCAAATCGAGGTTGCCGCATATGGCGCCTGCCATGGTGCGGTTGTTTTCTGCTCGACCAATAATGATGACGCCGATACTGGGAAACCGAGCCAAGAAAACGGCTGCGATGTTCGCAGGCTTCATCACCAAGCAGCACCAGAAGCGCACTTATGGGGCGAGATTGAGGCGAAAACCCGGATGAACAGTGTTGACCGTCAGTCTGGAACCCCGGTACGTCTGCAGGTGCTGCTTCGGGCGAAAGAACGTCGAAGTTCTCAGCCCTGCCGAGTCCGGTGCGGCTATGAGGCGTTCCAGTACCGCACGCTGCTGTCGGTCTCGGCCTCGCTCGGTCTACCGTAATCAAATTTGGCACGGGCGACCGTGGGCCGCCAAGCGAACTACTCCAGTCTGCGCGCTGAATTGGTCGAGTTCCGTCGAAGGGTTGAACAACTGCAGCACGGTGTTTGTCGCACATCAAAGCTTGGCCGCAGGGGTTTTGGGCACGCTGGTTAGAGACGGCGGTTGCTGTCGGGTGCCCCTGGACTTGCCAAGACTATGCAGGCTCGCCTGCGCGTACGCGCCCGTGAATTGGATCCCGCCACGCTGGATTGGGTTGATCCGCTGAAAGACATTCAGGCCGCAGGTTTCTGGCGATGAGCTCGGGATTGTTCTCGCGCCGCAGGTCTTTGTCGAGGCGACGGGTTACGACGTCCGAGGAAATTGAACCGCGAAAACGCAAGCCGACGCGGCCCGCGTTTGCAACGCATTGGGTCTGCAAGTACCGCCACAGCCTGGCGAAACGCAAGGCGCCGCGTGCCACGCCCCCGCACCCGTCCCGGACCCGGGCAATGGCAATGACGCGGGACGGTGGCGCAAGCGGCGTCCGATCCCGCCACACAACAGGAGTAACACCTGAAGAGTTGGTACACCACATCCGCGCCCGGGCATGGGCACGGAATGCTGATCTATGACGAAATCGACCGCCTATGGCGTCACGGCGAAGGGGTTCCTGGCGGAACTGTGCGCGCTGCCTGACGATGCGCGATAGATCTTGCCGCCTCAACAGCCCGCGGCTCGGTTTTCGGACGCGGTGAGGCGATCTCAACCGCCGCTGAAGCGCCATGCGGGACAATCACGGTTTGGATCGATGGCATCGCGGCCTCGGCTGCAAGCTACATGCATGGCGGCGACGAAGAATTGTCAGCAGAAAGCGCCTTCCTGATGACCATGAACCCCTCGGGAACTGGTGATGGGCACTGCGAGAACATGCGCACGACCGCAGGGCGCTCGACATAGGTGAAAGGCAGCCTGATCCAGGGCTATGCGGCAAAATCTGGCAAGTTCTGAACGACGAATTGGCGAACCTTGATGGCCGCGGAAACTTGTTTGATGCCAAAGACGCGCTCGACTTGGCTTTATCGACCGCATTGCTGACCGTTGAAACTCGCTGCACGCTTCGACATTGGCCGTTCAGCAACGCGCCGCCTTCGCTGCTCGAGGACGTCTGGCGGAAACCGTTTCGCGCCTCCCAACGGTTTAGAAGTCGATCCGGATCAGACGACGGAGACAACCCCGCCGGCGGCGCCCGTAAAGTGATGTCAGGACAAGACAACATCACTCCAAGGCGACCCGGGCACAATCCAGCAGGCAGCATCCCTCGCGCGCTCGATAGGTGCCGGCAGTGTCTGACACGACACGTACCGGGCAAACTACACCTGCGAGGCGGATGGGAGCGCGAGAGACAGCGCGTGCAGCGCAAAAGCTGCCATCGCAAGCACCGGACGCCGCTGCTACCCGCACCGAGGTGAATTGCCCCGCCGCGGCCGTAGATCGACCTTTGCCGTCTGGCGAAAGCTCGCAGATGGCAGGGGCGGTTCCTCGAGGAGGACGCCGGTCTGGATGCGGTCCGCAACGCAGCTTCTGGCCGCCAAGGCTGAAGGCTGGACCCCAGATTACCCTCGCATCATCCCCAACAACCGGCGCAGTTCCACCACACGCCCTTGGGGCCGATGTCAAATCGCCCAGCATTTCGCCAAAAAGGATAAAACGCACAATGACTACGCTCATAGAAGGCAAACACGCAGGCGCTTCCTGAATCTGGGAGTCTGCGCGATTACACGCGCGAAACCGTCACGATCGCGGTCTGGCGCGGCAAGCTTTCGCCCGGCACCTGTCTGGCAAGATCACCACCGGTGGCAAAATACACGGGCCTCGCCCCGGTGCAGCGAATGCAAGCAGAACGCTTGCTGGCGATCCTCTGGAACAAAGCCGACTGCACCGATGCAGACGCGGCCAGCGTGGGATCTGCGCGGCCCTGCCATCGTGAACCGCCACGAGAATATCCTGCCCATGGCGCCACTGAGGCGCAGATCACTGGCTGCCACCAACGGCGCTTGGCAGCCCTGTGGCATCATTTACGCTGACGATCGCACAGACCCATTCATCCCCACCTGAATAGGGGTCCGGCTCATGCCCATGGACAATCTTGAAGGCAGACGCCTTCTCCATTACGAGCGAACCCGCGCGCTCGAAACATCCCCTTCAAGCCCTGCGATCCTCTCGGGGGCAAAACCTGTTTGGCGCGCGCGCGTGCGGGCGCGTACCGAATTTGATTGAGAGCCGCAATGGCACGCTGTCGTTGAATCCGTTCTCGAGCGCGGCTCGGCCTTACGAACAACAGGTCCCGAACGGCGCGACATGCGGGCGTTCGTCTGCGGCAGTTTAAAAGCAGTGATGTGCTCTGGGCCTCAAGAGATTCAGGGTATCCGTGAACTTTTGGCTCGGAATACGAACCAAACAGGTGCAAGCAGAGGTGGCGCGCAGATGGGGCCGGCTCCGAAATGACGCCGAGGCCAACCTTTGGTCCATCTCTTTCAACGGCATTCAAGGGTGGTGAAAGGACCCGCAAGACGGTGCGACCGTGACAACTACTACACCGAGTTGGCATCACCCCTGCGCGGAAGTGGATTTTGACCTCGACAATGCCACCCCCGGCTCGGGCGCCTGCGCAAACGCTGCGCCCAAGCCCTGATCGAAACTGTGAGGACAGTCCCTGGCGGGCTCGCCGCTGGCCAGGTACAACTTCGCGCTGAATGCGGCTCTGCCTTTTTTGCTGATCTGGTCGCCCATAAGGAAGTGCGCGAGACCTATTCTAACAAACGGCCGCGCGCAGCGATCTGCGGGGCCGCGTCGGGAAGCGGTCAGCTTTGCGGCATCGTTCCACCGTTATCGTGGCGGCCTGGAATTTGGTGTGCGCGACAAGGCCTATTTCTTCCTGAAGGCGTCGAGGGGCTTGTTCGAGATTTACTACGCCCCGCTGATACCTTCGAGACGTAAACACGCTGGGCCAGCCGCTCTACGCGCGGATGATCCCCGACCGTGACCCGCGGACGAGTGGGTGCGCCTCGAGATCGAGAGTTTAAATCCGCTGCCGATCTGCACTCGGCCACAGGTGCTGCGCTAGCACGGCGGACTGAATGACGGCCTTTTGCCCGCAGCGCTGGACGTTTCTCTTCACAACCCGAACCTTTCCACCCCGGCGCTTTATCTGAGGCAGCAAATGGGCACGGGCCGGAGTTGGCGAATCCGCGTGATGCGCCGTAGCCCGGACCGCATGGTCGAATTTGGACGCGGCGCGGCTGTGTCACGTGACAGCGGTGGTTTCTGGAATGTCGATCAGCCGATTGTCCGAACTGGCGGCCGGGCGACCGCTTTGAGATCGGGGCGGAGATCTTTGTAGTGGCAAGGCGCACGCAGCGTGTCGTGAGCGGCTGGTTTGGGGCAGCAGAAGCTGCTGCCGTAACTGGCCCCGACCCGCATGCTGATCACACGGCTGATTGAAGTCACGAATAATGATACGCTTTGAGGTGCTTGGCGACTCGGGGGCCATGATCGGCAGCTGAGATTCATGGCTGGCGAACGGCTGTGACCAAGGCTGTCGTGATGCTGGTACTGGTCTGCTAAAACGGCCTGGCGCGGGCAGATTCAACCAGTGGGGGCTGGGACAACGGCTGTCGCGTAACCACCGCGTGGCGCAATACCCAAGGCAAGCCCACCTGAATGCTGGGCCGCTTGTTTGGTCACAGAC
>Ga0163217_1029223_pt1 | contig 17851 bp, 23 predicted proteins | sample SynspAceP_FD_185933 | JGI IMG/M metagenome (GOLD analysis project Ga0163217, IMG submission 185933) | Saline lake microbial communities from Ace Lake in Antarctica - Synechococcus sp. Ace-P (PacBio error correction) | ecosystem: Environmental > Aquatic > Non-marine Saline and Alkaline > Saline ...
AGGAGAAGAGATGAGCGACAACCCCCGGCCGATCACCTATCAATCGCAGTACACCCGCTGTTCTTGGCCCGACCAGCCCCCACCGCCCCCTGCCCAGCCCGAAAAACCGTTGAACCCCTGGGTGGGGCAAAGCATGTGCGGAATCCGGTTGATGTGCTTTTCTCCACGGACCCTCGCCCTTGCCGAACCCGCCGCCGGGGGTGATGTGATCGTCCGTCTTCCCCGCCCACAGGGGCCCTACAACCCCTCGGATGGCCTCCAACTAACAACCGCAAATCCCAGGCCGGCGGCCGTGCTGGTGCAGGGGGGGCGTGGCCCGCACTGGTGGCAAGGCCCCGGGAAGCAACCGGACGAACTGCTGCGCCAACGACCTTCTTTTACCGGAGCGGTTCTCGCCGGTACCCTGAGCACGCAAAAAACGAACAGACCTGTTGTGGGCTGGCTGGGGTTGTGGACATTCGCCTGGGTTTCTCGACCATTTCTGTTCCGCTTTTTCGCCCTCGGAGTGGTCCTGCTGGCGAGGGTGGCGGAGCCGTCGCACTCTCCTGGCTGCTGCGCGGCTGGCTGTTTCTGGTCGCCCACCGGTCTGGGTGGTCCAGCGCTTTGCCAACCTGCCCCTCAACCACCCCGTCTGCTTCGGGAAGCGGTGGTGCTCGGCTGCAGCCTGCCCTGGCCATGCCTACTTGGCAGGGGAACTTACGGCGCTTTATGGAGCTGCTTCGGCACGCTGGCCGGCTGGGTGTGCTTACCGGCAGCCAACGCCGCTGACGGCCTCTCCGGTTTCGGTTTTGCCCCTGCTGAACTGAGCAGCCCGGAACGCCTTTTCCCAGAACGCCGCGTTGCCCTGCACCTTCCTGGATCTCGGCAATGATCCTGCGTCCTGAAGGATTTTCTCAATCCCGGCATCGAGCTCGACGCCCTGCTCTCCGTCACCTGCTGCTCAACCTGTTTGCCGCCGACACGCCTCTGGCACGACGGGCACCGTGCTGGTCAAGGGCAACCGCATCCTCTCGGCCCGGGGTGATCCTTCCCCTTCGCGCCAGGGGATTGCCCGTTATGGCACCAAGCCACCTGGCGGCGATGGGGCACACGAGGCGCTTTGACCGCTGCCTGTGCAATCGTCATCTCCGAAGAGACCGGCACCTGTTCGCTGGCCCGTCAGGGGCGACCTGAGCGACCGATCACCAAAGCAGGCCGCTGCGTGATCCTGCTCACGAAGCCCTGGGCGATGCAGCTCCGAAACCACCTGCCAAGGGCCAGGCCATGGATCGGTGGGGTGCCCTTCGCACCGGGCGTAAGCGTGACGCAGGACACGCCGAATCCGCGCATGAAGTCGCTCCCTGGCGACCCACTGACCTGATCCAGCGTCCCGGCAAGCAAATCGCGCCGTTACCGGCCCGGCTTCGACCCGGCGACCTGCCCGCCCATGTGGCGTGATCATGGAGGCAACGGGCGCTGGGCTCGCCAGGCAACCTGCCCAGGGTGGATGGGGCAATCCGCGAGGCGTGGAGGCGTTGAAACCGCACCCTGCGCTCGCAGTGAACTGGGCATCAAGCGGCCTGACCACCTAATGCCTTTCTCCACCGAGAACTGATCGGCCGGGCGAGAGGTGAAGTTTCTGATGACCCGTTTGGAGCGGGTTCTGGCCCGGGACTGGAGGGGTTTGGAGCGCGAGCAGGTGCGGGATCCGCTTCCTCGGCGATCTCGGAGCAGCTTCCCGCGGCTGCAGCAACTGATCACTGGCGCCACGGCAACGCACCGCCGCCAACACGGGGATTCACTTCAACCGTCCTGCACCAACTACGGCGTTCGGCGGGAGCTGGTCCAGGCGGCCCCGGCGGCTGGCCGAAGCGGTGGCGCCGGGGTGAGCTCGATCCAGGCGCGATTCGATGAAGCCGCCTTCGCGGCCCAGCTGGCAGACCGGTCGGGGGAGGTGGTCCGATCTGCTGATCCGCACCAGTGGTGAATACAGGATCGCATTTCCTGCTCTGGCAGAGCTGGCCTACGCCGAAAATCCCACATCACCGATGTGCTCTTGGCCCCGATTTCAACGAGCAGGCCCTGGTGGCAGGCCTTGCCTCGATTTTCAGAACCGCCAGCGTCGCTTCGCGGTTGTCCACAAGCCACGGCCCCTGCGCCGGTCGCTCCCCCCCACCTCCCCCTTCCACGTCCCGCTTGAATCGCCCCCTCCGCCCCCTCACCGCCGCTGTCAGCCTCCGCTAACGGGGCGAATCAGACCTTGCCGGTTTCCGCTGCGTCACAACTGGGAGCCGCAGGAGATCGAAGATCTCCCTGCAGCAACCCCCTTGCTGGAGTTGCTCCTGGCAACGGCCCAGCAGGTGCACCGGGCCGCCAATCCTGGCTTATCGGGGTCCCAGCTGGCTTCCCCTGCTGAGCCGTCAAGACAGGCGGCTGCGAAGAAGACTGGCGCCTACTGCCCCAATCGATGCACCACAAAGCGCCGATGTCAGCGGTCGCCCGGAGCTGGCGGTGGAAGCCGGTGCTGGAGCGGGCCCGCGGCTGCAAGGCCCAGGCGCCCATGCTTTGCATGGCTGGGCCTTGGCGCGACCATTCGCGATGGTGCCCCCCGCTTCACGCCATGCTGCCATGGTGCCGGGTGCGGAGCCCTGGGCCTGGAGGCCTGCGTCACACCGTAACATACGTTGTAGTCAAAGAAAGGAGTTCCTTCAAAGCCGGAAGCCACACACATGACCAAGACTCACAACAGGGCCGAATCTCGGCTCGGCTTTGTCCCGCTTTGGCTCGATAATATGAATTCCGCCTATTAGAAAACTCAAATCAACCTACGACACCAAATCCCCGAGTTCTACGGCGGATCACCACACGCGCACCTTCAGGAGCGCCTTGAAACCCTCGCCAGGGTGCGCGCCGGGCGACCCGTCTGCTGCGGCGGGCGAGCGAGTGCGCATGGCGAGAGCGACAAGAGACCCGGTGACACCGCACTTCATGTCAGAGTATGGCATTCCTTTCCACTCAACCACAGCTCGTCACAAGGCGAGATACTGCGTTTTCACTGAGAAAAATTAAATTTTGCTTTCGTCTCTTCGAAGAGAGCCGTTACACTTCTGAGAGAATGTGAATTTATGCCTTATAATTTATAAGCTCAAACTGGTAGATGACCTGTGTGCTAAGACGGGCGAACTACGCACCAAAATGCAATGGAGACAACACGAGATCTCGTAAGCTACGATTACCGCTGGAATCATGTGTGCGGCAAGGAGCGACGCTACGACTCTCTAGTGGGTGGCCATGCAGGAGCGCGACGAATACATAGGGCACTGATCCTCAACAAAAAGAACTAAACCGAGAGAGAGTCCCGAGTGATCGAGACGGCGGCCGAAAACTACAGCTTCAGCATCCGTAGAACGTCCAGCAGGATTACGCACTCGCTGCTAGGCATCTGCGGGACGCTTTCTGTATTATCAAATCTTTTAACGCTATTCGAAAAAACGAACTTCCGGAGACGCCCACGTTGTATGATTTGATACTCTCTCGCCACATTTTTCAGCTCTAGATTCTCACATGGCAGTTGTGCGCTATGATCGTTTTGCCCTAGCTTATTAAGGCGTGAACGGGCGTGAGCGGTGAACGTCTGACTCTTTTTCACAGCTCTCTCTAGATACACCGGCTGTGAAAGCTATTTTCCTTCGTTGCGACACCTTGTATTCGCTTCAGCGAAGATGAGTTGACGATCGCTTGAGCCGTTTGCTCACTCGCCGCTTCGTGTGAAGCTATGAGTCTCATTTCCAGTGAACAGGAGCCTCTCTATAGCGCGCAGAGACTGTTCTCTACGCGCACACCTCTGCGAATATGTGGCGCGACTAGCCGCTAGTGTGCATGGAACGTGATCACAATCGGCTACTAGATGTATTGTGCTACTCTTCTGCCTTTGGGACACGACCGAAAAGTTTCTTTGAACAAGATATCACTACTGGCGCTGTCCTGTGGAGAGACATGACATGAGTGAGCCTTGAACCGAGCTGCGCTTTATCTCTGACACTTACAACGTGCTCGCGTCATTTATTCAACCGCCTGGACCTTGATCTTGCCCCCCAAATTCAAGCTGGAAGTGGAGCGCAGGTAATGTTTCCAGGGCGGCTACACCGCTTGAAGCTGAGGATCAAACCCGAACTTGATAGCGTCTACTAAATTATTTGGCGACCATAGCGCTCGTGAGCGGACGATCCCAGTCCTGAGCGAGAAGCATGAGCCCCGGCGCATATGAACACACTCATCAGAGAACCCACTGCTCCACCCGTAATGTAGCGAGCTGATCGCGGACGCAACACCCTGGTGATCGACACCGCGCGCGAGAGGCACACGCTCAGTGAGGTGACGGCTGGGCAGCTTCGACGGGGCATCGATCCACGGCCACCGAGCAGAGCTTTCCGCGACTTTCCAGCGCGATGAGTGAGTTGAGCGAGCTGAGCGCCGAGCGCGGAGTCATCAGGGTGGCGGGGCGCGGCGCAGCCGCCGCCGGCTGGCCCTGTTCTGCACCGGCGGCATCCGTTTGTGAGAAGGCCACGGCCTATCTCCAGCAGCAGGGATTCGAGGGTGCACCAGTTTGAAGGGGGGGAATCCTTCGCTTATCCTCGAAGGAGGTGCCCGAGAGCCAGAGCCGCTGGCGGGCGAGTGTTTTCGTCTTGACCAGCGCGGTGGCGGCTAATCACCGGCTTCGAGCCCGCAGCCACAGCCTTTGCATGCCTGCCGGGCTGCCCCTCTCTCTGGCCGATCGCCCAGCAGCCCAGCTACGTGGAAGGGGTGGAGCTGCCACCACTGCATCGGCCAAATTTCCAAGCAAACGCCGACTTGTGCTCGCTTCGCCGAAGCGCCAAACGCCAGATCTCCCTGGCGCGCGGCGGGGGGAGAACCACATCGGTTCTGCAGCTTGGGCGTGAGGATCCCCAAGCCCAGTCCAGCTTCCGTAAACTGGCTTTGCTGCGATCCGCCCCGATGACAAATTCCTTGCAAACGCTTGATGACTTCAAGGGTTCTGGTGGATTCCCTCGATGGCCAGGGCCACTGGAAACACAAAGGTCAGTTTCGAGTGTTCATTTTCGGTGGGCCGATACCAATCTTCGCCTCAACTGGTGGCCGAAGTCCGGCGAGCTAACGCTTGTTTGGAGATCCCGCGAGCGTGTCGGCGTCTTCTGCGTCGTTTGCAACGCCTCCTGGCCGCGCGTGAGTGGCCAAGGCTCCGGTTGCTGTGGAGTTTTCGCCGCTGCCCCACGCGACCGCGCCGGCTGGCCCTGAGCGCGCTGCTGGCGGTGGAGCTGCGCGAGGTGACGCCTCCAGGCCAAGCCGGCCGAGCTTTTGGGCGTGTCACCGAAGGGCACGGTGCCGGTGTGGAAGCCCAGCGAGCAGCGGCCGGCCGGTCTGGGTGATTGAAGGGAGAAGCCTGGAGGTGAATGCAACTGGGCGCTGGGGCAAGCCGATCCCCCACGGAATCTGCTGCGACGCGGCGAGCCGAGCTGGCCCGCAAGAAAGCGACGGAAACTGGTGGCGGATCATGACAGGAACGTTCAAGGGCCATCTCGAATCGCTTCAAATACGCCAGTCGCTATCCGGGCGCCCGACCTCGACGGCCCAATCGCCAGGGCGTTGGCGGTTTCTGCAATCGCTGGAACGCGGCATGGCCGCCGGGAATTTCCGCTGGGGCCGGCGGCATGCTGCTGGCTCGCGCCCTGCCTTGCCCGATCTTGGCCTGTTGCCGTTCGTGCGTCGAGTTCCGCCTGGCCGACCGGCCGGCTTCGACAACGAAGCCGGGCTTGGGCCCCTGCAAGCACTGGCTGAGCGTTTTCGTGGCCAAGCGAAGCTTTTCCTCGGCGGTCGACTGGGCCGAGCAACTGCAGCCTGGCGCTTCTCCCCGTTTCTTTACCACCTGGCCACGGCCCTCGCTGAATGGGACGAGGCAAGGAGGCGGCAGGGGTGTAATCTCCGCTCGAACACCCGGGGCCAAGAGCCTGGAGCAGGTGGGATTCATCCACGCCAGCTGGGCTCACGCGAGCTTGGCCCGGCCAACCTACCCAGCGTTTCTACCCCGAAATGCCGGGGCGGTGCGGCTGCATCACCATTGAAAATCCGACCGGCTCACGGCTCCCCTAAAGCCTGGAGCCGGTGCCGGCCTGGGCGGTGAACGCTTCCCCCATCTCTACGGTCACCCTGCCCATCGGGCCGGCGGTGCTTGCGGTGGAGCGGTTTAGCCCGGATGAGCGAACTGCCCCAGGCCTGCCCAGCCTCAGCCCGATCGAGCTGTTGCCGCGGCACGCGTCTGCGCCTTCGCCTCCAGGTTGGCCCGGCGCCTGGGGGTCTGGGGCCTGCGGGTCGGGGTGGCCCGCTGCCGGCAGGGGAATGCGGCGGAGTTTACTCGGTGAGCTCAAGGGCTGGGCCCCTGCCGCCCCCTCTGGCCTCCATCTCGACACCTGCGGGTGCGGCTCCGACGACCGGATCGTCGGGGTGCTGAATCTGGGCCGCCACCTTTTGCCTGGGCCCTGAGCAACGCCCCTGCCGCCGAGCCCAGCTGCCTGGCGATTCGGGATGAACCAGCGACAAACATCAGCGCTCTGGTTGCGCTACTCCGGCGTTTTTGGATTCCGTGCCTGGCCGGGGCGGTGGGCAGTGGGGCGCTCTCGACTTGGTTCTGCGGGTGTTCTGGGGCGGGGCAAGGTCTGCTGGTGGCGGCAGATTTGGCCGGAAAGGCTTGCGGCCGGCGATGCCGTGCAATCCTGAACCCCGCTCCAGTCCAGTCCTTCAGATCTTGCGCTAAGCGGTTAGCTTCGCCCCACTCTTGGCCCGAGGATGGCGAACCGATTGCGGAGTCGCGATGCAACCTGGTGGCCGCTGGTTTATGACGCCGGCTGGCTTTCTGATCATCGCCTCGTGTTCTAATGACCCTGGTCGGCGGCACTGACGGGACCACCCATCCTGGAGCCCCTTGGCGGTTGTCGGGGCCCTGCGTTGAGGTTCAGGGTTGTCTCCGGTCGATCGGCCCCTATTCCCTGGGGCAACCACGGCTGTTTCTGGGGCGCGAATCGTTCCTTTCCGGCCTGTCTTCATTCTGTTGGTCTTCGGCCACGAGTTCTTGGCGCCGTATCTGCCCGCCTCTTCCTCTCCGCAGATCCCCCCGGGCGCTAGGGCTTTACAACGGCAATTCGAGCAGATCAACGCCAAAGAGCGGCAAGAACGGATGGAGCTGGCCAAAGTTGCCTCCCGATTTCCTGGCTTGGCCGTCACTACGGCGGCTGCAATTCGGCTGGTTGTTCGTGCGGTCTCGTGCGGACCGGCTGCTGTTCTTCAATGCGATCGACTGGTGTGGCTGGTTTGGTTGCTTGTTCACAGATCGCTGTGCGATCACGGTGGTGCTATCTGGTTTCGGCGGCAAGGCCTGGTGGCCAAATACTCTGTCCGCATGGCCCCAGTGCAACGGTTACTCCACACCCCAGCGGATTGGCTGGCAAGCAAAAGCCCACAGCAGCGAGCAGTTGATCACCAGTCGATGTGCCGCACCGGTGCTTGCCGGATGGTTCTCCGAAGCAGAGCGCCTTGCGGGCCTGCCCAGCAACCCTGCAATCGACATCGATGCCGAGCGGATGTATTGGGCAGCACTGGCTTCAACCCACAAGCCGGCTTGATCGTATGGGCTACGTGGTGCCTGGTGAATCGTTATTTCGCTCTATAAAACTAACCTCTAATGCGGCAACTGGCTTATTATTTTTCAGGGCCTGGATCCGCCAGAGTGATCAACTCGCCACCCTGCTCAGTCCCGGGCCTTTTCTGTTTGGTCAGCCCCCCCCCCCCGATTCAAACCTGCACGCTCGTGGCGGTGCCCTTGGTGCTGGGGCCCTCCTTGCATCTGGCTGGGGATCCGGAATAAGGTCACTGGGTAGAACGTGCGCCCGAAAAAACCACAACCGTGCAACAGCCAGTCTTCCGATTCTCCCCTGCAATCTGAATTCAGCTCTGAATCTGACCAGAGGCCTGCAGGTGCGCAATCGCTTTGTTCTGTCTCTGTCACATTCGAGGATCTTCATGGTCTTTTTATCTTTCCGGTCCGGCCCCGCTGATTCTGCTGTCTGCCCCTGCCTCTGCAGCGCTGCTTGAACCTGCTGCTGGTGATGCTGAGCACGCTGTGGTTATACCGGGCCCTGGAATTCGTGATACCGATCTTTTATGGCCGCGAGAATCTGGCCAGCCCCCGCTTTCGCAAGCAACTCGAAGCGGCCTGCAGCTCACACGTTGGGCATGTTCCTTGATGGAGCAGCGCACCCTGCGGGATCTGAACACCCATGAGGTCTATGTGCTCGCCAAGGTGCTGCTGGATTCACCCGTGGAGAAGCGGCAGGAAGGCCTACAAAGGCGTGGTGCGAGACGCCCTGGCCTGAGGGCTACGTGAACGTCTCCAGCAGCCTGAATTGTGCTCAAGGCAAATGCGCCGGGAGCTCGGCATTGCGATGCCGAACATGGGCAACTCTTGGAGGAACTCGGGGTGGAGGATCCGGCCCTGCTCGATCCACGACAGCCGGCGCAAGCCTTGAGGATCGGGTTTACGGCTGAGTGGGCCTATCGCAAGTCAATTGGAGCGGCTGGTTCCTGCTGCAAGGGCCCGCAGGCGCCCCAGGCGGCCCGATCCTGCTGCACGAGATTCCCTGAAGCGCCAGTTTTCGATCACGCCACAGGAGCAGGAAAGCAATCCTTGGCATGCTCCAGCCCACCGAGGGTGTGGCCACACAGGGCCGACGTGCTGCTGCAGGCGCTTGCCCGCCTTGAATAGAGGCCTTCCGCGCCTTGGCACCAGCCCTCGCTGGCAACATGCAGCCCTTTGTTCGTCGCGCACGCCTGCTTGCCGATCACATCCGCCAAACCGGCAAGGACTGAGCGGTGGCAGCGATTCTTGAGGCCTTCAATCAGCCTGCAGGGGGAACCCGCAACTGCCGGTCTGGTCGAGCGTCTGCAACGGAATTGCGCGCCCTGGTGCGCTGGAGTTGCTGGAGCAGAAAACCTGGCGCGAGCGGTCTGGCACCCGAGCTCGCTGAGCTCTGAGCAGCCCGGCGCCGCAGGCCCACCGCACTGCTCTCCTGGAGTCGCCGCTGGAGGCCAGCCTCGATCACCTCGACAGCCTGCTGCAGGAATCGCCTTCCGCCACGATCGCGGCGGCGGCCCTGCTCCTGAATCGCCCGCCTCCGATGGGCCAGCGGGGCCGCAGCCCGCGCCCCTGCATTTTTCTGCTTCCGTCTTCTCCCGCCCACTGCTGAGGCAGGCCGCCGCGCTGGTGCTCAGGGGCCCCCGGGGCCAAGGAGGGGTCAGCAGAGGGGCCGCCGCGAATGCCTGAGCTGGCCGCCCTTCCCGATCTTGAAAAAGAACGGGTGTTCCTGGCCGCCAGTGATTTTCTTCCGGCGCACCAGAAGTGGAACACGCATCGAATCCCTGCGGAGGCCTCCGAACTGCGCAGCTAATGCCCCCGCCCGGCGAGCTCGATCACAGAAGTGGGGCGATCGCTGCCGCGAAGCTGCTGTTGCCTGATCGAAGGGCAGGCGGTGGTGGCGCTACGGGGAGGGAGAGCCGCCCGCGACGACCAAGCTTCAAGCTGGCCAAGGTGACTCGATGGAGGCTGGAGGTCCTCACCACAGCTCAACGGAAAACACGATCGAGGCGGGGCCGTGATGGCACGCGCCTGCTGGCGGTTTCCCTTGTCGTTCGTTCGCATGGCCGGTGCTCGCTATCGCCAGGACTGTTTCAACGGCGCGTGCTGGAGGCTGGAGAGTCGCATCTCCAGCGCTTATCATGCTGAATCGGTTCAGGCCTGAAGGCCCCCTGTTGGGCGTGCGATGTGCGGATCAGGTAGAGGCATTTGCAGGAAATAGCCCACTCGTTGTCATACCAGGCCACCAACTTTGACAGAAGGTGTCGGTGAGGGCAATGCCTGCATTGGCATCAAAAATTAGGTGCAGAGATTCGCCCAGAAAAATCGCTTGGAGACCACAGCGTCTTCGTCGTAACCGAGGAATGCCCGCCATCGGGCCCTCTGAGGCCCGCCTTCCATGCCGAACTTGATCGCTGCGTAGCTTGGCGGGCCGCTCCAGATTCCACGGTGAGATCCACCACCGAAACATCTGGGGGTTTGGAACCGGAAGGCCATGCCGGTGGAGCTTGCCGTTGAGGGCAAGGGATCACCTTGCAACCCGCCTTGGCCAGCGCTGTGGAAGAGGGATGATGTTCTGCCCTGCCCCCCGGCCACCCGCCAGTCCTTCCGCCGAAGGGCCATCACCGTTTTTGGGTGCGGTGGTGGCATGCACGTGGGTCATCAGCCCGTCCTTGGATGCCCGAAGTTTGTCAATGCAGCAACCTTGGCGATCGGCCGCAGGCAGTTGGTGGTGAAGGAGGCGTTTGGAGACGATAATCTTCGCCGGCCATGCTGCCTGTGGTTCACCCCCATCACGAACATCGGCGGTGCCCGTCTTTATGATGGGGCGGAGAGGAACCACTTTTTTTTGAGCCTGCCCTCGATGTGCGCCCGGGCGTGGCAATCGGTGAGGAACAGGCCGTGGCCTCTAAGAACGATCTCAGCGCCAACAATCCCCCCAGTTCAGTTGGCGGGGATCGCGCTCGCCTGTCACGGCGGAATGCTGCGGCCATTAAACGATCAGCTGGCCATCGCTGATCGACACCTCCCCTTTTGAAGCGGCCGTGGGTTTTGAGTCATAGCGAAGCATGTAATGCAATGTAATTTTAATAATCGATCAGATCAATTGGATAAGCCGACCACCTCGATTCCTTCGATTTCGAAACGCCCGGCGGAACACCAGTCTGCCGATCGGCCGAAGCCATTGATAGCCGATCTGATGGTTCATGGTTTGGTTTTTTCGTGCAATTGCGATTCAATCCCAGCACACCTAGCAGTTGCCTGAATTCAGCCGCGACCAGTTGAGGAAAGCGCTGAATCACCAAAAGCATTGCCCTGATCATCCACGAAGAATCCAGAAAACCAGTGGCACGATGATGAGGCGCGATTGGCCGGGCCGTAGTCCTGGGCTACAAGCTGCCATGTGGGCGAGTACGCCCGTGGGCAGTGGCTACCAGAGGGAGGATGCCCGGCCGAAGCCTGAGCAGATCCAGGCAGCCTTCGGTAGTCCGCGGCCCACATCACACGGAACACAACAATGGCGGAAGAAGGAAGCCACTAACGAACTGTGCCGCCAGAATGGTGACAGATCGGCCCCGGCAATTCAGCGCTCGTCCAAGCTGCAGACTCCATCGCAGCGACAATCGTCAAGAAAATGCCAAGGGAAATCTCTGAGATGATCGTCAAGCGATCGGCTGTTGGCTGGCCACTGAAATCGTCCAGGCCGGGGAACGGTGTTGGTGAGCAGGATGGCGCCAAACAAGGTGCACAAACGAACAACGGCAGAATTGCGGCCGGCTGCGTTGTACGGGCTTCATGGAGCCCCTCCGCCCAAGGGCCAGGCTCACGTTCAACCAGAAACAGCGTGCGCAGCAGGCTGAAAATAGCTGATCGACTCGCCTCGCCTCCGATCAACTCCCGCCGGGATTCCCCTTGGCGGCAGACGCGGTTGAAGCTTTGTGCCACGAATCAGCAGCGAAGCGATCGGGCCGCCCCATCAAGGAGGCCAGCCCAGACGAAGGTGGCACAGGCGATTGCGATTTCCAGGGCATTGCGACGCCATGGGCTGGCGCGAACCGCCGGTGCCCAGCATGGCTTGTGCCGTGGCCGCCCAGCACGAAACCGATCCCCCCAGCAGGGGCCGATCAGCGATTGAAGACCCACCAAGGCTGGCCACCCCTAACCCCGTCAGGTTCTGAAGATCATGTAATAGGATGGTGGACCGGCCACCAGCACCAGACGGTCGGCCCGCATGAGATCAACGTCTTGATGTCGGCGTTCAAGGCCCATGGCGGCAAAAAAAATAGGGCAGCAGGAAGTCCACGGTTGCCAGGTTGAAAAGCCGACTTCGAGTCCCGGGTGAATACCATGACGACGGCACAGCAAGCAATGCAAGACTCATGGTCGACCGGTTTCTCTGGGATATTGAAATCTCGAAAGGAATCGCGACACGTTGGTTTGAGCCCACGCGGCGATGGCCAGCACCAGATGGCGATGTTGCAGGTGGCGAAGGCCCAAAATTGTATGGAACAGGGTTGTGAATTTCGTGGAGAACTGATCGAGAGACCTGATTGAGAAGCCTGATTGAAAAGAACGAATTGAATTTTGGTGCGTTCCTTGTGGCCCCGGCTTTGTTTTTTCCTTGGTTGACTCCCCCGCTGAATCACAATCTGCGATCAGTTCCACTGATCAGATCCGCCCGATCTCCCGGCAGATGTGAGGGTCTTAGTTCTCGCCGTGCGGTGGTAACTGCTGCGGCACCAGTGGTCCGCAGCGCACCTGGTTAAAGCCCGGCCTTGGGCCAGCCTCTCCGCAGCTTCATAAATTTCCCTCGGGTCGCGCAGTAGCGATTCACTGGCAGGTGAGCCAGGGAAGGCCGCAGGTATTGGCCCGATGGTGAACGCGCTCGGCATCCCACGCCCGGAGATTCGGCCAGGGCCTCCATCACCTCCTCGAGCGTTTCGCCCAGGCCCAGCAATCAGGCCTGATTTGGTTGGGATGCGCGGGGCCAAGCTGCGGCAGGCCGCCAGCATCCAAGGAACGGGAGTAAGGTGGGCACCACGGCGCACCTGCCCCTGCAGTCGCTGCACCGTCCCTCGATTTTGTGGTTGAAGCAGACCCGGGCTCTGCCGGCCAGGACTACGCCCAGGCCGCTGTTGCTGGGCCGGCGCACCATCCTTCCGCTTCGCCGCGAATGCCGCCCCAGAAAATTCAGGGGTGAGCATCCTCCGATTCGCGATCATGGGGATGGCGGCCGCCGTATCCGCCGCCATTTGTTCCGGTGGAACAGGCTGGCGCGTGGTCGGCCAGGTCGTCGGCGGGCGACAAGCGGTGAGCACCACGTAGCGCAGCTTGAGGGTGTCCAACGGCCTTTCGGCCACCCGTTCGGCCTCGTCGGCGCAATCGAAGAGGAACCGGAGGCCTGGCCGCTTCCTCCACCTGGCAGAAGGCGCAAGCTGCGGGTGCAAGATCGGACCGCCCCCAGCAGAGAAGGTGGCGGTGCCGGCTGCGTAGCCACTCGCCCCGGTTGGGGCAGCGGCCCTCTTCGCCAGATGCGGTGTGGCAGCCGCTTGCTGTTTGACCACCTCCTGAACTGGCCTCGAGGTCCTGAGGCCGTGCCCGATCGCGTCGTCGCACCATGGCGGCCAGCCGCTCGGCCGGGCGATGGCGCTGTGGCGACGGCCGGGACCGTTTGCGAGCCGCTGGATTCAATTGCTCCCTTGCCATCGCTAATCATTCTGCGGCGGCCTTCCAAGGCTCGCGCCAGGGTACCTCATCGGCGACTCCAGTTCGCTTTGCTACGGCAGGCCGTAGGCGATCCTGCATGACAGGGTGAACGGCCCGCAGCAAGCCTGGCCAAGATAGAGGCTGTGGTGTCACCTTCCACGCTCGGGGTTCAGCGCCAGATCACCTCGCTGATGTCCTCGCTGTCCCACGCCGCTGCAACCGCGGACTGGACATGCTAGAAGGTCCTGGGTCCGACCCTCCATCGGCGAGATCAACCCCGCCGAGCACGTGATATGCCCCCTTGAAATTCCCGGTGCGCTCCAGGGCGAGCAGGTCCGCGGTTGAATCGGCCACCACGCAGAGCTGGCCGTTGCGCGCGTTTCAATTCAGGCATAAGATCTCGCAAAGGGGGCTCAGCCGAAGAGGTGAAAACAGCGTTTGCCACTGGCCCACCTGGCCTTGCGAGCCGCCAGCAGGGCAATCGGCGAAGGCATGGATCGTTCCTTTCTTCGTGGCTGCCCTGAGCAAGGTGCAGGGCCAAGCGTTGGGGCCGTGCGAGGCCCGATCCCCGGCAATCGCGTCGAACTGGTCGATCAACCGGCCAGTGGGCGGGTGAAGCGCTCAGAGAACCGCCGCAACCGGCCTGGAATCTAGGGGCCATGCGTCCTGGCACGGTTTCAGAAATGGCGGCGGTGCTCTGGCACCTCCCTCGCACCGTCGGTTCAGCTGATGGCTCAGTCCCCTTCCCCTGTGCTGCCCTTGTCGTTGCCGTCGTCGTTCCTCACCGCTGTTCAGAATGGGTTTCTCGCTGCCCTGGTTGATCGGGGCCGGCTGAGCGGCTGCAGTGCGTCGGGGGCGGGCCTGAACACCTTTCAGAGCCCCGATGGCCGCTAACGGCCTTTCTCTATCCAACCGGCTGGAAATCGGTGGCCGTCCAGCGAAGGTCCCCGAGGTGGTCTTCCACCGATCTGATCAAACAGCGACGAGACCCTCAGCCTGGTGATCTCGCGATGTGAAATGACAACCACAGCCTCGAGAATCTCGGTAGCAGTTGGCCGTGGCGGTGGGAGAGGAAGCGGGCGGATTGTTGAATTGCCCCAGAAGGCAAGTGGCCGAAACAGGCCGAACTGGGTCGAGGCGCGATCGAGCGTGAGGATGGCGGCCATACTTCTATGACCTGGAGTAACGCCGTTCATCTCGCGGCCGATCGGGGAACCGGCACGAAAACTGGCCCACCGTTGTTGTTGACCGTGGCCGTCTGTACACCCTGGCGGCGAGCACCAACGAAGCCCGCTGGCCCAAAGTGAAGCGACTTGTTCCACAACGTGATCACCTCTTACCCTGCAGGATCCTGAGCCATGCGCGCGCCGCGCGATGCGGTGGTTGTCGTGGGCGGTGGCCTGGCCGGTTGGGTGCTGGTTGCCTCCGCCTGATCAGCCGCGGTCCTGGCCGTCACCCTGGTGCACCACCCGAAGATCCGGCGGATCCACCTGGCTCGGCCACCTCACTGGCTACGGAGCCATGCTTGGCTTCTCCGCTCGCCTCACTGGCGCAGCTGGAGTCTGTGTCATGGCCCGCTGGCTTTGGCTGCCGAGCGGGCCTGGTGCTGCACAATCCAAGCTGGGGCGGATGGCTTGACCAACTGCCAACACGCCAGCCCTTTGCCTTGCTCAGCGCCGCGATTTGCCTGTGGGGCAGTGGACCAGTAGGCGCTTCACGGCTGCCCTGCCAAAGGGTTCCTTGCCGCGCCGGGGTGGAACCAGTCTCGACGCCCGGGTGCTGAACCTGCAGCCACTCCCAGGGGGGGGCTGGATCCGTGCGGTTGGCTGGCCGACCCCTCGCGCATCCGCCCAAGCCTCGAGTCCAGCCAGGGTTTGTTCTGGCCGCAGGAGCTATTTTGCCGGAGTCTGTGCCAATCTCTTGTGTCCAACCTGTGCGTCACCGCTGGGCCGGTGTGGCTGATTGTCAGGGATCTTCCACGCTGGCAATTCCTGGCTTGAGCAAGGTGCGGCGCGGCAGGTCGTGCAAGACCGCGGTGCAATGGCGCCCGGCCGGCCCTGGAGGCCAGGTTCCGCCGCGCTGACGCAGGAAAAGCCTGGGATTTGTTGAGCTAGGCCTGGCCCCCTGGGGAGCGGGGCTTTTATTGGGGCAGATGCACACTGGTGCCCGCCGGCCCCGGAGGTCTTGTGCCTCCCCGATCCCACGCGGATGGAGCAACGCTTGCGCCGAGGCTGGCTGCTGCTGGATCCAGCCCCTTGCGCGCCTTGATGCCCGACTATCGCCAGGTGCGGTGGCCCTTCTGCGCCGATGGCGGGCCTTTGGTTGGGTCCGATAGCGGCGCGCCGGCGGTTGTGGAGTTTCGCCGGGCTTCAGTGGACCGTTCGCAACGGCTCCGGGCGCTTGCCGAGCAGCGTGGGCTGCTGTCTGGCCGCCGCCTGAGGGGCGTCAGAACAAGAAGCGATACCGGCCTTGCCTTGGATCCTTCGCCCCTTGGAGTTTTGCTGCCAAGCCGTGGACGGCGGGCCAGTCATAGGCTTCCCAGTAGCTGATGCCCGTCGCCGATCGAAGGGCCGGCCGCCCGAGCGTTTCGGTTGTCACGTGGTGTGGCCATTGCCGTGAGATCAGGCCACCGATGCTGCATCGGGCCGAGATCAGGTTTTGAAGACATCATCGCCAAGCAGCCGCGAGCAGGCCTGGGAAGCCGAACAAGATTTCCTCCGACGGATGATTTTCCGCGAGAACAGTGCGGCTCAGCACAGTTCTGCGATCGATACGGCCGATGAGTCGCCGTTCTCAACGTGGCGCCAGCGCAGAAAGCCGCTCCAGATCCCGACCTTTTGGAGCGTTTTGCCGTTTCCGGGTTGGAGATTCGATGTAGAGGCCCTGGCTGTTTTGTCGAACGTAGTACATCCGTTTGGGGACATCGACTTCAACGCCGCCCAGCACGTCTCCCATGCGGCCGGATGGCTCCCAACTTGATGATCCAGGTAGTGGCCAATCGTCGGCCAGAATCGATCGGAAAGCTCCTGCCTTGACGCGCTCAGGTGCCGCCGAGGCGTAGAGGGGCGTTGGCCCTTGAAGGGGGCCAAACCGATCGAATTGATGGTAGGTGTCACGCGGTACCGTCGGGTGAACGTGGTGCGGCCGCTCACCGACCCGAAGGGTCAACATCACATCGGGTTGGCCTCCGCTTCATATCTGAACCAAGCACGAGCAGGTCTTGATCGGTATCGACCCAGCGGCCAAAACGGATTGCTTGAGCGGTCCGGTCCACGGACTTTCGTCGCCGCCAGCAAGCCCAGACAAGGGGAGCCGCCCAAAACAACCCTCCGCTGAGGCCAAGCACATGGCAAAAAACTACGGGCCAGGGACGGCTCGCTTGGGAACGTTTGGATTGGAAATGGCAGGCTGACGATGCCCGAGGGGCGTTAAAGCGTGGTTCCACCCCCTGGAATGTGGGCGTTAGGGGGTGGAGTACACAAATGGTATTTGGAATTCACCCGCTACAGAAACACATTGCTTTGGCATCAGCGTCCAAGGGAATTCCCCGAGCCCGGCCCGGCTGCGGACCAGTAAAGGCGGCCTGGAACCAGGGGCGGGATCCAGCTCGCTGGAGCTGAGGGCGGCAGGGCCTTGCCGCCTCAACCAGGCGCACCCCAGTGAAATTCGAGAAATGGCACTGGCCGGCTGTGCCCTTGATCAGGCCTCCCTGCTTTTGAGCTTCCAGACCAGGCTGCGGTATAGGGTCGTCCTGCATCCGCTTCAAGGCTTGGGGGAGTTGCTCAGGGGCATAGGGACCGTTCCCCCTGGCCATCCATGCAAATAGAGCCAGCCCCGCGATTGAGCTCTTCGAGGCAATGGAAGCCGGCTGGCTCCTTTGAAAGCTCCAGAGAGGAGCGCACAAGAAGACGGCGTCCCGAGGGTCGACATTCCAGCAGGGCCCTGAGCCGGTGATGGCGATCAATCATCCGTCTCGCCAGCACTGCTCACCGCCAACCGCACAGGCCGGCTTTTGAAGAGTAGCCGGCGCCGGCTTTTCGATCGATTCGAGCCGAATATCGTTCGCAACCGGGCCCCGCACCCCGCCAAGCCTAAGGCAGAACTGGTCGGTTGAAGGCCGTCGCACGGAAAGTTCCGAACAGCTCACCCTGTGGAGAGGGCAACAGTGAAACGAGCGCGGAGTTGAGGCGCCATGGGCCGTGGCCGCAGCGGCCTGGGTGACAGCAGTTGCAGTTTCGACTCCATGCTGCAACATTCGCGCGAAGAGCGTTGAAAAGGCCCCAATCTCAGAGCTGAGGGGCTTCATCGGTCCGTAATCCGCCTGAACACGCAGAGGCTGGCGTAAGAGCCTCCTCGCTGCAGTAGGTTCCTTCATGCTGGCCGCTTCTCGATGCATCCCGCCTGCCTACCCAGCACCCCCACAAATGCGATCGGCGGTGGCGCACGGTGCTCAAAGCCGGTGGGCCGATCACCAGGGTGGTGCGT
>Ga0163217_1071073_pt1 | contig 17850 bp, 20 predicted proteins | sample SynspAceP_FD_185933 | JGI IMG/M metagenome (GOLD analysis project Ga0163217, IMG submission 185933) | Saline lake microbial communities from Ace Lake in Antarctica - Synechococcus sp. Ace-P (PacBio error correction) | ecosystem: Environmental > Aquatic > Non-marine Saline and Alkaline > Saline ...
TTTCATCCCCCACTCCGCCCACGGGGAGAGAAATCCCCCGGTTGCAAAAAGCGGGCGGCCTTGGCCCTTGGTTGAGGCAATTTTGAAACGGTGAACCGGCAAACACCTCTCCCCCGGGTTTTTTGTCATCCGACGTCTGCCCTCCTGTCCCCGAAATTTTTTTGCCGACGACCCTACGATTGCGCATGGCGCCTCGTGCGAGCAACCATTCGCCGCCGCGCCTGATGGTTGCGGCCGAGGCGCGGCCTGCATCAACCAGCGTTTTTTGCAAATCCGACCCTTGGTTCGCCCCGCGCGAACCCGCGCCTTGCACCAAACCTGAATGCGTGCGACCGAACGCAAAAGTCGGCTGCCTCAACGACCCGGTGCAGCGAAGGGTTATCCGATCCTCCGGATCAAGAAAATCGGCGTTGGCACTCAAAGTCGCCTGGCGCTACCAAACGCGCCGCAGAAATGTGCGCGATTTACATTCATCCTAATCAATACTGGGCGCGCTGACCCGAACCACCTCCCGAGGGCTCTGAAATACCGCAACGCCCACGATTGAAAACCGTCGCGGCTATCAATCGACCGGCGAATGCTCAAAATCCTCGCAGCAGGTTCTTTGCTCTAAAGCTCCGCTCAAAAATGGTTGCAAAATCCTCGGGCGGTATGGGGGCACGCCCAAGCACCTCTCGAAATTAGCTTGACGATTTCGTCCTTGGTGTATCCCTGCGACATAGAGCAGCGCTCTTCAGGTCGCCAAAAGTTTGATCCGGATATCGCAATCAGCAGCGACTGCGGGCTGGTGCAACGCCCACCCCTCATTGCGCGTGCGGCGGCGCCCGCGATCCCCAGATCATTAGCCCCGTCGCCCACGGCGATCACATTCGCCTCGGTCATAACCCAGCCGCGCGGTGATCTCTTACCAGCGCAGTCGACTTTGGCTTGTTTCCTCCCAAGGATCGCACCCCCACATCGCCGGTCAACACCCCGCTGAGTGCCTAGCAAATGTTTTCGCGCGGTTTCTCGTTCGAACCCAACGCCTTTGGCGACGGCAACGGTAATAAATCGCCGTGGAATCCGCCCGAGACGAGCGCGCGCTAGCCACCGTTCCTTATTCAATCGTCGGATCAAGCTTGTCCGCCGGGCAATGGGTGAGCCGTTCTGCAAAGAGGCCGTGATAAACCCTGGCTTCATCTAGCCCCTTAGCAGGCTGAACGTCGTTTCCATGCAGCGCCTCCTCTTCCGAAATCCCCAGCTTCGCCGTTCATGCTGCGTGTGGTGATTCTCTTTTACGCCGGTTCGCCCACAGCTCCAGCCCCTATCGGTCTCCAATTCGTCATGCATCTTTGCTGATCATGTGCTGTCCCATATCAGCCAGCAGCCATCTTCCTTGCGCGCCCCTTCGGACGGGTGATCACCAGATCGACGCCATCCCCTGACATTCGGCCCAGACATTGCCCAACGATTTGCCAGCATCCGCTCCATGTCAAAGCGCGCGGCCTCGTCCGGAGCCAGTCCCAAACGGCATCCCCGCCCCCATGCATTTCGAACAGCATCGACCAAAGACCCTCAAGCTCGGCCGTTGAAGGAGAGGTTACAGGGGTTCACCTATTGCATGGGTAGGTTCCGTTCGCGTCAATCTCAATCTGGGCGCATCTGCGCAATTTGTTTCACCGAGGTTCCCCCTTTTCAGCTCCGCGGGGGAAGTTGGCAACAACACCTCAGATCGTGAGTCCGCCGGAGCCTGTTGGAACTCCTCGACGTGCGCTATATGGATCCGCCACGGGCAGCTGTCAACTACCCCGACCGGCGAGTCGTTATCAAATACTATCGAGACCGCGAGCGACCAAGATGTGCCAAGTAAGAACTCTAGTTCTTATCTGCTCGAAATATCCGACGTACCTTAAATTCAGCTCTATATCAATCCACAGTGTATAAACTTTGATGTACGCTTTCTATATATAGCGCGGTACTGCATATGCGATCCACCCACACTCATTGCGTGGACGCGCCGGGTGTCCATTTGTGGAGCCAGCAGTGCGACAATTGTCATCCCGCGGTGGCGTGCTTGCTGATGATGTCGCGAGCGCGCGCCGACTATACGAGATACCCCACGATATACTGCTAACCGCAGTGTCATAAGGGATCGCGCAGCACCATCGTATTAGGATATCTCGTGATTGTCATAAATTGATGCGAAAGCTCCGTGCCTGGCGCCTGGCGCGAATATGATTCTAGGTTCGCCTGAGGCGCTCACGGAGACCCGCATCGCCGTTAGCGGTGCGCGCAGCACGTAAGTGGGCAGTCGCATACATGAGCAGCGTCGAGAGCCTGGTACCTATGCGCGATGAGGTCAAGTGCATATGTTCCGACCACTCACGCTTCACCGAGAGACGCCGCAGCGCGACCGCACTGTGAGCACGCAACTCCGTTGCTGAACGGCAAGTTAGCGTTAGTGCGCGCGCGCGCTGGGTCACGCCATGATTCTCGCAGCGCGCGAGTGTGCTGTCAGCCGCAGCAGGCGATCCGAGGCTGACAGAGATCAGCTAGGACTCTCTGCTGGGCGGTGTCGACACCATATTATATATAGCTGCCCGGCCTTGTTCGTGCGGCACAGGCGGTAACACCGCGCAATTCTCGGAGGGCGCGAACAACGAGCTGGGCCTGGTCTATTGACACTCGAAATACGCATCGGTCTGCCGCTGTTTGGTGTAACCCAATGAGAATGCGCAATACGCCGATCGGTGAACTATCATGCCTCGAAGACCGAGGCGATAATGGTCGCCACAAGACCTATGACATACAGGCCGACTGTGAACCGGAAGAAGGCAAATGCTTTTTGCCAAGCGCACGAGGTTGAACTCACAGTGTGTAGAATGGAACGACGCCACACGTGCGATCGTGTAGTTGCCGAGATAGAATTAACACCACCTCGGCGATTTCGATCACCCGCGCGTAAGAATGCGTGGCATCGAGCCCGAATATGTATTTAATCCGGCGACAACAACCCGCGGCCCGGACACCACACGAAGCGCTGAGCCAACACGCGACCCGATCAATGCCTCCGACTGAACGTCACTTGCGGCAATGCCTCTGCGTGAAACGCATGCGCGGCGGCAATGCTATTGGCGTCCGGCGCACTGTCGCAGCACGGGCTGACCCCCGTTGGCGCCGTGTTGTTGTATCTCTTTCTGCGCCGCCCGGTGTGAACCGCGCTTCATGGGATCGGCCCTGTCCCCGCCACCAGAAAGTTCTGGCCAGGCGCGCAGGTCTGACAATTCGAAGATGATGTTGAATTTGAACTGAACGAAGCATGTCGCTTCGCGAAGGGATCGCCACATGCGAGCTTTGGTGTGGCCGATCGCCCCCCATGTGAAACCCACGCGGCGCGATTGGCCATCGGTTCACGGGCCGCGGGGATGTCCGGTGCGCGTCCTGGTCATGGACCGCAGCCCTGCATAATTGAAACGCACAGCGGCCGCTCCATGCCGCTTGTGCACCATGTGGTGTGCGCGTCGGCCAATAGCGTCGCTATCATTCCGAACGCGTTACGCAATTACCCCTGAAAGGATCTGAACAATGTATGCACAAATGACAATCCACCGCCAAGTGTCAAATCTCTCGAAGAGATGGACTCCCGCAGGACTGTGCGCCTTCAGGACGATAAATTGCGGGGCGGCAAGAATCGAGGCCGAAAGCCGGATCCGGACGGGTATCGCGCAGAACCTTGATCCGCAAATCGCCAGCAACGCCGCATTCGAAATCGTGGCCATTGCCAGAGGGCAACTTGATCACCCCGCGCCCCGACCGCTGGAACGTTCAAAGCGATCCTTCTGCAAGGTACAAGAAGGCAGCCCACGGCCTTATCTTTACCTGTGCCGCTGTAAACACTGGGGGTCACCGCGGACCAGCTGACCCGCGACTTGCTGTCGGCAAGATAAAAACAGCTTCTATATTCAATTACTTCGAACCCTAACATGGCCGAAGATGGGCGCTCCGTAAGGCTGGCTCGTGCTGGTGCCGCGATCATTGAAGTCAGGTCCCCGCTGCAAGCGCACATCCTACGCCCTCTACATACCCGCGCGATGGTGCGTAATCTGCAAGGAGGAATGTCTCTTTCACCAGCGCCAGTACGCATCATCATAAGATGGCGAAGGCAACAGAACGCCGCAGCGCAAGATGGCGCAGACGCGTTAAAATAGGTTCTGGGGACCTTCGTTGATGAATGTTTCGCGGCCGTTCGGACGAAAGATTCGTCTATTGTCGCAATCGATGGCCGTGTAAAGATATCAGATTGAACCTCCAACGTACCGAGCTGCTTCAGAATTCGTCATGAAATGTGTGCCGCAGGCCGAATATCTGGGTCCTGACCGTCCCCGAACCCCGAGCTGAAGTGAACGAGGAACGCGGCATTATACACTTTACCCACCCGATGGACGCAAATTCTTTTGACGTGCTCAAGGGCAACTGGCCCTGCAATACCTGAACGGCTGCTGTGCGCGCACAAACGTGACGACGGCGATGGGTCGCGACGGCCTGATGGCATTATTGCGGCGAAGAAACGCGCCGCGACATCTGCAGCGGAGTAAGCAAGATGAGCAGCGTTGGCGACAACACATAATGGCCCCCGTTCACGATTTCAATTCGCGAGCAGCAGCGGGCTTAGCCATCGCATGTTGGCTCTCTGCACGCGGCAGATTGCCCGAAATGGCGATCAAGAACCGTGAGTTTTACACCTCTCCAACGAAAGCGGAGCATCTGGGTCTCGAAGCGACCCATAATCGCCGCCTCCCTCGCCCGAAGGAAAAAGCTCGCTGTATGAGCCGGCCACGACCAAAGTCTAACATCGCCACCAGCAGTCCACTTCTGACATCCAGACGCAGTGGTGCGATGTGACACATCCCAAACAGACCCTACAAGTGCGAATTTGTTCGAGTTTCTTGCCGATGGGGCAATACCACTCGTTCTCGGGCACCGCGTTCGAAATGGTGCTGGCACGCCCTCCCGTCTGGAAAAGAACGATCGCGCTGGCGATAATACCGCGCTGGATCTCATCGGGGGGGGGGTCGAAAAATCCCCATAAATTGACCCCCCCCCCCCCTGTGGCTGTAATCCTCGCGGCGAGTAGAAGACGCGGGCGCGATGCCGACCGGTTGCCCTTTCATCGTGACGTTTTTGGGATTTCCCGCAACCTGCCCTACTGGTCGAACAACACCCAACGGTAATTTCGTCAGACCCTCATTCTCCAAGTTTCTGTTTTGACCGCATGGCATTTGTCACAGCTACCTGCGCTTGATGGGCAAAGCAGTAATACGTCAGATCGCCGCCATCGCGGAAAAAGTCGACCAAAGATGTGACCTATCAATCTGGAGCGTTGCGACGTGACACTGTTGGATCGGTCCTTGGTGACGGGACGAAGAAAGCCACCTACAGAAGATGCAAAATGCGGTGGAACCTGTTGTGGCCCTATGTCGGGAAATGTTCTATGGCGAACGCCGTCGATGATGCCATGTCGCTGCAGGCATCGCGCCTTCGATCCCGCGTCCCTACGCCCCGCCTATGATACGTTTGGTGAAATGATGTCTTTCACCGCAGCCACACTGACAAAACCCCAAGAGATTTCGGGCCATCGCGGGCGGCAAATCAGGCAAACGCCATTTCGGAACATCTGGGCGCATATGCTGAAGCAAATCAATGGCTTCATCGCGCCTATCCCGATGCGACATGTAGTCGAAAACCGCGTTAGAAGACAGTTTGGGCTGGGCTGGACGGCTTGTGCCCGACCCCGAGATCCGGCGATCTCCTCACGATCTGGGGATCATCCGCATGTGCAATGTCCCGTGACACACTGAGGTACGTGACACCAACCTATTCGGCTGCCCTGCGACGACGAATCATCCAACCTTGATATCGTTATAACGGCATTGCCGGGCCACGGGATCGAAAAACTTGACCCTAAAGCGGCAACTCTCGCCTGCTCTGGACCCTCGGACTGGATGCTCGATCGCGGCTCGCGCCAAGCTCGAATGGTTACGGCATCGCCCCGCCAAACCGCAGGTGCCCCGAACGCTGCCCCGCGCCAGTCGATCGCACATCTGGAAAAATCAGCCAGTTCGGATCGACCCCTCAAGGCGCAAGCGCGCATCCGACTTCTGAACCCTTCGATTTATTTTTAAAGTGTATCTGCCCATGAGCCATTTTCCTCCCCTTAATTAGTGCTGATATCTTCACACGCACGTCCGCGACGCCGTCTGTTGACCCTGCAAGCCGAACAACCCAACGGCTTTCCGCCTTCAAGCAGGGCAGTATCTGACATTCTAACAGGATTTCGGCGTACCGAACTGCGCGCACTATTCCATCTGCGCGTCTTGGACGACGGGTGTGCAATCGATCAAGCGTGGGATGGCGCGCCGTTCTCTAGCTTGCGAACGAGATGTTACACTTCGGGAATCGCAGCAACGCATGCCCGCCCTCAAGCACGTTTTCCGCGCCGTATTAGAGCTGATTCACGCGAAGATTACCTGATTTGCCCGCGGTCGGGGATCACGCCGGTGCTGTCGATTTCCTCAAGACCGTTCTGTAAAGCGAGCCAAATCTAACCTTTACGCTGTCTATCCAACGCGTGCCGTGAACCGATCATTGTTCCAGCGAAGTAGCTGAGACCTCAAGAAATCGTGATATGGGTCGTGAGCGTCCATCCGACATGTTGGACAGCGGGCAGGATTAGATACGTTTACTAGACGGCCCGTTGTTGGGACCGAGAAACAATGCGCCGAGCTGTTCAAGACAGTGGATCGACCGTGGTCTGACATGGTTTATGGCCTTTATTCTGCGGCCAACCGATGATCTTGCCTATTGCCTGACGCACTAAAAACCCACGGGTTAGAGCCTGCATCAAATAAATTCGAGCTCTTCAGCGAAAGCCTAGCCAAGGTCGTCTGGCGAATACAGGAAATGGCAAGCGTCAGCGAAGTCAGGCCGAAACATTGCAAGTCACTCGTAAAAATCGACGCGCTCACTACAGCTTTACCCATGGCCAAGGGTCAGTCTGTGCTGCGACGCGCGCTGAAAACAACCTTGATGCGCTCCTTGCCTGCAAAGCAGGGGTCTGTTCGATCTGCATGTGCAAGTGACCGAAAGCGAGTCGAGATTCGCTGTTCGAACCAACGCGCTGGAAAGATTACGAGGTCGAACGCGGTTACCCCTGAGCTGCAAATGCCTATCCGCTAGCGGACACCTTTCAATTGGACTACGACCATCACTAAGGGGCTGACATGCCGATATTCATTAGCTTTGCCGCCGGACAAGGTATCAACCCCGTGGCCGGTGCACGCCACATCGCAACGCGATTACCGGCGATGTTTTAATTCGCCCAAGCAGCAATCGACGGCGCTGTCAGGTTCAGGCATGCTGGCTACGCCCGTGTACATCGTGGGCCCGGCCCTGCGCAGGCTGACGTTTCATGAACCGGTGCCAAGATGCCAGAAGGCCTGTCGCGCTATACCTGAAATGACCTTAAACAGAGCCTATAGCGAAGCTGTCCGTTTCGACACGCGTAACGCAGTCCGACCACCTGATCGACGTGATGCGCATCGCACGATTCAGGTTTATGCTCTGCCAATGGCCGTCGCGAGTGCCCGGCTGATCAGGTCATAATCTGGAACGGTCCCGTGAAACCATCTGGCCGCACCGGTCAGTTCATGGGGCCCGACATCTGCACCCGGCTGCATGAGGCGTCGCGTGCATTATCAAAACGCCTTCCACTTCCCCGTTTGGTGCATGTGAAAAGCTCGCCCTCGTACGCTGCTCGCCGTGTGCCCCGCTATCGTCAAACCACCAACCGAGCCACTGTCAGGGTGACCGAAGCTGTTCCGCCTGAATGATTCCAGTCCGGCATTCGCCAGATTGGCGCGAATCCAACTGGTGACGGGGCTTGGCGATATGTTTGGACCACCCTCGATTGTGCAGATGTGGTCACTTTACCTGGATCAGCCGAAAACGGCCCTGAACTGCCGCAGCAACCTGTCCTGGTCGAACGCTCTGTCCGGTTCCGTCTGAGCAAGATAGTTCCCCCCTAATGCCTGTGTTAGGGTTCTGATGCGGCACCCGGCACGGCCGGATTTGACCTGTTTTCGTCAAAGAGGTCCAGCGCGAGGTGGTACGGCCATAGGCGGGCAGAAAATGCACCGCCATCCGCCGATCATGGTCCCGCAAAACCCCATTGTGATTGCGTATAATTGCAGCCCTGACGGATTCGCTTGGCCAAGTCACCATCGATGGACCTCGCGACTAGGACAGCAACAGAGAGTGTGCGTCACTTTCCGCACGTCGTGACTGCGTGAGAGAGAGCGCGCGCGTGAGCGAGTCAGAGAAGGAGACGGAAGGCGTGTCTTTTGGCGACCACGAGCGTGTGCGCGTTATGGGCGCGGCGATACCAACCAAAAAGGTGCCTATTGTCCTCACTCCGATTGCTGTTCCACACGCATCTCCGAACACCCACGATATTACGATCAAAGCACCCCATTGACCCGACACGCAGCCTTTGGCCGTGTCCCATCATGCCCTACCGCGATTACCTGAACACGCCATCGCCTTGTCTGACAAGGCAAAGGTCGCTGTTGCGTCGATCATACAACCCCGCTGACGGGCCGATGTTGGCACGGCAATGGCGATGTGTGGGCCGCGCGTTTCAAACACAACTCTATTTCAACAACCTGCGAACTCTTGCCGAAGCAATGTCCCCCCTGCGCTCATAATGGTCACGGGTCCGCGGCCCCCGCGTGCCGGCGGCGGCCGAGGAGCCTTGGCGGCGTGCGAAACAATCAATAAACATACACATACACGGTACCGCCATCAGGGCACCCGCCATTCTGACCGCCCAGTCAGCAAAATGACCCCGCCAGCGACCGAGATCTTCGGAACCGCGGCCACCCGTGCATCACAGCGCCGAGCGTTTGGGCGCCTTGGAACTGGGCGAGACGTTCAATTCGACAACCACACAAGACATCGAAACCTATAAACATACGCGATCACTTCCTATCGTGCGCATATGGATCGAGCGCCGCGGCCCAAGGCGAACCCGTCTTTCCCGGCCGCGTTTGCCATGGTACCTGAACCAAGCTTTTGCCCATGTCGTTCGTGCAACCCGACCCGGACCTGTTGCTGGCGAACACCGGATGGAACAACCTGCGTTCATGCACCGCGTGCAAGGCGGGCGATACATCAAGTGCGCCATACGTTCAGCAAAGACGTCCTCGCAATGAGGAACTACGTGAGGTAGCTGGCACTGACCCTGACCATCAGGATAGCCGCGTGCCAATATGAATTGGCCTACCATGTAATGCCTATTGCCGACTTTTTGACTTGCGATCGCACCTCTGAAGAAGACCTCGCGGGACGGGTCTGGTCCCTGATGACAGCCTCTTTGGCGACATGCTAGACAAGAGGGTCAATTTAATTTGGCGACACACTGTCTGCGATCATGAACGGCAATGGATGTCGCCCCTGAAGCCGCTAGGGTCGCCTTTGCACCCTTCGAAAACCATGGAATCGCGTCAGAAAAGCACGGGCGATCACCACCAAGCCTGACGCCCCGCAGGCCCGCTCAAAGTCTGCGGCAAGTGCAGGATTTTATGGACACCACAAACATATACAGGCAGATGAATCAACAACAACCGAAGTGATCCACCGAGAAGGCGGGGTTCACTGCCTCTGATACCAAACACCCCAGCCCTTATGCGCAATGTCCCTGCCTTGTGCAAAGAAGATGTGCGCGACCGCCCTATGTGGTCACGGCAAAGAACGCGCCTACTGGATGTCGAAAACGCCAGCTAGAGCCCCGCATCGCTGCGGCCCGAAACTATAACTGATCAAACGCGCTGCAATCAAGGTGCGCGCGACTCTCCGCACCCCGAACTTTGACCCCGTGCAAATCGGCACACACAGACTACGCTGCTGATGTGCATAACTGGGTCCGAGCACAAACTATCCGGCGTTGCCCGCCCCAGATCCGCTACGATGGCCGGATTAACCGCGCCAATCAATTGTCGCGAGCTTTTGGTCACTCTATCCCACCCCCATCTGCCGGAAATCGCCACGTCTGAGCTTGCACACAAAGCGATCTCCCAAAGCGCACCAGCGGGATTAGAAAGGCATGAACAAATATATTCATTTACCAAATGACCTCCGAGGCTGAAGCTTGACACCGATAATATATAGCGAAACCAATCAGGGCACCATCCACCAAAAAACACTTTATCAGTGCAACTCTCTGGTTGGCGATGGCAAACACATGATACATACCAAAGCCCAGACCGAGGCGCCTAATCTTTGCCGCCGCTCCGAAAATCCCCACATGTCTCAAGCTGTTCCACTTATTGCGCTTTGACATCGCGGCGCTGTGACATTTGGGCAAAGCCCGACCGGTCTATGCACCGAAGATCGCCAGCAGCCTGTGCGCACTCTATACCGACCGCCAACGCTTGCCAAACTTTGCCAAGAACTGCTGACGTTCCGATATCTCCAACAGCACAATCCAGCGATTGGGGCTGAAAAAGCGACCAAGGCGTCAGATACGAACTATGCTCGCGTCCGAACGGTGCTGCAACCTGCACAAACTGCGCGACGTGCTGAAACCACACACCACATGAATTTAATCCCGCGAAGGTCGATCGAGCTCTCGCGCAAGCGTGTTTTTGAATTTTTGCCAACCCCGTGCCTCAGCTTTGAACCTGGACCAACAACAATTTACGCATATTCCTAGATACCGCCCGCCGCGTCCATCGCACCAGAACCGTAAGCGCTTGATCAACTGCCGACACACAACAAGCCTTGATGGAATCGTTTAATGTGGTTTGCGACCGCGGCCGCGTGATGTCACCTGCATCGTCAAAATCCGGCCAAATCATCGCCAAAAAGATCGCGGCGACGCAAGACACCAATCCGTCCATCATACATGATCCCAGCCGATGAAATGTCGGTGCTTGCGATCTCGAACAACAGCGAGTCACCTGAACTGGCCAATCTGATGCCCTATCTCGCGTCGCTTTTCATCCCGCTGATTCGCTATCACCACTCAGTGCGAACATGCGCGCCATTGCGAAAGTGTGTGTCTTGAACTGCCTCCAGGCTGCCCAGAAAGCGTTGTCACCGTCGACGTCTCGACCACGATGACGCTGCAACTCGGGGAAAATTACCGTGGCGTATTGCGCTGATGACAAACCGCTGCGGTTTTGATCACGTCGCCCGAACATTTCCGTGATCCACGCCCGAGCGAACTTGGCGCAAAAGGCTCTAAGCGCCTGCGTATATACATTCACAGGACGCATTCGTTGCGTGCCAGTCTTGGTGCCAGGCGCCGATGCCCGTGTGCCATAACATATTCGCGGATGCAATGAGGCACATATAATCCTGTTGGTGTGGTGATCGTCTAAGCATCTCGGTCGGTGACGCGCAACGGGTCCATCTGCGACACCAGATCACCAAGCGGCCGGATTCTGGGGCCGGCGCTAGTCTTAAGCTGAGTGACAATATAACTGCGCGCGGAGGAATATGACCGCCCAATAGATCGCCCCTGAATGATGCTCTGCGCGGAGAGCGGAATAAAGAGAACTGCGAGCAGCAAGAATCACTTGTTGCTGGGTACTATCTAGGGGATCCCCACCCCAATGGAACGGTCCCTGCGGTCTGCTGCAATATCCCGATGCCTGACGCGATTCGTTGCTCGTGGCTAACTCGCGATCGCACACGGGACCGCTTATATCGCACACAACTGAATCACGCTTGCTGGAGGTGCTGTTTCCCGCTTGCAGCGCTCTGGCTCTACTGTCGAGCGCACTAATAAAGCTGTCGCGCTGCGATGAATGCCCTGGCAGCGATAATTATACGAAAAGGGAAGTCAGATAACACAGCCTGACCGCAGAACCCAGCAGATGCTACCGGCCCCTTTCTTGGAGGCATTCTGTGTTGACCGAGAGACCCGCTGACGCGGACGTAGCTGTCACTTACTACGACTGCTGATACACACACACACAGGGCAGGACCACTACACAAAACCTCTGCTGCTTGCGACCCAATTATAAGACCCTCCCGAAGGATCGACTCGAGCCCTCTGCAATCGGACTGCTAGAGTTCGTCGACATCCGGCCCAAAGAGCGACTTGTATCGCCACGCGTATGGTAACTTTGCTTCTGACCGGGGTGTGCTGACGACCTTTCTACCCGGTGTAATCCTGGCTGCAAATGCTGACAAAATCACCTCTCGACTGTCCGGTAAACATCCAATCGCCCGACAGTGTACTGGCAAACAGCCCGGAGTGCACCCTAGAGCGTGCATGTCGATCACAACAAACAACGACCCAACGGTAGCCTCGCCCAATTGTTTTTTCAACAATAATCGAGTTGAAGCTGTAATACAAACTGAAACCCAAATCAGAGAGTGAACGCGCGTAAACACCTATTAATGTCTGTTTTTCCTGCTTTATAATTCTGCCGATGCCAATTCGCCGCACAGGAACCAAACGTGGCTTTGGGACGAATCCTCAGAATAACGGGCCCCCGTCGAGGTGACCGCTGCGAATAACGCTGTCTGTCATATAAAGGCTGTTTCACCGAAGAAGGAAATTTGCTGATCGGTCAGGCGAATGCGCTTGTCCGCCGCACTGTAAGCGCCGAAGCCGAGGGCAAATAAATGCCCCGCTGGAAGCGACCGCGTGTGACCACCATGTCGTCGGCAAAAAGACGACCGCTCATGAACCCTCAAAGCGTGGGCGGTACGATATCAAATACATGTCGGGTACATGTTTGAAACAGACTCCAAGGGCGCAAAACCTCAGCTTCTGAATACGCTAAGTCGAAAATTAATCCGAGGGCACACAGAGCGCAAATGTCCGGCGCGTGAAAGAAACCATTCTGCAAAACAAAAACTTGATGTCTGCCCGCCAACTTTAACGTTTAACGGATGGCGCAAGCGGTCTTGCGCATTGAACATCCTGCGTAACATACCTCATATAATACCGTGATCCATATATATTAATACCGCTGCGAAGTCGTCGCCCTGCCGCCCGAACGGATCCGCATAAAATTATCGCGGTGCTGTTCTGGTGATGCCCAAGGTGCAACACAATAAATCATACACAACACACCCTGCCGATGATATCGCCCGCGCACCAGCTTGGGTATCGTGCTATCTGCCCCAAGATAATACGACAATTTATAGACTATCTCGATCTCTGATGCCGCAACACCACACACAGGCCAAGCTCGAGGCATTGCTGCGTCGGATTTCATCGAAAAACCATCCGCCGCCGCGCCCGCCTTGCGCGGCTGGACACTGGGAACGCTGTGCATACGCTCCTCGCTGCGTGTCACTGCCGCAGTGCGCCAGATATCTGAACCTTGTACGAGTATCGGCCATTTCGCTGTGTGTGCGTATGCAGTCACACTCACTATATCTATATCTCTCTCTATCCCCTACTCGAACAGAGTATAGATGCGACAGCCTCCTTGCGATTCGGTCTTCTGAGCGAGAGAGACATACACAGACATATACTGCACTTGATCACTTCTGCAGGGCTCGAGCGGTGAACACTGAGAACTATAGAAAAGATAATATATAGTGACAGATTAGCCACAATATATCGCAACACACACCACGCCTCCTGGAGTCATATATTATATATATATAGAAAGAGAGATATTCAGACATAACGAGGACGATACATGGCGCGTATCGCTCTTAATGCGATACTAGTATACCATCGCTATGTCACACACAGTCGACCCACGAGGAAGTGCCAGTCTAAACCATGATGCGTAGTATCGCAACCTGTTGCGCGACACAGATTTATAGCCAACCATGCATCGAAATTCTCGACAGCTGGCGAGAAGCCGCTGAAGAACCGAATAGGGCGCGCGCGCGGTGACCAACCCAGTTTTTCCTCACGGCTTTCTTCGCAAACGACTGGCAGAGATGACTCTACTGGGCGACAAGGCCCTATTCGGGGCGAGCTCCACTCGTCCCCAATGCGGGCTGAGATTATGCGCCAGGCATGTTCGTGGTGCTCGCACGCCCCTATTCCCGAAGGTGAATGCCTAATCACACCTTGGCCGCATCGTTCGTATCCACACCGACATGCTGACCCCTGCCTTTACCGGCGCATGTTCATGCGGCCAATGGTGTTGTCCGATCCCTGTAGAGTAAGGAGATTTTATGCGGATCCAAAAATCAGGTTTGCAAGACAACCAAATCGACAGTCGAGCAGAATTAATGCCGACTGCGAAACGCAGTGTGAATAACGAATTGTGGCGGTGAAGTGTACCAGGAAGTTAAGTGACTGTGATGCGTCTCGTGAACGCGACCCGAAATATGTCATCTTGTCAAAATTTGCCGGCTCCTGAAATTGTCTGCAAGCGACGGTGCATCTATCGACTGGCCTTGGACGCGCGTCAGCGGAAAGCACAATCTACTGAATATTTATGCGTATCTTTTCGAGATCATTGCGTTGCGCGATAGATGGAAAACAACTGCGCCGCTAACAAGCGTCGTGCAAGGATCACCATTCGCGAGCCGAGTGCGCACAACCGGTTGCACTTTCGGTGCGTCTCGTATATCCTCCTTCAGAAAGCGATTCAGACGCGGCAGGAACCCAGAACGGCCTTGCCGACACCCATGATCATTGCGAGAAATCAGTACCAAGATTGCGACCTTGTCTGTCGTTCGAAGCGTGATGCAGATGGAATTTTCGGTACACCAGAGATCGTGGTCTTTCGCAAAGAGCGCAAAGGCGTGAAGTTGTCTTAGCCGCCGAGCGAGGATGCAATCATCGACCTATGAGCACAACCGCTCGATGACATAACAGCCTCAGTGCGACAAAAATACAAAATAACTCAGCGAGTGAATACAAAGTCCTCAAACATCGGCCTCAAGTCAAAAAACTGCTCCACTGATATCGGGGAGCCTGGCCGCATAATGCTTACTGGAGTTTAATTAACTAGCCGGCCGCTGCGGTGGTTACGATGCTAGAGACCTGATTCCCCCACGGGTGCGGCCAAGGGGTGTGCGCTGCCGCCAATTGCGCGTCCTTGAAGCCTAGAAGAAAGTGTTGGGGGCGGCCTTTATGTTGCTTCTCGGACAAACCGATTGATTTCAACGCGAGTTTGCCACTCGCCAGCCCGGTTGATATCGCTGCGCATGTGTGCGCGCACCCAGACAGTAGCTGGGTGTCGAACAACCTTCAGCGCGCTCTGACGCGAGTGCGTGCGCACTCCCTGCGCAATTCACGCCTCATGTTCTGAGCGCCACGCTGCGGGCCAAATCCGGTATCCTGCCACTTTGTATCTGGCGACATCCTGAGCCGAAGCACAGGCGACACAGCCGCCAAGCGCCCCTAATTGCGCCCAGAGTCCGACAATTCCATAATAGTCCCGTGCGTGAGTGGACGCCGTCGGGACACAAACTCTATCTCGAAGCGTGCGTAGATATGGTCTGCCACTAAACATGAAATCACCGCGCCGCAGCACTCTATTCGCTGAGGCCAACCGGCTGAGAACGCCAAGCGCCTGACATAAGCTCTGCTGCCAGAACACCGCTTCGCGAATGATCCGTCGGAGGCCGAGCAACTCGTCCGACAACCCCCTGCACGCTCTTGCGCTTCGGGTGCACCACTGTCTGCCCTGATGCCACTCGAGGGCATTCGAGAGCCGTCTGCGCGTTCGAAGGGTTCCCCTTTGAGAAACGGTCAGAAATGCTTCGAACGCAGCGGTCGATGGTTGCGATTAGCTGGTCCATATAGATAGTGTACGGATTATGGTTGTGGCCGCGATAACGTCACGTGCTCGCCAGAGAGGGCTGGACGCGGCATTAGCTCAGAGAGCGAGAGCGTAGGTCTGATCAGCAGTGATGTATCGGAATCAGGCCAGCGAGCGTAGAGAGCTAGCCTTTGAGCCCCGGGTGTCATCAATTGCCGCAGAATAGCGCTCCATTGGGCGGAGCGGTCCTACGGGGTGCCGTATGCAACGGGTTAAAAGCTGCCGGTGTAGCCCGGAATCTTTGACGCCCCATCCACTGGCTCAAATTTCTTTTTTATGTGTTGACCTTATAGTTTTGTCCAGATCGCCCGCCCAGACGATCGGTACCACGTCATCTCCTAGCCAAAGCTACAATCTCACAACCATGCGTTTACGTGGCCGCAGCCTGCGCAGTTGGCACAGAAATAAGGCCAAGCGGAGCGTTGAGCACCGCCACAACCAGGACGGCACCCACTGGCTCCGCGTCGCAGGCGGTTCGAAATTCGGCTTGGTCAGGTCGAAACGAAATCCATTTCACGGCCAACGCTGTCACAGCTATTTCATCCATAGTAGTCGCAACCTTGCGTGCCGAGATCGTTCGTTCCCTGCTTTTTCAGGCTCTTGCTCCAGTGCTCGACTGATGATCAACTCCCTAGATACCCGGCCAAACCAGTTCATCACCTTCGACACTTTTGCAGTCTTCTACGCCACATACAAAGCCGTCTGCCCCAGCTTTTGAGCCGGTTCAAACACGTCCAACTGAACTCTTCAGCGCTCAAGATGGTCAAGAACCTCTGCCTCCGTCGAACACCGCCTTTGCTGCCTTTATGCGCCTTGACGTCACCAATTCATGTCCGTGCTGCGCGCGATCTTCCACTTGCGACTAGCTTTCTACCTGATTCCGCGTCCAAGAATGACTTTGCCAGTTTGTCAATCTCCCCCCACGCGGGTCCACACGCGCGAGGTCGTGGGTTTGTGTAAAAATAGCGAAATCGCCGCATCCCTTTGGCTTGTCCACTATCGCGGCCACTCCAACTTGCCGGATCATCCGTCCCGTCGTTTCCTGATCCCCCAATCTCTGCGCTTTTTGGAGCCGATGAAATGCGGTTGATACGGCGCCCTCCCGTGACAGTGTCCCGTCCAAAGTCGCACGTTGCTTTCCAAGCAATTGGGAGCCGTGCGCACTCGGCAAAATCGACGAAGCTTTTCGGAATTCAAATCATATTTATTGCCAAAATAAGGGTTTGCGCGCGGTTTCTGGGCGGCCGAACATGCCACGTTCAACATGGGACAAATCGCCCATCAGTATGGGTGCATCCCCTTGTTTTTGGTTTTGCAGGAAATTGCCCAAAGCTGTCAATCCGCATCTCGGCACCTCGAACAAACGGCCGGTTTTGACCTACCAGATCTCGTCGAGATGCTTTTTGCAACGGTTTTCCATCGGGGGCTTCGATTGAATTTCCGCCATTGTCCAGAACGCACCGCGCCTGGCATAAAATCGACCGCAGATTCCGCCATACTCTCTGCTTCGACTTTGCCGCGCGGCAGCGTACGGCGGAATATCGCAAAGTCCTGATTCGACTCCGGAAACTAGGTCACGGCCCACGCGACGAGTTGATTCAAACCGCACTCTGTGCATCTTCGGGTCTTCTTGCGATCTTCCCAGCAGTATGTTCCCCTGATTGTCCTGCGGGCCTGAAACTGAAAGCACTGAACGTTCGCCAAGGTGTTCAGATCAGATTGGTCAGAAACCTTGGTCATAAGTTGCGGATTTTGGCGCTTATTGCCCTAAGCGCCCATTTATCGCATTCTGCCATCTGCAAAATGCACGCGTGCCTCGGTGCAAACAGATTGGCCGTGGACCCGCGCGCCGGTGGAGTTTTTCAGCCAGCTCGAAATTCTCGAACAGTGCGACGAACCCTGAAAGACCGCATAGGCGCGCGGCGGTACACCCGTTTTCCCAACCTTCGTTTCGAAAGCGCTTTGCATATACAGCCCTGCGCGCCCGCGCGTTGCGGTCGTCAAACCGCTTTGCAAAGACGCGTCGATCTTGCCCGTTCGGCGTCTGTCCGTTTCCAAC
>Ga0163217_1016035_pt1 | contig 17846 bp, 24 predicted proteins | sample SynspAceP_FD_185933 | JGI IMG/M metagenome (GOLD analysis project Ga0163217, IMG submission 185933) | Saline lake microbial communities from Ace Lake in Antarctica - Synechococcus sp. Ace-P (PacBio error correction) | ecosystem: Environmental > Aquatic > Non-marine Saline and Alkaline > Saline ...
AAAAGGAGAGATCCACCTGGGTTGTTTATCAAAGCCGCAAACCCTGCCAAAAGGCGTTTTTTGAGGGGGCCCCGGGCCCCTGACCCCAAAATTCCCCCCGCCCTTTTTTGTTTTCTTTTTTTTTTGTTTATTTTGTTTTTTCCCGGGGGTTTCCTGGACAAGATTGTTTTTAAAGGGGACCTGCTTGGGCCAACGAAGCCATGGAAACAACGGGCCCCCAGCGGGGGCCACAAAAATGGCCAGAAAATCTTTTTTTGGCTTTAGCTTTGGCGAGGAGGCCCTTGGGGGTGGGGGCCTTCAAAGTTTTTTTTTCCTAAATGGAAACGAGAACCTGGCTGCGATGAAAAGATTATTCCGTGCAAGATAAGTCCGTTAACCTTCATGCAAGGGAAAGGCCATCTTTTGCCACGTCAAATCATTTCTCCAGCTTTTTTTGAAAACTCGTGGCCAGTTCAACATATTGTGACCGGGTCTTGTGGAAACTGGTCGCGTATGAAGTCCAACCTGAGAAGACAGTGGGCTCGTTTGTTTGGAATCGCTAACTGTTGGGGAATTGGGCTTGCTTGTGTTGGTAAACGAACGACCCTTAACATCTGGGAACTTGTTCATAAGCCCAGTGCTTCCGTGCATAATGTCCCGCAATCGGACCCATGGACGGTGTTGCCGCGTAGATGAGGCTGGCGCGCATCTCCGGCAAGAAACGCGAACATCCGAGCAATTTCCCTTCAAGGTTCTGCCGACGCGGCCGAATTGGGATGAATTGATTCAACCGACTGAACTCTTGAAGGATTCCTGCAAGAGTATCCCTCATTGATCGTGTTCGGCAACAGCTCCCGGCCCCAACGCCGACACAGAAATCTTGAAAACCTTGCAAGTTCCTAACGCTGCAATTCCGCGTTAAGCATCCGCATCCCCCCTTTTGAGAATGCAATAGACGAATGTCCCGGCATTGCCAGCAGGGGTGAGGGACATGCAGCAGGGGGTCTTCATGGACTGGCTGATGTTTAATGATGACGAACCACCGCTTCCCGTGGCTGATCATGGATCGTGAGCTTGGCGGGAACAATATCTGATGATTGTGCACGTAGCCGGAGTACGGCGCGTTTTTAAGATTTGTACCTGCGCAATTATTCTATGTAGAAGCTCCTCAGTTGTTTTACAAGGAGGGACTATCTGGAATGATGCCGGCATTGTTCAACCATAATATCTAATCGTCCAATCGTTTTGATCGTGGTCGCAAAGATTTCTCCCTGAGATCAATCCAGTTCTGCGACGTTTGCCTTGCAGCTCGGTCAAGCGTGGTACGGCCAAAGGCCGTAACCTTTTGCCTTGACCTGATCTGCTCCGGCCGGATCGGAGTAGTAAAGCGATGACAATCGTTTGCCCCCCGCAACAGCGGCGAGTTCAACTGCAATCGCAGCTCCCAATTCCGCTGCCTTGCCCCGGTGACATATCGCGACATCTTCTTCAAATCCATCGTTATCCACGCTGTATGAGTAAAAGGAGGTGTGTTGCCGTAGACCTTCCAAAAACTTTGCCATTCTGTCTGCATTGGAACGAGGCCCGTTGAAAGGCTCTTGCCCCCTTTCCGCCAATAGACATAATCCGTTGAGCATCCCTGCCTGGATGCTGTGCCAGATTTCTGCTAGATGTGTGCTGAAATGACGTGCTTTATGTTGTTGGATGCGGATCCTACGCCTAGAGGGATGAAACCCTGAACTCTGGTCACTACGGTTGATTGATGGGTTGTCTGATTGTGTTTGAGATTTCCCCATGGGAATTTCAATTTGGATAAGTCATACAACGGAGTCATCAAAGAATCAGCACAAAAAGATTTCGCCTGCTTTCTTTTTGTAAGCTGCTGAAATGCGCTATAGCGTTGCCTTTGTTGCCAATGAAACAAGCATGGCACAGTGGCGAGAATTAGGGCTTTGCTGATGTTTGATGAGTTTCTTGTTGACTAAACTCAAGAAAATTCCGAGTTTCGTAAAGTTTCCGCCCATATCTGAATTCCTTGAAATTCCAACCGAACGGAAGTTTCAGCCTGAAGCAGTTTTGTCGGCTGGTTGATGAACCTCATTCCGGTGTCTAACGGATTCTTGCGATGGCAGCATGGCACGTTTCTGATTACTGGTTGAAGACTGAACCCCCAAGCGCGTAGGCAGAAATCATTGGCTAACTTGATGGCTTCAGTTTCGTTTCCCACCAACATACACCGTAGCCAGCGGGTCGAAGAGTTTTGGTCATAGCTTTGGGCATCCTTGGACGTTACACCAGTCCCAGGATGGTTTTTGGATTAAAGAATGCTCCTTTACGATCTGGTCGCCTCCACCGAGAATGACTGTTGCCCCTGCTTCGATGGTCTTCTGTACTGATCATCGAGTTGTTGGTGCGGGCCTTTCGGACGAGCATGGGCCTACATCGGTTTTTAGGGTCCATTGGATCCCCGAGCTTCATGATTCCCCAGCCCCACTTACAGCCCATGATGAATTGCTCTGCTACTTGTTTTGACAACAACATTCGCTTGGGGCGACACATGATTGTCCTGTATTTTGCCATCCGTCTTTGGATGGCCAGTTCTACTGCTAAGTCCAGTCTGCATCTTTCCAGCACAATTAAACGCATCATTGCCTCCCAATTCCAGACACGGAAGGCTTTAGATTCTTTCCAGCCAGCGAAGCAAATCCGGAACTGCCCGCACTTTCGGCTGCCTGTTAATGACACACCACGTACGGCTTTTGGGTGTGGCGATTAACGTGCCATGAATTCGTGGGGGATTCAGCAGATTTGAAAACCCCCTCTGGGCAGACCGCTTCTTCTGCAGCAGGTTGGAAATCCGCTCTGCGCACTGAGGCACGATACTGGCAATGGCGGACCAATGTGGTTTGCCAGCCATAATGTGTTGGGGGGCGATGATCGTAACCAACTTGAATTAAAAACGGGAAGTTCCATGGCATCATCCCATAAGCACTCCGATCGGTGCGTGTTGGATGTAAGGCCTCTGCCCCTCAAAGTTCAAGTTTTTTGATTGGAGAGGAATTCTTCAGGCGGTTATGGGCATAATAATCTACCAATCTCGGCGCTTGAGCTTCGATTTCATCGAGACTCTCTGCAATTCGTTCCCCCTCTCTAAGGTGATCAGCTCGCCTAGTTCTTTGCCTGTGCTCTCTTAGTTGTCCTAGCAATCTGAGCATCGAAATCTTTTGCCGCACCTCAAAACTCGTAAATGCCCTCCCCATTGACCGACGAACATCTCCAACTGTGCCTTGTAACAGCGTCCCAGGGCCTCGTTTCGTTAGTGTCTTAAAGCTCCACATGACCTTCACGCTGTTGCCTGGATTAATACTTTTTTACGGTCATGAGCTTTGCTTAGAATTGGATAAGTTGCTGATTCTATAGAAGAACTGTCTAGTGCATGCTTGGCGTAATTTTTGCATTGCTTGTCGCCTCCTTTAGATTAGCGCGATGGCGTTCTCCTTGATCGTGATCAGTAGCGTAGCCTTGCAATCTCAGTAAGTCAAAGAACCAGAGGCCCTGTGAGCACTGGGAATCTCCGTAATTCTTGATTCAGTCTTGGAGTTAATCTAGAGCTTTGGTGCCTGGACATGAGTTTTTGTCTTGTGTTCGGGTCTGTTCGAACAGAATTGAACAGACTTGAACAGACTTGCTTTGACACGCTTGAAACTTGGGCGTTCTCTGTTGCTGCGCTGAACGGAGCAAGAATATTGCTAATGCTTTTTCCCAGCGGTTGCTCACAGCACCTTTGTGGGCGGGCATCCAGAATAGGCGCCACAGGCCGCTAGAATCTCTGCTGGCATGTCCTATCGAGTTGATTTTTCGTCAGTAGATCTGAGACGGTAGTCCACCCTGCATTGACGTTTCTTCAGATTTCATGCACCCCTTTCCCTTCAAGGAATGTTTGGTGTAACTTGGTCGCAGTGAGTGATAGTGCGTTTTTCCTGTGTTAGTGTAACCAATAACAGGCTGCCGCCAGGGATTAAGGCATTAAGCGATGTTGGAGCGTAAACCTTCTAACTCTTGCTGCGAAAGATAGTTGGCAACTTCTGATACCAAGGATCAGATCAAATTGTCCATTTGTGAAATCTGTGCTGAGATCGAGTCTTGGAATTCTGACGTTATTGAGTATTTTGCAGCGCACGTTCCGCTTTCGCGAGGGCTTTACTTCCCGAGATGTCAGTGGGCCAGTAATTGATATTGCAACCTTAAGGCCGTTGCTGTGTCCAGTACACGAATGGAGGCACCAAGTTCTAGGGCATTGCAATAATGTAGCCTGTGGTAGAACTGCAATGTTGCCGCGTATTTTGCTGCTTCGTATGGGCTTGATTCAAACGCCAGGATCGCTGTTCTATGTGTACAACGAGTATTTGAATGTAGGTCACGCCCCAAGCAGCTGGAGCCGCTTGCATGTGGCTTTGATGTGGTGCGTGGTTACTTCAGTCATCGTTTGGCTCATGAAAAGTTCCAAGGCCTGTACGACGTGCTGATCTTTCCGGCCTCAGCACGAATTCCTTCTGGATCGTATGGATTAATGTACCAGCTGAGAAACGGTGCTGTGCGATAAGCGTGTTGCTTTTTTGCAGGCAGTACTGGATGAAATATCGAGCCTCCAGGCACAGGCTTCATGGCTGCGTTGGTGCTGCTCATTGGTTTTGCATCCTGCCAACCCAAAATTGGATAATCCCACCAGCGCGGGCGGCCTCAGCCAAGCCAGCGACAGGTTGATCTCCAGCGATGCAAGTGGCTTTGGTGATCGTCCATGGGGATCTCGTCCGCCATGGCCCAAAACGGGTGTTTCGCTTCAAGTTCTATGTTGAATAGATCTCTAAGGCGTCCCAATCGGTTTGGCCAAAGGCTGGGGTGCAAGGTTTGTGGTAATTCCCGCCATCCGCCATAGCGTAGGAACGTTGCTGCGTTCGGTGGAGACTCCAAGTGGAGTGAGGGCGTTGATTGTTTCACACCTCGCGCACTTCTGCGAGCTTTTTCGTACCGGATGCGTACGTGAGTTTTGGATGGGAGCGCGAGCCGTTCGTCATCAACAGAACTTTGTGGGGATACCGCTCTGGGCAAGTTAAGGCAGCAGACGCCGCAGCCCAGGGTTTCATCGTCTGGGTGGGGCACACGATGACCGTTGACCCAAAGCCAGTGCTGCCTTTTGCGGGACGCAATGGAGATGGCTCTGGCTCTTCGAGTAATGTTTGGGTAGCAGTGGAGTTGGCATGAATCTGGTTTCTGTGGGGTTTTGACAATCTGCATCGATCTGACCGAATCGGTAAGCGCGCTGATTGAGGCGCTCCGTCATTGTGATTGGCCCTCAGTGAGGCACAGATTTCGCGTAGGAATGCAGGTGGCTTTCCATCCTCTGCCCCCTGTCCTGGCAGAGGACTTTGTCTGGCTCATGATTAACGAAGACGGTGGAATGCAGCCAGGATTCCCAGCGCATAAAGCCCTAAATCTGGCCAGACGGTGCCTGGCGTCCTGGCAGCAGATTCAACCAGTACGAGTTCCGCATGGCGGGTTTGGTTTGATCCCCAGCAGTAAGTGGTCGGCTAAGCCGCCTTGTGCCTGCGACCAATGCGTGCTGATGTCTGGACCCTGATTGCGCGCTCTATGACGAAAGCGACCACTGATCAATGATGGCTCGATAGAGGGCCACCGTCTTCTGCTACTCCGCTGGAGGTGGCATGCCGCCGCCCCTGTACGGTAGGCGGCCGCAGTGACAGCGAAACTTGCGCCCGAAGTGCTGTGATTGCCTGGAAATGGATCATGCGCTTTCTGGGGGCGTGAGCCAGCGCAATTCTTCCATTGCCGTCGTAGCAATATCGAGAATTAGGAACTTGCGTACACCTGCTTGCAGTTCGGCTGTTTTCTTCTCGATGGAGAGTAATGCGGCCGCTCACGCCCGACCAACACCCCTTGGCAATCTCTGCCTCGTCTGGGCTATCCAATCGGTTTGCTGGCCCGTGAATCAGCGTCAGTGGTGAGAAACAATCCGTTGGGGCGCCCAGCTTTCAAACGGGCCAAGGCCACGGTCAAAAGTGCTTGGCGTGCACGCCCCCCATGGGGCCGTATGCGGCGTCAAAAGATACGTCAGCGATTGTGGAGATGGAGCTGGTGGAGACTGTCCTGCACAGAATCGAAGCCAACTGAAGCCTGTGGATATCGCTGCAGTTGTTTCACTAAGAACGATGAAACCCTCGAAACTGCTTGGTTCGAGCTTGGCCACCGGCAAGATTCGCTGAGGCGGCTAGGGCGCAAGAGTGCTGGCAAAACCGCTTCCTCGTTTGCGAGCCGGGAACAACCACAACAAGAACGTACGGTTGGATGTTGGGTGGCACCAGCCTACATCCAACGACCGCGTGATCAGCGCATCCTTAATTGATCAGCCCGCATACTGGATTGCTGTCATAATGACCACCTTGCGGAATGGCCCTTAACAATGTCCGAGGGCAGCAAGATCATGCTCCGAATGAATCTGACGCAAAGACGGGGGAGGTCTGCGCAGCGCTGGGCATGAAGTTGGCAATCGCTACCACGAGCAGTCCCGGCCCAGTGCCCGCCCCGTGCGCTGCAAGAACGTCGTTGCCGTTGATTCCACAGTGGCTCGCACTGCGCTAGCGCGTGCTGACTTGGTGTGGCCATTTTGATGGGTGGTCGATCCATGTGGGCGGTTTCGATTGAGCAAGCGCACGGGCGCGCGCAAGGTGCTGTCCATGGCGCCCAGATGGGCGGCGGCATGGCGGATGCTGGCACTTTCGAAGATTGCAAGTGGCTTTAAGCGATGGCGCACTTGTGGCCCCGTACCAAATCCGCTGCGATGCCGGCAACCGCCCTGCAGAACCGGGGACGGCCGCCATACCTCCTTGAACCACCGACTGCGACTGCAGAAACACCATTGAAGGATGACTGTGGCACTTTCAGTTGGCCGACATCCGACCGCATTTCCCATCTGCTGAGTTTCATGCGGAGCCAGGTTGGCGCAGCTGGGCAGCGCCAGAGGATCGGTTGCTCATCCTGAGCCGTCAGGCCGTCATCAGTGCTGATGCGGCCAGTTGCCGCCCCTGAAAGCACCAAGCTTCCGTTTCGTAGAGCGCGCCTCCGTGGTTTTGGCCCGCAAGGATTTTGACGCGGTGTTGTGGAGTTTTTCGGCCGGGCCAGACCGCCCCAGATTTCCCTTGACCTATCGACGCGTGGAGTTTCTGCTAAGGATGCAAGCCGCAATCGGTATGGCCCCTTCCATCAGACTTTTGCCAACTGAAAGATCGTTGGCTCAAACTTCGGCTAGCGCTTGCCAGCGTTGCAGTGTTTCTGCGGTCAGCTGTCCGTGGCAAGGTCTGCCAGCTTTGTTGGCCAGTAGCGCCCGCATGGCAACAACCCACCTAATGTCAGTGTCGTGCGAAACGGCGCTGTAAATTGGCTCAATGCCCTTGGTGATGCTGATTTTCACCGGGCCCTGGTGGAAGGGTTTGAGCGTCATCGAACATTTCGCACGTTGCTCGTATGAGCAGTTTTTCAAGAGATGGCGTGCTCACCGACCTTGTGGACCATCCCGGCCCGGCACCCGTTGTTCATTCGCTTGATTGAACAGGCCCCTTTTGTTACCACTCCTTTCTGCGGAGTAAATTTCAGGGAGTATTCCAGCAGGCATGGGGATCGTTCTGTGGAGGTACGATTTCACTAAGCTGTCTTGCGAAAGCCAGTTCTCAATCCCAGAATTAATCCATAAGGCTCAAGGTGATGATGGATTAACGGTGGCGACCGTCCTTGTGCGCTAAGTTTTTAAATCTTGAGCGCATGGCATCCACTTTTTGCGGATGCGCAAACAATCGAGGTATGAATGGGTTTGACTCAGAGTGGCGGCCACTGCCCAAGTGACTATTGAAGGCAAGATCAGAACAGCTCGGCAAGGTTATTGAAATGAACAGAGGTGAATTAGCCAGGCAAAGCCAGCAAGCTGAAGCTGGCGGCGCCGCACAATACTGATCAGGTGGCTTGCCGATACGCAATCCTTTGCTAGCCGATGTTTTTCGGCTGTTGCGCTTGTTTCTTGTTCGTGGCATTTTTCACACACAGGACTGTGTAATGCCGAGACAATTGGCGGCGAGAAACAAGTCCATGGCAGTTCGCGTTTCGCCCAGGCCGCTTCAGTTGACCATCAACCTCAGCTCTCATTGCCGATGTGAGATAGGAGTTTTGCTGATGGCTCTTCATTTGGCTGTCTTTTGTCGTCGTCGCCAGCTGCCAGTCGTTCACGCTGAGTAGCGCTGCAACACTTTTTCATTGGCCCAGCTCCCTATTTGGTACTGGCGTGATGACTGATAACCACTGTGAATGCCAACAACCAGCGCTTCTGCTGCCAAGGAGCCATTCGCTTCAAGTGATGAGGCTGCTTAATCAGCGCTTATGCTGAGTTTGCTTCCCTCTTCGAACAGGCCAGACTTCCTGCGACTCGCCACGGGCAGCTGGCCTGGTGGAAGTGACGATGCCGGATGCCTCCCAAGACATCTCTGGCTTCAGATCACCAGTAATGCCCTGATTGGTGCGACCAGAGAACTACAACGTTGCCGATGGTGCTGGAGCGGGCGATTCCACCAAGGTGTTGCGATCTGCCACTGGGACGTGGCCTGCAAGCCAGCTCCTGGGGGCTTAGAGCCAGGCTCCATGCGACACAGGAAATCCCTCAGGCGTTCCTGGCCATCTGGCTCAAGCAGCTCAGCTTGTAAATTCGCTGTTACAGGTCGCCGAAGAAGGGCCGACGGTGGTCTTTTGTTCATGGTCGCGATCCATGTGAGAGATTCAAAACTCTCTCCCCCAGCGCTCCCCGGGGTGTGATCACGGCAGTTGGATGGGTCTCCGTTGATTGGGTGCATCGGTGAAGGATGGGCAAGCAATGGGCGCCTTGATGCTTCATGATGCAAGCATTTCTCTGCCCTGATCGAGGTCGTGTTGGCTGACGTCCCGAGCTCTTGGGCCCGATGCAGGTCCCGTTTTCTGCATTCCAATGCTGATCCTGATGAGCTGACCGAAGCCCTGCTTCTGCGCCTCAACGTAAGCAAGGAGCTCAATGCCCCAAAGCTATCAACGGCAGACATGGACCGAGGCCTACACGATTTATCAAACCTGAACTTTCAAGGAAGTTTCAGAAAGGTATTGTGAGTTTGTAGCCCTTTGCAATGCCTAATTGGTTTACTTGGCATACATCCCATCTTTGCTTGGATGTTGACCATTACGGAATGGAGAACAATCATATGGATTAGGTGAAAGGGTTGAAGCTACGGCAAGACCTTGGAAGGCAAGGGCCAGGAAAACCTCGGTAAGGTAACCGTAGAGAAGAAGATGAGCGCTTGCTGGCAAGCCAAGCAAACCCCGCGCCATGTGTTTCAACATGCTGTTTGAAGACTGAAAGACGCAACGCACATGCCCACGATCAACTGATTAAGTTTTGTTCTGGTTTGTTTTGGCTTTCCAATCGGAGTCTTGCATACACTTTTCGGAGTGGTAATGCGATTTATTTTGTTCTTTTATACCTAGTTTTCTTCGGCACCAGACTGACACCGAAGCTCCTTGCAGCTTGAATTCCCCCGCCTTCGCGTTAGTGGTGACGCTATCTGAATATGTTCGTGATCGTCAATGAAAAACGCTGTTGGGCTTGCCACCTCATCCATTTTGCGCCCATCATCACCGCTGCTCAGCACAACCTGCCATGCCGCCGGGGTTGTCCTTGTGCCTGAGCGGCGTCCAGCCGAATGGTGGCCTGGGGTGTCAAAGTAGTCGACCTGGTCCACCGTAGCGTAGTTGCCTGCGTACAAGCAAGAACTTGTCGATGAAGCCAGCGGTTGGCTATCGAGCCAGAATTTCGTATTCGCCGCCGTCGCCTGGCCCTTGTCGTTTGTAGTGTGCGCCGTAATAGTCGGGCCGTAGAAAATGCAAGGGTAGCCATCCTGACGCAGCAGGATCAGGGCCAGTAGGCCAGGGGCTGTTGAACCATGCTCCACAACGGATTCGAGTGATTTGCAGCGGCTGAGAATCATGGTTGTCCACCAGCGTTGACGCGCTCAGGGCCGGCTGATCTTTCAACCAGGGTAATTGTCGAAGATGGTGCTGAGGTCATAGTCGTTGCCGCTTGCCTGGAGCCTTGCGCATAAGTGTAATTGCAGTGGCGCATCAAACAGGTGCACATCTCCGCCCCCGTTTCCCTTGAATAAATATGTGCCAGGGCCTCATTTCATAGACCAATACTCACCCACGGCAAACACCTGCGCCCGGGAGGTTTTGCGGCAATGCTCTAGCCATTGTGGAAAGAACCCGGCCGTAGCGTGCTTGACGCATCAAAGCGAAAGCCATCCACCTCGGGTCGTTTTTGTGTAACCAGGCCCCCCAGTCCATTGAGAGCCTCTGCTGCACTCCCAGACTTCATGTCGAGGTTCAACCCTGAGGTAGTCAAAAACGCCTTTCTCTAGATCTTACATTCCTCGTCAAACTGTTTGTGCCTTCAAAAAGGTAACAGCTCGGTAATCTGATTGTTGTCGTCATAATCTATGGGCGTCAAGTGCCACAGTGCATTCCATTTCGAAATATTGAACCTTGTCGACGGGAAAAATTAAAATGGGTCCACACTTTGATCCGCGTGCGTGGTTCCGTCAACGCTTCATGGCGGTTGGCCTCGCTCATGGTGGGTGGCTTCACTTCTTCGAAGCTTGTCAGCGCCCATCTTGTGGTTTAAGACCACTCGGCATTAGACACGAATGCCTGCTTCGTTTGGCGGTTTTGACCGCACGCACGTAGTCGTCTTGGCTGCCGTATTTTTGTACGAAATGCTTTCTTTTTGGGATCCAAACCGCCCAGGTCGGTAGAGGTCATAAAACGCTGTAGCCAAAGTTGTAAACCTGCCTGCCATTGCCCTTGTATGGCGGGAGGAAGCCCAAGAGTGCGTGCAATCCCTACGTCGGCCAGATAATTTAGCATTAATCAGCACTTCGTTCCACAAAACTTCCATCGGGTTCATTATACCCAAGTTGGAAAAATATTGCTCATCAACGCATTCAAGCTCAGACATTTTCCATCGACTCCCTATGGAATTGGCTTAGGGCTTATGTAGTTTGACAGGGGTGCCTTGTTTTCCTGCTGGTTTGCTAGAGATTTCCTGGAGTTCTGCGCGCTTGTTCAATCTTTGGCTGGCTTTCAGGCTCGTTGCTCTTCTTTGCTAGTCTTCGTTGATGGTCTGCCCGGGCCAGGCAGCCAGTCTCTGTCTTGCCTTATCTCAGAACTGTGGAATGGTCCAATGGCACATCATTCAGGCGCTATTGGCCACTTGATTAGGCAGCAAGCTCCGAGGCAAGCCTTTTGGGAATCTAAGGCTGGTACGCATATACCAGTCGCGTCAGTGCCAGGGCTATGAATCGGATCAGTTCCAGGCCAGCCTGTCGCTGCCCCCAGTTTATTGAGCTCTACGGAACCGAGCAAAAATGTGCCAGTTGCCCTGGAACAGCGCGCTGGCCTGATGGTTTTCCGTTGCCGACGTTGGTGGAGGGCAAAGAAGTACGGCTCATCATTGCAGGCGCCCCAGCGCTATCAGTGCCGGAGCTGTCGTCAATCAAGCCACCCTCACGGCCGTATCGCACCTATCTTTGGAGGCAACAAAGTTACCTCTTTGACCACCTGGTTCCTTGCCTTCTACCTCTGTCGGCCAAGCCAAGACAGGAATCTCCTCACTAGCTCTGCAGGCCGTCATCTCGTGTGAACTACCGAACGGCAATGGTTGCTTCATAACAAGACATGAAGGCAATGAAAGAACGTGATGGCGCCTATGTCCCTCAGAGAAGGGTGCAGGTTGGATGATGCTACCTTTGGCGGAGAACGCTGTGGCTGGCAAGCTGGTCGTGGATCGGAGACAAGGTGCCGGTCGTGCAAGCCGTCTCTGTCGATGAGGCGGGCCACCCCCGGTATATAAACTTGCCACCGTGCCCACGTTTCCTTCTTTTTTGCCGCTATTTGCTGATTGGGCCCAAGATTCACTGGCGATAGGCTGTGAAGTGATCTCCGAGTGGCTGGCTTGCTTCGCCCCGTTTGCGAAGTCGGTTGCTTCCATCATCCTGTGGTCGTATAAGGTCGTCATCCAATGAATTACCAGAATTCCGTTGGATTAGCAAACGGTGCTCAGCAACTTGAAAACCAGCTTCAGCGGCAGCTTTCCTATGCCCTTCGTCTTCGAAAAGGTTAACGCTGATCGCTACTTGGGCGCCTTCAGCTACCGCTTTCAATCGGCGGTTCAATCTGGCGGCAATGACCGAGCGTGTGGTTCATGCCATCTGCAGCTTCTAAGCACGGCCGGAACGACCTCCTGAGGTGTGCGGAGTTTGCTACCTAAAATCGAGTTGGCCATTGAGCCTTTTTGGCTTACTGGCGTATCAGCCGTTACCCGATTTGGGTGGCTTGGCTAGAGCACGCCGTTGCCAGGTAACAGTTTTCTGGCAATGGAGCAGTCCGTGATAATCTGCGAACGCTGGTTTTTGTCAATCACCATTCCCATGCTGCCGCTGATTGATCCAGGCAATTTTCTGGCGAGCCCTGCATCTGCTGATTGAAAGACAACCCAGACATGCAGGAGCTGGTGGTTGCCCTTTTCGAACAAGCTGGTTTTCCGGGCTGTGAATGGCGGAGGGACGGGCATCAAAGGGCAGCCCTGGCCATGCAAGGAGAACCCGGACCTGTCTGCGGATCTGAATGCTCCCACGGTGGACGGCCCTCAAACCGTTTGCCAACGGTTAGCCGGGAATGAACGCAGCGCCGGGGTCCGATCCTTGATAATCACGCCCATGGGCGAAAACCCACGACAAAAGTCAGTGGTTTCAACTAGGCGCCGATGACTACCTCAACCAAACCTTTGATCTTGAAGGGAGTTGCTTGCCAGGGTGAAGGCCTGCTGCGCCGCAGCCAGCGCGCCACGCTTTTCCCCAAGCCCAACGAGATCTTCAGCTTTGGTTCCTCTCACCGTTTGGTGCGGTGAGCCGCTTTGAGGCCGTCCCTGGTTCGAACAGAGCGGTGCGGCTCACCCGTCTGGAATTCAATCTGTTGCATTTGCCCTGCTCCAACACCACGCGCCATGCCGTGCCATCCGCCGAGATCCTTACAGGAAGTCTGGGGCTACGAGCCTGATGACGGACGTTTGAGACGATGCGGGCCCCACATTCGCCATCTGCCGGCACCAAGCTGGAACCCGATTCCCCGCAAACCCCGCTTCATCAAAACGGTGTATGGAGCTGGGTATTGCCTGGAACTTCTGCGGATTTCTGATCCGAAGCGGCTGATTCCGCCCCCGGCTCCTGAGCCTTGGCAAGGCCCTGATCCAGGTTGTGGTGAATGATCGAACGTCCTGCGTTGCGTCGTTTTTCAGTCAACGCTTCCAGTGTGTCTTAGGGATTGCAGGCCACCGGTAGCGTTTTTTTTTAGCTGAGGTTGACGTTTCATCAAGGGATAGGCTGTTGTCCCCCAGCCATCGGGCGGAACAGCTACGCTGCGTTGGGGCCCGGCGCGCTGCAGGCCCTGCCGCGAAGGCCGGCGTTCGTCAGGCGCAGCAACAGGCCTCCCAGGGGGGCCACCCCCTTGCGCCAATGTGCGCGCATGGTTGAAGTGAGTGCCGCCCTTTGCCAGCCGAACTGGTGGCGCCGCCCACGTTGCGGCCCCTCTGCCCATCGGCAGCGTGGCTTCTGGCCCGGAGGGAACGACCCAGTCATGGGTGGCCGCTCACCAGCAGCAGCGGGCGTTTCAATCTGGCGGCTTGCCCCACGTCGAACAGCAGCGACGTCAACCGACTCACGGCATCACGGCCTTGATGCGGTGGATCAGCCCGCCCGGCCCGGTTTGGCCGATTTCGAGGAAGCTGCACTGGAGCACCGCCAGCTGAGATTGCGCAGACGGATTGCGCAGGCCCGGGCAGCGCTTTGATGTATGGCCGGCGTTTGCTGGGCTCTGCGCCTGCGAGTTGCAGCATGTCGTCGCCCCGCACGACTGGCCCATGCCTACACGACCGCGTCGGTGCGCAGGGTTGGCGGGAAGGTTTGCTGAGCGTGCCGGCGGCAAGCGGTCATCCGATGGCTGCCGAGAAATTCATACGCCGCAGGATCATGTCGTCGGGGGTTTGGGCGCGGCGCTTCGCGCGAGCATGGACGCTGCTGGGCTGAGGTCGCTGCCGGGGTGGCGGGGGGGATTCAGCACCGTGTAGCCATGGCTTGGCCAGCGTTTGCTTCCCCAGCCCTCAAGCTCCTCGGATCGTCCCCGAGCCGTGGGGAGGATCACCACCAGCCGGCCGTGGGCCCTGTTCTCGGGACCACCGACACGACGAGAGCGGCTTCGGGGCCGGTAAGCTCGACCGGGATGGGTCTGCTGGTCCAAGCGGTTTTTCTGCTCTCTCGCGTCCCCAAGCTGACTCAAAGGCAGTGATCGTGTCGCGCCGCGGGAATCGGTCTTTGCCAATCCCGTTCAAACTTCGCCTGCTGAGGATTTCAGCCGTTCCACAGCCAACACGGCCTGCTCGAGATCCAGGCTGGCCGACTGCCCCGGGATCGCTTCGAGCAGATCGAGCAGTGGTGGGCGACGTCTTGTTGGTGGCGGCCTCGGTTGAAGACGCCGCTCAGTTGGCTGCCGTCGAGCTCCTGGGCAATCCTTGACCTGGAAAATGGCCGCACGATCGCGCAATGGCCTCGTTTAGAAGCGGCCGAATTCCACGGACGTTCGATGAAGCGACTCACCTCCAATGGCAAACGGGGTGGTTCACCAGTTTCACGAGCTTGCGAACCCAAGGCCCCATTGGCTGGCTGAATCCAGCTGGGCAGATCGCTGCGCCTCGCAACAGGCTGCTGGGTTGCGCAAACTCCAGACCAGTTTCACCGTGAGATTGTTTTGCCAGCAGGGGCAGCGGCACACGCTCTCTTGCGAGGGCACGGGCGGGAGCCCAACCCCAGAACCAGCCCCAGACCGCCAGGCCGCTGCCGGCCGGCCGTTGGAGATGAACCGCCGAAGCGCAAGGGGCGGGGTTTGAAGCGCGGGGTGCCCAAGGTGGGTGTGCTTATCAGTTCCCGGCTATCAAAGGGTGATTTCACACCCCATGCTGGGCATGAATGGGCCAAAAGAATCTTCGCCCCTAGCCACGGGACGCTTTCGTTCTCTCCGGGTGGTCCGTCAAACACATCGATGACATTGCCCCTGTGTCAATGACAGTCCTATGCACCAGAATCCTCACCACATTGGCCGCAACAACCTGCGCGGTGATTTCTTCGGCGGGCTCACCGCGGCCGTCATCGCCTTGCCCATTGCCCTTGGGGGGGGGGGCCCCCGCCCCCCCCCCTTTTTGGGGGGGTGGCCTCCGGAGCTGGCGCGGCGGCCGGCCCTCTTGGTCGGCACGATTCATCGGTCTGGTCACCGCCTGTTTTTGGCGGCACACCCGGCGCTGCATTTTTCCGCAGCCCACCGGGGCGAGACGGTGGTGTTCACGGCGGTGCTCGCCAACTCTGCCACCAAGCCGACAGCCCGGCCAGGCCTTGGCGATCGCCTTCAACCGTGGTGATGCTCTCCGGGGTGTTCAGATCCTCTTACGGGCGTCTTCCGCCTGGGCCGCTACATCACTCAGGCCTTACACGGGTTGATCTCGGCTTCATGAGCGGCATCGGCACATTCTGATCTTTTGTGCTGCCAGATCGGGCCCCTGCTCGTCAGGCCCAGCCCATCGGGGGGTGTACGCAACCTTGCAGAGCCGCCCAGCTGTTCGGGCGGGTCCAACCGCTGGAATCGCGCTGGCCCCTGATACACTCCTCTTCGCCGTTCCTCTTGTGGACCGCGCGGGAGCGGATCAAACGGCTGATCCGGCCCGCCTGTTCGCCATGCTTCTTGCACGGCCATCGTTCCCTGGTGGCTTGCCAGGGGGTGGAGCTGGCGCCGGAAATCGGTGTGATCCCAGCGGTCTGCCCCTAGCTCACCCTGCCGCCCTCACTCCCGATGTGCTGCAGCTGGTGCTGTACAAATGCCCGCCTGCTGGGGTGGCTCGTCGATCGACTGGCCCTGTCCTCACCTGTCTGGTTTCCGACAGCCTCCAGGACACCCGCAGCGAACACAGTCCGATCAAGAGCTGGTTGTCAGGCCGGGTCGCCTAACATCGGTGGCCCGGCCTCTGCGGAGCGCGCCTGGATCGGGGGCGACCACGGGCCACGGTGGTCAACATCGCCAGCGCCGGCGCCGCATACCGCCTGTCGGGCATCCTGCGCCGGCGCGTGAGGGTTCCTCCGCCCTGAGTGAGTCTCTGGCCGGCGTCATGGCCTGGCCTCGGCGGATTCCCACTGGCCGTGCTGGCGGCCGATCGTCTTCAGGTGGGATCGACATCGGTGCCGACCTGGGGCTTCCTGCGGCGGGTGGCCGCACTCTCGCCCAAGGGTGCCCTGATCACTATCTGGTGGGTGCGCTCACCGGCTCGTCGACCTGATGGTGGCGGTGGGGCGTGGGCATTTTCCTGGCCAAATATCAATCCCCGATTGGAACAAGATGAACAGCATGCAGACGCGGGCTGTGAAATCAGTCTGCACGGGTGACAATGTAATGCCTGAACTCAGCGATTCGAACGTGGTCTGCTCAACCAGGGCGGCGGCCGCGTGCTTGCTCCAGCTCAACGGCGCCATGATCTTCGGGGTGGCAAAGCGATGCAAACCGGGAACACATGCATGCAGACTGTGAATGCCGTGAAATTTCGATCTCAGCGAGGTGGTGCAGTCTCGGACTCACGCTGCAGCTAGCATCGAGAACGCCGTCGAAAGAGGCAATTGGGAGGTGGGCCCCAACGTCTATGTGGTGGGGGCCCGCGGCACCACCTTGAAGCCGTCTGGAGAAACTCAAGCTCTATGAACAAGCTTCCTCAAAATCAACAAATTCGACGCTCACCGCCAAACCAGCGCTCGTTCATGGTTGGAAGCGTTGGGCTGAGCACTCGCTGCGGTCAGCGTCCCTTGCCTGGCCAGGCCAAGGAAAATGCGGGTCTAGGCTTTGGATTTTGCCTCAACCAATGCGAGTGATGCCTGTCAATCCCGTCAGCTGGTTCGAGCCTCACGTTGCCGACAATGGAGCGCGCCAAGGCGTTCTTACAGCGCTGTCTTCCCAGTCAAGCTTGAGGACATGTCCCAGGACGGCATGGCCTATTGGTGCTTCCCCGTGGACGCGCGTGGTGGGTGCCGGTGGGGGCGCCTGAATGCAGATGAGGGTGGCTGAACCTGGCAGGGTGGCACAGACGGTTACTTCGCCTGCGCAGACTGCGCACTGGAGGAGAGCCGTGTGCCGCCCGCGGCGAACGGTGGTGTCCCGCCCAAGATGGCGGATCGTGAATTTGGCTTTTCATCCTCGATGGTGATCGACACGGAAGGCAATCCGATTGGCCTGCAATCGCTCAAGTGAGTGCTGTTGAAGAGCGGGCCAAGATGAAACCCAGAACCGCTGCTGGGGGCGAACATCCGGCCGTTGTTTTCGCTTGTCGCCCGCTGGCGAATCAGCTTTTTTTCTTTACTGCCGACCATGCCCGGCCCGCTGCCATTCCCGCAGCCTGAATCGCCTCCACTTGAGTGATCAGGTGCTGGAGACGCCATGTGGCCTGGGATCTGGGCCGTGGCCCGGCTGGCCGAAGGCCTATGCGGCGGCCCAACCGATGCTCTTGATCTGCACAACTACTCACGGCTGGTGATCGACCCCAACCGGCCGCTTGAGGCGATCGGGACTCGATCGTTGACCACAGCGAGCACACAGCCATTGCCGGCCAACCAGACGCTTTTGTCTGCCCGCGCGGCGGCAACGGATCG
>Ga0163217_1103991_pt1 | contig 17835 bp, 14 predicted proteins | sample SynspAceP_FD_185933 | JGI IMG/M metagenome (GOLD analysis project Ga0163217, IMG submission 185933) | Saline lake microbial communities from Ace Lake in Antarctica - Synechococcus sp. Ace-P (PacBio error correction) | ecosystem: Environmental > Aquatic > Non-marine Saline and Alkaline > Saline ...
CAACACCAAGGGGGAAAGGAAAAAAAGGGGAAGATTTTTTTTTTTTTTTATCCTTGGCCCCCCGTCTTTGCCTTCTTGACTTCTTTTGGTCATATTTTTAAAAGCCTTTCCCCAATGCTTTTCGAAAGTCCTCTTTTTGAAATGTTTTCATAGAAAAAGTTTTTTTGTAAAAAATTTGTGATGGAATTTTTTAAAATTTTCGTAAATAATTTCCATAAAAGAATAAAGTAAATTTAAATCTGCAACTAGAACCCAAAAAAAAGAGTGAAACAATGTTCCCACTCTTTTTTTGAATTTGGATTAGTTTTTGACTAGCCTATATTTCCTTTAAGCCCCTCTTTTTTCGCCTCATTTATCATTTCCTCTTTCATCAAATCTACCACTTAATAGCAAGTAGCGGACATGATACAGAAGAATAAGTACCTACTACGATATCCCAATGAAGAGGGCCAACAGGAGAATCCTCTAATACTTTCGCCTCAAAAAACAGAAAGTACGAAATCACCGAACGACAACTCCGTTAAATGAGGTGACAAGGTTTCTACCCAGTTGGTCTGGTTGATTTGCAAATCATTGATACCTTGACCAGTTGTGAGTGCCTCTAATTTTTCGATATTTTTTCTCTGATTCTATCAAATACGATTACAGTATCATTGATCGAAATAACCAATCACTGTCAATACTGCTGCAATACTGAAAATCAATTTCAATGTGCTCGAACTGCAACTCTGCAATCGCAATATGCTGCAATTACAAACAGCGTGATCGTGGGATCAAGGCAATGAAATAGATGCCAAGGAAAACCGCCACTTACGGAACTCATAAGATGTAAAGGAAGATCGCAACCAAAGCCGCAACATTGCCCCTCAGCATAGGAAGCTTTGATATCATATTGTTACATAGCTCCTACTTTGGACGACTGTAATGGCAAACGTGACGCTTGGCCAGTTTTTCTGCGTCTTCTGTGAATGTCAAATCCAGTCACGCTAGAAATCCCCTCTTTCACCTTATTCTCAACCTCCTAAGTTAGAAGCCGGCACTCATCCTCATTTACCAGATAGGAAGTCGTCACCTTTTAGCACATTGGATGCGCATTAGTTTTTACCTCTAGCGGATCCTCAACCTCGTTTGTCTAGCCCTGTTTTCAATTCAGAATCTGCCAATGGCTCCAGAAAAGCCACGATATAAGATCTACCTCCCCGTAAAGTCCAAACTCCCGAATTTTAAACCGTTGACTGCTGCTATGCCTAGCCGAAGTAATGATGATACCTGTAAAGAAATCAAGTACGCAACTTTCGCTTACCAAGGGAAATCCAAGTCAAATGTAGAAAGCGCATTTTTTTTGCAAATGGTGGGTACAATAGCTAATTCTTTTATGCCCTTCTGCTTCACCAAGATAAACAATCACTTCGTAATGCAAAATACGCTGAGAAGAAAAGGAAGAAGCAATACCGATCATCCAAATACGATCGCAAAACCCCTTAACCAAGGACCTTGTCCCCAAAGCATAAAGGATCGCACCAGATCCATAAAAGGTGGTCACGTTTGAACGAGAATCGCTGAGAACGCTTTGTTCATAACCTGCACTAATTCGCATTCAACAGCCCAACGCCATTGCGAAGCTCTTTCTTAATTCTTTTCCGAAAATCAAGGACCGTTTCGCATCAATCGACATACCGATCGTCCAACACAATACCCTGCGGATACCCGGTAAGGTCAATGCTGCACTAACTGAGCTAGGATGCCAAGGATAAAGAAGATGTTTGAACACCAATGCAGCGGATCGCTAACAAACCACCTTTAGCATAAATAGGGCCTTACCATGATAATACTACGATCACAAACCACTACCATGAATAACAAACCTTGAATTTAGAGCTTCTTGACCTAATGTTGACCGATGTGCTTTCCTCTACAATTGAGTTGGTGCATGAAGAATGAACCTGATTTCAGATGTTAGCCCAAATCTTGAGCTTCAGTAAAGAAAGTTTTTCCAGAGATTCAGACTGACCAGTGGAATTTCTCCGTTTGACAACCGGCGCGGGTGATACATTAATCGGCAAGGACTACAGCGATTCTTCTCCGATACTTTCATTGGTCAATTTTCTCCATTTTTCTAGCACCTCAAGCATCATCTGCATGGAACTGCTGACGAGAAGAATTGATTCCAAGGTTTTGGCGGCATCAGTTACCACATCACTCCGTGGAGCTTGATCTGATCCTCCTTAGTAGATTTGATAGCAAAAACCCAAAACCTCTATCCATCATCTGCCTTAACTGGTTTTACACCCCAAAGCAAATTTGATATCACGTGGAAAAGCGACCTTATACTCTGGCTTCTTCCAAGATTCTGTTGATCGTCATGGTGTCAGATATCAATAACTAAACCGAAGTTTGCTTCAACAATGCGAAAATCGAGAAGTATAATTCGATTGATCTCAATGGATCAATTGCTCCAATTGTTTTTTTCAGCGTCAATTTCTCAAGGAATTCCTCTTCTGATAACCCTGCTGTAAGCTACTGAATCAGCCTGATACTTTCCTGGGATTCGCGAATTTGTCCAGCACGCAAGATGGAGTTGAATGATCTCTAGAGCACCACTGAATTTCATTGCTTCTTTTCTTGCCACTTCCCAGAACTGAAGTTTTGCTACGAACCTGAAGGAAGATTTCTTTACTCGCTCTTGTTACTCCCACCCCTGGAAGCTTCGATCTGAATACGAACTCTGAGCCCTTGGATTCGCTGAAATGTTTGGCTGAGATTTCCGAAATGCGTCGATAGACGAGTTCTCAAGATATTGAATGAACGCATCGATTGCATTTTCAACCTAGAGTCGATGATTTCAAGAAACTTCCGCATCATTAGTTCCAACTGAGAATTTTGGCCCTCTATTTGCTGCAGTGGCGAAATTGCAACTTCAAGTTTTTTTTCCTGGATTATTTCGTTGCCACGCGCATAGAAAAAATCAACATACTTGGAGTGGAATGTTTTTGCCTCTTCTTTCGCTTCTTCTACTGACTTGTTGAAAAAGTCAATCTTTAGGGTTACAAGCGATTCTTTTAAACGATCTCAACAGGAGATACCGCAATAATCACGTGCATAAAGGCTAGACCTAGCTCGTTTTCCCTTTACTTCTTGATAGGTGAAATATCAGCGTCCTAGAAAAGCTGTAAAACGGCTGTCTCCAAACGGATCCTAGAAAGCCTTGTTTTTTGGGCCAAGTCAATATTGCCCAGTAGCGTCAGTAACATAGTTGTAGCTTTTTTTTCCCTGAACGCCGTTTGATACAAATGTGATTGACCGATAGGTACGGCAAAGCATGTATACAATCCACTGTCAGAAACACAACGACAACTTAATTTTTGCATGGGTAATATGAAATTAAATGAATAGATAACAAGGATAGTCCGATCGCCTCGAGGGATCGGAAGGGAATTAAAACGGAATAGAGAAGGGAAATCCTAGGGCTTTGGTTAGAAATTATCCGTGATCGACATTAGGATTTCTACAATTGGTTAGGCTGAAAAAATAACTGTGGATTCGGTAGGGTAAATGGTCCCTTTGACGAACAAATCTCATAAATAAAGTAAAAACACTTGAAGAAACATGTTTGTAACTGCAAAAGGCACTACCGCATCACATCGACCATCTAAAAAAGTCTGATTCCTGATTGCTTATCGGCTTTTTGTGCTCTTTTCGATTTGGAATCGGGTCTGCAGAAGGCACATACTCACCAACTAAGAATAACAAACAAAACAGCAAGCCAGCAACACAGTGATGCGCTGTGGATTAAGATTTGTTTTGAGTTTAGTCTGTTTCATGCGGCCGAAGTATAGCCAATTTATAAAATTTGATAATAGGAAGACTCTTTTTTTTGAAATCACATCCCTGAATTTGTATCAGAAGAGTAAGTGCGTATGACTTCCATGCGCCTTATCAAAATTATATGATTAATTCAGTCACCGTCAAATCTGCCCTTCATTTGAATGCTTGATGTACTTCTTCATACGTGAGGCATCACATCATTTCTAGCGATAGACACATCATGCCAAGTCGTATCCGCGCTCTCACTTGTCCCGGAATGAATTCTCGCGCTTTGACTTTGATATGTCGCTTTGGCATCGATATGAGAAATCTTCAAAATCCAGCAGCTCCGCCAAATTCGGCGAATAATACAGATACAAAAATCCCCGTCCACAATACTACGGGTGAAGGCAAACAAATAGTCAGCATTTCGGAGTTTTTGCAGCATAATTGAAGTGTCACTCTTCCATATACCTGTTTCTCCTGCCTGTAACCATGCGGATGTCAGGCAGCATATTTGCTCAAGTCCTATATCTATGAGGCGTACTCAAAATTATGCACTCCTGTGCATCAATTGGCTGAAGATGTCGGAGGCTGTAATAATCTGTCCTGAGAAATAAGACAACCTCGCCAGAATCAAAAGTGCTAAGGCAATCGCTCCAAAAATAATGGTTTTAACCCTAAGCGGAACGCTCCTGTGAATCCGAGAACGAAAAATGGTTTGCAATAGAGGCAAAAGTTAATTGAATTTCACATTCCTTTTTTTCAGTAATTTAATCTGTTGGAAAGGGACTCTATCCCACTGCCTCGACGGCAATCCCCATGCTGATTTCATTTTTTTTTCTGCCAAAGATAATTCAGCAAATGATCTTTAGAAAACCCTTAGGCCTATAAGATCGGATCGTAAATCCAAAACCGCTCCAACTCCAGTTTCTTGCTCCCAAGATTTCTCCTTCGGCAATTCCTTCAAACTGATACTCCCTGCCTTCAAAATTAGCAAAGCTAAATGACCGTTCTAAAAAACATTGCCTTTCGGCCTGACATTCCGGAATTCTTCGAGGGCCTTTATATGAGTATATCCAATTTTCGCTGGTCCGACCGAGGTTCTCGACTCATATCCTTCCAGAGTAGAGCTCCCCGGTTCGCCATTCAGAAGCAGCACCACTGTCCAGCGCCTGTGTCGTCTGCGAAACAATCCACTCCAAAATTATCTCGTATACATATGCTTTTTGAAAAAGCATTAATATTGCTAGTGTGTCACCTGTTTTCTGGCAGATTCGACTGTGCACGATATCCGCTATATATTTCAACTCTTCCTTCCAGGGCAGCTTTTCACCTCCTACCGATTTTCTTGGTTATTATTGGTAAGCGAAAACAGATTTTTTCCAGAATAGCCGAAAAATAGAGCTTTTCTTTTTTTTAATCTTATGAATAATAAGGCATTCCGAGAATTAAATCCTGAGGACAATTACCTACATTATTAAAATCCTTTGAAGTGAACGGATTGATCCATTACTTTCTGTAATCAAATTCCAAAAACAATTGAAAAAAGTCACCGTCTACTGCGCTCCCGTAAAGGCTCCACGATTTTTGAAACTGCGCTCGACGCTTTAGCGCAAGAGATGATCAAACGGACAAATCATTGATTTATGGAGCGGGCCGTGTTGGTCTCATGGAGTGCATCCGCAGATGATGCTTGCTGGGCGGTAATGAGGTAGTGGGGATCTATCCCCCAAAAACTGGTAGATCGAGAAGTGGCACATCGCGGCTGTACGCTGAATTGATTATCGTAGAACACAATGCGGTGACCGAAAATGCTTATGCTGAGCAGGGAGTTAATGGATTTATTGCGAGCCTGGTGGATATTGTCACTCTTGAGGAGCTTTTTGAGATCATACCTAAATCACTCCACTACAGTTCCAAAAGCCTTGGGTATCTAACTAATGTAAATGGCCTACGTACACGACAATTATTGATTTCTTAAATCATGGGAATGGAGCAGGCTTTCTCTAACCCAGAGCAAAGAAAAGAATTAGTTGATTGACTCTGGTGATCCCTGTAGAGCTGCTAGATTCACGGATGGCTGCTTATGTTGCCAAAGAGGTAAGTGTCGGATTGGTGATAATTGTCCCGAATATTCGTACTTGTCCTAGTAATGAAATTCTGGGTTACAAAAACATAATTCGAATATTTTTAAAGAGTGGCTGAAGCACGGATCCTAGTTCAATTTTTAATCCTTGATTTTTCAAAAAGCAAGAAAGTAAAGAAGAATAAGTTTTGTATGTATTTGTGCGGTCAATTCTTTTTATAAATGATCGAAAAAATCTGCCCTTAGAAAAATAACTTACATTCCGTCATGAACAAGCACAGTTTGTATCTTCCGGAAATGAGTTGATCTGATCAGATGATTTACGAGTTGAAACGCTCTATATCCTATATGTATAATCCCGCTTTCTCCTCATGGATGAGACCTATCAACATCCTCAATCCATTCGAATATCCTTTTGATCGGGAAGACATTATTTCATCGTCAGCTCTGTGGAATCTACCTTGCTTTTAAGCATGATGACAATCTAGCTGGAAATCCTTTTTGATGGAACTAAATCATCTTCGACAAATTCAAAGAAGAATGGGAAAGCTGCGTTTTTATGCTTGGATCAAGGAACTCGGACACACGAGCAATATGTTGAAGACAATGCTCCGAATGACCTTACTCTACGAATACCGAAAGTCGACTGAATGGCCGAGAATCATGCAAAGCTTTGTCCCACCCAGTTTTTTGAGCTTAAAATCATTAAGCGCAACGGCGAATTTGAAATTGAAGTAGGGTAATTTAAACTTTGCAAACTGCAACCTGCCTACTGAAGATTGCCCTCTCCCATCCCGTGTGAAAAATCCCTTCTCGATCGATTCGCTCATAGGTGTGAGAACCAAATGAATCCGCCTGCGCCTGAATCCGATTTAGGGGAACGTTGGAAGATGTATATGCATCGAATAGCTCAATGCAGAAGCTAGCCCAGGAACTGGAATCGCACTTGTGCAAGCGTAGGCTACCTTAGAGCCCTAACATCTCGACAGTGTCTCCTGAACTTTTCCCACAAAAGCAGGTGATAACAGCAAGTTTGCCCCAAATCAGGTTTTGCGGAGTAAATGCATCAGCGATATCCGCCAACACGTCCTGCTCGGATGATACATCCAGCTCGCCAGATTTTGGCAATAACTGCCATATCCAACTCATACATATTCAGTGGGAACAACTTCCTAATTGATGTAATCCTTGCGCATAGGATAAATAAAGGAAGAAATACAAGCCCTGCTCCGCCTTAGCGATCATGTCTTCTTTAAGACAATTCCCAGAGGTTTTTGGTCCTCGGAATCAACTCATCGCAAGTAGTCGCTCTCTTTCAAAGCGGAAGATCTCTCGCATACTCACGGCATATCGATTCGTGGGAACAGGATTCCTAGATCCATCGCATTGAGAGGTCCATTTTTCCAGTTCCTTTTTGCTTGGCTTTATCCAAAAATCAAATCCACCAAAATCTCCTCTTGAAGTGAATCCTTTTGGGCAAAAATCTCGGCTGTGATCTCCACCGAAAAAAGAGATTGAAGCCCTTTCGGAATCACAAGTGAATAACTTCGTGAAGTTCACCATTCGATAAGCCCCCGGACCTTCTTCAATTAAAAATCATAAAATCTCCGAAGTCAGTTGCATCATGGAATACTTCAATCCATTGTGAACCATCTTGACATAATTCCAGCTGATTTTTGGGTCGCAAGGTAGGCACACAGGGGTTCCACTCCTTGTATTTTGCAGAAACTGCTTCAAAAGATCGGCTTCACATGCCTGATTAGGCTTCTTTATTTCTCCAGGCATAATACTCGGGCCCCTTTCGAGCACCTTTAGGCCCCACAGGAAAACTCCTGCATCCAAAAAAAATGAATTCCTTTTTCTTTTAAAAATAAGCCTCTCCTTCGATCGTGTCTGGTAAAAAGGAATTTCCACCATCATGATAATGTCATCTTTATCTAAGTGAGGCAGCAACTTCATGACCTGATTCTAACGATTTGCCAGCAGGCACAGCAGCATGATCTTTCCTAGGTAAACGAGCGACTTGGAAAGGTCCACAATATCTGAAGTTGCGTCCACTTTGATCTGATCGCCCTCAGCTTTTTAGCGGCCGCCACTTATGGGACTGATCGAGATCATATCCAAAAGCTTTGAACCCATTATCTGCTACAATTCAAACTGAAATTCCCTACTATTACTCCTAGCCTATCAGGCCAAAATCATATGTTCCTTGCATCTCGTAGTCTCTTTTGTCAATTTCCTGAAAACCAAAGTCAATTCATTTCCTCGGCTAGAGAATAAAAATAAATAGCCCTATTTTTACATCTCAAGGTAAAAATTAACTTATCAAGATGACCTATGAAAGCTTTTTTAGCAAAAACTATTAGGCAAAAATCAATTTACCTCTCCCTTGCAAACTCCGAATCATTTAATTTTCTTATGAAAAAAACTCAAACCAAGAATGTTGATCATTTTTGGAGCTCAGGTGATTGACACCCGAAAAATCAATTCCGGCACTTTTTCAACCTTGTACTAACGTGGAAGCATCTACCAACAAAATTTGGTGTGGATTGGGTGTGGCAGGGTTCAATGACGGATGAGATTTTCGAAAAAAGTTGTGATTGTAAAGCGATTTTTGGAGAAAAATTCTAAGCTCAGAGGAAGCTTTTTGTATAGAAAGGTTTTTCTGATAAAACTTTTCTACAACCGCGGATCTGGGAGAAGCTATCTGACATTAGCTATGCTCCACCTAGCCAACGGATTCAACATTGGAACGAAAAATTTTGGGACTTGCCGAAAAATTACATTTTTTACCTCTCTACTCCTCCAAGCCTGTATGAGCCGATCGCAACAATCTTTCCTGAAGAAGGCTTGACCAAAGAGGACCGAAGGGTGGAAACGATCATTGTAGAAAAAGCCTTTTGGCTACGATTCTAGCGTCGGCAAAAAGGCAACTCAATGAAGGGACTGCATAAATACTTTCACGAATCTCAAGTTTACCGATTGACCACTACCTAGGCAAGGAAACAGTTCAAAAAAGTCCTCGTTACTAGATTTTCCAATTTCAATTTTACACGTCTTGGAATCGCCGTTACATTCATCATGTCGAAAATCACCAATGCAGAAACGGTCGAGTAGAGAAACGAGGTGGCTATTGATGACAAATCAGGCGCCTTCCGGGATATGTTTTCAAAGTCATGTTGCTACTAGTCATCTCTCCACTTCACCTGGAGCCCCGATGAATTCGATTGCTGCAAGAGATCCGGAATGAAAAGGTAAATCAGCTTGTGAAATCGATTCGGATCATGAAGGACATGAGACAATCGCTGAAAAACACACTTTCGCGTCAATATGTGGCCTCGACGATCGATGGCAAAAAAGTAAAAGGATATCGGGAAGAAGATGCGGTCAATCCCGAATCTACTACTGAGACGGTGAATGCTGCCTGTGAAGTTTTTCATAGATAATTGGCGCTGAGCGATGTGCCTTTCTATGATGCGTACCGGTAAGGCATATGCCAACGAAAGTAACAGAGGTAGCTATTCACTTCAAAACACCTGCATCATGATATTTTTAGAAGTCAGGCATGCTTACAAAAAAGACAATAAAACTAATCGCATCTCGGATTCAAGCCCGACGAAGGATTTTGATCAAGTTGGGGTAAAAGGTCCTGGCTTTAGGTCTTCCTATGTAGAGCAGGCGAATAGTTTTTTTATACTATTCAGCACCTGAGTCTGCTCATAGTCATGGTGCCTTACGAACGCCTTTTGCTCGATGCGATGGCAGGAGACGCCACACTGTATGCAAAGGGCGGACGAAGTGAACGCTTGGAAATTTGTGGATCTATTTGAAGTGCTGGGGAAAATAGTCCTCAACAGTCAATACTTATGGCTATTCGGCAGAACTTGGGGCCACGGAATTCAGATGATTTGATGGAAGAATGGCTTGGTTGGAGAAATCCGGAGACTTGCTAGAAGATGATCTGGTTCTGCGTAATTTTTATATCCATGAAGCCCTACCTAAACGATACTGTTATCAACTTTTTACATGCAGTTGATTATTTCCAGTTCAAAAGAAAAACTGGCAGAAGATTTCAGTAACCAGTGTTCAAGAGTTGACCGAGTCACAAGTAAGCGTTCAACGTCGCGCTTTCAGGTGGAAGTACTCCAAAACGTCGCTTTTGATTTTTGGCCGAAAACTTGCCCAAAAAGATTGATTGGTCAAAAGTCTTTTTCTACTGGGGAGATGAGCGATGTGGTACCTCAGACAGACTCAGAGAGCATTACAAAATGACAGTGGGATCATCTCCTATGCTAAAATTACTGGTTCGGCTCGAAAATATTTTCCCGCGTACATGGAGAAAGTAATCCTAGCGAGAAGCGATTCGTATAATCGGACGGTTCTAAGAATTCATGCAACTTCCAAAAAGCAAACAACATTCCCCAGTTTGACTTGGTGATACTCGGATTGGGAGATGATGGAACATACGGCTTCCAATAATTCCCGGATTCAAGTTCAGCTTGGGGATTCTTCCACAACTGCGAAGTAGCAAAGACATCCGGACTCTGGACAAAACGGGTCACGATCACGCGGTAAGCCGATTAATAAATGCCAAAACGGATCGCTTTTTTTGGTGACTGGTGGCAAAGCAAGCCCGAAAAAGTTTACGAAATTGTAACCGAAGAGGCAACTTTCGCAGCTATCCAGCCAGCCTATCAACAGCCAACCAGCAGACCTAATTTGGTTTTTTGATGAGGAAGCCGCCAAAAACTCAAATATAATTTACCCTTTTGCAGTAAAGGGAAAAAGAAGAATCAAAGCCAAATATGAATTTAAGAAATCGGCAACTTCGGTCTTCCTGCCTGTTAAAATAAGAAGAACAGTAATTACGGCATTAATCAAAGGTCAATCAAATTAAATAACAAATCTATTTGTTTAATGAGCCACTGTATTAAATCTTCATCTGCATAACACTGCAGATCCAATCCACTTGCACTTTTCACTTGAAAGAAGAACTCCAGGCCCTAATGAATGTGGAAATCGATAATTCTCTTTTGTGGAGTTTGCATATCAGACATTCACACTGCTAGAAAACGGGAATGGGAGGAACCATTTCCCCAGTAAGTCCCTGGTCCACGAGATCGTAGGAAAGTTATTCCAGTAGGTTCAGAGGTCAACCTGAAGGCAGTAAAAGTAGGAGATACTGTAGCGTAGGCCTGTATGGTGTGAATCCTGCGGAATGCTGGTGGAAGCTGTGGACGAAGACTTGGGAGCAATTCTGCGAAAAGGAATGTCAGGTCTTACTAGTTCCTACCTTCAAAGACAAAAAAACAATTACTTATGGCGCTATTCAACATCAATCGTAGTAACTGAAAGTTTGTGGCTGTTTCGGTTTTTCTGATAAAATCTTCCACTAGAAGGAGTGCTCCGCTACTTTTGTGCAGGGATTAACCACCTATTCTCCAATTGAACATTGGAATGTAAACCAAAGGAGATAAAGTAGCCGTAGTAGGATTAGGCCGGATTAAGGACACTGGCTGTGAAAAATTGCGGGCCAGCAATGGAGCATGAAGTTACCATGCTCAGCGCTCTTCCAAGAAAAAAGGCAAAGGATGCAGACTACTCTGGCGCACATCATTTCGGAGCTTGAACACAGATCCCGAAAAATATGAACGATGAAGGTGATCTTAACAATCTAATTAATAGACACGGTAATCCGTCTTCTCATGATTACTACTCGGCTTATTTGGAATCTATTTGAAAGTAAATGGCGTATGGTTCCTCGCGTGGAGTTTCCTCCTACACCTGAGCAAATCCATGCGACAGCCTGAATCTTTGGCGAAAAGAGTTTGGCTGGAATCACTGATCGGCGGGAATCAAGAACTCAGGAAATGCTGGATTTCTTGTGCCGAGCGAGTAACATCGCTCTGATGTGGAAATATCGCCATGGACCGAATCTAATGAAGCTTATGAGCGTACGAATCGCAGGAAGATGTTCGGTGTATCGATTGTGATTGATATGGCGACGTCTGAAGAAGTATAGCTAAACTTCACTATAGAAAAAGGTCGCACTCTATGAACGATCTTGGAGTGGCTTTTTTTGAAGTCGTAGATCTATTTCTTTTCTTAATCCCCTCAACAAGCCCACCCAATCCCAGATTCTGGCTTGATTTTCATAATTGTTTGTAGCCAACTCTGTTGCCATAGCGAACCACGAGAAGGTCCGTTTTAAATAAGCCTTCTTGATCAAAAAGGGTGTGTAGACTTCCCTCTATCGTCTCAGCTTCCCTCGCTTACAAGCCGTAGCAATCGTGCTTAGCCCAACCGGTCCCGCCTTTGAATTTTTCGTGATCGTCAGCAAGATTCGAGTTATCTCATTTCATCCAAGCCATTTGACATCTGCATCCAGTGCATTGAGTGCAAACTGTGCAATATCTAAGGTGATGGTTCCGTCGCCTTCACCTCTGGCGAAGTCCGCGTGTTCTACGCAAAAGCAATATTACGATCCGGGCGTTCCACGACCTGCGTGCAATCTCAAAGGCAGCATACCTCGTCTATTGATAGTTTTTGAGAATTATCAAGCAGAGCGCTGGATAAATCTATATCGGTTGGAGCAATTGGAGCATCGGTAATACTGCCCAATCTGACTATTGATCCCAAATCGAGCGCGAAGCAGGTGAAGTCGAACAAACCAGAGTCGGGTTGTGGCCCCGAATGAGTGTACAAAAGGACTTAAGGAAATTTGGCACAGATCGGGGCCATTTTTGGGCGCCCAGAATCCAGCATAATAATCAATCCTGAATCTCCAGTCAGGCCGAAATACCAAATTATTCTCACGATCGGATTGAAGCCGGTGGATCTCATCAATAATCAAGACGTCCCTCTCTAGAATTTAGTCCAGCAAGCGGCATCGCTAGATCCGAGGGCTTATTCCAAGACAGCGGACCGCGAAGTGATTTCAATCCCGAGCCCAGTTCATTGGCAATGAAATTATGATCTCAAAGTCGTCTTTCCAGACCAGGAGGGCCATGAGAAGGCAACGTGAATTCAATGTGGCCATTTCGATTTTTCGCATGCAGTTACGAAGATCTCAGTAGTTCTCGCCACGATCTTAAACTGACCAGTAAAGTCCCTCAAAACTCTCAGTGGCCTCATGCCTTTCAAAAATCCTTATCTTTGGAACCTGAAAGACTTTCCCGTGCCTCCAGTTAAATAAATCTTCTCTCTCATGATGGACAAATATAGAAATTTAGACTTGCCGATAAGTAGAGAATTTCATATCATCAACTTTTTTCGCCAACAGCTAAAAATTGAGCTTTAAATTCGCAGCCAAATGCTCCTGCAACCTAATGGCTTCGCAACGCACAAAAAAATACGATTTATTCCCTAATCCTGCTGGTGCTGGTATTAAGTTGTGTACTTCTGGAGTCGACCAATAATCCTGACGAAATCCAAGAACCGAATCTTGCAATTCCCGGGAAAATCACCTTTTGCAGGTCAAACAATGGGGACGCAACTACTCAATTGACTTACTTAACCGAATCGGCAAAACCTTCAATCCTCCGTTGACTCGCTACTGTGAGTGTTTTGTTAGACAGGAGTGAGCTCTCGACTTCATCCCTGATTCTGTAGATTTTCAAACATTTAATCGTTGGACACTCTGCTTTTTAGCTTACCCTTAGTTGCCCAAGTACTCAATGCTCTCAAAAGAATCGATCTACGAAAAATACGGCTGGTCATTTGACCCGACAAGGTCGGTCCTTTAGTAAATGTTTTGGGGCTTGGCCCCGGCGACCGGAATTAAAAGATAGTGCCGAATTCAAGTCTTATTAAAATTAGTGGATTTGATAAAGTCAATCTTTGATCAGAAGGAAGTTCGCAAAACCCGTCGGGAGTCTATCTAGACTTTTCAGCTATCGCAAAAGGACAGGGAGCTGATGTCATTGCTGAGCTGTTTTTGACTAAACGAGGTATTTGAAAATTACCTGGAGTTGAATCTGGTGGAGAGCTCTTGTGGCTAGAGGTGTGAATGAAAAAGGCAGAGGCTTCTGGAAAGTAGGTATCACATCGCCCGGATTGAGCCGCCAGTTGCTTCTTGATCTGTAGACAGTAATTATTAGCTTTGGAAAATCGAGGTGATGGCAACTTTCTGGAAATTATGAAGGATTTCTATGTGAAAGTCAGGTCAAAGATCTCCATACGATCAACTCCTGCTACAGGAATATCCCCTGTAAATCACAACCTTCTTAAGCGCAACTGTTTGCCAAAGATTGTCATTACTGCGGATGCTTATTGCCACTGCTTTGAATGGTCATGGGCGTGGGATCGAGCGATCCAATTAGATCTGCACCAGCGAAATCGAAGTCTTTCTGATATAACGGTGATGGCAAAGGCGGAATAAAACTTTTGCCAGTGAAAAAAAAGCCCCCCCCCTTAAGCCTTTACTTGTTTTTATACAGGAAGTAGGAATATAAATCAACATTATTGAATTTTTTAATTACTTAAGCTGAAGTTATACCTCTCGAGCTTTTTCTGAAAGACTTGTGAGACCTCTGAAACAGATGGATTGAAACTTTCTTCTTCTTTTCTTTACTGCAATGGTGCAGGCATCACGGTTTTTTTTCGCCCCAAAAATTCCAAGGACAAGTATTTGAAACTGGTTTCTCGTTTTTGCTGGGTCCTATTTTTGTTTCTATTACTGTTTTTAACACCCTTTTACCCCGAATTATATTGTTCAAGTGGCATTCGATTGGTGGAAAAATAGTTTATTCCATCCTAATCGGCTTTTACTCGCAACAAGATTTCTTGAATTTTCTATTAGTGAATCGAGCTGGACAGACATCCATCATCACCTTCATGTGAAAGCAGAAAGCGGTGTAATTACTGTGATGCTCCGGTTTATATTTATTCATGCGTTCTGGAAGGCACTTTACTTTCTCCTCACTGACAATTTGATCGGAGTAGAATCAGTTGCCCCATGTCCATGCGCAGTAAATCTTGTCTTGATCGGCATAGTTCATTGCACAAAGGTTCCAGCAGCTTTTGCAACTTGCTGAGTTTGAGCAACTTCTTCTTCAAAAAAATGGACTCCTGATTCGCTTATAATGTTTTGCCTTGGCTTCCCATTGGGGGAAATGTTTTTCTCAAGTTCGTTTTTATTGAAAATGGCTATTCTACAAAAAGAAGGATCGGAATGCTTTATGGATTTGGGTCGTTGGCGGTTTTTCTACCATATCGATCTACATATTTTCGAAAGAGCCACACACACTTTCATTGGAGATATAATTATTGGGTTAGCTTCTTCGCAGCTGGATTAGCGATAGCTTCGGAGTAGTTTATTTAAAAAATTCTCTGAGGGACAAAAAATATTTCTCGCGGATTTAGCACATAAACACAGTAAAGAGATTTGATCTTTTGTTGCTGAGGGATCGCTTCCAAAAATCGTGGCTGGCAATCCTAATTAGATTCTATGGGAGAAAGAAAGAAATCATTTCAGGAATTGATTCCCCACAATACTTTTAAAATTAGAGGGAAAAAGAAATATAGGAACATTGATTAAAAACCAATCTAACTTTTGAAACAGGCCAGTTTTTTTTAACCAATTTTTAAATTGGGGAGGATTCGGGACTTACCAAAATTTTTGATTAATTCGTAGCGGATTAACCTATTCTTTTCTGAAATCGTCACCAAGTGTGCACAGTCCCTATTCTAATTAATAAAACGCGATCTGATCATAGTCCTAAAACCAAGATTGCAACGCTATTGATGGCAAAAAATCTCAAACTTATTCTACCTTTTCCTGATAGTCCTGGTTGTATTTTCCTTTGGATTCGTCAATATCTTGGGGTGAATATTTTGAATCAGTTTCAGACTAAGGCGGATTCAAACCTCGGTTTTTGGTTTGCCCAGAAAGGCTCCAATTCTTCACTTTTGGTGATTTTGATTTTTGTCTATGCTGTTCGGATAATGAAACAAGCTGGATAAAGAATTTGATGTCAACAGAGATTACGGCAAAAAAATCAATCAACCCATGGAAATTTTAACCTGGGACATACATTCTTGTATGGGTGGGGGGGTGGGGTGGGGGTGGGGGGGGGGGTGGTGCGTTTATCATTCGCCTTTAATACATAAGGCATCGCCAATCTACACCCGGCTGGGCTCCACCAAAGAATTTTAGTAATCCGCTGGTGGCGGAGTTCCCTCTTGGCCAACGCATGGCTACTGCAGCTGACTGGATGTCCGCAGCAATCTTTTATCTCTATGGCAGCGAGTATGTGTCCTTTGCAGGCTTATGACGGCGTTCTGTTTTACTTAATGGGGCTGGACAGGTGGCTAATGTATTTGTTTTGGGCTTTAACTTTGCGACCCTACGTTCGGAAATTCGGAAAATTTACGTTCGACTTCGTAGGAGACCGCTAATTATTCCAACAAAGCGCGAGTAGTGGCCAGTCATCTGTGGCGCTTTTATCTATTTACCTGTACGTTGCCGGGCAGATGCGGCGGGTGGGAATTGTCTTCTAAGAATACCTGGAAGTACCTATTCGAATGGCGCGTAGTATCTGGGATGTGTATGTATTCCTATGCAGTTTTGGGGCGGGATGAAAAGGCATTACTTATACTTCAAGTCGCTCAGTACATGTGTCCTTATTTTTTGCCTTTATGGTTCCAGCTTAATCTTATATCTTCATTGACAGGCGAATTCCATTCCTCAATTAGGACTAGGAAGTGCAGTTTCTGACGGCACTTCTTGCTGGACAAAAATTAAGATGCGTGGTTGACCGAGCGTCGCTTTGATGGCTATACCTCAGGAGAAACAGGATGGTGGGATATTTTTAATGATCACCCGTGCCTTGATGGTGGGAAACTGGCTGGATTGGCCACATGTGAATTGATGCCGTTTCTTTACGGTCCCAAGAGTGAAAGATGCCCGGCTTTCCCGCTGGCTATGCCTTAGCATTTTTTCGAATTCTTTATACCACCGTCCTGCGGTAGCCGCTTTCGGAATCTACAATACCATTGAATTCTGTCAGTGAAAAAAAAGGTTGACAACTTAACCGGATTTGGGTGGCTAAATTGGCAAAAAACAAGCCTAATCACAGTTGATGATAAAATGGGGACGGTATCGTTCAATATGTGGGCAGAAGCAAAGAAGCAACGAATTTGACGATTGACAAGATTATTACATTGGTTCTTTCGGCTTTCGCCTGAAATCGCCAACTCCATTGGGTGGTTTGGACTTCTTGCCGTGTGCAATGGGCCCCTGCACTTTCCCACGGCGGCAGGATTGCTTTTAATGATTTCCACCTCGTAATCCACGTGACCTCATTCAGAACTTTCAGACCAAATATGTCTGAGAAAAAAGAGCTCCGAAATGCTACGTTTAGCTGCTGCTGCCGCGGTACGTAATCGCCGGGTTATTTCGGCGATCAATCCTCCTGGTTTTGTGGCCGAAGTCGTTAGCATTCGACCCTTTGTTTGGCAGCAGCCTCTCTTCTTTCGCAGTGATCATCAAATGGGGATTCTTCCCTTTCTCCCAGCCGAACAAAACAGGCAGAAGGCGCTATATCCGGAAATGGTTTCTGGTGGTCTTTAGCTTAGCTACTATCTTTTCTTTAACTTCCATCGTCCAGAAACTGAATACTGAAAAAATATTGGTGGTTTTTGGAATTTCTCGCAGAAGGAAAGGCTCGATTGGGATTTTTCTTAACTTCGTTTATTGTTAGCTTGTGAGGTCTCCAAATGACATTCGCTGCACCCGCCAAAAAGATGTACAGGATATGATTCAAGGAAATACGGATTTCCTATGATGGATCCCGGGCGATGCCCAATGTGCCAATTAAAAATTTAATACCTTAACGTAAAACCTGCCATTCCTAGTCATAGCGTCATCGATTCATACCCTGAAAGCGGATATCTCTACTGAATACAAAAAGTGTCACCCAGCCCGAAGAAATTCTGGCAGA
>Ga0163217_1094082_pt1 | contig 17832 bp, 29 predicted proteins | sample SynspAceP_FD_185933 | JGI IMG/M metagenome (GOLD analysis project Ga0163217, IMG submission 185933) | Saline lake microbial communities from Ace Lake in Antarctica - Synechococcus sp. Ace-P (PacBio error correction) | ecosystem: Environmental > Aquatic > Non-marine Saline and Alkaline > Saline ...
TTTCCAGAAAGGAAAGAAAAGGGAGATTTCCCCGTTGGCCTTCTGATCGCCCCCTGAAATCGTTTAATTCCGTTCAAGGCCCTTTTTTTGGCCGCTTTCTCAGGGTTGTGTCAACTTGCCCACCAATTTAGCCCCCTCCCTGGAAGGGGCTTTGTTTTGATAGGGTCGCAACAATCCTTCTTCATCTCACAGCAACGTTGCTTTTGGGCTTTGAGCGATCTCCCCCCAATGACTGAATGGCCCCAGCGCCCCCTTACTCCTCGCGGCCTCAAGCCATATTTTCGTCAGTTGTTTTCAGTCGAGGCGAGTGAGAACAGCGCGAGTGATGGGCGAAGTGAGTGATGCGGTCGCCGACCAGGCTGGTCTGCCTGGTGGCCTCTGCTTTGGCCGCTTTATCCCTACGGCCGACGGCGCCACCTTGGTGCGGGAAAGCTGGTTCCAGGCCCTGGTGTGGGGTTTCGAGCACGCTGCCAGGGCCCTGTTGTCTATGTGGCCGGTGCCGATCCGGATGACGGTGGTGGCGGCTGCGCGAAGGCCTGCTCTCTACGCCCCTGGTTCTGCACCTGCTGAAGTGATCCAGAGAACTCGAGCCTTGAGGCTCGCCCAACGGTCCGGTGGTCACGAACGTGCTGCCGACCCACGCTTTCCGGGCTGAAGCACAAGCTGCCGTACTGGCCATGGGCCAGGGCTTTCCCCACCCGTTGCCTCAGGTCTGGGTCATCCCAGCAGTGGGAAGCTCCACTCTCTTTGGGCCCCTGGACTGGCTGGTTTCCCGGCGGATCGCACCACGGGTGTATTTGAGGGACAGGCGTGCCCCAAGCATGGCACTGTCCCTGGCACCGCCCTGGGTCCTGTGAATTTGGGCAATCGGCACCGTTCTTATGTGCCTGTGTTCCACCGCAAGCAGTGGCGCCCTGGCCTTCGTAACCGATGCGACCGTGCCTTCATTGCCCTGATCCACCGCAGCTGTTTGACGCTGAAAATCCAAGTGCCCCTGCTGTTTCCACGGCAACGGGAGAGGGTGATGAAACAACTCCAAGGTACAACAGCCGAACGGCGGCGACGGCTGGGGCGCAATGGTCCTGTTCGCGTCCTATTTCCGGCTCGGAGTTCCTACGGTTTGCTTTGCCAGAGGCGTTGCCTCATGTCCCGCCGAGTCCGGCGTACGGCAGGCCGAGGCTTATTTTCGATCCCTATCCGTTTCGCTGGCTGCCTGCTGGGAGGCCGACGTCGAGGCGTTGCTCGCGTGGGGCCAACCCCATCTGCAGATCGCCCCGTGCTGGAGAGGCTGGTCTTTCCCCGACCAAGGAGCTTCTGTGGGCTGGATACGTGAGCTGGCGGGGATCGACTCCCTGGCCTTGAATCATTCACCGCCCACTACACGGCCCCGGTCCAACTGCAACCAGCCAAAGATCTCTGTAACTTTGCTGGCGAACTCGAACACGTGATTGGGCCTGCTCGGAAGGTCCTGGCGCGTTCTTAGCTGGCCTGGACAAACAACTCTGCGCTGGAGAATCATACCCCAGTCTGTCATAACTAGGACACCAGCCCCTCAGAGCTCAGTTCGCGATAGATCGGCATCACTGCCACCCTTCGCCGAACAGGGTGGTTCGGCTCATCCGCTGCTCCATTTGCGCAGGAAGAACCGGCATCATCGCCGAAGCGAGCAATCCAGCCGATATCCCGGCTGCCTTTGAATCTTCAACCCCTCGAATGCCTCGCTGGGATCAATCCCAAGCAGCCTTGCACGTTGTGGCGATGATGTCTTGGATATCGCCACTGGCCGAACGGCTACCCGCTGCAGCACGTCCGGGATTGTTTCCTGGGCAAATACTGAATCAACAATACGTTGATGCGCTTACTGCATGGTCCAGGAACTCCGGGTTGAACATCTCGGTGGCCTGCACTCACGGCTTTCACCCTATCGCAGGCCGCGCCTTCGCCCTCCTGCCGGCAGGGGTGAGAACCGAATCGGTCCCGGAGCTGTGAGGGGCCAGTGCGCAACACGGCCGTGCCGATCACGTGATTTCAACAGGAACGGAACCCCAGAGGTGGAATCGAGGCTGGGCAATTGCGGCTTGTCCCCAAGACCATCAAGAGGTCCCGGGGGCACCGACCACCGGTAGGTCGTACGAAATCGGCACCTGGCGGCCAAGTCTCAATAAACGGGGTCCCATTGCGGACAAACGCGCCGCCACGCAACTTTCGATCCGATCACCTCCCGCGCCGACCCACCCGCTGATGAGGGCGGCTTTGGGGTCGTAGCGCCTTCGACGAGCAAGGGTCTGGCGGCCTGGAAATACCACGAATGGTTCCTACCGGCAGGGGGCTGGCAGATGGGGCCGAACCCTTCTCCACCAGGACCGATCGTTCAGCTGAGGGTCGGAGCAATCAGACCGAGGTGAATCCAGCGGGGTTCATCACCGCCAGCGCAGTCGTCACCGCAGCAGAACCCCAGAGCTAACAGGCCAAGCCAGGGCCGGGTGTTCGGTTGGCCCCCTGGGCCCAGGCAGGAGCACCGCCTGGGGCGAGGTCCGGTGCTGGGGCGCTCATTTCAGCGGTCCGAACCGGAGAAAGCCCCGCAAGGGGCATATCACTCCCATCCTGAACAGGTGCGGGGCCCAGGGGAACGCAGCCGGGAACTCTTGAGGCTTCCTGATCCTGCTGCAAGGCCTGGCAGCGGCTTGACTGCGGCCCGCCTGGTGCCTGTCCCGGCAGCCGGTCTGCACCCGCTGTGGCGGCCCGGGATGCTGCGGTTCCCGCGACTTAGCCTGCAGACCTCGAGCATCGATGAACGCTCCGCCGCCCTTCTTACCGCACTCGGCTGAGCCGGGCGATGGAGTCCCACGGCGCGTGATCACTCACGTCGGGCCACCGCCCGGCCAACCTGCTGCCAGCGGTGTGGAAAGCTGACCCACGGCGCGATCCCTCGTTTGCTTCTGAGCGCCGACGCTGACCGCTCACCGCTAAGGGATTGCGGCGCCAACCAGACCGTCAACCAGGAAGACTTCCTGCGCCCAGTCTGTCGCTGGTAGGCGAAGCCGAGGCCACCGGCCCTTGGCGGCCATGGGAGCGCAGCCCTCGAAGCGATGGCCGAGCGTGCCTGCGATCCGCCCTGGGCTATCCAGCCGACCGGTCCATTCTCACGCTTCGTTCGACAGAAGCCTGCACGCCGACGCCGGCACCCTGCAGCGCCTGCGCCCCTCTGGCTTGCGCTGCTCTCGCAGAAGTCGTGCCAGGCCGGATGGCGCGCTAAAACGGGCCTGGATTCGGCGCTGTCCGGCCTGGATCCCGATCAAACCTGGAACTAATCGGGTGGCCCGGAACCGTGGCGCGAACGCCGGCCTGATTGTCCGCTCTGCCCGCCGCCCATGGTCACAACGCAGTGCTGCCCCCTGCTGGCGCACGGGCTTCTCCGCTGCGGGGCCAACGGATCTGGTCTGCTTCGCGGGCTACGACCTGTTTGCCTGGAGGCGGCGCCGTTAAACGGCGCCGCCCAGGTGCTGCGGCCTCGGTCCCACGTCCTCCAGCAAAAGGCCCTTCAGCATGGTTGGCTTGCTTGGGGCCGATCACTTGCTGATCTGCGAAGCCGATCCCCGCAACCAGATCCGCTGGAAGGCGACATCCAGCGATGGAAACTGGGCTGCCCACTGTGCCAGAGCCATAGCGACGGCCATCGGCGAGGCAGCCGCCCCAGCTCAGCACGGCCCCCTGCAAGCAGCGCTGGCGGCAAGCGGGAGGCCACCTGCCAGGCGCTGCTTGATCACAACCTGCCGGCCAGCGGAGCGCCGAGCGAACTCACCCTGCCCCGGGCCCTGACCTGCTGCTGCCGGCCGATCGGCCGGTGATGCTGGCCCAGCAGCCCCCCGTGCGCACTGGGAGAGCTTTGCGATGCCAAAGGGCCCAGCCCGGCCCTTCTATGGCCTTCCGCGGCGCCTCCCGGCATCACGGCACCCTGTCGCGCGCTGGACTGGCCGGAGAGCCTGGACAACTGGTTCCCTTGTCGTGGCGCTGCCCTTGCGCATGAACAGCACCTGGCCTGGTGTGGGGTCAAGCAGTTGACGGCAAACTCACCGTGGTGTTGAAAACGATAACGGCCGGCGGCGGCATCTTCGAGCAATTGCCGATCGCACCAAGCCCGAAACAGGCAAACCGTCGATTTTGAGCGCCTGTTCGCCCATGCCCCAGCCCATTGATCACCGGGTCCCTGGCGGCGCCATGAGCGTGCATCCCCGGCGGTGAACGGCTCGACGACCTGGCGGCACCCTGCACTGGAGTGAGGGAGAACAGCTCGCCCCTGCTGGGAGCTGCGCCAACCGAATCGCCGGCCGATGCCCAGCTGCGAAGAACCTGTTGCGAAGCCAGTTGCGGTCACGCCACAGAAGAGGGCGACCTTGCTCAGGCCCGATGAGCGCCGACCCAACCCGGCCCCATCCAGCACGGGTCGCAACAGTGCGAGGATGGCTTGCGGCAGGCGACTACAGACATCCTTGAGCTGAGCCCGCAAGGCCGGCAATCGGCCCCGGATCAACGATCAAACCGCCCGGCCAAGCGACCGCCTTCCGCCCCGCCAACCGTCAGAGCTCCTGCGACCTTTTCTTCGCGCGTTGCGGACAACCCAGCCCATCGGTGGCTGCTGTCACCGGTGCTGGCCGGCCGGCCGATGGCGGCTACGCTTCTGCCCGGCGTGACCAACGTGCGTCGATGGCCGGTATCTCGATAGCTCCGCCTGCCCCGCCTCAACGTGCTGGAATCTGCAGCGATTGATACCGATCACTGCCCGAAGGTGGTGATTGCCCGGTGCTGGCTCGCGATCGTGGCGGCAGTGCTGCACGCTCTGTGACCTCACCTGGCGGCCGAGAACGCCGTCTTCGGCCAGAGCGGCCCGCGGGTGGCAGCTTCGGACGGCGTGCTTCGGGGCGAGTTAATCTGGCCGCCGTGTGGGGCAGCGCAAGGCCCGGGAGATCTGGGTTCCTTGCCGCCAGTTACAACGCCGAGGAGGGCCTGGCCATGGTCTGGTTAATCTGCGGTGGATGCCGCTGGCCGAGCGGAGGCCGAAGGGGTGCGCTGGGCCCCCGACGTGCTTGCGCCAGAGCCAACGCGATGCCGCTGCCTCAAGGCCCGCTTTCTGGCCGAAACCGACGGCATGGGCGGGCTTGCCAGGAACTGGCCGTCAGCACCCCATCTCTTGCTACCAACGACCGAAGCCCAGGAGGGTCCGCGAATGCCTTTCCTGCAAAAAAAGGGATCCGATTTCTTCCGATCAAGCCTGGCTGCCCCTGAGGCAACACCGTCAGCTGGTGGACATTCCCAGGTAGACCAGGGAATTGATATCTCAAGACCTACCGGATTTATGTTCTGTGCTGGCCGCCCGGTTCGCCTCCCTGCTCACCTGCGGTTTGCTTGTCGTTGCAACCGCTTCTGCAGAAAGCTGCCCAGCCGACTGAAATGGACTTGTCCAGCCCCGCCCCGTCGAGCCCGCTCACTCCTAGCCCAAAGCCCTACCCAGCCCAAGCGCCCACCAAGCGGTGCTCTTGCCCGCGCCCAAGCGCCAGCTGTTGGCCTTGAAAAATCGGTCGGGAACTGCCCGCTTTCCGGTGCCGTGGGAATGCCCTGCGCTGGGGAAACGCCCCTCGGTCGCTGAGGTGATCGAAAATGCGTGCCAACCCTGAGTGGAGACCCGCCACCCGCCAGGTGTACCCGGCGGGACCGAACAACCCCTGGGCAGTCCGCTGGATCGGGTTTTTGCGGGATTGTCAGGGACTGCCAGTGGTTTCCAACGGCCACACACCCTGGAGTGAAAGGCTTGCGTCACCGTCGGTTTCCATGGAACCCCCCAGCGGGTCACGTCGGCCAGGCCGTGTCGCCAACGTTGCGTTTGCGCCCTAGCTCGATGAGAATGTGCAGAAGACCCTCCATGGGTGAGGTGGGTAACGCTGGTGACGTGTCCTGCCCTGACAAGACCGCGGCTGCGCTGTAAGGCTCCCCGTAGAGTTTCGCCCACCGTGAGCAACCTCCATGCGCGTGGCTGTTCGCCGCCGCCGACGTGCGCTCCGACTTGGTCAAGGTCGGGGCATGGGCGATGTGGTGGGCCGCCCTGCGCAAGCCCTCGCCGCCCTCGCCACATGACGTCCGGTTGATCCGCGCGCCACGGCAAACTCTGGAGCCAGTTGCCGATCCCGCCATGAAGCTCCATCTGGCGCGGGTCCGGCCATGGACAACGAACTTTGCGATCTACGAAACGCGCCACCCAAGCCACGGCCTGCGCTGCTTTATCTGGTCGGCCATCCGTCTTCAAATCCAGAGCGCATCTTACGGCGGCGACGACGAAGATTGGGCGCTTCACCTTCTTCGCCAAACGCCAGCGCCCGAATTCTGCTGGAACCACTGGAAAGCCAGAGTGCTGCACCCGCCATGATGGCACACCAGGCATGTTGCCCTGGCCTGGAATCAACCAGGAACCGGAGATCAAAGCACCGTCTCACACGAATCCCACAACCTGCAATACCAGGGCCCTGGCGTTGGATAGCTGGAGCGCATGACCTGGTGCCCCTGGTACATGCAGGGGGACGAGCACCAGGCGGTGGCTTCTGATCTATGCCGACCGAGATCAATGCCGTCTCGCCCAATACTATGCCCAGGAGATCGCACACCGGACACGGCGAAGGCTCGATGGCTGCTGAACTTCCTCTGAGCGCATATGTTGCGGGCAATCTCAACGGCATCGACAGCCAAGGACTGGGATCCCGCCAGCGAACAGCAACCTTCTGCTCGGCCGTTCCGGCCAGTAACTCGCCCCCGGCCGGGGCAACAAGGCGATCCTTCAAGGACGGATGGCCTGAGCGCCCAATCCGGCAGCTTCTTGAATGGGATGGTCACCGCCTGGTCGACAGAAGGCGTGGATCTGCTGCTACAGTGGCGGGAGCCGCGTCCCTGGCCTACACCGACAGCAGATCGGTCGTGCTGGCACCATGGATCGCGGCTACGAAGCGGGCCTGTGTCAGATGGCCTCACCGCCAACCTCAGGGCCGTTTTTTCCGTTCCTCACTCACGACGACCTTGCTTGGCGGCGGCCTGAATCTACGCCGGAGCCGACCGTGGTTCCTGATGCCCCAGCCGCTTGAACCCTGCGAAATCAGCCCAGCATGTTTGGCGATGCGCCTACGGCTGCATCCCGGTTGTCCGCAACGTCGGGGGCTGTGGACACCGGGATTCCAACAACTCCCGGCCGGGCACAGGTTTAGCGGCACCGGCCTTCTGCTTCGATCGTTACGAAAAAGCCGATCGATTTCTACACCGCCGATTGTGCGGGGCCTGGGAAGCCTGGCGGCATCCCCAAAGCTGGCAGGACTGCAAGCAGCGGGCCAGTGGCTTCCGACAATGCAGCTGGCAAGCGTTTTCCGCCCTGGCCTACGACGCCCTGTAACAGGAGTCGCGGCGTGAAAGGAAGCAACCCCGTCAAGCGTCGCCGAGATCGAGGAGCTCTCCCCGGGGCCAATCCAGACGATCCGAGTCTGCTGGCAGCCCCCGGCAACCAAATCCCGCAGCCAGGAACCCCTGGCCCAGTTGCTGCGCCGTGGCCTGGCTGAGCAAAACGATGGACGGAGGCCGATCGCAAGTGGCCGTGACCCAGCCGAGCGCCCCTATCGCAACCCCTGGTCCTTGCTGGCCAGGGATTTGCGGGCTGTCGGGGCAGCCTTCGCCTCAAAGAGCCAGGAGATCGGTCCGGCGCAACGCTGAAGGGAATCTGGCCATGCCCGGCCTCTGGCCCCGGCCCCTCGCCGCCTGGTTCTGGCCCGTTGGTGCTGCTCCGCTGTGTGGCGCCACGGTGCTTGTGCTGCGGATCGCACGACGCGGGGGGCCCCATCGAGCCTCTGGTCCAGCCGCTACCGGCTCACAGACGGCAGCCAGCAGTACCGAGTCAGAAGCTGATGCGGGCCCCTCTGACCAGCCGTCGATCCCGGCCTGAACAAACCCATCTGGACAATCATCAACCCGTCGGGTTCCGACCAATCCCAGACGCCGAGCAGACCACTGAACAGAACCACCGGCCAGACCGCTGATCATCGGCGCAGCCGCGATCCGCCCCCAGCTGCCTTTGAGATCGATCCGCTGCTGGCCCTTGTCGGCCGATCTCGAACCCCCAGGGACTGATCCGTAGAGCGAAGCCGTGGCCCGCTGCGGGGAGGCTGGAGCTTGCGCTCAACGAAGGGTTTCACCACCTCTCTGGCGAGCAGCGCCCGGAACGGGCGGAAATCTCTGGCTCGAACCGACCATGGACCTGGGCTTACGACAGCTGACTGGGCACCGCATAGGGGCGAAGCCTGGGACGAACGCCGCTTGTGGGACAAGGCATATCATGCTCGAAACACCTAGAAAACGACCGTAAAGCGATTGCGGCTAGGTGAGCTCGAAAAAGCCTCCTGGGGTGCTCCGAACGGCGTGGAGCGGCCCAACCTCGAAGCCGAGCTGGGCCCGTCTGCACAGCGACAGCCGCTAAAAGCCTGGCAGTCGGCCATTTGCTGTTGTCCCCTGGTGGGGATCGCTTCGAGGCCACACCTTCCTGGTCGAGGCGCAGCGGCTTGGGCCTCAGGCCGCCCTGTGGGAGCGGCGCCAGCTCCAGAAGCTGCCCGGCGAACTCTGGCCCTGGTCTTTGACGACACCCCTGGTGGCCTACCAGCAGCTGGCCTCCTCTGGCCGGCGGAGTTGGCCGATCCCCGTGCTTGGCGGTGACCGGTTCGGGCCGCAAAACCACCACCCGCGAACTGTTGCGGCCTCTCCTGGAACCACTTGGCCGGTGCTGGCCATCCGCAAACGAGAACAATGAAAGGTGGGGAGTGCCGGCCACCCTGCTTGCGAGCTGGGGCGGAGCATCGGCGCCGTGGTGCTGGAGATGGGCAATGGCCGCGGGCTTCGTGAAACGAGCCGCTCTCTCCGCTGCGCTGAACCCGACTGTGGTTGTTGATCCACCAACATCGCCAGCGCCCACATCGGCAGGCTGGAAGCCGGTGAGGCGAATCTCGCGGGCGGGAGTGCGGAAAATCACCGCCGGCGATGCGGCTCTGTTTTTTTTTTTCTGGTTGTGTTTGCTTCTTCCGGCCTGGCGATCTCCCTGGCTTGAGCGAGTCCTTCGCTTCTCGAGTGTCTGTGAGGCGGTTGCTTGGTGTCGGCGTTGGTGCCTCTTGGCTGTTGACTTTTTCCGCCAGCCCTAGGCCATTTACTTGTGCATTCCTTTGTCTTCTCCCTGGCCCTTCTCTTCTTTGTCTCTGATCTGTGATTCTATGTTTTTGTTGTTCCTTCACTCTCCGGCAGGCCGGTGTTTCTGCAATCTGGCGAGACCTTATTTCTTACCTGTCTTCTGGAGTGGGCTGTCTATCAAGCCTCGCTAAGCGGTTCTCGCTGTTGTCGTGTGCTCCGTTTGTGCTGTCTATATTTATGTCTCTACTCTGTCTCTCTTTCCTATATCTCTCGACATTTTTCTTAGCCTTTCCTGCCAGGCGGCGCAGCCGGTCGCCTGCCATATCGCCGGATTCTATCTCCTGCTCCAGTGAGACCTTATCATACGCCCTCACCTGAAGCGTGTGGCCGCTCCTGTCAGCCTGCTGCCGGCCAGAGAGGTACGTCCGCTTCGCCGTGCTGGAACTGATTGCCGCCGGAACTCGGCGCTTCTACAGCCTCTGTCTCTCTTGCATCCAGGAAGATCTGAGCGTCTGTTTCTCTTCTATATCTCTTCTCTGTTTATCTCTTTATAATTTTGTTCTTGGATTGTAATTGTTTGGACTTTTTTGTATCGGTTCTATGTTGTTCCATTGATCTGCGTGTCTATTCTCATTCTCATTCTTATGTGTGTTTTTGTCTCTCTATTGTCTCTTCTATTCTATTTCTCTCTTATTCTCTCTGTCTCTCATATTTCTTATCTCTCTATAGTTAATCTAATCTGTGTCTCTTTCAGTGCCAGCGTCGTGGGCGTTGGCTCCACTGGGCGCTCAGCCGCTACGCTCCCCATGCGGAATGCAAAGCCGACTGTCCTTGGTACCTTGTGCGCCTAGCGTCACGTGGTAAGGTTTGGCTTTCTTTATAGTCAGGTGGTATCATGTGTCGCCTCCAGTGGCGCTACGCCGTCCGGCTGGCCGTTGAGCATACAGTAATGGTTGTATTTCTATCTCTTTTGCTGAAGTCATTGCAGTCAGCGGGGTCCGATGGGCCTGCTCTGGTGCTGTGGGTCTCACCTCTCGAACTCTTGCCTAGGGGTAAGGGTGTTTGAGTACTTGCAGCTCTGCTGTTCTGCTCTTCATGGTGCCTCTGCCGTCGTCCCCTCATTACGTCGATCACCAGGCCCATTCGAGGTCCCTAGTTTCGGCGGTGCCAGCTGCTGTTCGACATTCCCCTGTGCAGGGCAGGAGAGCACACTGTGTATTGGGGCGCGAGCGCAGACTAGTCTGTTCCCAGGCAGTCCTCCTGGCCGGCCCATGGCAGGTGCAGGGCGGGCCAACATCCGCTTCAGGTGAGGCGTTTTGTAGGTCTCATCCGAGCAGGGTGAAATCCCGCGGATATGCATGCCGCCCGGCTGCGCCGCCTGGCAAGGACGGCTCAGGTGCCGCGAGCTCCCTGAGGAAGCCCAGGTGGTCTGGCCACCGCGCAGGGCCAGCAGCAGATTGCGGGCGTTGTGCGCCCCTCTCAGCGGCGGTCGTAAGTCCCGCCGTTGCAGACCAAAGCTGCCGGGGTGGGCACCTGTCCAGCGGCAGGGCAGGGCCGGCGTGCCAGTGGCCTGGGCTGGCGGGTCCACCAGCGGGCCGATCACGCCGCACAGCACCGCTCCCCGACTGGGCGAGGAGGCCTGCTCAGCAGGGGATCGGCCGGCCGGGGAATCACCACCACCCCACCGGGCTGCATCGCCGCGGGGATTTCGCACTTTCGCCCGCGAAGATCGCCGTCAACGCTGCCCAGCCTGCCGATGTGGCGCTGCGCGATTTGGTGATTCACCACCACATCGGGTTCAGCGCAGCGGGAGAGCCTCGATTTTCACGAGCCCGCGCATGCCCATCTTCCAGCACCAAACGGCGCGATGCTCCGCCCCAGCTCGCAGCAAGGGTGGCGCGCACTCCACATCATGTTCCTCGCTTGCCGGCGGCTGGCAAGCACCGGCCAATGGTTCCAGGGCACCCCGCAACATTCGCGGGTGGTGGTTTTGCCGGCCGGAACCGGTCACCCGCCAGCACGGGGATGGCCAGATGCTGCCGCCGCCTAGAGGCAGGCCAGCTGCTGTAGGCACCAGGGTGTCGTCACGACCCAAGGCCAGCAGTCCGTGCGCACTTCTGGAGCTGGCGCCTGCTCCACCGGGCGGCCTGGGGCCCACAGTCCGCTGCGCCTCGACCAGGAAGGTGTGGCCATCGAAGGATCCCCCACCAGGGGAACAAAGCAATGGCCGACGCCAGGCTGCGGCTGTCGTGCCAGAAACCGGCCCCAGCTCGCTCGAGTTGGGCCGCCCACGCCCCGATCGAGCACCCCAGAGGCTTTCGAGCTCCACCTAGCCGCATCGCTTTTCGGTCGTTTCAGGTGTTTCGAGCAATGATCAATTGCCTTGTCCCACAAGGGGCGGTTCGGTCCCCAGGCTTTCGCCCCTCTGGGTCGCCAGTTCCCAGCCTGTCGTAGCCAGTCCAGTGGATCGTTCGAGCCGAGTTCCGCCGTTGCCGGCGCTGCTCCGCCAGAGAGGCTGTGAATCCCTTCGTTGAGCGCAAGCTCCAGCCTCCCCGCAGCGGGCCACGGCTTCGCTGGTGACGATCAGTCCCTGGGGGTCCGGATCGGCCAGGCAGGCCAGCAGCGTTATCGATCTTCAAAGGCAGCTGGGGGCGAAAGATCACGGCGGCGCGATGCTCAGCTGTCTTGGGCCGGTGGTCTGTTCAGTGGTCTGCTCGGCGACTGGATTGTGTCGGACCCGACGGGTATGAGGTCAGATGGGGTTTTCAGGCCTGGATCGACGGCTGTCAGAGGGCCCAGCATCAAGCTTCGTGACTCGGCTTGCTGGCGTGCCGTCTGTGGAGCCGGTAGCGGCTGGATCCAGCAGGCTCGATGGAGCCCCCCGGTCGTGCGATCCGCAAGTCACCAGACCGTTGGCGGCACATCAGCAACGGAGCAGCACCAACGGCAGAACAAGCGGCGAGGCGCCGGGGCCAAGAGCCCGGCATGGCCGAGATCTACCTTCAGCGTTGCGCCGCAGATCTCCTGGGCTTGAGGCGAAAGGCTGGGCCCCGACAGCGCCGCAAATCCCTGGCCAGCAAGGACCAGGGGTTGCGATAGGGCGCCGGCAGGTCACGGCCACTGCGAATCCGGACCTCGGTCCATCGTTGTCTCAGTCCAGCCCACCGCGGCGAGCAAACTGGCTCAGGGGGTCCTGGCGGCGGGGTTGGTTGCCGGAGGGCTGCCCAGCAAAGACTCGGCATCGTCGGATTTGGCCGAGAGTCCTCGATCTCGCCGCTGAACGGGTTGCTTCTTTCACGCCGCGTCACAGGTACCTTGTACAGGGGTCGTAGCCAGGGGCGGAACGCTGCCACTGCCTGTCGAAGGTCTCATGGCCCGCCTGCTGCAGCTCTGCCCAGCTTTGGGGATGCGCAGGCTTCCAGGCCGCACAATTCGCGGTGTAGAAATCGATCGGCTCGTAACGATCGAAGCAGAAAGCCGTGCCGCTGGTGCCCGGCCGGGGACGTGTGGAAGTCACGGTGTCCCCAACCAGCCCCGACCGTTGCGGACCACCGGGATGCAGCCGTAGCGCAATCGCCACAGATGGCTGAATTTCCGCAGGGTTCAAAGCGGCTGGGCCACAGGAACAAGCGTCGGCGGCTCGGCGTAGATCAGCCGGCGCCAAGCAGGTCGTCGTTAGGTAGGAAGACGGAAAAACGGGCTGGGCTGGCGGAGGCCATCTGCCACATGGCCCCTTCGTAGGCCGCGGATCACCGGTGCCCGCACGACGATAATGGCTTGTCGTGTAGGCCAGGACGCGCTCCGCCACCGTAGCAGCAGAATCCACGCCCTTCTGGTCGAGACCAGGCGGTGACCATGCCCATCAGAAGCTGCCGGGATTGGCGTCAGGCCCACACATTCCGCTCCTGCAGATCGGCCTTTGTTTGCCCCCCGGGGGGCGAGGTTACCTGGCCGAAAAACGGCCGGCAGGGGCTGTCGCTGGCGGATCCCAGTCCCTTGGTGTCGATGCCGTTGGGATGCCCCCGCACACTTTGCCTGCTCAGGAATTCACAACATCGAGGTCTTCCCGTAGTCCCGGTGTGCGGATCTCGCTGGCAATAGGTGGGCGAGACGGCATTTGATTCCGGTCGGCATAGAATCAGAGCCATCGCCTGGTGCTGTCCCCTGCATGTACCAGGGGCACCAAAGGTCATGCGCCTTTTCCAGCTTCCGAACGTCCAGGGCCCCTGGGTATGCAAGAGGTTGTGGGATCGTTGAGTACGGTGCTGAATCTCCGGGTCCTGGTCATCCAGGCAGGCAACATGCTGTGTGCCAGTCCATGGCAGTGCAGCACCTCTGGCTTCCAGCTGTTCCAGCAGAAATTCGGCTGCTTGGCGTTGGCGAAGAAAGGTGAAGCGGCAATCTTCGTCGTCGCCGCCGTAGATGCGCTCTGGAATTGAAGACCGAATGGCGCCGACCAGATAAAGCGGCAAGCCGGGCTGGGGTGGCGCGTTTCGTAGATCGGCAAAGTCGTTGTCCCATGGCCCGAGCCGCGCCCAGATGGGCTCTGGCGGGATGGCCAACTGGCTCCTAGAGTTTGGCCGTAGCCCGCAGGATCAACCGGACGTCAGCCGAGGGCGGCGAGGGCTGGCGGCAGGGGCACCAACCATCGCCATGCCCCCACCTGACCATTCGGAGCGCACTCGGCGCGGCGTAACAGCACGCGCAGTGAGGAGGTTGCTGCAGGGTGGCCGAAGCTCTACGGGAGCCTTACGCGCAGCCAGCGTCCTTGTCAGGGCAGGACCGTCACATCGTTCCCACCTCAACCAATGGGAAGAGGTCTGCACATTCCTCATTCGAGCAGGCGCCAACGCAACCGTGGGGACACCGGCCTGGCCGACGCTACCCGCTGGGGGGTTCCATGGAAAACGCCGACGGTGACGCAGCCCTTCACCTCCAGGTGTTGCTGGCCGTTGAAACCACCTGCGTCCCTGCAATGCCCGCAAAAACCCGATCAGCGGCTTGCCAGGGGGTTTGTTTCGGTCCCGCGGTAACCGACCTGGCCCGGTTGGTCCGGGTGCTCCGCACTCAGGGTTGGCACGCAATTTCGATCACCCTCAAAGCGACCGAGGGCGGTTTCCAAGCCGGGCATTCCCCACGGCCACCGGAAAGCGGCGCAGTTTGCCCACGTTTTCAGACCAACACTTGGCGCTGGGCGCGAAAGCAAACCGTAGGGAGCTGTGGCGCTGGGCTGGGTAAGGGCTTGGCCTAGGAGTGAGCGGGCTCGACGGGGCGGGGCTGGAACAAGGTCATTTGCCAGTCGCTGCAAGCTTCTGCAGAAGCCGTTGCAACGACAAGCAAACCGCAGTGAAGCAGAGGCGAACGGGCGGCCCCAGCACAGAAACAATCCAAATCCGGTAGGTTCTTTGAGATTGTAATCAATCCCTTGGTCCCCTGGGAATGTCCACCAGCTGACGTTGCCTCAGGAGCAGCCGGGCTTGATCGGAGAAAGTCCGGATCCCTTTTTTGCAAGAAAGGCATCGCGACCCTCCTGGGCTTCGGCTGTTCGGTAGAAGAATGGGTGGCCTGACCGGCAGTTCCTGCATAGCCCGCCATGCCGTCGTTCGGCATGAAAGCGGCCTTGAGGCAGCGGAATCGCCCGTTGGCTCCTGGCGCAGCACGTCGGCGGGCCCAGCGCACCCCTTCGGCTCCAGCTCGGCCAGCGGCACCACCGCGTTAACCAGACCCATGGCCCAGCGCCTCCCTCGCGTTGTACTGCGGCCAAGGAAGCCAGGATCTCCGCGGGGCCTTTGCGGCTGCCACCAGCACGCGGGCCAGATAACTCGCCCGAAGCCGCCGTCGACGCTGCGCACCCGCGGGGCCGCTCTGGCGAGACGGCGTTCTCCGGCTCGCCAGGCTGAGGTCACAAGAGGCAGGTGCAAGCACTCTGGCCGCCACCGATCGCGTAGGCCAGCCACCAGGGCAATCACCACCTTCGGCATGATCGGATCAAATCGCTGCAGATCCAGCACGTTGAGGCGGTGCAGGGCCGGAGCTATCGGAGATAGCCGCCATCGCCGCGCACGCTCTGGTCCACCGCCGGTATGCAGAAGGCGTAGCACGCCATCGGCGGCCGCCCAGCACCGGTGAACAAGCAACCACACCGATGGCTGGTTGTCGCCGGCAACGCGCGAGAAAGCGTCGCTAAGAGCTCCTGAACCGGTGCGGGGCCGGAAGGCGTTGCGCTGGCGGGCGTGTGAGTCGTGATCCGGGCGAATGCCGGCCTGCCGGCTCAGCTCAAACAGGATGTCCCTCGTAGTTCGCCTGCCGGCAGCCACCTACCTCGCACTGGCGACCGTGCTGGATGGGCCGGTTGGGATCGCGCTCATCGGCCTGAAGCCAAGGTCGCCTCATTCTGTGGCGTGATCCGCGCACTGGCTGCGCAACAGTTTCTCGGCAGCTGGGCAAGTCGGCCCGGCGAATCGTGCGCGCAGCTCCAGCATGGGCGAGCCTGTGTTCTGCCGCTCACTCCAGGTGCAGGCTGCCGACAGGTCCGTCGAGCCGCTCCACCCGCCGGATGGCAGCGCCTAAGGGGCCGCCGCCAGGGCCCCCGGTGATCAATGGCGCTGGGGATGGCGAACAGGCCGCTCAAATCGACGGTGGCCTGTTTCGGCTTGGTGCGATCGGGCAATTGCTCGAGATGCCGCCGCCGCCGGTTTATCGATGCAATCACCACGGTGAGGTTGTCCCCGTCAACTGCTGACCGCCACAACCGCGGTGCTGTCATGCAGCAAGGCCAGGTCGCCAGCAGACGCAAACCAGTGTCCCAGGCTCCTCGCAGTGCCAAGACCGCCAGCGACAGGGTGCCGTCGAGTGCCGAGGCGCCGCGAAGCCATAGAAGGGCCGGGCTGGCCCTTGAATCGGCAAAGCTCTCCCAGTCGCGCCACGGGGCTGCTGCTTGGCCAGCAACACCGGCCGATCGGCCGCAGCAGCAGGCTCAGGGCCCGGCCAGGGCTGGTTCCGCTCGGCTGCTCCGCTGGCCGGCAGGTTTGTGATCAAGCAGCGCCTGGCAGTGGCCTCCCGCTGCAGCCAGGCGCTGCTTGCAGGGCCGTTGCTGGCTGTGGGCGGGCTGCCCTCGTCCAAGATGGCGGTCCGCCGTCTGGCTCTGGCAACCAGTGGGCCAAGCGCCAGTCCATCGCTTGTATGTTCGCCGTTCCCAGCGGTATCCTGGTGCGGGATCGGCTTTCGCAGGATAGCAAGCTATGGCTCCCCAGCCAGCCAACCACGCTGAAGCGCCTGCTGGAGGCGTGGGACCGAGGCGCAGCACCTGGGTCGGCCGCCAGTTCAACGCGCCCGCTCCAGCAACAGGTGTAGCCGCCGGAAGCAGACCGTATCCGTTGGCCCCGCAGCCTCGGAGAAGCCCGTTCAGCAGCAGGGGCCAGCCACTGCGCTGCTGCCCAGTGGCGCCAGGGCGGCAAGGAAACGGTCCGGGCCAATCAGCCGGCGTTTCCGCGCCACGGTCCGGCCAACGATTAGTCCAGGTTGATTCGGGATCTTTCAGGCCGACAGCGCCGAATCCAGGCCCGTTAGGCGCCCATCCGGGCCTGCCACGAACTTCTGCCGAGAAGCAGCTGTGGCGCCAGAAGGGCGGCCAGCGCTGCAGGGTGCCGGCGTCGGCGTTGCAGGGTTCTTCGAACGTGGAAGGTTGAGATGGACCCGGCCGGGCATGGATAGCCCGAGGGCTGGATCGCCAGCACGGCTCGGCAATCGCTTCGAGGGCTGCCAGCTCCATGGCCGCCCAGGCCGGTGGCCTCGGCTTCGCCGACCCGAGCGACAGCTGGGCCGCAGAAGTCTTCCTGGTTGACGTCTGTTGTGCGCCGCATCTTGCGGTGAGCGGGTCGGTCGGCGCTCAGATAGCAACGAAGAGGGAATACGCGCCGTGGTCAGCTTCACCACCGCTGGCAAAGCAGGTTGGCGCGGCGGTGCCGACGTGGTGATGCAACGGCGCTGGACTCCATCGGCATCCGGCTGAGCCCGAGTGCGAAAGAAAGGCGGCGAGCGTCTCGATGCCGCTGCAGGTCCTCAGGCGCGGACCCGCCAGCATCCGGCCGCCACAGCCCAGGGCTTGCGACCGGCTGCCGGACAGAGCACCAGGCGCCGCAGTCCAAGCGCGCTTTGCAGGTCCATTGCAGGCAGGATCAGAAGAAGCCTCAAGGTTCCCGGCCTGCGCTCACCCTGGCCCGCACCTGTTCAGGATGGGGTGATCATGGCCCCACTTTGCGGGCTTTCTCTCCGGTTAGGACCGCTGAAATGAGCGCCCCAGCACCGGACCTCGCCCCAGCGCCTGCCTCCTGCCACGGCCCCAGGAAGGCCAACCGAAAACACAACGGCCCTGGCTGGCTTTTTGCCTGGGTTCTGCTGGCGGTGACGCCTGCGCCTGGCGCGGTGATCGACAACCGCCTCTGGATTCCCTCGGCTCGAAATGCTGCCGACCCTGCAGTCTGAACGATCGGATCCTGGTGAGAAGGTTTCGTGGCCATCTGCCAGCCCCCCTGGCGGTAGGAACCATCGTGGTATTCAGGCCGCCAGAACCCCTTGGCCGAAGCCGGCGTACGACCCCAAAGCCCGCCCCATCAAGCGGGTGGGTCGTCGGCG